>Ga0302262_10000470_pt1 | contig 16737 bp, 8 predicted proteins | sample II_Fen_E3_4_FD_194557 | JGI IMG/M metagenome (GOLD analysis project Ga0302262, IMG submission 194557) | Peat permafrost microbial communities from Stordalen Mire near Abisko, Sweden - II_Fen_E3_4 | ecosystem: Environmental > Terrestrial > Soil > Wetlands > Permafrost | place: Sweden: Abisko...
GCGAGGAAGAATTGCGCTGGTTTGAAACGATGATCGACGAGGAAGATGTCGATATTCTCGGCTGGGCGCTGGGCACACTGTCGATCCCGCCCGAATATGCCGGGCCGCTGATGGATGCCTTTTGCAAGCTGGATTACGTCGACACGCGGCGCTGAGAAAAGGCGCTGATCAGCCCTAACGGGTAAGCGCCTTTCGCTTTGGCCTAATTGCCCCTATCCCACCGGCACATTTCCCCCGCCCACCGAATCGGTGCGGCGGTTGCTTGCCGTTGGAACCTTATGCCTGATCTTTCCCGCATTCTCTCCGCCCAAACCCCGCTGACGCTGGCGGGCCTGTCGCGTGGCAGCCAGCCCTTGGTGCTGGCCGATCTGGCGCGGGCGGCGGGGCATAAAGGCGGGCGGGTGGTGTTTATCGCGCCCGACGAGGCCGCGATGCGCAGTCTGGCCGAGGTAGCGCCGGTGTTCGCGCCCGAGCTGGAAGTGATCGAATTCCCCGCGTGGGATTGCCTGCCCTATGACCGGGCTAGTCCTGCGGTATCGACCTCCTCGCGCCGTCTGGCCGCGCTGCACCGGTTGCAGGCCAGCCCCAAGGGCCCGCAATTGCTGGTCACCACGATCAACGCCGTGTTGCAACGGGTGCTCACGCCCTTCCGCATCCGCGAATCGGTGCGGCTGCTCAAATCGGGCGTGGAGATCGGGCGCGAGACGTTGACCGCCTTGCTGGCCCGCGCGGGCTATGCGCGCACCGATACGGTGGCCGATGCGGGCGAATATGCGGTGCGCGGATCGATCTTCGACATTTACCCCAGCGGGCTGGAAGCAGGGCTGCGGCTCGATTTCTTTGGCGATGAAATCGAAACCCTGCGCACCTTTGATCCCAATACCCAGCGCACCACCGGCAGCATCGACCAGCACCTGCTGCTGCCCGCCAGCGAGGCGATGCTGGATGAGGAGAGCATCAAGCGCTTCCGCAGCCGATACCGCGAGATGTTTGGCGCCAATGCCACCGCCGATCCGCTGTATCAGGCCGTGTCCGAAGGGCGGCGTCTGGCGGGGATGGAGCATTGGCTGCCGCTGCTGGAAGACCGGCTCACCACGCTGTTTGACCATCTGGGCGCGAGCGACCTGCTGCTGATCGACGCCGGGGCCAGCCATGCCGCCGATGAGCGCCTGACCGATATTAACGATTATCACGCCGCGCGCATCGACACTTCGGGCAAGACCACCGGCTCCTATCGCCCGCTCGCCCCGCAGGCGCTCTATCTCACGCGCGAGGAATTGGACGCCCGGCTGACCGGCTGGCCCGTTCACCGCGCTGAACCCTTTGCCCAGCCCGACAGCGCCACCATCCTCGATTTCGCCTTTGGCAGCGCCCGCGATTTCGCGCCAGAACGCGCGCGGGCCGACAATGTGTATGAGGCGGCGGCCAAGCATCTGCTCTCTGCCGCGAAATCGGGCAAGCGCGCCATTCTGGCGGCCTATTCCACTGGCAGCCGCGCGCGCATCACCTCGATCTTGGGCGAGGCGCAGGCCCCCGCCCCTGCTTTGGCCGATACGTGGCAGGAGGCGCTCGGCATCGCCGCCACCGGCCGCGTGGCCGCGCTGGTGCTGCCGCTGGAAACCGGTTTTGCCAATGCCGACATCGATCTGGTTACCGAGCAGGATCTGCTGGGCGACCGCTTGGTGCGACGCAAGAAGAAGAAAAAGTCCGCCGACGCCTTCCTCGCCGAACTGGCCGCGCTGACGCCGGGCGATCTGGTGGTGCATATGGACCACGGCATCGGGCGCTATGAAGGCCTGCAATCGGTGCCGGTGGGTGGATCGCCCCATGATTGCGTGATGCTGGTCTATGCCGGTGGCGACAAGCTCTATGTGCCGGTCGAAAACCTCGATGTGCTGTCCCGCTATGGCAGCGAATCCGAAGGCGTGGCTCTCGACAAACTCGGCGGCGAGGCATGGCAAAAGCGCCGCGCCAAACTGAAAGAGCGCATCCGCGAGATCGCGCATGAATTGCTCAAGACCGCGGCCCTGCGCGCCCTGCGCACCGCGCCCGCGCTACTGCCTGATCCTGCCTTTGCGCAATTTGTCGATCGCTTCCCTTGGCAGGAGACCGAGGATCAGGACGCGGCGATCAGTGATGTGCTGGAGGATATGGGATCGGGCCGCCCAATGGACCGCCTCGTGTGCGGCGATGTGGGCTTTGGCAAGACCGAGGTCGCCCTGCGTGCGGCCTTTGTGGCCGCGATGGCGGGGATGCAGGTGGCCGTGGTCGCCCCCACCACCCTGCTCGCGCGCCAGCATGCCAAGGGCTTTACCGAGCGTTTTGCCGGCTTCCCGCTGCAAGTTGGCCGCCTCTCGCGCCTCGTGCCCGAAAAGGAGGCCAGCCTGACCCGCGCAGGGCTAACCGATGGCACGGTGGACATTGTGGTGGGCACCCATGCCATTCTGGCCAAGACGGTCAAGTTCAAGCGCCTCGGCCTCGTCATTGTGGATGAGGAACAGCGCTTTGGCGTCAACCACAAGGAGCGCCTGAAGCAATTGCGCGCCGATGTGCATATGCTGACGCTGACCGCCACGCCGATCCCGCGCACGCTGCAAATGGCGATGAGCGGCCTGCGCGAGCTGTCCACCATCCAGACCCCGCCGGTCGATCGCCTCGCCGTGCGCACCTATGTGATGGAATGGGATCCGGTGGTGATGCGCGAGGCGCTGCTGCGCGAGCATCATCGCGGCGGGCAGAGCTTCATCGTCGTGCCCCGTATCAGCGACATGGCCGAGATCGAGGACTGGCTGCACGCCAGCGTTCCCGAGGTGAAATATATCGCGGCCCATGGCCAGATGGCCGCCAGCGAGGTGGAAGAGCGCATGAGCGCCTTTTATGAGCGCAAATATGATGTGCTGGTATCCACCACCATCGTGGAAAGCGGGATCGATATTCCCTCGGCGAACACGATCATCATCCACCGCGCGGATCGCTTTGGCCTTGCCCAGCTTTACCAGTTGCGCGGGCGCGTGGGGCGTTCGAAATTGCGCGCCTATGCCTATCTCACCACGCCGCCCGCACGGGCTTTGTCCGAAGTGGCGGAAAAGCGGCTGAAGGTGCTGGGCGATCTCGACAGTTTGGGCGCGGGCTTCCAACTGGCCAGCCACGATCTGGATATTCGCGGCGCAGGCAACCTGCTGGGCGACGAGCAATCGGGCCACATCCGCGAGGTGGGCTTCGAGCTGTATCAGTCGATGCTGGAGGATGCGATTCTGGCCGCCAAGGCAGGCGATTATGGCGTGGAGCGCGACACGCGCGGCCTCAGCCCGCAGATCACCGTCGAGGCGCCGATCATGATCCCCGAGGATTATGTGCCCGATCTGGCGGTGCGCATGGCGCTTTATCGCCGCCTCAACGATGCCGAGGATGTGCGCGAGGCTGAGGCTTTGTCGGCCGAGATGATCGACCGCTTTGGCCCGCTGCCCGCCGCCACCGAAAACCTGATCCAGCTTATCCAGATCAAGCGGCAGGCCATCGAGGCGCATATCGCCAAAATCGATGTGGGCCCGCGCGGCACGCTGGTGGCGTTCCACAATGATCATTTCCCCGATCCGGCGGGCCTGTTCGCCTATGTCGAGCGGCTGCAAGGCACGATCAAGCTGCGCCCCGATTCCAAGCTGGTGGTGCAGCGGGTGTGGGGTGATCCCAAGGCGCGGCTGCATGGGTTGATGCAGCTGACCAAGGGGCTGAGCACGATTGTGAAGAAAGCCGCGAAGAAAGGCTGATGTAACCAGAGCCACCCTTGGCACGAAACAGCTGTGCCCCCATCCTGATCGGATATACTATGCTGCTTTATGCCCTTGCCTTCCTCGCTGGCGCGTTGACGATCCTCAGCCCCTGCATCCTGCCCGTGCTGCCTTTTGTGTTCACGCGCGCGGGGCAGCCGTTTCGCTCGCATGGGCTGCCGATGCTGCTGGGCATGGTGGCGATGTTTGCCTTGGTGGCGAGTTTGGCGGCGATTGGCGGCGGCTGGGCGGTGCGGGCCAATGCGGCGGGGCGCGTGGGGGCGCTGGTGCTGCTGGGCGGCTTTGGGCTGACTCTGCTGTTTCCCGCGCTGGGCGACCGACTGACGCAGCCCTTGGTGGCCTTGGGCGGGCGCGTGGCGGAGCGGACAGGCTCTGGCTGGCGCGGATCGCTGGTGCTGGGCATGGCGACGGGCCTGCTATGGGCGCCTTGTGCGGGGCCGATCTTGGGGCTGATGCTGGCGGGCGCGGCGCTGAATGGCGGGGGGCTGGCGACGGGGGCGCTGTTGCTGGCTTATGGCGGCGGCGCGGCGGCATCCTTGGCGTTGGCCTTGCGCGCGGGGGGCGCGGTGTTTGGGCTGATGAAACGCTCCTTGGGCGTGAGCATCGGCCTGCGCCGGGTGCTGGGGCTGGCGGTGCTGCTGGGCGTCGGGGCGATTGCGCTGGGGCTGGATACGGGCGCGCTGGCGCGGCTTTCTATCGGCCAGACGGGGCGGATCGAGCAGGCCTTGCTGGCCCGCTTTGGCATGCAGCCCAAGCTGGCCGCGAAAGGCCCCGATGAAGGCCCCTTCCCCGGCTTTGCGGGCGGCACGCTTTGGCTCAATTCGCCCCCGCTGACCCCCGATGCCTTGCGCAGCAAGGTGGTTTTGGTCGATTTCTGGACCTATAGTTGCATCAATTGCCTGCGTACCCTGCCCTATGTGCGCGGCTGGGCGGAGAAATACCGCGCGGCAGGGCTGGTGGTAATCGGCGTCCACACGCCCGAATTCGCCTTTGAGAAAGACGCAGGCCAAGTCCGTGCCGCCGTCGCCCGACTGGGGGTGACCTATCCGGTGGTGATGGACAATGATTTCGCGATCTGGAACGCTTTTGCCAACCAATATTGGCCCGCGCATTATCTGATCGACGCAACGGGCCGTATCCGCAGCCACAGCTTTGGCGAAGGCGGCGAGGCCGAAACCGAAGCGCAGATCCAGCGCTTGCTGGCCGAGGCCCATGCCCCGGCGGTGCCCGGCGGGATGATCACCGCGCCATCGCAAGGCATCGAGGCCGAACGCAGCGGGCAGGAGCAATCGCCCGAAACCTACCTCGGCTATGGCAGGGCGCAGAATTTCGCCGCCCAACCCCACGCGATCCATGATGCCCCCGCCGATTACCACACCGCCCGCCTCGCCCCCGATCACTGGGGCCTCGATGGCCGCTGGACGGTGCAGGAGGAGGTCGCGAGGCTGGAGCAGGCGGGCGGGCGGATCAGCTATGCCTTTCGGGCGCGCGATCTGCATCTGGTGCTGGGGCCTGCACAAGTGGACCACCCGGTGCGTTTCCGCGTGACGATCGATGGCCATGCCCCCGGCGCGGACCATGGCGTGGATACGGATGCGCAAGGGCTGGGCGTGGTGCGCGACAACCGCCTCTATCAGCTCGTCCGCCTGCATGATGGCGCGGGCGCGCATCGCTTTGCGATCACCTTCCTCGATAGCGGGGTCGAGGCTTTCGCCTTCACCTTTGGCTAAATGACTAAGTCGCATTTGTCACAAGCTAGTCACATCGCCAACCTATAGGCCCGGCAACACTGATGGGGGGCGGATCCCCCCCCTTGGTCGCAAAAAGAATACCACCAGCCTTACAGGCGGAAACCGGAAGCTCATCATGCTTCCCGGATCGTTTTTGCTTGCCTTTTTTCTGTATTATTAGGGGCCTGTTCCATGACGAAACCTTGCATTCGCACGATCTTGTGCGCCAGCACGGCGCTTGCCGCCAGCCTGATCGCCACCACCGCCTTCGCCGCCGAAGATCAAACGAGCAGCGCCAATCAGGCAGGCCAGGCCAACGACCGCCAGTCGCTGACCACCGCCGACATCATCGTGATCGGTTCCAAGGCCGCCCAGAGCGCCCCGATCAGCGTCTCGCTCAACACCACCCAGCCGCAGGCTGCCATCAGCCGCAATTACATCGACAACGCCAACGCCGCGTCGGACTTTAACGAGCTGATCATGCTCACCCCCGGCGTGTCGATCTCGGGCACCGGCAATGGTCAGGGCTTTGGCGAAACCAAGGCGACGATCCGCGGTTTTCAGGATGGCGAATATAACGTCACCTATGACAGCATCCCCTTTGCCGATACCAACAACCCTACCCACCACTCAACCTCGTTCTTCCCCTCGACCACGATCGAGACGGTGGTGGTCGATCGCGGCCCGGGCAATGCCAGCCAGCTGGGTCAGGCGACCTATGGCGGCAACATCAACATGTATTCGCGCGCGGTCGATGATCAGCGCGGCGTGTCGGCGCAGGTTCTGGCCGGCAACTGGAACAGCGTGATCGGCCGTCTGGCCCTGCAAAGCGGCAAGATCGACCGTCTGAACGGCGCCAAATTCGTGATCGCGGGCGAGTACAAGCAATCTGACGGCGCGCTGACCAACTCGCCGGTGCTCTCGAAGAACCTGTTCTTCAAGGGCGTGATCCCCATCGGCACCGCCCACACGCTGACCGTGCTGAGCACCTGGAACCGCAATTATTACTACCAGTCCGACGTGCTTAAAGGCGCGACTTGCGGCACCGGCCTTGCCAAGCAGGATGTGACCACCCAGCTTTCGGTGGATAATTGCACCGCCGCTTCGAACATTGGCCAGTTTGGCCTGAACTATGGCTTGGGCAATGATGCCAGCAAGCAGGACTATTGGCAGTATAACCGCACCGACAAGACCACCGATTTCAGCTACCTGCGCCTCCAGAGCGAGCTGGGCAGCGGCTTTTCGATGGATAACCGCGCCTACATGTATGGTTATACCAACAACACGATGAGCGGTAACACCAAGGCTGTGGTGACTGGCTTCACCGGCGCCGGCACGGCCACTTCGCCCTACAAGCCTGTGACCAATGGCGATGTCCCCGGCTACAACAAGCTGAACAAGTATCGCGTTCTGGGCTACATCGGTCAGGTCGATTACGCGTTCCAGTATGGCAAGATCAAGGTCGGCGGCTGGTTCGAGCATGCCAACACCTGGCGCCACACGTGGGATTTCGACTGGAACACCGGTCTGCCCAGCTATGACCAAAACGCCAATCTCGGCACGACTGCCACGGCGATGTATCCCTCCATCGCGCTGGCCAACCTGAAGTATGAGCAGAATTCGAGCTGGGATCAGTTCCAACTGTTCAGCGAAGTCGAGATCAAGCCGACCAGCACCCTCTCGATCACGCCCGGCGTGAAATATGTGCACTTCAAGCGCGGCGTGGATGCGCTGGTGAACGCTGATCCCAACCGTTCGCCCGCCAATAACTCGGCCACCTGGACCAAGACCCTGCCCTTCGCCACCATCAACTGGCAGCCGGTGCAGAACCTGTCCTTCTATGGCCAGTATGCGCAGGGCATGTATGTGCCCGACCTGTCGAGCTTCTACACCTCGACCACCGGAACCGGCAGCGTCACCACACAGAGCACCGCGCTGGCCGCTGTGCAGCCGCAGACCACGACCAACTACCAGATCGGCTCGGTCTGGCATGGCGCCAAGGTCTCGGTCGATCTTGATGGCTATATCATCAATGTGAACAACAAGATCCAATCCGACACCTCCACCACCGCCATCTCTGGCGCGCTGGTGAACATCGGCACCGTGAAGTATAAGGGCGTGGAAGGCCAGATCGCCTATCTGCCGATCAACGGGCTGACCCTGTTCACCAACGGTTCGTATAACTCCGCCAAGTCGGGCACCACCAACGCGCAGATCGCCAAGGCGCCCTTTACCACCGCCGCCATCGGCGCGATCTACAACCGTCATGGTTTGCGCGTGTCTTACAGCCAGAAGTATACCGGCCCGCAATATGCGACCGAATATGCTCTGACCCCCGGCTATCGCCAGTATCGCATCAGCCCCTACAGCACGGGCGAATTCGCGATCAGCCAGGAAATCGGCAAGAACTTCCGTATCGGCGCTACCGTGTCGAACGTGTTCAACAGCCGCGCGATCACCGCGATCTCCAACGGCAAGACCTATGGCGTGGACGATCAGTTCAGCTTCCTGCCGCCGCGTTCGTTCATGGTGGATGTGCGCGTCAAATATTGATCGCGCCACTCTAAAGCCTGAAAAAGGCGGGAGGGTTCATCCCCTCCCGCCTTTTTTATTCGCCCTTGGCAAAGCGGGCGAAATAGCTGTCCTTGTGCCATGCGGGCCGGGCGGGATCATCGGCCACCTGCCGCAACAGTGCGGCGACATAGCGCGAGAAATAGCCGATTTCGGCGGGCATGATCGGCTGCGCGATGTCATCCTTGGGCGAATGATAGATATTGGCGCGCCATGCTTTCTCGATCTCAGCCTCTGGCGTGCCCTTGGCAAAGCCGAATTTCATGAACACCGAAGGTATCCCCGCCTTCACGAAATTATACTGATCCGACCGGATGAACACATTGCGATCCGGAAACGGGTCCGGCACCACCGGCAGGCCAAATTTGGCGGAAACAGCCTGCGCCGTCTCGCCCAGCGAGCTTTCCTCATAGCCAATCGGCGTGATGCTTTTGAGCGGAAAGATCGGCAGCGGCATGTCGAAATTGATGTCCGCGACAAGGCTTTCGCGCGGCACGGTGGGGTTGGCCACGAAATAATGCGCGCCCAGCAGGCCCGCTTCCTCGGCGGTGGGGATCAGGAACAGGATCGAGCGGTGCGGGCGGTGCTTGGCCTTGGCCAGATCCTGGGCGATTTGCAGCAGGCTCGACACGCCAATCGCATTATCGAGCGCGCCATTATAGATCGCATCCCCCGCCACCGGCTCACCAATCCCCAGCCCGTCCAGATGGGCGGAGAGCACGACATGCTCCTTGGCCAGCTTGGGATCGCTGCCCGGCAGGATAGCGACAAGATTGGCGCTTTTCAGTTCGGCCTTTTCCGTTACGATTGTGGCCGACAGTTTCTGCGCCAGATCGAACACCGGCACCGGCTTCGACGCATCCGCAAGCGCGGCCATATCGGCATAAGCATGCCCCGATCCGGCAAACAGCGCCTCGGATGCCGCCGGGCTGAGCGAGGCGGCAAAAAAGGGCGCGTTCACATCGCGCGCCGCACTATCCTTGGTCATCACCGAAGCGCGCGAGGAAAGGCCGATCTGCCGCGCCCAGGGGATCTCGATCTGCTTCGCGGTGGTCAGCGCGATCACGCCGAGCGCGCCCTTGGCCGCCAGCAGCCTGTTGCGCTCTGATCGGGCATTGGCCTTGCGCGCGCCCGAAGCTTCCTCTGGCCCGCCCGCGATCACCACCACGATCTTGCCACGCACATCGATCCCGGCAAAATCATCATGCCCCGTGCCCGGCATCGCCAACCCATAGCCCGCAAACACCAGCGGCACATCCTTGAGCGCCTCTGGATAAGCGTGGCCACCCCGGAAATAGATGTCTGAAGGCAGGTTGAGCGCCACCGTGCCGCCCGGCCCGGTCAGGCTGGCGCTGCTTTTATCCGCAATGAAACGCTGGGCGATGAAGCTGATTGGCTGGTAATAGCCCTGCGTGCCAGCAGGCTTCAGCCCGATGGCCTTGAGCTTTGCCGCCACCACAACGGCGGCGCGATCATAGCCCTGCGTGCCCGTGCCACGCCCCTCATAGCGATCGCTGGCCAATTCCTGCACCAGCGACCAGATCTGATCCCCCCGCGCCGCATCCGGGCTGGGCGCGGCCATGGCGGGCATTGCCGCTAGCAAGAGAGACGTGGTGATCAATCGCCGCATAGCCCAACCCTTTATCCATCAGAGGCGCTAGCCAGCCCCCTTCGGATCAAAGCTTAGGTCTGTGGCCTGCATCGCACAAGCCGCGCGGCCTACGTCAATATCCCCCCAAGCCGCGCTTTTAGCGGAAGGTCTTGGAGAGCAGAACCAGTGTCGGATCGCCGGGGAAGCTCTCGGGGATAAAACCTTTCTCACGCTCCAGATCGATCGCTGCGCGATTGTCGCGCGATTCGATAGAGATCACGCGGCGCACACCCCGCCGTTCGGATTCCTGCGCCAGCACATCGAGCAAAGCCCAGCCCACGCCTTGCCCACGATAGGGCGCAGCCACAGACACAGCCACTTCAGCCGTATCCAGCTTGCCATCGCAAGCCAGCAAGCCCGAGGCGATGATGGCGCCATCGCCATGCTTGTCAAAGGCGATGAAGCTCTCGGTGCGGAAATGGTCAGCGCTGATCAGCGGCTGGATCTGTTCGCGGCTGATGCCATCACCAGCGGTAAAAAAGCGGAAACGGCGATCCTCTTCGCTTACTTGCGCAAAGAAGGCGGCCAAGCCTGCCTCATCCGCCACTGTCGCCGGGCGAATATCCAGCATAATCCCGCCGCGGGTGGTCAATTCATACAGGTGACGATCAGGATCAATCGCGGTGGTCATCGCAAGGCACACTCCAGTCAGGAAGTGTCTGACGCCTCGCCCAAAAACAAACGCCGCGCCTTGATTTGGGGCAAGTAACCCCAAATCTCGGCGCGGCGTCGTTTGACGTCAACTCTGGTCTTAGTCGTCGATGTTCTTGCGGAAAGTTTCCGGCAGGAAGAACAGACCGATCACCACAGTGGCAGCAGCAATCGTGATCGGATACCACAGGCCATAGTAGATATCACCCGTAGCCGCGACCATCGCAAAGGCGGTGGTGGGCAGCAGACCGCCGAACCAGCCGTTGGCAATGTGATAAGGCAGCGACATCGAGGTGTAGCGGATCTTCGAGGGGAACAGTTCCACCAGAAGAGCAGCAATCGGGCCATAAACCATGGTTACCAGCACGACGAGGTAGAAGAGCACCGCAATCAGCAGAGGCTTGTTAGCCTTGGCCAGATCAGCCTTGGCAGGGTAGCCAGCAGCCGTCAGCGCCTTCTTCACGCTTTCGCCATAAGCCTTGATGGCGGCAGTGCGATCCTTGCCGGTCACCTTGGCGGGATCCGGCGCGGTCACGGTGGTGTCACCGATGGCAACGCTGGCAATGGTGCCAGCAGGGGCGGCAACGTTACGATAATCGATACCGTTCTTGGCCAGATAGGCCTTGGCAATATCGCAGCTCGAGCTGTCGAACTTGTTCTTGCCCACGGGGTCGAACTGGAACGAGCATTCGGCAATGTTGGCGGTCACCAGCACCGGCGACTTGGCCGAAGCAGCAACGAGGGCAGGGTTGGCGGCTTCAGCCAGCTTGTGGAAGGTGGGCTGATAGGTGAGAGCGGCCAGAGCGCAACCGGTGAGCAGGATATACTTGCGACCGATCTTGTCCGACAGCCAGCCAAAGAACACGAACAGCGGAGTGCCCAGAGCCAGAGCGATGGCGATCAGGATGTTGGTGGCGGCGCCATCAACCTTCAGGATCTTTTCGAGATAGAACATCGCATAGAACTGGCCGGTGTACCACACCACAGCCTGACCCATGGCCGCACCGAACAGGCAGATCAGCACGAACTTCAGGTTCTTCCACTGGCCAAAAGCTTCGGTCAACGGAGCCTTCGAGGTGGTGCCTTCGTCCTTCATCTTCTGATAGACGGGGCTTTCGTTCAGCTGCAGACGGATCCACATCGAAACACCCAGCAGGAAGATCGAGACGATGAACGGCAGACGCCAGCCCCACGCCGCGAAGGTTTCTTCGCCAACGCCGGTACGGATGCCGATCACCACCAGCAGCGCCGCGAACAGGCCGAAGGTGGCCGTGATCTGGATGAAGCTGGTGTAAAGGCCGCGCTTACCTTCGGGGGCATGCTCAGCCACATAGGTGGCCGCACCGCCATATTCACCGCCCAGAGCCAGACCCTGAACAATACGCAGCAGCACGAGGATCACCGGCGAAGCCACACCCAGCGTTTCATAGCCAGGCAGCAGACCCACGGTGAAGGTGGAGAAGCCCATCAGGCCCATGGTGACCAGGAAGGTGTTCTTACGACCAACCATGTCGCCAATGCGGCCAAACACCAGCGCGCCGAACGGACGCACCACAAAGCCCGCCGCGAAAGCCGCCAGCGCGAGGATGAAACCTGTGGTTTCGTTCACGCCAGCAAAGAACACCTTCGCGATGAAGGTGGCCAGCAGGCCATAGAGGTAAAAGTCATACCACTCGAATACCGTGCCGAGCGAGCTGGCCGCAATGACCAGTCTCTCGTCTTGGGTAGCCTGGTGATGCTTGGGCAGGGCGGCAACATCCGCCTCCGTCTCGTGAAAATGCATCTTTCTCTCTCCCGTAGGAACTACGCGTTATTAAAAGTTATATTTGGCGGCGAATTCGATTCGGTCAAGCGAGCCTTTGGCACCACTGACCAATTCACGCGTGCCGTGGCGATATTCGATGCCAAGGTCGATCGCACGGACAGGCGAGTAAAACAGGTTGGCTGCACCGCTCCAAGACGACTTGTTAAAGGCCGCGATCGTGGCGGGGGCCAGCGCGGAGTCATAATCCACCGACTGGTAAGAGCCGATCAGGTTGACGCGCACGCTCGGCGTGATTGCCACGCGGGCAGCAGCCAGAGCGGCGAAGACATTGACATTGGCCAAGCTGTTGGTCGAAGCAACATAGACCGCATCAGGCGCAAAGTTCACACCCACATAGCGGCTGATGTTCTGGCCATAGGTCGCCAAAAAGCGCAGATCGCTGCTCTTGGCGTTGTTCAGGAACAGCTTGCCGCCCACCGAGCCACCAAAGCCGGTGGTGGTAACGCCAAGGCCGGTCACTTCGGTACGGACCTGACGGCCAAGCGCAGCCACCGAAAGCTCGCTCTTCTTGCCGGTCACCACCAGTCGGGCGGCGAAATCAGGCAGACGATCGGTGCCATTCTCGATCAACGTGGGCGTGCCAGCATTGGCCGTGGCGCTTTCGGGGTTTTCAGCCGAAACATGCAGCGTCACTGCCTTGCTCAGCGGCGTCGAGTAGCGCACCAGCGGCTGGCGCACAAACACGGTGCCTTCGGTCGCACCCAAGAAGTCGGTCGATTCGGGCAGGGCGCCGGTATACTGGAAGGTCGTCCAATCCTGACCAAACGTCCACTTGTCGAGCGTCACAAAAGCGCGACGCAGAGCAAGCGTATAGCCATTGGTAGTGCGCTGGCTGCCACCACCGGTCACGCTCTGCGCAGGGCTGGCCGTGGTCTGGAAATCGGTTTCGAGATAGCCGCGCACAGTATGACCAGCGACCTGCGTGTCGAGGTTCAACCACAAGCGGGTCTGCTTGGCCGAAAAATCGGTCGTGGTCTGGCTGCGCCCGCCGCCCACGGGGATGCTCGACTGGGGCAGATAGAAATCGCGGCCCAGCGTGTTGGTGGCAACAGTGCCATTATCGGTATGGCTGCTGGCCGCCTGCAGCTTCAGGAAGCCGCCGATCTTGATCGTGGTGGCGCCAGAGCGGAAACCGTCGGGCGCGGCCTTCTTTTCAACAGCAGCGACACGGGTGCTGGTATCCTTGGCCTCCTTGGCGGCGGTCTGGGCGACCTGCGCGGCGGTGGTGGCATGGGCATCAGCGGCCTGAGCGGTCTTGGCGGTATCGGCCTGCTGCGTCTTGGCCGCGCCAAGATCAGCGCGCAACTGCGCCAATTCAGCTTCCAGCTTGCTCAAACGGTCCGTCAGCGCGGCCTCGCGAGCGCTGGGTGCGGCAGCGGCGGCCATGGCGATTTGCGGAGTTACCAGCGCCGTAGCGGCCAACAGCAGACACACCACGGGCTTCTTGCCTTGAAACATACTATCCTCTCCTAAACCCTGTGCTTTGCGCAATTTGGGCAAGCCGGATCATCGCCTCTGGGATGATTCCCCGCCAGCCCGACCAACGTCGCAGGCGTAAGACCTTTTGTCCGACTTTTGATGGCGATGAGAAATGTTTGTAAAACCGATGAAAGTTTGCCCGGTCTGCGCCAAATGGCCTGAGCAGCCCCAAAACTTGCAAGATCAGGCCAAAATACGCCTTACCCCCCATCAGCGGCATGTCACCACTTGCAGATCGCGCAATTGTAGACCATTTGCAAACCAATCGTCCGCAACTGACCATGGCATGAATCGGACCGTGGCAGTCCCCTATCCCGGGCGATGACCGGAGAGCCGTGACTGCCACCGTTCTGATTGCCGATGATCATCCGCTGTTTCGCCAGGCGCTAAGCCTTGCGGTGGGACGGGTGCTTCCCAATGCCCGCATTGTCGAGGCTGGCACATTGGCCGCCGCCGCCCGCGCCGCCGCGGAGGCTGTCGATCTGGTGCTGATCATGCTTGATCTGAAAATGCCGGGCGCGGTGGGCTACTCGGGCATAGCCCTGCTGCATGCCGAAAGGCCGCAGGTGCCCATTCTGGTTGTTTCCAGCGCGGAGGGCACCGCCGCACCACAAGAAGCCCGCGCGTTTGGCGCCATCGGCTTCCTCTCGAAAGACAGCGACCTGTCGGTGATCGAGGCAACCATTGCCAAGGTGGTGGGCGCCAAGGCCCCACCCGCGCCCCAGCCGCCCACGATCGATGAATCGCCAGAGCTGGAATCCATCCGCCGCGAAGTGGCCGGGCTAACCCCCACCCAGCTCAAAGTGCTGCTCGCCGTGCTCGATGGTCAGCTCAACAAGCAGATCGCGCATGGGCTGGGCATCGCCGAAGCGACCGTGAAGGCGCATATGACCGCCATCATGCGCAAGCTGGATGTGAAAAACCGCACCCAGGCCGCGCTGGTCGCCCGCTCGCTGGGGCTAGATCTGCGACACTGATTGCGCGAGCGCCAGTTCCGCATCGCGCACTGCCAGTTTCGAGCCGACAGCGGCCAGAAAGGCCTCAATCCCCGCCGCATTGGCGGGCTTGGCCTGCATCGGCACCCCCATCACCAGCGCGCGCTCGCGGATCGCCGGGTTCGTCTCAGCGGTGATCAACATCGCGGGAAGGTCGGGCGCCTCCTTGCGCAAGCCAGACACCACACTCAACCCATCCTCATGCGTTTCCAGCCGGAAATCGGCCAGCACCGCATCAATCGGCCCCTTGCGCCACACCGCCCGCGCGGCATCGCCATCCTCCGCCCCATGCGGATGATGGCCCAGCGCCGTGAGCAACGCACAGGTGGCCTCCACCGTAAGCGGATCATTGTCGAGCACCAACACATCCAGCACGCGCGCCGCCCAGAAAGGTTTGGCCGCGCTGACATCACTATCGGGTACAAACAAGGGCATGGCGCCGCCCGTATCCGCCATGGCGGTCAGGAACAGGCTAAAACGGCTGCCCCGGCCGGGGTTGGAAAACACTTCAATCCGCGCGCCCAGCAGGCGGGCGATGCGCCGCGACAGGGCCAGCCCCAGCCCCAGCCCCTCGGCCTCCACCTCGCCCAGCCGCATGAATTCCTCGAAGATCGCCTCGCGCTTGTCGGGCGCAATCCCCACGCCCGTATCCACCACATCGATGCGCAATTCATCGCAGCCCACCCCGCGCCGCCAGCGTACGCCCACCAGCACCCCGCCCTCCAGCGTATAGCGCAGCGCATTGGCGATGAAATTCTGGAGAAGGGAGCGCAGCAAGCCCGGATCGGTATGCACCATCATCGGGCGCGGGCTGCGCGAATCGCCCAAAGGCCCAAGCCGCAGCGCCAACCCCTTGGCCTCGGCCATCGGGCGAAAGCTTTCGGCCAGATCCGCCAGAAACGGCCCCAACAGCAAAGGCTCTGGCCGCGCTTGCACCCCACCCGCATCGAATTTGGAAATATCGAGCAAGGCGCGCAGCAGATCCTCCGCCGCGATGATCGCATTATCCACCCGGCCCACCAGCCCGCGCGCATGATCGGGCACCTCGCGCGACAATGCCGCCGTGAACAGGCGCGCAGCATGCAGGGGCTGCAACAGATCATGGCTCGCCGCCGCCAGAAAGCGCGTCTTGTCGCGATCGGCCGCCGCTAGCCGGGCATTGGCTTCCGACAATTCGCGCGTGCGCTCGGCCACGCGGCTTTCCATGCCCGCCAGCGTGCGCTGTAGCTCATCGCGCACATGAGCTTCCTCGGTGATGTCGATGAAGCTGGTGACATAGCCGCCGCCCGGCATCGGACCACCCACCATTTTGACCACCTGCCCATCGGGGCGGTGGCGTTCATAGGTGTATTCCTGCGCGCGGCGCAGATGGGCGAGGCGCTTGGCCACATGATGCTCAATATCACCCGGCCCGAAATCGCCACGCGTGGCATTATGGCGGATCAGATTGGCCACCGGCGCACCCACATAAAGCAGGCCGGTAGGATAGGAGAACAATTGCTCATAGCGCGTGTTCCACGCCACCAGATTGAGATCGGCATCCACCACGCTGATCCCCGCCTCGATATTCTCGAATGTGGCCGCCAGCAATTGGCGCGAGAAGGACAGCGAATGGCCGCGCTCATCAAGCAGGCGCGTCACATCGGTGAGGCTCATCTTGCCCCCCGCCAGCGCCGTGGCGACCAAGGCGCGCGCCGAGGATGTGCCCACCACCGCCGCGATCAATTTGCGCGCGCGCTGGGCCGACCGGCGATCAATGCTCAGCCCGCGCAGCGCGCCGGGGAATTCCATCTCCGCCCGCTCTTTGCCAATAAAGCTGGCGCACAGATCGCGCAGGCCCGACAGGTCCGACACCTGCTTTTGCCAGCCCATCAGCGAAGGCAGCGGCTTGGAGGGCACCTTGCGCGCAGCCACCGCCATATAGACCACCAGATTGACCCCAAGGCTCCACACCACACCATGCACCAGCGGTGTGCCATGGCCGATGCCAAACAGGCGCAACGGATCAAACGGCCCCATCGCCAGCGCCTCGCGCCATGCCTGCGGC
>Ga0302262_10000473_pt1 | contig 16686 bp, 16 predicted proteins | sample II_Fen_E3_4_FD_194557 | JGI IMG/M metagenome (GOLD analysis project Ga0302262, IMG submission 194557) | Peat permafrost microbial communities from Stordalen Mire near Abisko, Sweden - II_Fen_E3_4 | ecosystem: Environmental > Terrestrial > Soil > Wetlands > Permafrost | place: Sweden: Abisko...
GGCCGTAACCGCGGCAATTGGGACAATGACCACCGTGGTGGGGGACACAACAACAATCACGACGACCGAGGCGACCATAACGGTCGGGGCAATCACGACGGCCGGGGTGACCACCGTTAATCCGGCGGCTTAAACGAAATTCCCTGTAGGAGCGAGCCTGCTCGCGATGGAGGATCAGTCACCACAGCGGTAACTGACCCACCATCGCGAGCAAGCTCGCCCCCACAGTTTTGTTCAATACTCCGACAGATCCGCCAGTGGATGGCGACCCTCCCAAACCTTGTGGAAATGCGCCTCCACCACGGCCTTCGGTACGTTGTTGATATCGGGCCAGTGCCAGTGAGGCTTTTGATCCTTGTCGATCAACCGTGCACGCACGCCTTCGCTGAATTCCGGATGCCGACAGCAATTGAGGCTCAGGGTGTATTCCATCTGGAAGACTTGAGCCAGTGACATATGCCGCGCACGGATGATTTGTTCCCATACCAGGTGCGCGGTCAGCGGCGAACCTTCGCTCAGGGTCCGCGCCGCGCGGCTGAGCAGCAGATCCGAGTGATCGCGCAGCGTGCTGATGGCCTTCCAGGCGCACCCCACATCACTGACATCCAACAGCTCATCGATACGCTGGCGCCGCGGCAACCATTGGGCTTCGGGCATCTTCGCAACGGCTTGCTGCTGCAAGGCCTTGAGCAGGCTGTTGAGCTGCCTCGGCGTCTGTTCCTGCCAGTTCAATTGCAACAAGCCTTCGATCAGTGCCTCTTGCTGTTCATCGAGCAGGAAACGGTCGGCCAGGTCCAGATCGATCGCATCACGCGCGTTCATGTGGGCGCCGGTCAGGCCAAGGAACAAGCCGAGCTTGCCGGGCAGGCGTGACAGGAACCAACTGGCTCCGACATCCGGGTACAGGCCAATACTGATCTCCGGCATCGCCAGGCGACTGCTTGGCGTGACAATGCGAATGCTCGCCCCTTGCAGCAGGCCCATGCCGCCGCCAAGCACATAGCCATGGCCCCAGCAGATCAAGGGTTTGGGGTAGGTGTGCAGGCTGAAGTCCAGGCGATACTCCGCGGCAAAGAACTGCGCGGCCAAGGGTGGCACTTCGCCGGGATGGGCGCGACAGGCTTCGACCAGGCTGCGCACTTCGCCGCCGGCGCAAAAAGCCTTGGCGCCGTTACCGCGCAACAATACGCAGACGATTTGCGGCTCGTTGGCCCAGGCGTCCAGTTGAACGCGCAAGGCCTTGATCATCGGCAAGGACAGGGCGTTCAGCGACTTTTCGGCATCCAGGCTGGCGATACCGATGCGCGCGCCGTCGGTGCCGGTGAGTTCTTCGAAGTGCAGATTCATCGTGACCTCGATCGGGAATTTGAGGGTTAAGTATGATCGTTGTGTGGGAAAGTGCCGGATCTGCGTCAGATCAATTGACAAGCGTGGTGGGCCTTCTTAGGGTTCGCCCCATTGTTTTTACCGGATATGACCATGACTGCTGACGACCGTATCAAACTCGAACCGAGCTGGAAGGAGGCGCTGCGTGCTGAGTTCGACCAGCCCTACATGGCGGAGTTGCGAAAATTCCTGCAAGAGGAGCGGGCGGCCGGCAAGGAAATCTATCCACCGGGCCCGATGATTTTCAACGCGCTCAACTCGACGCCGTTGGACAAGGTCAAGGTCGTCATCCTCGGCCAGGACCCCTACCACGGTCCGGGCCAGGCGCACGGTTTGTGCTTTTCGGTGCAACCGGGTGTCCCGGCGCCGCCATCGCTGGTGAACATCTATAAAGAGTTGAAGCGTGACCTGAACATCGACATTCCCAACCACGGCTATCTGCAGAGCTGGGCCGATCAGGGCGTGTTGATGCTCAACACCACCATGACGGTCGAGCGCGCCAATGCCAATGCGCACAAGGACAAGGGCTGGCAGTTTTTCACCGACCGGATCATTGAAGTCGTCAGCCAGCAGCAGCCGCATCTGGTGTTCATGCTGTGGGGCGCCCATGCCCAGAGCAAGCAGAAGCTGATCGATGCGACCAAGCATCTGGTCCTGACGTCGGTACACCCGTCACCGTTGTCGGCTTATCGTGGCTTCCTCGGGTGCGGGCACTTCAGTCGGACCAACAAGTTCCTGGAACAGAACGGCGAGACTCCGATCGAATGGCGTCTGCCGCCGGTTCAGGAAGGCTGAGGGCATTTTGGGCGAGGGAGCAAGCTTCCTCGCCACAGTGACTCGGTATCACTCGGGCTTGCGGTTCCAATACTGGAACAGCGGCTCCGCCAGAAACAGCACAAACAACAGCCGCATCACCTGCATCGCCGTCACCAGTGGCACCGACAGTTGCAGGGTTTCCGCCGTCAGGCTCATCTCGGCAATTCCGCCAGGCATCATGCCCAGGGTCAGTGAACGCAGATCCAGACGGGTCAGCGCACTCAAGCCCAATGCCGCCGCCGTGGCGATCAGCATGGTCAGCACCGTGCCGATCAGGGTGCGGCCCATGAACGATGGCGCGCGTCGGAAAAACTCCCGATTGAAGTGACAACCCAGGCCGCTGCCGATCAGCCACTGGCCGATCTGACTGCCGCCCTGAGGCAAGCCGATGTGCAGGTCCCAACCAATGCTCATTGCCGCGCTCACCAATAACGGGCCGAACAGCCAAGGGTTGGGTTGACGCAGGCGTTCCCAGAGCCACGCCGCCAACGCGCCGGCCGGGAACAGCAGGGCCAGCCAGCGCCAGTCCACGGCGGTGGCGTGGGAGACCGGTGCGCCGTCGCCCAACAAATACTTGAACGCCGCCGGCACACAAAGCACGACGACCAGTACCCGCAGGCTTTGTCCGGCGGCAACGCGGCTGAGTACCGCGCCATTGCGGGCGCCGAGGTTGACCATCTCCCCGGAGCCACCGGGCATGCTGGAGAAGAATGCGGTGGCTCGATCCTCACCGGTGCGCCGCATCAACCAGACCCCGACCACCGCGGACAGGCTGGTGACCAATGCGCCAAAGAAGATCAGCCCGAAATGACTGAGCACCTGCTCCATCACCACCGGGGTGAAGTGCAGGCCGATGCCGATACCGACAATCCACTGGCCGCACTTGCGGCCGCCAGGGATTTCCGCCAATTGCCAGGAGGTCAGGCAGCGCACCAGGATGATCGCCAGCAACGAGCCGACCATCCATGGCAGCGGCCAGCCGACCTGGCTGGCGAGGTAACCGCCCAGCAGGCCGACCAGCGGTGTACCCCACCCGTTTTTGAGGGGCAACCGATCAGACATCGGCGATGGCGCGTTGCGCGGCCGAACGTTTACGCCAGATACGGATGATCGGCATCAACAGCATGATCGCCGTCAGGACCCAGCACCCGAAGGTGATTGGGCTCGACCAGAGGATTTCCAGCGCTCCGTTGGAAATCGACAGGGCACGACGCAGGTTCTGCTCCATCAAGCCACCGAGGATGAAGCCCAGCAGCAGGGGCGACAACGGGAAATCCAGTTTGCGCAGGATGTAGCCGAAGATGCCGATGCCGATCATCAGGAACAGGTCGAAGGTGGTCGCGTGCACCGCGTAGACGCCGATCCCGGTAATGATGGCGATCACCGGTACCAGTGCCCAGTTCGGCACGGCGAGGATGCGCGTGAAAATACGGATCATCGGGATGTTGAGGATGACCAGCATGACGTTGGCGATGAACAACGAGGCAATCAGGCCCCAGACGATGTCGGGTTGCTGTTGGAACAACAGCGGCCCCGGCGTGATGTTGTACAGCGAGAGTGCGCCGATCATCACCGCCGTGGTGCCCGAGCCGGGCACACCGAGGGTCAACATCGGCACCAGTGCGCCACAGGCTGCGCCGCCAATGGCGGTTTCCGGTGCGGCCAGGCCGCGCATATCGCCTTGGCCGAACGTACCCTTGGCGCCCGCGATGCGTTTCTCGGTCATGTAGGCCACGGCACTGGCCAGGGTCGCACCGGCACCTGGCAACACGCCCATGATGAAGCCGAGTACGCCGCAACGAATGTTCACCACGAACACCGATGCCGCTTCCTTGAAGTTGAACATCATCCGTCCGGTGGCTTTCACCGCTTCCTGACCGTGATGGGTCTTTTCCAGCAGCAGGAGGATTTCGCTGATGGAGAACAGGCCCAGCACCAGCACCACGAATTGAATGCCGTCGGTCAGGTGGATGTTATCGCCGGTGAAACGGTACACGCCGCTATTGGCGTCGATGCCGACGGTCGACAGGAACAGGCCGATCAGCGCCGCGATGAAGGTCTTGAGCGGACGATCACCGGCCATGCCACCGAGACAGACAATCGCGAACACCATCAGTACGAAATATTCCGCCGGTCCGAAGGCAATCGCCCATTTCGCCAGCAGCGGGGCGAACAGCACCATGCCGCAGGTGGCGATGAAGGCACCGATGAACGAGCTCCACGCCGAGAGCGACAAGGCCACGCCGGCCAGGCCTTTGCGGGCCATCGGATAGCCGTCGAGGGTGGTCATCACGGTGGAGGCTTCGCCAGGGATGTTCAGCAGGATCGAGCTGATCCGGCCGCCGTATTCGCAGCCCAGGTACACCGCCGCCAACAGGATCAGTGCCGACTCCGGTGGCAGGCCGAGGGCGAATGCGATCGGGATCAGCAGTGCCACGCCGTTGATCGGCCCCAGGCCTGGCAACAGGCCCACGACCGTGCCGATCAGGGTGCCGCAGAGGGCGGTCAACAGGTTGTACGGGCTCAGCGCCACGCCGAAACCCTGACCCAAATAGCCAAGAGTATCCATATCAGTTCTCCAGAACGTCGAGCACGCCAAGGGGCAGCGGCACGTCCATCAACTTGTCGAACAGCAGGTAGAGGCCGACGGCCATCAGGCTGATGATCACGACACTGGGCAGCCAGCGGCCGCCATACAGGCGCGCCATCGGCACGCCGGTGAGGATGCTGGCGACGATGAAACCGAGGGGTTCGAAGGTGCCGGCGAAGACCAGTAACAGCACCACGCAGAGGCCGATTTTGTTCAGGGTCGCGCGGTCCAGTGGCGGCTCGTCAGCGCTGTGCTTGATCGGTGCCGGGCGAAAAACCATGTACAGCAGCGCCGCACTCATCAGGCCAAGCATCAGCAGTGGAAAGGCCCGAGGACCCACCGGTTCGTAGGAAAAAGCCGCTTGATACGGCCAGGCCATCAGCGCCAAGCCAACACAGGCCAGCAACAGCACCGATGCAAAAATGCGTTGTAAGAGCATGGGGAACTCCTGTGCCGCGGCCCCGCAAACCGGAGCCGCAGCCGCTAGCTAGACAGAGACGATCACTGAATCAGGCCGAACTCTTTGGCCAGCACCTTGTAGTCCGCCACCTGTTTCTTCACGTAGGTGTCCAGCTCGGGGCCGGTCATGGCGAACGGGAACAGTTCACGTTGATCGCGCAACTTGGCGAACTCTTCGGACGCCAGCAGCTTGTCAAAGGCCGCTTTCCACCAGGCGTAATCTTCATCGCTGACTTTCGGCCCGAGGTAGAAACCGCGAACCACCGGCCAGACGATGTCGTAGCCTTGTTCCCTGGCGGTCGGGATGTCTTTCATTTCCGGCTCGTCGAGACGCTTGTCGGCGAACACCGCCAGCAAGCGCATATCGCCGCTCTGGATGTGCGGCATGGAGTCGGAAATGTCGGTGCTGCCGACCTGGATGTGGCCGCCGAGCAGGGCGGTCGCGATTTCACCGCCTCCTTCGAGGGCGACGTAACGCAGGTCACGCGGATTGATGCCGGCGGCCTTTGCGATCAGTGCGGTCTGCATCCAGTCCTGGCTGCCAACGGTGCCGCCGGAACCGATCACGACTTTGCTCGGATCTTTCTTCAACGCCTGCACCAGATCGTCCAGGGTCTTGTAGGGCGAATCGCTTTTCACCGCGATGGCGCCATAGCTGGTACCCACGGCGGCGAGCCAGCGCACGTTGGTTTCATCGAAACGCCCGAACTTGCCTTGCGCCAGGTTCAACAGCGAACCGCTGGACCAGGCCACCAGGGTGCCGGCATCGGCCGGACGCTGGGCGACGACCGCGTTGTACGCCACTGCGCCGACGCCGCCGGGCATGTAGGTCACGCGCATCGGTTTGGTCAGCAATTTTTCGTTGACCAGCGCGCTTTGCGCCAGTTTGCAGGTCAGGTCGAAACCACCCCCTGGCGAGGCCGGGGCGATGCATTCGGGGCGTTTGGGCTCGGCGAGCGCCTGGCCGGTGAACAGCAGGACGCTGGCGGCGAGGGCGATTTTACGCATTGACAGGTTCATTCAAGTCTCCTTGGGAGTTGTTGTTATGGACTTACTGAATTACCAAAGGGCAACGCTATAGCTCACCAGCAGACGCACTTCATCGGCATCGCGAGCGGAGTAGTTGGAACGGTAGGTGGCATTGCGCAGGCGGACGGCGACATCCTTGAGTGCGCCGCTTTGTACAACATATTTAATCTCGCTGTTGCGTTCCCATTCCTTGCCTTCGTCACCGTTCTTGAGCTTGATGTTGTCACCGCTCACGTAACGGCTCATGAAGCTGAGGCCAGGGATGCCGAGGGTGACAAAGTCAAAGTCATAACGCGCCTGCCAGGAGCGCTCTTCGGCGCCGGCAAAGTCGTTGATCTGCACGAAGTTCACCAGGTACGGGTCGCTGCCATCCACATAGGGGAACGCGCTGTCGCCGGACATGTGCTGGTAGCCGGCGCTGAACTTGTGCCCGCTCAAGGCGTAGCTCACCAGTCCGTTGAGGGACTTGTTGTCGATCTTGCCGCCACGGGCCTGGCCCTGGTCGTCACTGATGGCAAACCGCAGGTCGCTGGCAAAGGTGCCGGGGCCGAACGGCTTGGAAGCGACCAGCCCGAGAAAGTGCTGGTTGTAGACGTCATCGAGTTGGGCGAAGTGGTAGCTGCCGGTGATCTTGTCGGTGAACTTGTAGTCCACGCCGCCAAAATCGAAGTGTTTGCCGGCCACCGTTCCGGCGAAGCGGCTGTTCTTGTTGTTGAGGGCAATGTCCTCGAAGTCGGTGCTGTCGCGATCCTTGGCCTTGTCCAGGCGCCCGCCGGTGAAGGTCAGGTTCTTGATTTCCCTGGAGGTCAGCATGCCGCCCTCGAAGGTCTGCGGCAGGATGCGCCCGTCGTTGGGCTTGAGGATGGGCAGTTCCGGAATCAAGGTGCCGACTTTCAGCTCGCTGGCGGAGATCTTCATTTTTCCGGTCAGGCCGAGCTTGGAGTATTCGTTGACGGCGCGCCCATCGTCGGTCGGCAACAGGCCGGTCCCCGTACGGTCCGGGCTTGAGTCGAGCTTGACCCCCATCATGCCCAGTGCGTCGACACCGAACCCCACGGTGCCGTCGGTGTAACCGGATTTCAGATTGAGCATGAAACCCTGGGCCCACTCGTCACGCTTGGATTGTTGGGCGCTGGTACCGTCGCGAAAGTCGCGGTTGAAGTACATGTTGCGGGTTTCGAAAGTGGCCGAGCTGTCTTCGATGAAGGCGGCCTGGCTCAACGGTGAAAAACCGGCCAGGGCGGCAGCGCTGGCAAGCGCAGTGTGGCTGAAACGGGAGAGGCGGGCAGGCGCGATAGCCTGGGTCTGCAAGGACTGCATGGATGAATGACTCCGTTTATTGTTTTTATTTGTCGAAAACGCTTCGAGGCGTTTTTCGTATCGCTGTGTGGCAGCAGCGACGGCAGTCGAAACTGTCCGTGGCTGGACTGTAACGGGCTAACCTTTCGTTAACCTTTCAGCTGACTTTCACGGTTTTTCAGGCTTCACAGTGGCGGACGCCGCTGTAAACTCCGCGCCAAAGAATGGCGTTGACCATCCCTGAATGAGGTAAAGATCCATGCGTGTCCTGCTCGTCGAAGACCATCTGCAGCTCGCCGAAAGTGTCGCCCAGGCGCTCAAGAGCACCGGGTTGACCGTGGATGTGCTGCACGACGGCGTGGCCGCCGACCTGGCGCTGGGCAGCGAGGAATACGCCATGGCGATCCTCGATGTCGGCTTGCCGCGCATGGATGGTTTCGAGGTGTTGGCGCGTTTGCGCGGGCGGGGCAAGAACCTGCCGGTGTTGATGTTGACCGCGCGCAGCGACGTCAAGGATCGGGTCCATGGGCTGAATCTGGGTGCCGACGACTACCTGGCCAAACCTTTCGAACTCACCGAGCTCGAAGCCCGGGTCAAGGCACTGCTGCGGCGTAGCGTGCTCGGTGGCGAGCGCCTGCAACGTTGCGGCGTGCTGGCCTATGACCTGGACACGCGCCGTTTCACCCTTGGCGAAGAACTGCTGACCCTGACCTCCCGTGAACAAGCCGTGCTCGAAGCCTTGATCGCCCGTCCCGGCCGGGTGATGAGCAAGGAGCAATTGGCCTCCCAGGTATTTGGCCTCGACGAGGAAGCCAGCCCCGACGCCATCGAAATCTACGTACATCGCTTGCGCAAGAAGCTCGACGGTCAGCCGGTTGCCATCGTGACCTTCCGTGGCCTCGGTTATTTGCTGGAAAGTCGCGATGCATAAGCCCAGCAGCCTGCGCTGGCGGTTGCTGTGGAACCTGGCGCTGTTGTTGGTGGTGTTGATGCTGGCCAGTGGTTTGAGTGCCTACTGGAATGGTCGCGAAGCGGCCGACACCGCTTATGACCGGACATTGCTCGCTTCGGCCCGGACCATCGCGGCGGGCGTGACCCAGCGCGACGGCACGCTGAGCGCCGATGTGCCTTACGTGGCGCTCGATACGTTCGCTTACGACAGTGCCGGGCGGATTTTTTACCTGGTCAACGATATCAATCAGAAGCTGATTTCCGGTTACGAAAACCTTCCGCCACCTCCACCGGGGACACCGCGCACCGACGACTATCCGGCGTTGGCGCGTTTCTACAATGCGACTTATCGAGGGCAGAACGTACGCGTGGTGAGTCTGCTCAAACCGGTCAGCGAACCGAACATGAATGGCATGGCGGAAATTCGCGTGGCGGAAACCGACGAGGCGCGCGTCAGCATGGCCCGCAGCCTGGCGACCGACACGTTGCTGCGTCTTGGCATGCTGGCCATTGGTGCGCTGATGGTGGTGTGGTTTGCGGTCAGTGCCGCGCTACGCCCGCTGGAGCGCTTGCGCTCGGCGGTGGAAGAACGCCAGCCGGATGACTTGCGGCCATTGCCATTGGTGGAAGTGCAGCATGAGTTGTGGCCGCTGGTGCGTGCGCTCAATCACTTTACCGAACGCCTGCGCGGGCAGTTCGAGCGTCAGGCGCAATTCATCGCCGATGCCGCCCACGAACTGCGTACCCCCTTGGCGGCGCTCAAGGCGCGGCTCGAACTGGGCCTGCGTTCAAGCGAACCGCAAACCTGGCGCAGTACGCTGGAAACCGCCGCCCAGGGCACCGATCGCTTGACCCATCTGGCCAATCAATTGCTCTCCCTGGCGAGGGTCGAAAATGGCGCCCGGGCGATTGCCGAGGGCGGCGCGCAGCTGCTCGATCTCAGTCAACTGGCGCGTGACCTGGGTATGGCCATGGCGCCACTGGCCCACAAGCGCGGCGTGGCGCTGGCGCTGGAAGCGGACGAACCGGTGTGGATGCGGGGTGAGCCGACCTTGCTCAACGAACTGTTGAGCAACCTGGTGGATAACGCGCTGGCCCATACGCCACCGGGCGGCAACGTGATTTTGCGAGTCTCGGCACCGGCGGTGCTGGAGGTTGAGGACGATGGACCGGGCATTCCGCTCGATGAGCGTGATCGCGTGTTCGAACGTTTTTACCGACGTAACCAGCAAGTGGCCGGGTCCGGGTTGGGCTTGGCGATTGTCGGCGAGATCTGCCGCGCGCACCTGGCGCAGATCAGCCTGCATGATGGTGAGCGCGCGGGGTTGAAAGTGCGGGTGAGTTTTATTGCCGGGGAGTGAGTCAAGCATGTGTGGCGAGGAAGCTAGCTCCCTCGCCACAGGAATTGCATTGATGCTTAATAAAACATCGAGCGTGATTCTTCCAGATCGGCGCACAGGGTCTTGTTGTCGTAATCGATCCCAAGTTTGTTGAAGGCTGGCACGCTGAAGGGGTCGATGCAGGCAAACGGGTGGTCGGTGTCTTTGCAGCAGTACAGGCTGGCCACCTGCACCAGATCAACATAATCGATCTGGTCAGACCGTCGCTTGAAGTTCAGGTAGAGCCTCGGCACCTGCACCAGCATGTCCGGAAACTCCCAGACCCTGAGCAATTTGTCGCCGAGCAGCGGATGGATATGGTCGATCACATGGTTGAGGCTGATCGGGTCGGACAACAGATCATAGTGATCTTCGGCGTAAGTCAGGATTGGCAGGACGCCGATTTGATGCACCAGCCCGCCAAGGGCTGCCTGATCGGGCTTGAGCTGGGTGCAGTGGCGACACAACGCATAGCTGACACCGGCGATTTCCAGGCTCTTGCGCCAGACTTCACGCATTTTCTGTTCCACCACCTCGGAGCGGGCATGGAAGATCTGCTCCATGACCAGACCGATGGCCAGGTTACTGCTGTAGTTGATCCCCAGGCGAGTGACGGCCGTGTGCAACTCGGTAACTTCCTGGGTCGCGCGCAGCAGCGGGCTATTGACCACTTTGATCAGGCGCGCCGACAGCGCCGTATCGCGGCCAATGACTTTGCTCAGGGCGCTGATACTGACTTCAGGGTCCTCTGCCGCCTTGCGAATCTGCAGTGCCACTTCCGGAAGTGTTGGCAGAACCAGGTCATCGTTATCGATGGCCTCAACCAAATCCCTTTGGACCTTTTCCGCCAACTCACTCATTTCTGTTCTCTTGGTGTTGCAAAAAAGTACTGCGGTTAACGCTGGATTTCGCGGTCGCGGTCCAGTTGATAAGGCAGATCGAGCAAGTGCAAGGCAGGGCCGTCGACCGCGCCGACGTGAAGGTCGCCGGCCTCCGCTGCTTCGGCTTGCAGCACCGCCAGCAGTTCGATCTGTTGTTCGCCATGGGCGGCCAGTACCACTTCGCCGATTGAACTGCCATGGCTCGGGGAAAACAGCTGGGTGCCAGGTTCAGGCCGTTCGCTGGCGTCCAGTTGCAGGCGATACAGGCGGCGCTTGAGTTTGCCCAGGTACTGCATCCGCGCGACGATTTCCTGGCCGGTGTAGCAACCTTTCTTGAAGCTCACGCCTCCGACAGCCTGCAGGTTGAGCATCTGCGGGATGAACAGCTCGCGGGTGCCCGGCATCACCTGGCCGATCCCTGCGCGGATCTGGCCCAGCAGCCATTGATTCAGGTCGCCTTCGGCAAGCAGGGCGGACAGCTTGCCCTTGATGGCCCCGGCTTGATCGGCGCTGACCCAGAGTTCGGCGCGATCGGGTGAAACACGAATGGCGATCAGCCCGTCACTGCGCACCACCCGGTCGGTTTCCGCTGGCAGTTCAAGGCCGAGGCTGCCGAGCGCGGCATCGCCATGATCGATGCCGAAGCGGACCCAGGCAGCGCTTTCGTCGGTCAGTTTGGACTTGGAAAACACGGCGTACTTTTTCAGGTCGGCCAGTTGCGGTTCCAGCAATTCGCTGGCCATGGCCATGAGCACGCCGTCACCTTCGAGCAGAATGCGGAAACTCGACTGCATCCGGCCCTTCTGCGTGCAACGCGCGCCGAGGCTGGCCTGGGTATCGCTCAGGTAATTGAGGTTGCAGGTCAATTGACCTTGCAGGAACTTGCCGGCATCCGCGCCGCGGACCGCCAGAACACCTTCATGAGACAGCGTGCAGAAAAAAGCAGAATCGGCCATGGGTCATCGCAGGGTAAAGAATCTGGCGGACATGATAAGGGGGCGCTGTTGAAATGGGTAGTTCACAAAGGTTCGTCGGTGCCCGACCAAAGCCGACTGTTCTACGGGGCGCGGGGCTGTATACTTGCGGCCTATTTGAGGAGCGCTCCATGGTCGAAGATGTTGAACTGAATCGCCTCTACTGGCACAGCCGCCGCGGCATGCTTGAGCTTGACGTGTTGCTGGTGCCGTTTGTCAGAGAGGTTTATCCGCACCTCAACGAGGTTGATCGCGCCTGCTACGTCAGGTTGCTCGAATGCGAAGATCAGGACATGTTCGGCTGGTTCATGGAGCGCGCCGAATCGGAAGACCCGGAGCTTCAACGCATGGTCCGCATGATTCTGGACCGTGTTCAGCCCAAGTAACGGTTTCGAATGCCGCTGGCATGCCTCACGGCAGTTGCTGGCGGCGTATCTGTTGGCCCAGCTGTTCGCGCTGGGTTCGCTTTATCTTCTCGCTGTTCCGCTTTGGGCCAGTCTGCTCGGCGCCTTTTGCTGCCTGCTGCACGCCTTTTGGGCATTGCCACGCCAGATTCTGCTGACCCACGCGCAGGCCTTTCGCGGCTTGCGTCGCGATGCCGATGGCTGGCAGTTGTGGAGCCGGGCGGCGGGATGGCAAGCGGTGCAGCTTCGTCCGGACAGTATCGCGCTGCCATTAGTGGTGCTGCTGCGGGTTCGTCTGCGGGGCGAGCGGCGCATCCGGTCTGTTTGCGTGCCCCGGGATTCGCAGGCGGCGGATCTGCACCGACGCCTGCGGGTTCGACTCAAGTTCAGCCGGCGTAGGTGGACGGCACCAGAATAGTGTCCAGCGCGACCGGCAGCATCTTCGGATAGTCCAGCGTGTAGTGCAGGCCACGACTTTCCTTGCGTTCCATGGCTGAGCGAATCATCAACTCGGCCACCTGGGCCAGGTTGCGCAACTCGATCAAGTCCCGGCTGACCTTGTAGTTGCTGTAGAACTCGTCGATTTCATCCAGCAGCAGACGCACCCGGTGCTGGGCCCGTTGCAGGCGCTTGTTGGTGCGCACGATACCCACGTAATCCCACATGAATCGCCGCAGTTCATCCCAGTTGTGCGCAATGATCACGTCCTCATCGGAGTCGGTCACCTGGCTCGCGTCCCAGACCGGCAGGGCGGCGGGGGCCGAAACGTTCGGCAATTGTTCCAGGATGTCCGCCGCCGCTGAGCGCGCATACACAAAGCACTCCAGCAGCGAGTTACTGGCCATGCGGTTGGCGCCATGCAGGCCGGTAAAGCTGGTTTCGCCAATCGCATACAGCCCTGGCACGTCGGTGCGACCTTGCTGGTCGACCATCACGCCGCCACAGGTGTAGTGCGCCGCGGGAACTACCGGAATGGGCTGTTTGGTGATGTCGATGGAAAACTCGAGGCAGCGCTCGTACACGGTGGGGAAGTGCGTCTTGATGAAATCTTCGGACTTGTGGCTGATGTCCAGATAGACACAATCGATACCAAGCCTTTTCATTTCATGGTCGATGGCCCGGGCGACGATGTCCCGTGGTGCCAGTTCGGCCCGTGGATCGAAGCGCTGCATGAAACGCTCGCCATTGGGCAGTTTCAGGTGTGCACCTTCGCCGCGCAGGGCTTCGGTGATCAGGAAACTCTTGGCTTGCGGGTGATACAGGCACGTGGGGTGGAACTGGTTGAACTCCAGGTTCGCCACCCGGCAGCCGGAACGCCAGGCCATGGCGATGCCATCACCGCAGGCGCCGTCGGGGTTGCTGGTATAGAGGTAGACTTTGGCCGCGCCGCCGGAGGCAAGAATCACGAAGCGTGCGCCGTAGGTGTCGACTTCGCCGGTGCCGCGATTGAGCACGTAGGCACCCAGGCAGCGATCGCCTTCGAGGCCCAGGCGTTTTTCGGTGATCAGATCGACGGCTACCCGTTGCTCGAGCAACTCGATGTTCGGCCGTTGCTTGGCCTGGGCGAGCAGCGTCCTGAAAATCGCAGCGCCCGTGGCATCGGCCGCATGGATGATGCGCCGGTGGCTGTGACCGCCTTCGCGAGTCAGGTGAAACTCGAATCCGCCATCTTCAGTGCCTGACTGTTCATCGCGGGTAAATGGCACGCCCTGATCGATCAGCCATTGAATCGCTTCTTTACTGTGTTCGACGGTAAAGCGCACGGCGTCCTCATGGCACAGGCCACCGCCAGCATTAAGGGTGTCATCGACGTGGGACTCGACGGTGTCGGTGTCGTCGAGGACCGCGGCAACACCGCCTTGCGCCCAGAAGGTCGAACCATTGGCGAGGTCGCCTTTGCTCAGTACGGCGATGCGCAAATGACCGGGCAAGGTCAGCGCAAGGCTCAAGCCGGCAGCGCCGCTGCCAATTACCAGAACATCGTGTTGAAACTGTTGGCTCATTTCAGGATTCCGCTCAAAGCGACCCGGGTCGGGGTAGGCGCCAGACATCTGGACAGGCGAGTCAGGCAGCCGCGCAGCCCACTAGTATATAGAGAGGGGGAGCGGCACAATACCCGAGCCTATATGGCATTGTGAAACTACCGTGACAGAAAAGACCTGACGCTTCGTCGGATGTTTTTTTCGTCGATTCGGCGACAAGTGAACTGTATCGCGGATTTAACAGTCTTTTTCTATTCACAGTCGCACAATGTCGGTTCGGCACGGCTATAAATATTTGGAACTTTTGCCAAAGGCCCAAGATCAATAGACGGTTGCCCGATTCAAGGGACAGTGTCGGCTTCAGCGCAGGAACCGCGGTTGGGTCCTTGCCAGCGAATCCGATGACAAGATTATTTGCGCAGCCGGGCCATCTCGCGCTGCGCTTTTCGTGCGTGCCGAATGAGAGCCCGCAGGAAACTTGCCTGGAGGGGGAGAACTTTTGCGAAAAGCCCGAGTCTATGTTTGCAAGTCCGGTCGTTTAGTTATGCAAGCCTCCTTCGAGCTTATCGAGGAGTGTTCATGCTAACCCAGGAAGAGGATCAGCAACTGGTCGAGCGCGTTCAGCGTGGCGACAAGCGTGCTTTCGATCTGCTAGTGCTGAAATACCAGCACAAAATTCTCGGGTTGATCGTGCGTTTTGTGCACGACACCCATGAAGCCCAGGATGTGGCACAGGAAGCCTTTATCAAGGCGTACCGTGCACTTGGAAATTTTCGCGGGGACAGCGCGTTTTACACGTGGCTTTACCGCATCGCCATTAACACGGCGAAAAACTATCTGGTTTCACGCGGCCGTCGGCCGCCGGATAGCGATGTCAGTTCCGAAGATGCAGAGTTCTACGATGGCGATCATGGCCTCAAGGATCTCGAGTCGCCAGAACGAGCTTTGCTGCGGGATGAGATCGAAGGCACCGTCCATCGAACCATTCAGCAACTGCCAGAAGATTTGCGTACGGCTTTAACTTTACGTGAATTCGATGGTCTGAGTTACGAGGACATTGCGAGCGTCATGCAATGCCCGGTCGGTACCGTGCGCTCCCGGATTTTCCGCGCTCGGGAGGCCATCGATAAAGCCCTGCAGCCGTTGTTGCAGGAAAACTGAAGACAGCGGCGACAGCCAAGAGAGGAACGCCATGAGTCGTGAAGCCCTGCAGGAATCGCTGTCCGCAGTGATGGATAACGAAGCGGACGAGTTGGAATTGCGTCGGGTACTGAGTGCCTGTGACGATGTTGAAACCCGTGATACCTGGGCTCGTTATCAAATCGCTCGGGCAGTGATGCACAAGGATCTGCTGCTTCCACGCCTGGATATTGCTGCGGCCGTATCTGCTGCTCTGGCTGATGAAGCCGTGCCGGCTAAAGCCTCCCGCGGACCATGGCGCAGCCTGGGTCGTCTGGCTGTAGCGGCTTCGGTAACCCTTGCCGTACTGGCCGGTGTTCGTCTGTACAACCAGGACGAGATCGCTGGCGTCGAACTGGCTCAGCAATCCAGTCAACAGAACCTGATTGCTCCTCAAGTTAAAGGCCCAGCCGTTTTGGCAGGCTACAATGAGAGTTCGGAAGCTACTGGTCCCATGGCCAATGGCGTATTGCAAGGTCAACCAGGCTGGCACGATCAGCGTCTGCCGGGCTACTTGCGCCAACATGCTCAACAGGCTGCAATGAAAGGTACCGAGAGCGCTCTGCCTTACGCTCGTGCAGCAAGCCTGGAAAACCGTTAAGGAGGATCATGCGCGCCATACCTCTACTTACGCTTCTGCTTAGTGGCTGGTTCATTGTTCCAGCCCATGCCGATGAAGCCCAGGACTGGTTGACCCGTCTTGGTCAGGCCGAGCAGCAGCACAGCTTTCAGGGTACTTTTGTCTACGAGCGTAACGGTAGTTTTTCTACCCATAAGATCTGGCACCGCGTCCAGGAGGGCAAGGTCCATGAACGCCTGCTCCAGCAGGATGGCTCCGCGCAGGAAGTTGTCCGCATTGACGGGCATACTCAATGCGTCAGCGGCATCCTGATAGCCGGGCTTGGGGATTCCCCGAATTCTCCCGCGCGAGCCCTCGATCCTCAAAAGCTCAAGAATTGGTATGACCTTGCTGTCATCGGCAAGTCGCGCGTGGCCGGTCGACCGGCGGTGATCGTTTCACTGACGCCACGCGATCAACACCGCTATGGTTTTGAACTGCATCTGGATAAAGAAACCGGCCTTCCTCTCAAGTCATTGCTACTGAATGACAAAGGACACTTGCTGGAGCGATTCCAGTTTACGCAACTGGATACCGCCGATGTCCCTTCTGACGTTGAGTTGCAGCCAGGCGCAGATTGCAAGGCGGTCAATCTCGAGAGTGACAAGGCTTCCTCTGTGAAGGCGGCGCAAACTTGGCATTCGGACTGGTTGCCTCCCGGTTTCGAGTTGGTCAGCAGCTCGGCCCGCAAGGATCAGGAAACCAAAACCCAGGTCAACAGCTTGATGTATGACGATG
>Ga0302262_10000477_pt1 | contig 16605 bp, 12 predicted proteins | sample II_Fen_E3_4_FD_194557 | JGI IMG/M metagenome (GOLD analysis project Ga0302262, IMG submission 194557) | Peat permafrost microbial communities from Stordalen Mire near Abisko, Sweden - II_Fen_E3_4 | ecosystem: Environmental > Terrestrial > Soil > Wetlands > Permafrost | place: Sweden: Abisko...
ACAGGCCGGCTTTGATTTCATCAAGAACAGCCTGAAGCCGGAAAGCTCGGACACGTTTGAAACGGGCTATCGCTATGCCGATGCCCGCATCAACGCCACGCTGGGCGCATATGTGACGAATTTCCACAACCGCCTGCTGGTAATTCCCACCTCGGTCGGCATCCTCGGCTCGGCCAGCACGCTGCAAAACGTCGGCACCGTCCGCTCGATGGGCTTGGAAGCGCTGATCAACGCGCGTCTGGGCCATGATTTCTCGGGCACGCTGTCCTATTCCTATAATGACAGCACCTATCGCAACAACGTGGTCACCAACACGGGCGTGGTCGTGCCCACCTATGGCAAGACCACGGTGGATGCTCCCAACCATCTGGCCCGCGCCGAGCTGGCTTATGACAACAAGGTGTTCTTCGGCCGCGTCGCGATCAACTATATGTCGAAGCGCTACTTCACCTACACCAACGATCAGTCGGTGGGCGGTCGCAGCATCGTCGACGCCGCCTTCGGCTATCGCTGGAGCAATGCCTACACCACCAAGCCGATCGAGCTGCAGCTCAACGTCACCAACCTGCTCGACACGCAGTATGTCTCGTCGATCGGCACCAATGGCTTTGGCAACAGCGGTGATAACCAGACGCTGATGGTTGGCGCCCCGCGCGCAGTGTTCGCCACCGCAAAGGTCGGCTTCTAATGGCGCGCGCGCTTCTGTCGGCGCTGGGGCTGGGCTTGCTGGCGGGGGTCTCCCTCGCCACCACCCCGGCGCTGGCAGAGGCGCGGCCTGCCGCAAAACCGGCGGGCCACCCTGTTCTGCTGATCTCGATCGATGGCCTGCGCCCGGGCGATGTGCTGGACGCCGAACAGCGCGGCCTCAAAATCCCCAACCTGCGCCGCTTTCTGGCCGAAGGCGCCTATGCCCAAGGCGTCACCGGCGTCTTGCCCACCCTCACCTATCCCAGCCACACCACGCTGATCACCGGCGTCGCCCCCAAGACGCATGGCATCGTCAGCAACACCACCTTTGATCCCACCGCGATCAATCAGGATGGCTGGTATTGGTATAGCAGCGATCTCAAGGCCAAGACCCTGTGGGATCTGGCCGCCAAGCTGGGCCGCACCAGCGCCAATGTCCACTGGCCCGTCTCGGTCGGCGCCAAGGTGACATGGAACCTGCCCCAGATCTGGCGCACCGGCCATGCCGACGATGCCAAGCTGGTCGCCGCGCTCTCCACCCCCGGCCTGCTCCCCGAACTCGAAGCCAGCGAGGGCGCCTATGCCCCCGGCAAAGACGAAGACATCGCCGCCGACGCGATCCGCACCCGCTTTGCCACCCGCCTGATCGCGCGGCACAAGCCCGATCTGATCACCGTCTATCTGGCCGGGCTGGATCACATCCAGCACGCCGAAGGCCCCGGCAGCCCCCCGGCCCATGCCGCGCTCGAACGCCTCGATGCGATGGTCGGCCAACTGGTCGCCGCCGAACAGGCCGCCCGCCCCGATGCGGTGATCGCCGTCGCCTCGGATCATGGCTTTGCCAGCATCACGCAAATCCTCAACCCCACACAGGCGCTGATCGACGCAGGCCTCATCCGCCTGTCCGCGCCCGATCCGCTGGGCCGCGTCTCGATCACCGGCTGGGATGCGGCGGTCTGGGCCTCGGGCGGCTCCTTCGCCATCTGCCTCGCCCGTGATGACGCCGCCCTGCGCGCCAAGGTGCGCGGCATCCTCGAAGGCCTCAAGGCCGATCCCGCCAACCGCATCGATCGCATCATCGAACGCGCCGATGTGATCAAGCTGGGCGGCAACTCCGATGCCGATTTCTATGTGAACCTTGGCGAAGGCACCGCGGTCACAGGCTACCTCAAGCCCGGCCTGCCCCTGCGCTTCCCCGCGCCTTACAAGGGCATGCACGGCTATTTCCCCGATGATCCGCGCATGCTGTCCACCTTCCTGATCAAAGGCCCCGGCATCGCCAAGGCCCGCAATCTCGGCCAGATCGACATGCGCGCCATCGAACCCACGCTGGAAGCCCAGCTTGGCGGGTCGAATGGCACGGCAGAGGCCAAGCCCGTTTCGCTCAAGTAAGCATGCAAGGGGGAGGGGCAGAAAACACACTAAGTGCCCCTTAACCCCTCCTTATCGACACAAGAGAGTTAGGGGGGCAGCTCCCCCTAACTCTTCAAGGCACCAACACCGTATCGCGCGCCACATCCAGCGTCTCGGGATAATCCAGCGTATAATGCAGCCCCCGGCTCTCATGCCGCTGCAAGGCCGAACGCACGATCAGATCCGCGCTATGGAGCAGATTACGCAATTCGATCAGATCGGTCGTCACGCGGAAGTGGCCGTAATAATCCTCAATCTCGTCAAACAACAGCTTGATGCGATGCTGCGCCCGCTCCAGCCGCTTGGTGGACCGCACGATCCCCACATAATTCCACATGAACCGGCGGATTTCCGTCCAGTTCTGCTTGATCACCACCTCTTCGTCGGAATCCGAAACCCGGCTTTCATCCCATGGCCGGATCGCGGGCACCGCCTGAAACTCCCCCCAGCGCGCCAGAATATCCGCCGCCGCCGCATCGCCAAATACCAGACATTCCAGCAAAGAATTCGACGCCAGACGGTTGGCCCCATGCAACCCGCTCTCGGCGCATTCGCCCGCCGCATACAGGCCGGGCAGATCAGTATGCCCATCCAGATCGGTGATCACCCCGCCGCAAGTGTAATGCTGCGCGGGCACCACCGGGATCGGCTCCCGCGTCATGTCTATGCCCAGCCCGAGCAGCTTTTCATGGATATTGGGAAAATGCTCGCGCACGAAATCCTGCGGCATGTGGCTGATGTCGAGATGCACGAAATCAAGGCCATATTTCTTGATCTCGCTATCGATGGCCCGCGCCACAATGTCGCGCGGCGCCAATTCCAGCCGCTCATCATAAAACGCCATGAAGCGTTTGCCGGTGCGCGGATTGATCAACCGCCCGCCCTCGCCGCGCACCGCCTCGGTGATCAGGAAGTTCTTGACCTCCAGATGGTAAAGGCAAGTGGGGTGAAACTGCATCATTTCCATGTTGCTCACCCGCGCACCAGCCCGCCACGCCATGGCAATGCCATCGCCGGTGGCCCCGCGCGGCGCGGTGGAATATTGATAGACGCGCCCCGCCCCCCCGGTGGCCAGAATGGTCGCCCGGCCCGTATGCGCCTCCACCCGGCCCGTCGCCTCGTCCAGAGCATAGACGCCCCACACCCGGCCCGACCCGGAATAGCGCTCCTCGTTGCGCCCGGTGATCAGATCGATACAGCTCTGCCCCGGCAGCAGGGTGATATTGGGATTGGCCCGCGCGGCATTGATCAGCGCCTCCTGCACCGCCCAGCCGGTGGCATCGGCCACATGCACGATGCGGCGATGCGAATGGCCGCCTTCGCGGGTCAGATGCAGATGATCGCCCTCGGTGTTGAACGGCACGCCAAGCTCGGCCAGCCGCGCGATGGCATAGGGCGCGCGCGACACCACATGCTCCACCGTTTCAAGCCGGTTCAGCCCCGCACCCGCCACGATCGTGTCGCGCACATGGTCCTCAAACGTGTCGCCCGCATCCAGCACAGCGGCGATCCCGCCCTGCGCCCAGGCGGTCGATCCGCCGGTCAGCGTGCCCTTGGCCAGCACCAGCACTTTGAGCTTTTGCCCCAGCGACAGCGCCGCCGTCAGCCCGGCCGCACCCGAGCCAATCACGATCACATCAGCGTTCATGCGGGCCTCCCCTCCACAGCGGAAAGACGAAGCAAACGGGCGAAAGGGTCACCAAGACGGGAAAATCGACTCATGCGCCCCGCTTTGCGCCCGATACGCCGTTTTGAAAAGGCAAACAGGCATATTCACGGTTGATTTTCTCACCCCCCAGAGCGGAACTGGAAACTGCGAAAATAAGCCTATCACCAGATGATTATTTGATATAATTACTTATTTAATCTACCTAGACACGTGGTTTTCTGGCAAACGGATGCCACAAACCTAGCCCTTGCTCCAATTCAACATGATTCGGCCTTTCTATGGGTAGAATATGGAGGCTATTGTCGTGCGTTTAAGCTTGTGCCTATTCAACCGCCATAAACCTTACCGCAGCCGTGTGAAATGGGATGGCTACCATTTCGTGGGCACCTGCCGTCATTGTGGCAAATCCATTCGGCGTCTGGAAAACGGTGGTTGGCGCAAGGATTGGCTCGAACAGAAAGCCTGAGGCCTCAGGCCTCCGTGCCATCGCTGGTCAGGCGCACGAACACATCCTCCAGATCAGCCTCGCGCGTGGTCACATCCACGATCGAAAACCCCTGCCCCTGCACCAGCGCGAGCACCTCGCCCGCGTTGGTCTGGTCCTTGTTGTAAGTGATCTCGATCCGCCGATCCCCGGCATGCGCCGCCTTCACAAAGGCCGGGTGGCTGGGCAACACCTCCACCGCGCGATCCAGCGTCAGCACCACGATCTTCTCGCGCGCCATATCCACCAGTTCGCGAGTCGGCTTGTCGGCAATCACCTCGCCATGGTTGATGATGGCGATCCGATCGCACAGCGCCTCGGCTTCCTCCAGGTAATGCGTGGTCAACACCACCGTCACCCCCTCATCATTGAGCCGCTGCACCAGCTCCCACAACTGGCGTCGCAATTCGACATCCACCCCCGCCGTCGGCTCATCCAGCACCAGCACCGGCGGCTGATGCACCATCGCCTTGGCCACCAGCAAACGCCGCTTCATGCCGCCCGACAACGCGCGGGCATAGGCGCGCGCCTTGTCCGACAGATGCACATCGGCCAGCAAACGCTCGGAAATCCGCTCCGCCTTGGGAATACCATACAGGCCCGCCGTGTTCTCCAGCACCTCGATCGGCGTGAAGAAGGGGTCGAACACGATTTCCTGCGGCACAATGCCAATCGCGCGGCTGGCGTTGCGGCGGTCGCGATCAATGTCAAAGCCCCAGATCGACACATCGCCGCTGGTCTTGCGCACCATGCCCGCCAGAATGTTGATCAGCGTGGATTTTCCCGCGCCATTGGGGCCAAGCAGGCCAAAGATCTGCCCCTGCGGCACATCCAGCGAGACGCCCTTGAGCGCCAGCTTGCCCTCGCCACCCCCCGCCGGGGCATAACGCTTGACGAGATTGCGGATCGAGATGGCGGGGGTCGAAAGGCTCATAATCCCCGTCTAGGGCGCACCAGCCCCAGACGCAACCTCGATCAAACCACGCTGCGCGCCAACTCTGGCCGATGTGGCGGGGCCCAGCCAAACACCGCCGACCGCCGCTCCGCCACGCGCGCCAAAGCCGCCGGATAGACCTCGGTCACCAGCCGATTGAAGGTGCGTTCCCAGCTAAACCGTTGCAGCACATGGTTGCGCGCGGCATCGCCCATGGCGCGGGCATCGCCGCGCCAGATCGCCATCACATGAGCCGCCATCGCCTCCACATCATCCACCGGCGCCAGACGCCCCAGCCCCATCGGCACCCGCGCGGGCATCGCGCCACTGGCCACACCCACCACCGGCAGGCCGCTCGACTGCGCCTCGATCACCGAGATGCCAAAGGTCTCATCCGCCATCGCCGACACGTAAATATCGCTGGAGGCCAAAGCCACCGCCAAAGCATCGCGATCATCGACAAAGCCCGGCATGGCCACGCTCATCCCGCGCGTCTCGCGCATCAGTTTCTCGCGCAGCTTGCCATCACCCAGCATCACCAGCGAGGCACCAAACTCGGCGGGCAAACGGCGGAACATATCCACCAGCCGGTCTGCCCGCTTTTCATTGTCCATCCGCCCGGCATAGATCAGCAACGGCCCATCACCCGCCAGCCCCAGCTTTTCCCGAAACAGCGGATCGCGCCGCGCCGGGCTGAACTGATCGGTATCCACCCCCAGCGAAAGCACATCGACATGATGAATGCCCCAATCAGCCAGTTGCTCACGCACCGGTTCGTTGAGCGCATAGACCCGGTCAAACGCACGATAGGTCCGCTCGGCATAGCGCACAGTGATCGCGCGCAGCCAATCGGCCATAGTCTCGCCAAACAGCCGCTCGCCCACGCGATGCACATGCACATTAGGGAAATCGGTGTGATAGCCCGCCACCAGCGCCACTTCGGGATGCGCGCGGCGATAGTTGATCGCCGTCCATGGCAAGACCCAGGGGCACAGCGATTCGATCACATCGGGGCGATAATGCTCCAACACCTCGCGCACGGCACCGGTGCGCAGGATAAAGCGGTAATTCGGGCTGCCGCGCACTTGCTCGGCGCCCACTTCCACCCAGATATGCCGCCCGCGCTCGATCACGCGATCTTCCTTGCCGGGCACGATCTGGAGCAGGCGATGCCCGGTGCGTTCCAGCACATGGCGGCGCTTTTCGCGCAAATAGGTGCTCACCCCGCCGCCGCCCTTGGGCGCATAGCTTTGGGTCAAATCACAGATCAGCATGTTGCGTGAGGCAGGTTGCATGCGCTTTTCGACCTTACCTATGTTGCCAGCAGATTGCAGTCATGGTGCAGGCGATCACCGTGATCCCGCCCAAAGGGGTGCCACGCAAACCTTTCACGATACTTGCCGCCAAGAGACTGGCCTCCATCTGCCGGTCATCATGCCCCGCAGTCGTGCAAACTGTAACAGCAACTAACAGCTTTTGGCAAAGGAGATAAATGCAACAGATTGTCGCAATTTCGCCACTGTGCCCGTTTGCCTCACCCTATCAGCAAGCTCTGGAAATCCCGCATCACTCCTGCTAACACGCTGGGCATGACCAATCAGCCCGAAACCGTCACCGTTCACACCCACCGCGTTTCCTGTGATGGCGCGGGGGAAATCCGCAGCACCGGCGCCTTCAAGGCCAGCGCGCTCGGCCACCCGCTCGTCTATCTCGAGATTGACGAGCGCGGCTTTGTCGATTGCCCCTATTGCGACAAGCATTTCGTGCTGGATGCTGCCCACGCGCATTGATGCGTGACCAGGGCGGTGCTTGCTCCGCCCGTTCACTGGCCTATATCGGTGGCATGACCGCATCCGCCGATCCCCGCTCGCTGCTCTATCGCCCCGGCCAATTGCAGCCCGATGAAGCCCGCGCCCTTGTCTCCAGCGCCTTGTCGGCCTGCGATGATGGCGAATTGTTCCTGCAATTCACCGCGTCCGAAGCGTTCGGCTTCGATGATGGCCGGCTCAAAACCTGCGATTACAGCCGCGAGGCGGGGTTTGGCCTGCGCGGCATTTCCGGTGAGATGACCGGCTTTGCCCATGCCAACGAGATTTCCGCCGCCGCCATCGCGCGCGCAGGCGAGACGCTGGCTCTACTCGATCCGGCCACTGCCCCCCGCGCCGCGCCGCCGGTCCGCACCAACCGTCACCTTTACACCGACGCTTCCCCGCTCGATGCCGTGCCCTTCGCGGCCAAGGTCGCGCTGCTTGAAACCATCGACGCCGCCGCCCGCGCCCGCGATCCCCGCGTGGCGCAGGTCAGCGCCTCGCTGTCCGGATCATGGTCCGTGGTCGATATCGTACGCGCCGATTCGGATGCGGTGACGGACATCCGCCCACTGGTTCGCCTCAATGTCTCGATCGTCGCCGAACAGAATGGCCGCCGCGAAACCGGCAGCTTCGGCATGGGCGGGCGCTATCTTTACGATGATCTGTTCAAGCCCGAAACTTGGGCACGCGCCATCGACGAGGCCCTGTCCCAAGCGCTCACCAACCTCGATTCCATCGCTGCCCCCGCTGGCGAAATGACCGTGCTGCTCGGCCCCGGTTGGCCCGGCGTGCTGCTGCATGAAGCCATCGGCCATGGCCTGGAAGGCGATTTCAACCGCAAGGGCACCAGCGCCTTCTCCGGCCGCATTGGCGAGCGAGTCGCCGCCCCGGGCGTCACCGTGGTCGATGATGGTAGCCTGCCCAACCGCCGCGGCTCGCTCAGCGTCGATGACGAAGGCACCCCGACTCAGGAAAATGTGCTGATCGAGGATGGCATCCTCAAAGGCTATATTCACGATCGCCTCAACGCCCGCCTGATGGGCGTCGCCCCCACCGGCAATGGCCGCCGCGAATCCTATGCCCACGCCCCCCTGCCCCGCATGACCAACACCTTCATGCGCAGCGGCACAGACAATCCCGCCGAACTGCTCTCCCGCGTCAAAAATGGCATCTTCGCCAAAAGCTTCGGCGGCGGGCAGGTTGACATCACCAGCGGAAAATTCGTGTTCTCCTGCACCGAGGCCTATCTCATCGAGGATGGCAAGCTGGGCGCCCCGATCAAGGGTGCCACGCTGATCGGCGATGGCCCCAGCGTGCTCACCCGCGTCACCGGCATCGGCGATGATCTGGCGCTCGACGAAGGCGTGGGCATCTGCGGCAAGGGCGGGCAATCCGTGCCCGCAGGCGTGGGCCAGCCCACCCTGCTGGTCGAAGGCCTCACCGTCGGCGGCACGGGCTAATCCACTCATAGCCGGTTCAGCTTGGCGTGGATAAGATGCGCGATAGGGTGCGGCCCTGTTTCAAGGAGATTGCAACGATGCCTGTTCGCTCGATCCTTCGCGCCACGCTGCTGGCGGCCACGGCTGCCGCCATGGCGGCCTCCCCCGCGCTGCAAGCCCGCGAAAAGCTGACGCCGGAGCAGGAACTGGCCAAGATCCTGAAGGACCGCATCCCCGGCAAGCCCGAGGATTGCATCCAGCTCATCAACGTCAATTCCACCACGATCATCGACAAAACCGCCATCATCTATGACACCGGCAGCGTGATCTATGTGAACCGCCCGGCCTATCCGCAATCGCTGGATAGCGATGATGTGCTGGTCACCAAAACCTGGGGCAGCCAATTGTGCCGTCTGGATATTGTGGAGCTGCATGCCCGCAGCGGATTGTGGTGGCGCGGATCGGTGGGGCTGGAAAGCTTCGTGCCCTATACCAAGCCCAAACCGGCGCCCAAACCCGCTCCCTAAGCCTGAAACCAGCTCGCGAATTCGCTGATGCCGGGCATATCCTCGGCATTGGCGCGCGGATCGATGGCGGCATGCAGCACATAGGGCCGCCGGTTGGCCTGCGCCTTGGCAAAAGCCTGTGCCAAAGCCGGGCCTAGCGCCGCTCCACTCTCCACATAGCCACCATCGCAACCCAGCCCACGCGCCAGCGTGTCAAACCGCACCGCGCCCCAATGCGTGCCTGCTTCCGCCGTATCCGGCCCGATCAGGCGGCGCGCCATGCCTACCTCCAGCCCCCATTGCCGATCCACCGTCACCACACAGACCAGCGGCAGCCCAGCGCGGGCAGCGGTTTCCAACTCCGCCACATGAAACAGCATCGCCGAATCGCCCGTGATCAACAATGCTGGCCGCCCCGGCGCCGCCAGCATCGCCCCCACCGCCATCGGTAGACCTGTGCCCAGATGGCCATAATTCTGGCTCCACAGCACATCGCGCGCAGCCCGCTGGGCAAAGGCAAACTGAAACAACACACTGGCCCCGCCATCGCGAATCAGGATCGCCTCCTCGGGCAAAGCCTGCGTCGCCTCCACCACCAGCCGCGCAGGATGCAGCGGAGCATCGGGATAGGCCCGCGCGGCGGCGGCCTGCACCGCGCGATGCGCCGCCTCGGCAGGCCACCATGCCGAAGCCGCATCCACCCGCGCCGCACAAGCCGCCGTCAACTGCGGCAGGATCTCGCACAAATCCCCCACCAGCGGCGCATCAACCGGACGGTTCACCCCGATACTCGCCCGATCGCGCTCGATATGGATCCAGCGCCGCGCCGCATCGCCCGCCTTCCAATGACGGCGCTGCCCGAAATGCACCTGCTCGCCAATCTCTGTGCCCACCGCGATCACCAGATCGCTGCCCGCGATAATCTCGCGCGCGACGGGCGAAAAGCCATAGGGAAAGCTCACCTGCTCCAGCCCCGGCGCCACCGCCCCGCCCCCCGGCGTCTGAATCACCGGGCAGCCGATCCGCCGCGCCAGATCCGCCAGCAGCCCCCCCGCCCGCGCGGTCTGCACCCCCTGCCCCGCCAGAATCATCGGCGCCCGCGCGGCATCCATCATCGCGGCGGCCTGCCCCACATCGGGCATATCCGCCACCGGCACAGCACAATCCCCCGGCACACTTTGCGCCAGCATCACATCCCCGGGGATCTCCACATAGGCTGGGCCATCGCGCAAAGCCGCCAAGGCGGCCGCCAACACCACCCCCGCCTGATCCGCCCGCTCGATCGCCCCGGCATAGGCCACCGCCGGAGCATATAGCGCCAGTTGCTCGCCATGTTGAAACCGGCCCCGTCGCGCAGGCGCCCCCGCCAGCCCGCCGCGCCGCCCGCCCAGAAACAGCACCGGACTACGCTCGGCCATGGCATGGATCATCGCGGGCGCGGCATTGGCGATGCCCGGCCCAAGGCTGCCCACACACAGCGCCCCGCGCCCCGTCAGCCGTGCCCAGCCCTCGGCCATGAACCCGCCCGCCGCTTCATGATGCGGCGCCAGCACCGTCCAGCCGCGCGCCTGCGCCGCGTTAAACAGATGGAAAAACCCCGGATCGGGAATACCAAACAGCGCGGTAATCCCCCGCGCCTCGCAAGCATCCAGAATCTGGGCGTAAACTGGCACCATCAGTGATGCGCGTGAAGATAGACCGCCAGCACAATCAGCACCGACAGCACCAGCTTTCCGGCAATCATGTAGATCACCCAGCGCGGGATACCAGTATGAGGCTTGGGATCGGTCATGACAGGATAATCCAGATAGCAATACGGGGGCCGTAGCCCCCGTATCCTGAACCTCTGCTTATTCCCACTCAATCGTGCCGGGCGGCTTGCTGGTGTAGTCATAGACCACGCGGTTGATGCCCTTCACCTCATTGATGATCCGGGTCGCCACGCGGCTCAGGAAGGCCGCGTCAAACGGGTAAATATCCGCCGTCATCCCATCCGTGCTGGTGACCGCGCGCAAAGCGCAGACATTGTCATACGTGCGCCCATCGCCCATCACGCCCACGGTCTTCACCGGCAGCAGCACCGCAAAAGCCTGCCAAATGGCGTCATACAGCCCGGCATTGCGGATCTCTTCGAGATAGACCGCATCAGCCTTGCGCAACACATCGGCCCGCTCGCGGTTCACCTCGCCCGGAATACGGATCGCCAGACCCGGCCCGGGGAACGGATGCCGCCCCACGAAAATCTCGGGCAAGCCCAACTCGCGCCCCAGATCGCGCACTTCATCCTTGAACAGCTCGCGCAAAGGCTCGACGAGCTGCATATTCATCCGCTCGGGCAGGCCGCCCACATTGTGGTGGCTCTTGATCGTCACCGAAGGCCCGCCGGTGAAGCTGACCGATTCGATCACATCGGGATAGAGCGTGCCCTGCGCGAGGAAATCGGCCCCGCCGATCTTGCGCGCCTCAGCCTCAAACACATCGATAAAGGTCTTACCGATAAACTTGCGCTTGGCCTCGGGGTCAGAAACGCCTTCCAAACCCTTCATAAACAGGGTGCTGGCATCCACATGCACCAACGGAATGTTGTAATGGCCGCGGAACAGCGAAACCACCTGCTCGCTCTCGCCCAGACGCATCAGGCCATGGTCAACATAGACGCAGGTCAGCTGATCCCCGATCGCCTCGTGGATCAACACTGCCGCCACCGCCGAATCAACGCCACCCGACAGGCCGCAAATCACCCGAGCATCGCCCACCTGCGCGCGGATTTCGGCGATCTTGGTCTTGCGGAATTCCGCCATCGTCCAATCGCCCGCCAGCCCGCAGACATGGCGCACAAAATTCTTCAGCAGCTTGCCACCATCGGGCGTGTGCACCACTTCGGGGTGGAACTGCATCGCATAGATGCGCTTTTCATCATTGGCGATCACCGCAAAGGGCGCGCCCGCGCTCGACGCCACCGGGCGGAAACCGGGGGCCAGCTTGGTCACCTTGTCGCCATGGCTCATCCACACCTGATGCTTCTCGCCAATGGACCACAGTCCGTTGAACAGCGCGCAAGTGTCGTGAATTTCGATAAAAGCGCGGCCAAATTCGCCGCCATCCCCGCCCGTCACTTCGCCGCCCAACTGGTGCATCAGCGATTGCTGGCCATAGCAAATGCCCAGAATCGGCAGGCCGCTATCGAGAATTTCCTGCGGAATGCGCGGGCCATTCTCGTCGAGCACGCTGGCGGGCGAGCCAGAGAGGATGATCCCCTTAGGCTGCATCCGCGCGAAAGCCGCTGCGGCAAGGGTGAAGGGCGCGATTTCGGAATAGACCCCGGCCTCGCGCACACGGCGCGCGATCAATTGGGTCACCTGGCTGCCGAAATCGACGATGAGGATGGAATCGGAGTGCTGGACAGTCATGGCTGGCCACTAGGTAAAGCGAAGGCCCCTGTCCAGATGGCGGGCGCCGATCCGCACAGAAAAGCCACAATGAACCCCAAACTGCCCGCGCTTTACGCAATACCCACAGGCTATGCCTCAAACGATATTAACCATCGCGGGCCTAATCCTTCATGCCTCGACAGGCGGCGGATAGACCATCCGGCCCATCCGCCGACCCACAAAACATAAGCTCAGGAGGTCTTCCCATGTCGCGCAACAATCTGATGGCATTTGCCGCCGCGCTGGGGGTTAGCGGCTTCATCTTCGCCGCCATCTTCGCGTAAACCCGCCGCATCCGGCCGCGACCCCTAACGGATCACGGCCCTTTGCGCGCCTACACCGCCAAACGCAGCGACAGGCGAATATCCCGCCCGGCCAGCGGCGCATAATCCTTGAGGAAACTGACCGCGCGCCGCGCATCCACACTGAACAAATTGTTCACCCCCAACGTGAAGGACAAAGGCCGCGCCTTGCCCCATGGCCGCCAGCCAATATCGATATTGGTGAGCGTATAGGCCGCCGTCGGCGTTTCATTGGCCGCAAGGCGATTCTGCGCCGTCACATGCTCCACCTCGGCCCGCACATCCCAACGCGCGCTGGTCAGGGCCACGCCCCCCATCGCCCGCAAGGGCGGAATGCGCGGCGCCGGCCCCACGCCCACAATCGTCGCGCGGACATAGTCCGCCATCGCATCCACGCCCAGCTTCCACGGGCCAAACTCGGCCACAGTCGCCGCGCCCTGCACCTCAAACCCGCTATAGCGCGCCGAGGCCTGCCGCATCTGATAGGCTGGCAGGCCTTCCTGCGTCGCGCCGGTGGGGTCTTCATAGATAAAATCGGCAAACCAACTCTGATAGACCGAAGCCTCCAGCGAATAGCCCTTGCCCCCCCCGCGTAGCAACAGTTCAACACTGGTCGCCCGCTCGGTCTTCAGGCCGACATCGCCCACCTCAAAGGCCTGCGTGCCCGCATGCGGCCCATTGGCAAACAATTCCTCCGCCGAGGGCGCCCGCGCAGTACGCGAAGCCGAAACACCCAGCGTCCAATCTGGCGTCACCTTCCACGATGCCCCACCCGAGGCCGAAAACGTGTCGAAATTGCGCTGCCCACTCCAGAATTGCGTCTGCCCCGCCGTGGGCATCGCGCTCAGTTCCAAACGTTCATAGCGCCCGCCCGCTTCGAACTTGAACGGCCCACGCTCGATCTGCTGCACGGTGAACAGGCCATATTGCCGCGTGCCATTCTTGGGCAAGAAGGCCTCATCGCCAATCACATTGAAATCGCGGTTCACGAATTGCACCCCGCTGGCGCCCTTCCACAGGCCGCGCTTGGCCTGCGTCACCTCGACCCGCCCCTCCATGCCGTGGTTGAAAAATGTCGTGCCCACGCTGCCATCGGGGGCCAGTTCGGAATGCTGGTAGGCCGCATAGGCGTAGCGGGCAGAGACCTTCTCCACAAAGCCACCATCAGGCAGCCATTCCGCGCGGGCATCGATCCGGTTCTGATGCAGCTTGATGCGCGGCTCCTCCTGATCCTGCCCTGGCGCGGTGGCAAAGCGGATCGGCACACCATACAGGCTGTCGGTGTGGCTATAGGCCAGGCCGATATTGCCCCCGGTGCCGATATAGGCCAACCCCGCCCCCGCCTCCCAGCTTTGCGCCGCCGTGTTGGGCAAGCGATTGCGGGTATTGGCATTGCCCGCATAATCAATGCCCGGATCGCCGGTTCCTGCCGCCGCCGTGGCCAAAGCCTGCGCACGCAAGGCAGGCGTCAGCGCATAGCCGCCAATCTTCATGTCATCGGACACGGACCGGCTGCCATCGGCATGCGCCACCCAGCCGCCACCCAACGGCACATCCGCCGATCCCGCCAAAGACCGCTCATTGGCCGCCGAACCATAGGTGGCCAGCGCCCCCAGATGCACCGGCTCATCGGGCACCTTGCTGGGAATCCGCCGGTCGATCACATTGACCACGCCCCCAATCGCCGCCGAGCCATAGAGCAGGCTCTGCGGCCCGCGCAGCACCTCGATCCGATCCGCCAGCAAGGGGTTCACGGCGGGTGCATGGTCCGCGCTGGTGTTCGACACATCGATCGAGCCGATGCCATTGACCAACACCCGCACCCGCTCGCCCTGCATCCCCCGCAAAACCGGGCGCGAGGCGGTGGGACCAAAGCTGGTGGCCGTCACCCCCGGCGTATGCTCCAGCGTCTCGCCGATGGATGGGCGCAACACCTGATCCAAATGCGATCCCGACAACACCGCCACACCCGACAACACATCCTGCCGATCCTGCGCCAACACGCCCGTCACCACGATTTCCACTGGCGGCCCGGCATGCAAATCCTGCTCGGCAGGCGGCGCGTCTGCGGCACAAGCGGGAGAAGCCAGAGCAATGGCAAGGGCGGCCAGAGCACATTCAGGGGCGATGCGCGGTGAGATCATGGCGATTTTCCAAAAGTCCGAGGGCAAGTTGCGGCGCAGCGAAAGCTGTGCGCTTGCAGCATGAATTAGCGCAGCGCCGCCGATGATACAATATCACATATCCTCAACTCATCGCCCTTTCAGCACAACTGGCGCGCAGGCAGGGCCAAGCCCCACCCACGCGCCCGCCATCAATGCCCCATCAATGCGATGCGTAATCCTTCACCAATTCGTTCAGGAAATCGCGCCCCGTATACACCGCCTTCACAATCGAGCGCTCATTCAATCCATGCGCCCCATTGCCATCGGGATCGCCATACAAGCCCGGCGGGCCATACGAGGGAATCCCCACCGCCTCCAGATAGATCCCATCGGTCGCCCCGGTGGACATCACCGGCACCAGCGGCACACCGGGGTAATATTTGGCCACCAGCTTTTCCGCAGGCCCCACGATCTGCGGCGTCAAGGGCGGCGATTTGGCCAAAGGCCCGCGATCATCCACTTGCTTCACGGTCATCTTCGGATCGGCAATCACCTTCTCCAAAGTCGCACGCACCTCTTCTGCGGGCACACCGGGGAAGATCCGGCAATTCACATTGGCCCCCGCCCGCTGCGGCAAGGCATTATTGGCATGGCCACCATCGAGCAAGGTCGCCACGCAAGTCGTGCGCAGCATCGAATGGTAAGAGCGATCCGTGTTCATAATCGCTTCGGCCGCCTTGGACTCGGCGCTACCGATCGGCGCGGTGGCAATCGTCACCATCGCCTTCCCCATCTCCCCGCCGCGCGCCGGGCCAGCCTTGGCGAAAAACGCCTTCGTGGTGTCATTGAGCATCAGCGGGAAATCAAACGCGCGCAATTTCACCAAAGCATCCGACAATTCATAAATGGCATTGTCCGGGATCGGGATCGAGGAATGCCCGCCCGGATTGGTCGCCTCGATCCGATAATTGACCACCGTCTTCTCGCCCACATGCAAGTTCTGCACAAGCACCTTGCCCTTGCCGTCGGTTCGCCCGCCGCCGCCCTCGTTCAGCGCGAATTCCGCATCGATCAGCTCGCGCTTGTTGTTGGCCAGATATTGCGCGCCATTGAACGCCCAGCTCGTCTCCTCGCCGCAAGTCAACGCCAGCTTGAGCGTGCGCTTGAGCTTCACGCCATCCTTCTTGAAATGGCCCATCATGTCGATCCAGATGGCATCCATCGCCTTCATGTCGGATGTGCCCCGGCCATAGAAATAGCCGCCCTCCTCGATGAACTCATAGGGGTTGCGCGTCCAATCCTCGCGCTTGGCCACCACCACATCAAGATGGCCGAGCAGCAGGATCGGCTTGAGCGTCTTCGACGTGCCCGGCAGGATCACGACCAGCCCGCCCTCCTTGGGATGATCGGGCACGGCAAAGCGGGTGATGTCCGCATCGCCATAGCCCGCCGCGCGCAAATGCTTTTCTACCTTGTCGGCCAGCAATGTGCAGGAGCCGGTGGTGATGCTGGTATCGGTCTCCACCAGCTCTTTATACAGCCCCCGGAAAGCCACCTGATCAGGCCGCAGCGATTCCTCGGCCTGCGCAGAAACCCCCGCGATCACCCCCGCCAAAGCCGCCACACCGGCCAACAGCCGCCTGCCATGTTTCATCTCTTGCCTCCTGCGCCCCAAAACTGGGCTTAAAGCGCAGGTAAACAGGATTTCCCTGTGGATGGAAGGGGGCATTATACCTTCCTGTCCTGCGCCAAACTGCCTATATGCCCTGCATGAGCAACGATAGCGAAACGCACCACATCCTCGGCCAGAACAACAATTCCTAT
>Ga0302262_10000478_pt1 | contig 16601 bp, 14 predicted proteins | sample II_Fen_E3_4_FD_194557 | JGI IMG/M metagenome (GOLD analysis project Ga0302262, IMG submission 194557) | Peat permafrost microbial communities from Stordalen Mire near Abisko, Sweden - II_Fen_E3_4 | ecosystem: Environmental > Terrestrial > Soil > Wetlands > Permafrost | place: Sweden: Abisko...
TCGGCAGGCCGCTATCGAGAATTTCCTGCGGAATGCGCGGGCCATTCTCGTCGAGCACGCTGGCGGGCGAGCCAGAGAGGATGATCCCCTTAGGCTGCATCCGCGCGAAAGCCGCTGCGGCAAGGGTAAAGGGCGCGATTTCGGAATAGACCCCGGCCTCGCGCACACGGCGCGCGATCAATTGGGTCACCTGGCTGCCGAAATCGACGATGAGGATGGAGTCGGAATGCTGGAGAGTCATGGCTGGCCACTAGGTAAAGCGAAGGCCCCTGTCCAGATGGCGGGCGCCGATCCGCACAGAAAAGCCACAATGAACCCCAAACTGCCCGCGTTTTACGCAATACCCACAGGCTATGCCTCAAACGATATTAACCATCGCAGGCCTAATCCTTTATGCCTCGACAGGCGGCGGATAGACCATCCGGCCCATCCGCCGACCCATAAAACATAAGCTCAGGAGGTCTTCCCATGTCGCGCAACAATCTGATGGCATTTGCCGCCGCGCTGGGGGTCAGCGGCTTCATCTTCGCCGCCATCTTCGCGTAAACCCGCCGCATCCGGCCGCGATCCGCGCCGGATCACGGCCCCATGCGCGCCTAAACCGCCAAACGCAGCGACAGGCGAATATCCCGCCCGGCCAGCGGCGCATAATCCTTCAGGAAACTCACCGCACGCCGCGCATCCACATTGAACAGATTGCTCACGCCCAGCGTGAAAGACAAAGGCCGCGCCTTGCCCCATGGCCGCCAGCCAATGTCGATATTGGTGAGCGTATAGGCCGCCGTGGGCGTTTCATTGCCCGCAATCCGGTTCTGCGCCGTCACATGCTCCACCTCGGCCCGGAAATCCCAGCTCGCACTGGTCAACGCCACACCACCCATCGCCCGCAACGGCGGAATGCGCGGCGCCGGCCCCACGCCCACAATCGTCGCGCGCACATAATCGGCCATCGCATCGGCGCCCAGCTTCCACGGCCCAAATTCCGCCAAAGTCGCCGCGCCCTGCACCTCAAACCCGCTATAGCGCGCCGAGGCCTGCCGCATCTGATAAACCGGCAGGCCTTCCTGCGTCGCGCCGGTGGGGTCTTCATAGATAAAATCGGCAAACCAGCTCTGATAGACCGAGGCCTCCAGCGAATAGCCCTTGCCCCCCCCGCGCAGCAGCAGTTCGACACTGGTCGCCCGCTCGGTCTTCAGGCCCACATCGCCCACCTCATAGGCCTGCGTGCCCGCATGCGGCCCATTGGCAAACAATTCCTCCGCCGAGGGCGCCCGCGCGTTGCGCGAAACCGAAACGCCCAGCGTCCAATCGCGCGTCACCTTCCACGAGGCCCCGCCCGAGGCGGAGAACGTGTCAAAATTGCGCTGCCCGCTCCAGAATTGCGCTTGCGCCGCCGTGGGCATCGCGCTCAGCTCCGCGCGTTCATAGCGCCCGCCCGCCTCGAATTTAAACGGCCCGCGCTCGATCTGCTGCACGGTGAACAGACCATATTGCCGCATGCCATTCTTGGGCAAAAAGGCCTCATCGCCGATCACGTTGAAATCGCGGTTCACGAATTGCACCCCGCTGGCGCCCTTCCACAGGCCGCGCTTAGCCTGCGTCACCTCGATGCGCCCCTCCATCCCATGGTTGAAAAATGTCGTCCCCACGCTGCCATCGGGGGCCAGCTCGGCATGGTTATAGGCCGCATAGGCGAAGCGGGCGGAGATCTTCTCGACAAAGCCGGAATTAGGCAGGATTTCGCCACGAAAATCAAAGCGATCCTGTTGCAGCTTAATGCGCGGCTCCTCCTGCCCCTGCCCCGGCGCCGTGGCAAAGCGGATCGGCACACCATACAGGCTGTCGGTATGGCTATAGGCCATGCCTATATTGCCCCCGGTGCCGATATAGGCCAGCCCAGCCCCCGCCTCCCAGCTTTCCGCCGCCGTGTTGGGCAGGCGATTGCGGGTATTGGCATTGGCGGCATAATCAATGCCCGGATCGCCCGTGCCCGCCGCCGCCGTGGCCAAGGCCTGCGCGCGCAGAGCAGGCGTCAGGGCATAGCCGCCGATCTTCAGATCATCAGATACAGACCGGCTGCCATCGGCATGCGCCACCCAGCCACCGCCCAGCGGCACATCCGCCGATCCCGCCAAAGACCGCTCATTCGCCGCCGAACCATAGGTGGCCAGCGCCCCCAGATGCACCGGCTCATCGGGCACCTTGCTGGGAATCCGCCGATCAATCACATTGACCACGCCGCCAATCGCCGCCGAGCCATAGAGCAGGCTCTGCGGCCCGCGCAGCACCTCAATCCGATCCGCCAGCAAGGGGTTCACGGCGGGGGCATGGTCCGCGCTGGTGTTAGAAACGTCAATCGAGCCAATGCCATTGACCAACACCCGCACCCGCTCGCCCTGCATCCCTCGCAAGACCGGGCGCGATGCGGTGGGGCCAAAGCTGGTGGCCGTCACCCCCGGCGTGTGCGCCAGCGTCTCGCCGATGGATGGCCGCAACACCTGATCCAGATGCGATCCCGACAGCACCGCCACGCCCGACAACACATCTTGCCGATCCTGCGCCAACACCCCGGTCACCACGATTTCCGCCGGCGGCCCGGCATGCAGATCCTGCCCGGCAGGCGGCGCATCCGCAGCACAAGCAGGGGATGCCAAAGCAACAGCGAGGGCAGCCAGAGCACATTCAGGGGCGATGCGCGGTGATATCATGGCGATGTTCCAAAAGTCCGAGGGTTGAGTTGCGGCGCAGCGAAAGCTGTGCGCTTGCAGCATGAATTAGCGCAGGGGCCCAAATGATACAATATCACATATCCTCAGCTCATCGCCCTTTCAGCACGACTGACGCGCGGGCAGGGCCAACCCCCACCCACGCACCCGCCATCAATGCGATGCGTATTCTTTGACCAGCTCGTTCAGGAAATCGCGCCCGGTATACACCGCCTTCACAATCGAGCGCTCATTCAGCCCATGCGCCCCATTCCCATCGGGATTGCCATACAGGCCCGGCGGGCCATAGGATGGGATGCCCACCGCCTCCAGAAACACACCATCGGTCGCCCCGGTAGACATCACCGGCACCAGCGGCACACCGGGATAATATTTCGCCACCAGCTTTTCCGCCGGCACCACCACCTTGGGGTCGAGCGGCGGCGCCTTGGCCTCCGGCCCGCGATGGTCAACGCGCACCACGCTCATGCGCGGATCGGCGATCACCTTCTCCAGCGTGGCGCGCACATCCTCCGCCGAAACGCCGGGGAAGATGCGGCAATTGATGTTCGCCCCCGCCCGCTGCGGCAGAGCATTGTTGGCATGCCCGCCATCGAGCAACGTCGCCACGCAAGTCGTGCGCAACATCGAATGGAACGAGCGATCGGTGTTGAGCAGCTTTTCCGCTTCCTTATCCGCCGGATTGGCCGCAATCGCCACCATCGCCTTGCCCATCGCATCAGCCCGCGCCGCGCCCGCCTTGGCGAAATAAGCGCGGGTGGTGTCGTTCATTTGCAGCGGGAAATCATAGGCGCGAACCTTCCCCAGCGCATCGGCCAGCTCATAAATCGCATTGTCGGCGATCGGAATCGAGCTATGCCCGCCCGGATTGGTCGCCTCGATGCGGAAATTCACCGGGGTCTTTTCGCCCACATGCAGGTTCTGCACGATCACCTTGCCGCCCGGCCCATCGGTGCGCCCGCCGCCGCCCTCGTTCAGCGCAAACTCCGCATCGATCAGCTCGCGCTTGTTCTTGCTCAGCCATTCAACGCCATTGAACGCCCAACTCGTCTCCTCGCCACAAGTCAGCGCCAATTTGAGCGTCCGCTTGAGCTTCACGCCATCCTTCTTGAAATGGCTCATCATGTCGATCCAGATGGCATCCATCGCCTTCATGTCGGATGTGCCCCGGCCATAGAAATAGCCGCCCTCCTCGATGAATTGATAGGGATCGCGCGTCCAATCCTCGCGCTTGGCCACCACCACATCGAGATGGCCGAGCAGCAGGATCGGCTTGGCCACCTTGGATGTGCCCGGCAGGATCACCACCAGCCCGCCCTCCTTGGGATGATCGGGCACGGCAAAGCGCGTAATATCCGCATCGCCATAGCCCGCCGCCCGCAGCCTTGCCTCCACCTTGTCCGCCAACAGCGTGCAAGAGCCGGTGGTGATGCTGGTATCGGTCTCCACCAGCTCTTTATACAGCCCCCGGAAGGCCACCTGATCAGGCCGCAGCGATTCCTCCGCCTGCGCCGAAACCCCCGCGATCACCCCCGCCAAAGCCGCCACACCGGCCAACAGCCGCCTGCCATGTTTCATCTCGTGCCTCCTGCGCCCCAAAACTGGGCTTAAAGCGCAGCTAAACAGGAATTCCCTGTGGATGGAAGGGGGCATTATACCTTCCTGTCCTGCGCCAAACTGCCTATATGCCCTGCATGAGCAACGATAGCGAAACGCACCACATCCTCGGCCAGAACAACAATTCCTATGGCGCAGACTCGATCAAGGTCCTCAAGGGCCTTGATGCCGTGCGCAAGCGCCCGGGCATGTATATTGGCGATACCGATGATGGATCGGGCCTGCACCACATGGTGTTCGAAGTGTCGGACAACGCGATCGACGAGGCGCTGGCGGGCCATTGCGATCTGGTGCTGATCGAGGTGAACCCCGATGGTTCGGTGAGTGTGGAAGATAATGGCCGCGGCATCCCCACCGGCATCCACGAGGAAGAAGGCGTTTCCGCCGCCGAGGTCATCATGACCCAGCTTCACGCGGGCGGCAAGTTTGACAACACCAATGATGAAAACGCCTACAAGGTCTCAGGCGGCCTGCATGGCGTGGGCGTCTCGGTGGTCAACGCTTTGTCCGAATGGCTGGAGCTGACCATCTGGCGCGAAGGCAAAGAGCATTGGATGAAGTTCGCCCATGGCGATGCGGTCAGCCCGCTGGTCATCCGTGGCGACGCCCCGATCGCCACCGAGGGCGGTCGCAAAGGCAATGTCAAGCAAGGCACCCGCGTCACCTTCCTTGCCAGCGAAGACACGTTCAAAAACGTCACCGTCTATGATTTCGACAAGCTGGAACACCGCTATCGCGAGCTGGCCTTCCTGAACAGCGGCGTGCGCATCCTGCTACGCGATCTGCGCGGCGAGACGGTGAAAGAGCATGACCTCTATTACGAAGGCGGCATCGCGGCCTTCGTGCGCTATCTGGATCGCAACAAGGTCGCGCTGATCCCCGAGCCCATCGCCATCACGGCGGACAAGGATGGCATCGGCATCGACGTCGCGCTCCAGTGGAACGACAGCTATTACGAAAACGTGCTGTGCTTCACCAATAACATCCCCCAGCGCGACGGCGGCACCCACTTGGCCGCCTTCCGCGCCGCGCTCACCCGCACGCTTAACGGCTATGCCGAGCGGTCGGGGATGCTGAAGAAGGAAAAGGTGACACTCTCGGGCGAGGACATGCGCGAAGGCCTGACCGCCATCGTCTCGGTCAAGCTGCCTGATCCCAAATTCTCGTCGCAAACCAAGGATAAACTCGTCTCCTCCGAAGTGCGCCAGCCTTTGGAAAGCCTGATGGCCGACAAGATGAGCCAGTGGCTGGAGGAAAACCCCGGCCATGCCAAATCGATCATCCAAAAGGTGATCGACGCCGCCGCCGCGCGCGAGGCCGCCAAGCGCGCCCGCGAACTGACCCGCCGCAAAGGCGCCATGGATATCGCCAGCCTGCCCGGCAAACTGGCCGATTGCCAAGAGCGCGACCCCAGCAAGTGTGAACTCTTCCTTGTCGAGGGTGACTCCGCAGGCGGCAGCGCAAAGCAAGGCCGCGACCGGCATTATCAAGCGATCCTGCCGCTCAAGGGTAAGATCCTCAATGTCGAGCGCGCGCGGTTCGACCGGATCATCAGCTCCAAGGAAGTCGGCACCCTCATCCAAGCCATGGGCACCGGCATCCGCGATGAATTCAATCTTGAGAAGCTGCGCTATCACAAGATCGTGATCATGACCGACGCCGACGTCGACGGCGCGCATATCCGCACGCTCCTGCTCACCTTCTTCCACCGCCAGATGCCCGACATCATCCGCGCCGGGCACCTCTTCATCGCCCAGCCCCCGCTGTATAAGGTCGCCAAAGGCCGGTCTGAGGTTTACCTCAAAGACAATGCCGCGCTTGATCGCTATCTGGTCGAGGCTGGCCTTGCGGGCCGCGTGCTGGAAACCGCCGGTGGCGCGCGCAGCGGGCCGGATCTGGAAGCACTGGTGGAACACGCCATGCGCCTGCGCAGCCTGATGGGCTTTGTCCAGCGCCGCCATAACCCCGCCGTGATCGAGGCGATGGCGCTGGCTGGCGCGCTCGAACATGGCCTGCCCGCCGCCGAACGCCAGACCGCGCTCTCCGCCGCCGCCGCATGGCTGGGCCGCGCCGACCGCGAAGCGAAATGGTCCGCGATCCTGACCGAGGATGGCCATGTCGAATTCCTGCGCACATGGCGCGGCGTCACCGATTATCACAAGATCGAGGCCGCCTTCCTGATCTCCGCCGAAGCGCGCAAACTGGCCCGCCTCGCCGCCGAAAACGCCGAAGTCTATGCCAGCCCCGCTCGCCTCGTGCGCAGCACAGCCGCCGCCGCCGAGCCAGAGCCGGACATCACCGAGGATGGCGAGGACACCCCCGCCGCTCGCCCGGTCGATCTCACCGGCAGCATCACCCGCCCCAGCCAATTGCTCGAAGCGGTGCTGGCCACCGGGCGCAAGGGCCTGTCGATCCAGCGCTACAAAGGCCTTGGCGAAATGAACGCCGAACAACTCTGGGAAACCACGCTCGACCCCAACAACCGCGCCCTGCTTCAGGTGAAAGTGGAAGACGCCGACATTACCGACGAGATCTTCACCCGCCTGATGGGCGATATTGTCGAACCGCGCCGCGAATTCATTCAGGAAAACGCGCTCAACGTGGCCAATCTCGATGTCTGAGGATAGCAAAAAGCCCGATTACACCTCGCCAGAGGCCTATGTCTCTGGCGAGCGGCGCAAACGCGCCACGGTTGACAATATCCCCTGGGATCAATCCGCCACGCTGATCGATCTGGAAGGCCGGGTGCCCGTGCTGGCCGATGTCCGCGAATGCGTGGTGCATTTCACACTGTATAAGCCCCATGCCAAGGCCAATGCCCGCCTGTTGCTCACCAGTCCGGTGCACCGCGAAGGCCGCGCCACCCGCACATGGCTGCTGGAGCCTGCCGAACTGGCCGCGCTGGCCGAAAGGCTCAAGCGCGAGGCGAACTAATCCCCGCCCTTGCGGCCAAAATCAAAGCGGATGGAAACCCATGTGCCGATCTGCGGCTTGCCATCCACACGCGGCGGCCAGATCTTGAACTGCCACGCCGCGCGCCGCAGCCCCCGCGCAAGGCCAGAGCCGAGCGGATATTCCTCCATCTCCTGACAATTTTCGACATGGAAATTCGCCACGGTCTGGCATGCGATGATCGCCCATGATCCATCGGGCGCGCCGCGGTCCAGATAGGTCCGCATCTCGGCATCGCTCGGCTCGCGATACCATTGCGCGCGATACAATCGCGCCCCCGCCCGGCCCCGCGCCCGGCCCCATGGCATTGGCCTTCTCCGTCGCCGCTTCGGCATTAGCCTGCGCCGCACGGCGGCGGCCAATCGCCGCAATATCCGATGCCGCAAAATCCTCATGGCTCAGCCGGATATAACTGGGCGGCGGCGGCGTTGTCGGCACAGGCTCGGGCGGCGTTTCGGGCTGGGCGCGCGGCTGGGCGCTGGCTGCGCTATGCGCCTGCGCCACGCTTTTCACCGTCTTGGCCTGCGGCCCCGCCGCCTTGGGCGTCATATCCATCGACACCAGATGCGCCGCCTCCGGCCCCTTGCCCATGCCGCCCATCCCCAGGCTGAGCAAAGCCAGCACCCCCAGCAAAAACAGCACCGTGGAGGCCACCAGCGCGCCCAGCCGGCTGCGCAGGCGCGGCGCTTGAGAGAAAGAAAGCGGGGCGGGAATGATGCTGGCCTTTCGAATCAGGAAACCAGCCAGCAGAAAGGCGCCAGAAACCGGTCGTATGGTGTCGCGCGGCAGGCTCTGCAAAAGCCCAGATGTATGGAAGCTGTATTGATCCCGCGCCCGCGAGTCAGCCCCCTATTTACAGCAAAATGCCCTCCACCGGCGCCAGCGCGGGCGGCAAATCCCGCTCGCCCAAGGCGCTCAGCATATCGCGCTCGATCACCCGCACCATGGCATCAATCGGCAAATCATTCGGCTCGGTGCCAAACGGATCCTCGATCTGATCGCCCAGCGCATCCAGCCCAAAAAACGTATAGCCCACCAAGACCGAGGGCAGCACCGACCACCAGCCCATCGTGCCCGCCAAGGCAAAGGGCAGGCAAAAGCAAAAGAAATAGGCCGTGCGATGCAGCAATAGCGAATAAGCATAGGGCACCGGCGTGTTCGAAATCCGCTCACACGCCGCCTGCACCGCCGAGAGCGCCACCAATTGCTCCTCCAGCGCCAGCCACTGCATCGGATGCAGCCGCCCCTCGCCCAGCAAACGCTGCCCCCGCATCCCCATCTCGCGCAACACCGCATCGCACAGATTGGGCGCGCCCAGATCCACCGCCACCGGCCAGCGCGCAATCGCCCCCGCCTCATCCCCATGCCGCAAATGCGCCGCCAACCCGCCCGCAAAGGCGCATACCCCCAGCAGAAACGCGCGCTGGTCTTCATCATCCAGCAAGGCCACCTGCCGCGCCAACGATCGCTCAGCGATCAGCAAGGCCCCCCATTGCTTGCGCCCCTCCCACCAGCGGTCATAACTGGCATTGTTGCGAAAGCTCATGAAGATGGACAGCGCGAGGCCGATCAGCGTCAGCGGCGTGGCACCAATCTGGGTAAACAGGCCCAGATGAAAGCGCGCCGCAACCACCGCCGCAATGCTCACCACCGCAATCGCCGACAACCGCCCGGCCACACGCGGCACCATCGTGCCACGAACGGAAAACAGAATGGCCCACAGGCCCGGCGGATTGCGCAAGATCATCGCCCAGACCCTAGACCCAATAGCCATGCTGTTTCAATGCGCATGCCGCGCTACATTACGCGACACTTTGTCACACGCCGCCCCCTTGCCAATTTGTCATATTGGCGGCCTAAGGGCGCCAACAAACATTAAAGGGATTGCATATGCGCAAATGGCACCGCTGGCTCAGCCTGTTTTTCGGCGTCTTCATGCTGTGGATGGCCGTAACCGGCGTTCTCAGCCAGATCGTTCCGCTGACCCAGCCCAGCGGCCCGCCACCGGCCGTGGTGTCAAAGGCCCAGCCCGGCTTCGTATGCCCGTCAGACATCTCCTGCCGCGCCAAGAACAAAGGCCCCAGCCTTGTGGGCTATCTGCACCACCTGCATTCGGGCGAGGAATTCGGCCCCGTGGGCGTGGTAATTTCCACCCTGACCGGTTTTGCGCTGATCTTCTTCTCGATCTCGGGCATCTGGCTCTATGTCCAAATGTGGCGCTTCCGCGATAAGAAGGGCCTTAGCCCGAAGTGGCTGTGGAAGTGATCTGAACCCGAAAGGGCCGCTCTCCCCACCGGGAAAGCGGCCCTTTTCGTTTACTTGGGGTTGGCGGCCAACCGGTTGAGATGCCCCACCAGTGCGCTGGCCCCGCCCTTGGCGATCACGGCCGCAAAATCTGACCGACGCGTGGCCAGTTGGCTGATCGCATTGCGGTAATACACATCGATGATCTTCCACGATCCGCCACCATCGCGCAGGCGATAGTTCAGCGATTCGTTGGCGCCGCCGCCCGTCAGAGTGGTGCGCACCAGCTTATCCCCGCCGCGCGTTTCCACCGGGCCAGCAATCGCGAATTTCTCGCCGCTATAACCATCAAAATTGGCTGCATATTGCGCAACGGTCATTGCGCGAAAAGCACTGACCACGCTAGCCTGTTCAGCGGGGGAAAAGCTGGTCCAGGCCGGGCCAACCGACAGGCGGGCCATCAATGCGATGTCAAAGGTGCGATCCACCACCGGGGCTATCACCCGCGCGCGCGCGGCCTGTCCACCCGGTGTTTTCATGGTGGCCAAGAGCCCATTATCCAGCATTTCCACCGTTTGAGCCGCCGGATCACCCACTTGCGCCTGCGCCACGACCGGCGCAGCCCCCAGCACCATCATCGCGGCCATACCCAGCGCCGCGCGATCTATCCACTTTGCCATCATCATATCCCGCACCACACCCAGCAGGCTGCCGTCTTGGAAGCCTCGTGGGATTCTTCACACAGCCTTCCGTAAAACAGCGTGGCTGAGCACGCAATGAAGCTCTGGTTCAGGCTCGGGCAATGTTTGCATTGCAACAATTACAAGCTACAATCGCCCTATCCACTGGGTCGGAGAACCGGCCTGCCGCCTAAGCCGAAGGTTTGCCGCTGTTTTGACGCACTTTGAGAGTCCCCCCGCTCGCCTGCGCATCCTGCTAGCCTCGCCGCGTGGTTTCTGCGCCGGGGTTGTGCGCGCTATCGCCATTGTCGAGGCCGCCTTGGAGCGCCACGGCGCCCCGGTCTATGTCCGCCACGAAATCGTGCATAACGCCCATGTCGTGAACCGGCTGAAGGCGATGGGCGCGGTCTTTGTCGAGGAATTGGACGAGATCCCCGATGGCGCCGTCACCATCTTCTCCGCCCATGGCGTGCCACGCGATGTGGTAGAGCAAGCCGAATCCCGCGCCCTGCCGGTGTTCGATGCCACCTGCCCGCTGGTCACCAAGGTCCACCTGCATGGCGGCCGCTTTGCCCGCGATGGCCGCGCAGTGGTACTGATCGGCCATGCCGGCCACCCCGAAGTGGTGGGCACGCTGGGCCAGATCCCCGCGCCGGTGCATCTGGTGGCCACGCCCGAGGATGTCGCCGCGCTGCCGCTCCCCGATTCGGCCCCGATCGCCTCTGTCGGTGGATGACACGCGCACCGTGATCGCCGCGCTGCATGATCGCTTCACCGATGTCGCAGGCCCCGATGTGGCCGACATTTGCTATGCCACGCAAAACCGCCAGAATGCAGTGCGCGATCTGGCCAGCCAAGCCGATGCGCTAATCGTGGTCGGCGCCGCCAATTCCAGCAATTCCAATCGCCTGCGCGATGTCGCCGCCAGCCTTGGCAAGCCCGCATGGCTGGTGGGCGATGCCAGCGAGATTGATCTGGCATGGCTCGATGGTATCGAGACTCTGGGCATCACCGCCGGGGCCAGCGCGCCCGAAAGTCTGGTCGAAGATGTCATCGCCGCCATCGCGGCCACCCGCAAAATTTCCGTGGCAGAGCTTGACGGCATCCGCGAAAACGTGTCGTTCAGCCTGCCGCCCGCCCTACGCCGCGCGGGCGAAAGCCGCCGCGCGGTTGTCGGCTGAACCTTGGCGTAATCTTGGAGTAATCCCCCCATGTCGCTTCCCCTCGCCCCAGCCTTGCGCATCGCTGGCCATGCCATCACCAGTCAGATCAAGGGCGGCAAATACCCGCTGGTGCTGATGCTGGAGCCGCTGCTGCGCTGCAACCTGGCTTGCCCTGGCTGCGGCAAGATCGACTATCCCGATGCCATTCTCAACCGCCGCCTGTCGGTTCAGGAATGCCTAGATGCCATCGAGGAATGCGGCGCCCCCGCCGTATCGATCGCGGGCGGCGAACCGCTGCTGCACAAGGATATGCCCAAGATCGTAGAGGGCTATATCGCGCGCAAGAAATTCGTGATCCTGTGCACCAACGCCCTGCTGCTCAAAAAGAAGATCGCCGACTACAAGCCCTCGCCCTATTTCACCTGGTCGATCCACCTCGATGGCGACAAGGCGATGCACGACAAGGCCGTGGACCAAGAAGGCACCTATGATGTCGCGGTCGAGGCGATCCACCTCGCCAAGTCCAAGGGCTTCCGCGTTCAGGTCAATTGCACCGTGTTCAACGATGCCAAGCCCGAAAGCCTCGCCAAGTTCCTCGATCTGATGACCTCGCTCGATGTCGAAGTCACGATCAGCCCCGGCTACGCCTACGAACGCGCCGCCGATCAGGAGCATTTCCTCAACCGCGAGCGCACCAAGAACCTGTTCCGCGACATCTTCAAGCTGGGCGCCGCCAAGGGCGCCAAGCCCGGCACCGCTGGCGGCAAGGCATGGAAGTTCACCAACTCGCCCCTGTTCCTCGATTTCCTCGCTGGCAACCGCACCTATGAGTGCACCCCTTGGTCGATGCCCCTGCGCACCGTGTTCGGCTGGCAAAAGCCCTGCTATCTGGTGGGCGAAGGCTATGTCGAAACCTTTGCCGAGCTGATGGAAGGCACCGATTGGGATCAATACGGCGTCGGCAAATACGAAAAGTGCTCGAACTGCATGGTCCATTGCGGGTTTGAAGGCACCGCGGCCAAGGAAGGCCTCGTCCGCCCTTGGGAATTCATCAAGGCTGGCATGCAGGGTGTCCGCACCGATGGCCCGATGGCGCAGGAAGTAGACCTGTCCAAAGCCCGCCCCGCGCAAGATGTGCACGAAACGCAGGTCGAGCAAGAGCTGGAAAAGATCCGCATCAGCGATCCCGAAGGCTACCGCCGCGCCACCCGCGCGGCCTAATCGGCCCCCAACACAAAAAGGGCGCGAGGATCACATCCTTCGCGCCCTTTTTATCGCCTATCGCGCATCAAACCCCAATCGCGCATCAATCGCCTTCGCCCCCGCGCCCATCGCCCGATAAGCCTTGGCAAAACCATACAGCGTCGCGGCCAGATGCGGCACCTGCCCCGGCTTGGCCGCGATGGATTTCAACACCGCGCCCACATTCACCCCGCCATCGGGCCGCATCATCACCCCCACCGCGGGTGGCAATTCCATCTCGGCCACATCCGACACACAGCGCAGGATCACAAAAGGCACACCGGCCTTCCCGGCCGCCTCGGCCACGATATGGCTCTCCATATCGGCCGCCAGCGCCGCGCTGGCCCAGCTCCGCTCGGCCTTGCCCTGTTCCTCGCCCAGCAAATCGCCATCGGCATGGATCGATCCCACCCGCGCCAGCGGCATCCTCGCCGCCAGCGCCGCCACCCAACGCTCATCGCACAGCGCGGCAAAACTGCCCGATAGCCGCTTGCCAATCACCCACTGGCCCAGCTTCAAAGATCGATCAATCGCGCCACACATGCCAAAGCTGATGATCCCGGCGGCCCCGGGCGCGGCAGCCGCCAGCTCACGGCGCAACCGCTGCGGATCGCTCCCCCCGGCGATCACCACGATCCCCTCGCCGCTCACCACCGCCGCCTCGCGCAGCGTGCCCGTCACCACAATGACCGGCTTGGTCGTCACATTCCCCACGCCACACGCTCCTGATTGGCCTGCGCCAGATTGCGGTATCGCGCCAAGGCCCAGACCGGGAAATAGCGCGGATAGCCATGGTATCGCAGGTAAAACACCCGAGGGAATCCCCCGCCGGTATAATGCTCCTGCCCCCATAGCCCATCATCGGCCTGATTGGCCACCAGCCATGCAATACCCCGTGCCACTTCGGGACTATGCACCTCGCCCACCGCCATCAGCCCCAGCAAGGCCCAAGCCGTCTGGCTAGCGGTAGACAAAAAGGCCTCGTGCCCCTGCCGGTCCAGCGCATAGGAATCGCAGCTCTCACCCCAGCCGCCATCCGGGTTCTGGATCGCCTTGAGCCAAGCCACCGCCCGCGCCACGATCGGATGCTCGCCCGCAATCCCCGCCCGCCCCAGCGCGCAGAGCACAGACCATGTGCCATAGACATAGTTCACGCCCCAGCGGCCAAACCAGCTGCCATCCTTCTCCTGCGCCCGCTCCAGCCAAGCCAGCGCCGCCACCATCCGCGGGCTGTCCAAAGGCTCGCCCATCTGCGCCAGCATCGACACCACCCGTGCCGACACATCCGCCGTGGGCGGATCAAGCAAGGCGCCATGGTCGGCAAAAGGCAGGTTGTTCAGGTAAAACTTGTCATTATCGGCATCAAACGCGCCAAAGCCACCATCCTTCGATTGCAGCCCCAGCGTCCATTCCGCCCCGCGCGCGATGGCCTGCGCGTCCTTATCCCCACGCAAACCCGCCGCTCGATCCATCGCCATCACCACCACAGCGGTATCGTCGAGATCAGGGTAATAATCATTGCGATACTGAAACGCCCAACCACCGGGCCGCACACCGGGCCGCTGATCCTGCCAGTCGCCCACCACCTGCGTCACCTGCAAAGGCGCCAGCCAATCGAGCGCCTTGTCCGCCCGCTCCAGCGCCTCCGGGCTACCCACCTCCAGCATCGCATGCGCCGCCAGCGCCGTATCCCACACTGGCGACACGCAAGGCTGGCAATAGGCCTCCTCTTCCTTCACCACCAGCAAGCGCTCCACCGACTCCCGCGCAATCGCCCGATGCGGATGATCGGGCGCATAGCCCAATACATCAAACATCATCACGCTATTGGCCATCGCCGGGTAAATCGCCCCCAGTCCATCCACGCCATTGAGCCGCTCGACCACCCAATCGCGGCACAGCTCAATCGCCCGCGCGCGCAGCCCTTTGGGCCAACGCCCCTCAAACCGCTTCAGCCCCCAGTCGAGCGCCTCAAACCCGCCCTTCCACAGCGGATGCACATGGTCAGCCTGGCTGGTCAACGGGCGCGGCACCCCAGAAAACAGCTCGGGCACCAGCACCCCCTTGGGGTTCCTCGCCACCGGCTTGAGCGCACACAGCACCAGCAAAGGCACCACCACCGTCCGCGCCCAATAGCTCATCTTGGAAAGATGCACCGGAAACCACGTGGGCGCCAGAATCAGCTCGGGCGGAATGGTGGGCACCGCATCCCACGATCCCGCGCCAAACAGCGCTAGCTGGATACGGGTAAACACATTGGCCGCCTCGGCGCCGCCAGCGCGCAACACCGCCGCCCGCGCCCGCGCCATATGCGGCGCATCCACATCATCGCCGATCACTTTCAGCGCATAATAGGCCTTCACCGTGGCCGAAACGTCAAACCCGCCATCCTTGTACAGCGGCCAGCCATCATGCGCGTCCGACTGAATCCGCCGCAAATAGCGCCCAATCTTGGCCTCCAGCTCCTCGGCCACCGGCTCGCCCAGAAAATGGCGCAGCAGGACATATTCGGATGGAATGGTGGCATCGGCCTCCAATTCATACACCCAGTGTCCATCCTCGCGCTGTTCGGCAAACAGGGTTTGGGAGGCACGGTCAATCGTGGCGTCGAGCGTAGTGCGGTCGGGGGAGATCATCGCTTGGGCCCATAAAGCAAGGGGCGCCCCAGCACCAGCCGCGCGGCGGTGTCGCCACTGCGCAGGGCGCCCTCAATGGTGGCGGGCAGACCGTTTTGCACCCAGTCCCCCGCCAGAAACAGATTGCGCCACCGCGTTTGCGGCGCCGGGCGCAGCGCATCCTGCTGCGGCGTGGCGGCAAAAGTCGCGCGCTTTTCCTTCACGATCTGCCAGCGCGGCATAGGCCCGGTCATCCCCAAAGCCTGCGCCACCTCGCCCCAGATCAGCCGCGCCAAATCCTCGCGATTATCGTCGATCAGCCGGTCCGCGCCCGAAATCGTCACCGAAATCCGGTCGGGATGCGTAAAGATCCATTCGCTGGTCGCCTTCACCAGCCCCAAAATCTCCGGCGCGCCCGGCGGCGGGGCCACCGCAAAATGCGCGTTCAGGATCGATCGGTGATCATCGGGCACGCTCAAATCAGGCACCAGCCCCCCCGCCACCCAGGCAGGCACCGCCAACACCACCGCCTCATCCGCCGCGATGGCCTGCACCCCATCGGCCCATTCCAGCGCGGTCACCACATCGCCCGCAAACCGAATCGCCTTGAGCCGCCGCCCCGTGGCCAGCGCCACCCCAGCCTGCGCCAGCCAATCCACCGCCGGATCAATAAACGCCGCCGCCAAAGTCGGCACCGCCACGCGCGGCGCACTCGCCCGCCCGCCCTTGGCCAGCGTCTCGGCCAGCACATTGGCGCAAAGCCCCGCGCTCGACACCACCGGATCGGTGTTCAGCGCCGCCAGCAACACCGGATGCAGCATCCGCTCCCACACCGGCCCCGTCGGCGTCACAATCTCGCCAATCGTCTGATCGGCCCGGCCCTTCAGCAATTTTCCAAGCGGCAGATAATCCACCAGCCGCGACCCCGGCACCCGGCGGCTGGGCACAAACACCCACCACGGGATCGGCCCGTCATTGATCCCCAGCGTCCAGCGCTCGCCACTCTCCAGATCGGCAAAGGCGAAATCGGCATGCTCTGGCCCCGCCAGCGGCACATCCGCCCCCACCGCCGCACGAAACGCCGCCACCGCCGGATTGCCCGCCAGCACCAGATGGTTGCCATTATCAATGGTCAGCCCAAGCTGCGGATCGAAATAGCTACGACACCGCCCCCCGGCCCGCGCCGCGCTGTCCGACAATCCCACCGGCAGCCCGGCCCGCGCCAGCTCCACCGCCGCGCCCAGCCCCGCCAGCCCCGCGCCAACCACCTCAACCCGGCGAAACCCCATCAGCCAAGCACCATATGCCGCAAGAGGGACAGCGCCAGCCGCCATTTCGACGTGCTCACCCGCCGGCGCGGCG
>Ga0302262_10000484_pt1 | contig 16464 bp, 13 predicted proteins | sample II_Fen_E3_4_FD_194557 | JGI IMG/M metagenome (GOLD analysis project Ga0302262, IMG submission 194557) | Peat permafrost microbial communities from Stordalen Mire near Abisko, Sweden - II_Fen_E3_4 | ecosystem: Environmental > Terrestrial > Soil > Wetlands > Permafrost | place: Sweden: Abisko...
GGCCGAGCGGCCGCCCCTGAATGCGTTCGATACCGCCGTTGAGCAGGCGGATACGCCCGCCCAGTGCGCTGAAGAGTGCCGCCAGGTCAGGCTCTTCGCCGGACTCGCCGGTAAAGTGCAGATCCAGCACCAGCGCTGAATCCGGCGCCAGTGGTTGCTCATGCAGGCGCGCTTGCAGGTCCTCCGGCAAGCCGTGTTGCAAGGGCGCGAGCAGGGTTTTACTGACGTCGTGGCGGGGGTTGCCGAACACGCGCCAGACCGGCCCTTGCTCGACGACCTTGCCCTGTTCCAGCACCACCACGCGGTCGCAGATATCGCGGATAACCGCCATTTCGTGGGTGATCAGGATGATGGTCAGGCCCAGGCGCTGATTGATTTGCTTGAGCAGGGCAAGGATCGACTGGGTGGTTTCCGGGTCCAGCGCCGAGGTGGCTTCGTCGCACAACAGGATGTCCGGGTCATGCACCAAGGCGCGGGCGATGCCGACGCGCTGCTTCTGGCCGCCGGACAACTGCGCCGGGTAGGCGTGATGTTTGTCGTGCAGGCCGACCAGCTCCAGCAGCTCGCTGACCTTGCGCTGGCGTTGCTCCTTGGGCACGCCCGCGACCTTGAGCGGCAACTCGACGTTCTGCCAGACGGTCTTGGCCGACATCAGGTTGAAATGCTGGAAGATCATGCCGATGCGCCGCCGCAGCTCGACCAGACGATCTTCGTTCAATTCAGCGATATCGACCTGATCGATCAGGACCCGGCCGCTGCTCGGTTGCTCCAGGCGATTGATGGTGCGGATCAGCGACGACTTGCCGGCGCCGCTGCGGCCAATAATGCCGAACACCTCGCCGCGCTGGATCGCCAGGTCGATGTCGTGCAGGGCTTGCACCGGGCCTTGCTGGCCGGTGTAGGTTTTGCCCAGGTGGACGAAGCGCACCAGGGCGTTGTTCAGGTCAGGATGCAGTGCGACCTGATCGGCCGTCTGCGCGTTGTCGGTGGGCTGCTGACGCTGGGCGATGGCGGTCATGTCACTTTTCCCAGCCGGCCTGGTAGAGCTTGCCATTGGCTTTATCCAGCGCGGCGCGGACCACTGGCGAGTGTTGATAGATGTCGATGAATCTGGCCAGGCGCGGGTCGTTTTTGTGGTCCGGGCGAATCACGAACTGAATGACGTATTCCGGGTGATCAAGGCCGTCGAAGAGAATCGCCGAGCTGGGGTCGAAGGTTTTGGCCAGGCGGATATACGCCGGGTAGCCCTGAACCAGATCGGCATCATCGTAGGCGCGCACCAGTTGCACGGCCTCGACCTGAATGATCTTGAGCTTTTTCGGGTTGGCGGTGATGTCGTCCTCGGTGGCCTTGTAGCCAACGCCCGGTTTGAGGCTCAACAAACCGGCCTTGGCCAGTAACTGCAGGCCACGGCCAGCGTTGATCGGGTCGTTGGCGATGGCCACGGTTGCGCCAGTGGGCAGCTCATCGAAGCTTTTGTATTTCTTTGAGTACAGGCCGACGTTATTGATGATCCCCGGCGCGTAGGACTCCAGGTTGAACCCGGCCGCAGCATTGGCGTTGGTCAGGAACGGGATGTGCTGGAAGTAGTTCACGTCGATATCACCCGCCGCGAGGCTGACGTTGGGCGCGATCCAGTCGGTGAATTCCACCAGTTCGACCTTCAGGCCTTGCTTGCCGGCCTCTTCGACGGCGGCTTCCAGCGGGATGGCAAAGGCCGCTGTAGTGCCGACTTTCAAAGGCGCATCGGCGGCATGGGTGGTGAGGCTCAAGAGGCTCAGGGCCAGGGTGGCGATCAGTTTGTTCATGGTGAATTCCGTTGCGCAGCAAGGTTGGGGTTGTGCCGCCGTAGGAGCGGCTTTAGCCGCGAGGGCGCCTTCCCGGCTAAAGCCGGTCCTACGGGGGGTATTTAATAAATGTGTTAAATCGGTGGGTGGCGGTAACTGGCCCCGGTGTGCCGCTCGGGCAGATGCGCCTCACCTTCGGGAAACAGTTTTTCCCGCAAGACGCCATGGTCATACGCGGTCTTGTAGGCGCCGCGTCGTTGTAGCTCGGGGATCACCAGGTCGATGAAGTCGACATAGCTTTCCGGGGTAACGATGCGCGTCAGGTTGAAGCCGTCCAGGCCGGTTTCGCCGACCCAGGATTCCAGTTCGTCGGCCACCTGCTGTGGCGAGCCGACCACGGTAATGTAACGGCCACCGAGGGCGTGCTGGTCGAGCAGGCGTTGGCGGGTCCAGTCGTTGTTCTTCAGGTTCTTGGTGGCCGACTGAATGGCGTTGCTCTTCACGTACTGGATCGGTTCGTCCAGTTCGTATTCGGCAAAATCAATGCCCGTGGACGCGGCGAAATGTGCCACGCCGGCTTCGGCACTGGCGTACTGCCGGTACTCGGCCAGCTTGGCCCGGGCCGCTTCCTCGGTGGCGCCGACGATCACGTTCAGGCCCATGAACACCTTGATGTCCTCGGCTTTACGACCGGCCGCCGTGGCGCTGGCGCGGACCTTATCGACCTGCTCGCGGGTTGCTGCTTTGTTCTGGCCACTGATGAACACGCATTCGGCGTGGCGGCCGGCGAACTGCAAGCCGCGATCCGAACTGCCCGCCTGGAACAACACCGGGGTGCGTTGGGGGGAGGGCTCGCAGAGGTGGTAGCCCTCGACCCGATAGAATTCGCCCTCGTGATGAACCTTATGCACTTTGTCCGGCTGCGCATAAATGCGTTGCGCCGGGTCATTGAGCACGGCGTCGTTTTCCCAACTGCCTTCCCAGAGCTTGTAGAGCACCTCCAGATACTCATCGGCCTGGTCATAGCGGCGGTCATGTTCGACTTGCTGGCTCAGGCCCATGGCCCGTGCGGCGCTGTCTAGATAACCGGTGACGATGTTCCAGCCGACCCGCCCACGGCTCAGGTGGTCCAGGGTCGACATGCGTCGGGCGAACAGATACGGCGGTTCGTAGCTCAGGTTGGCGGTCAGGCCGAAGCCGAGGTTGCGCGTCACCGCCGCCATGGCCGAGACCAGCATCAGCGGATCGTTGACCGGCAACTGGATGGACTCCTTGAGCGTCACATCGACCGAGTTCTGATAAACGTCATAGACGCCGACGATATCGGCGATGAACAGGCCGTCGAACAACCCGCGCTCCAGCAATTGAGCCAGTTCGGTCCAGTATTCCAGGGTCTTGTACTGGGTGGAGTTATCCCGTGGATGGGTCCACAGGCCATGGTTGATGTGGCCGATGCAGTTCATGTTGAACGCATTGAGCAGGATCTTTTTCTTCGCCATCAGAGGGTCCCCCGGCGTGGAGGGTCGATGTCGTTGAGGTAGTAATTGCCGATGGCGTGATACTTCCAGCGCACCGGGTCATGCAGGGTATGCACGCGGGCATTGCGCCAGTGCCGGTCGAGGCCATGCTCGGCGAGGGTGGCCTGGCTGCCCGCCAGTTCAAACAGGGTACTGCCGGCGGCCAGGGACACTTCGGTGCTGATGGCGCGGGCTCCGGCCACGGCAATCGAGGCGGCGGCGAGGCTGTCAGCCGTGGTATCGGCCTGGGCCCGGTCGAGAAATTCCCCCGCCCGTTCGAGCAAGGCCTCGCTGGCCCGCAGACGTGCGCCGAGCTTGCCGAAGCTGTACAGGGTCAGCGGGTCTTCGACGGCTTTGTCGCTGCCGGAATCGATCCAGGGCCGGGTGCGCGTGCGGACGAACTGCAGGGCATCTTCATAGGCCGCGCGGGCGATACCGGTGTCGATAGCCGCATGAAGAATCTGTGCCAGCGGGCCGACCGTGGTCGGGCGCTCGAAGGCTGTCTGGAACGGCACTACATCGTCGGCGGGAACAAAGACGTTGTTGAACACCACTGAACCGCTGCCGGTGGTGCGCTGGCCGAAGCCGCTCCAGTCGTCGATCACGCTCAGGCCCGGACTGTCGGCGGGAACAAACGCCAGTTGCTGGATACCGTCATCATCGATGACCGAGGTCGGAATACGTTGCGCGTACAAGGCGCCGGTCGCATAGAACTTGCGGCCGTTGATGCGATAGCCGTCGCCTTCGCGGCTCAGGCGCGTGGTGCGGTCATGGGCGGTGCGGGTGCCCAGTTCGGCCAGCGCGTTGCCGAAGCGCAGGCCGCGCAATACTTCTGCATACAAGCGCTGCTGTTGCGTCGGGCTGCCGTTCACCCGCAGCACTTCCAGGGCATAAAAGTGGTTCTGCGGGATCTGCCCGAGGGACGAATCCGCAGCGGCAATCCGTTGAATGACGTTGGCCAGGGTGACGTTGGAAACGCCAGCGCCGCCAAAGGCTTTCGGCACGCTGATGCCCCACAACCCTGACTGGCTGAATACATCGAGTTCGGCCAGGGGCAAGCGCCGTTCACGGTCGCGCAAGGCGCTGTCGCGGCGGAATTGTTCGGCCAGTTCGGCGGCGATTTCCAGGGCTTGTGTGTCGTTGGCGATCACGACGGCGGGGGAGATAAAACTCATAAAGGTGGTGCTCCAGAGGTCTGGTTCAGATCCACGAATGGCGTGCGGGCAGCGTGCCGTTGAGGTTCCAGGCGCCGATGGCGTGGTATTTCCAGCGCACCGGGTCGTGCAAGGTATGCACGCGGGCATTGCGCCAGTGGCGATCGAGGTTGAATTCGGCCAGGGTGGCGCGACTGCCAGCCAGTTCCAGCAGTTTCTCGCTGGCCAGCAGGGCGATTTCCGTGGTCAGGACCTTGGCTTCGGCCACGGCAATCGACGCCCTGGCGGCGGCCTGTTCATCGACCGGCGCGGCCGCGATCTCGTCCAGCACGTGCCCGGCCCTGCGCAACAGGGCTTCGGCGGCATGCAGATCCACTTTCAGCCTGCCGATATCGGCGATCACATACAGGTCGTCACTGGCGCGCTCGACATTGGCATCCACCCAGGGCCGCGAACGCTCGCGGACAAAGGCAATGGCATCATCAATGGCGCCGCGGGCGATCCCGGCGTCGATGGCTGCCTGCACCAGTTGCGAAACCGCGCCCTGGATATTGGGCACGAGGGCCTGGCGCCAGTTGTCGATGACCTGCTCGGCATCGACCCGCACGTTGTCCAGCAGCACGGTGCCGCTGGCGGTGGTGCGCTGGCCGAAGCCGGACCAATCGTCGACGATGCTCAGGCCGGGTGTATTGCGCGGCACCAGGGCGAGTATCTGACGACCTTCATCGTTGATGGCCTTGACCGCGACCCAGTGGGCGAACAGGGCGCCGGTGGAGTAAAACTTCTGCCCGTCGATGATGTACTGATCACCCTCCCGGCGGGCGCGGGCCTTGAGTTCCAGAGTGTTTTTGCTGCCGCGTTCCGGCCCCGCATTCCCGATGCGCCAGCCGTCCAGCACGTTCTGGAACACCTTGCTTTTCTGCTGCTCGGTGGCGCAGCCCGCCACCAGTTGCAGAATGCCGAAGTGGTTTTGCGGGATCTGCCCAAGGGCCGGATCGGCGGTGCAGATGATGCGGAAGACTTCCGCCAGGGTGGTGAACGACACCTGCGGGCCGCCATAGGCGTGGGCAATGGAAATGCTGCCCAGGCCGCTGCGGGTGAATTGTTCGATTTCGGCCCAGGGCAATTGGCGCTCACGGTCCCGCTTGGCGGCGTGGACACGGGCAATGGCGGCCAGCTCATGGGCGGCGGCGATGGCTTCGGCGTCGTTGCGCAAGATTTTGGCGGGCAATAAAGGGGCGATATTGTCCCGGTCCCGATGCGCGGGAAGTGGGATAGAAGTGACCATGCGAACCTCGTGTTAAATGCCGCGCAAGCAGCGGCAGGGAAAATCGCGATGTCCGGTGGTCCGGTGCATATACCCTAATCGTGTATAAAAATTAAATGAACTAACGTTTAGGAATAAGCATAGAAGGTGAAAATCATCCTGATAATCAGCCTTGTGCGGTGTAGGTCAGGGCGGCGAGAAAAATAAGCGCTACAGCCAGTTTTTTAAAATTCACGATCTTTATTCCCGTTATTAAAGAAGGTACGTGAATGAAGGCTAGCAGGGGGCACATGATCTAATTGAGGGAGAGCTGTAAGGGTAAATACAATGTTCTGTAAGAAGCGTCTGAGCGACTCTAATAGTGTGTGGAAGTTCACACTCTTCAGCCACGAAAGACGCCGATACGGCAGACCACCAGTTATCAGTTATCCACGGTATCGGCTGTTTGAATAACGTGTTCGCTTCACACCTGGTTAATGGCCAGTGGGAGTAATCTTGCTGGTATTGACGAGACGGGCCGGTGCCCAGCGCGAGTTATTCCCGGCGCGGTCAATAATGCAGTAGGTCATTTCCTGTGCATCCTCGATGCAAGCCTCCCGAATAACATCGGGTGGCACTGTGAAGGTGATTGGCATGTTTACTTGGCCAGGATCCAAAGTTGGCAGGTCCATGCGCAAGTCACCCCAGCGCACAGTGATTTCATCACGCGGGGCCATGTTCATATAGGGCGCTATTGTCAATAGCAGGCCATCGCGCAGATGGCTGGGTTGCAGACCCTCGTTGACGATGGATTCGGGCAATAGTAATGGCTCGAGGCCCTGGTTTTCTTCGGCGTCCGGGTCGATCAGTTGCCCGCCAGGCAGGTCCAGTTTGACCCAGAACGTGCTGTGCGGTGCAGTTTCCGGGACGCCGCCGATCTTCATGACGCGGTAGCTGATCTTGACCTTGCCGTTTTCCACGAAGCTCTCAGGGACGCGCAAGGCGAGGGGCTGGCCAACGTCCTGCGCACTGACGGTTTTCGAGGTGACGTAACAACCTCCCCAAAGCAGCTCGACCAGATCACCTTCATCCATGCCGGAGTAAGGATCGATATGCACGATAAGGTGAGCGGCGGCAGCCAGACCGATGCCTTTTTGATGGGCTTGCGGTACATGAGGCGCCGATAGATTGAGGGGGCTGGATTTGCAAGTTGTATGAGGCATGTCGAATACTCTTGAGTGTCGGTTTGCCAAGTAGTGGCTGCAGGGGGTGATGGCTGAGATACATGAGAAAAACCGACCGGGATTTAAGGGGCTTTTTATAAAAGAGGCGCTAAGAATTACGACAAGTATTGCAAAGTGTTGGGGGATATTATTTGCAATATAATGATGACGTTAAACTTTCTGCCGTGGTCGAGCTAATGGGGTTATTGTAAATCTGTCAAGACGTGATATGGATAAAATGCAGAGTGATAATGAAATCAGAAATTTCCCACAAATAAAGGGTTGTTTATGTGCTTTTTAATTATTGATTCGCCTACCTCGAGCGGTGTAGGTTAGGGGTATTGATGGGGGCGAGAAGTTTTTCAATATATGAGGCTATCTAAATATAAAGTGTTAATAATTAATGGCTGATGGCTAATAGATAGCAGCTGGCGCGCAAAAAAAAGCGCCGGGAGGCGCTTTATTCGTATCAGTGACGGCTTCGTTCGAGGAACTGCCGGGTGCGTTCTTCGCGAGGGTTGGCGAACAGTGCCTTGGCTTCGCCTTGTTCGACGATGACGCCCTTGTCGATAAAGATCACCCGATTGGCAACATCCCTGGCAAAGCTCATCTCATGGGTAACGATGACCATGGTGCGCTTTTCTTCGGCCAGGCTGCGGATGGTGGCCAGGACTTCGCCGACCAGTTCCGGGTCCAGGGCCGATGTCGGTTCATCGAACAGGATGACTTCGGGTTCCATTGCCAAGGCCCGGGCAATGGCCACGCGCTGCTGCTGACCGCCAGACAGGCGGCGCGGGTACGAGTCTTCCTTGCCTGCCAGGCCAACCTTGGCCAAAAGTGCGCGACCCAATTCCACGGCCTTCTCGTGCGCCATCTTCTTGACCACCAACGGGCCTTCGATGACGTTTTCCAGGGCGGTGCGGTGGGGGAACAGGTTGAAGTTCTGGAACACAAAACCCACATGCTGGCGCAACTGGCGAATCAGGCCTTGTTGCTGGCTCAGCGGGCGACTGCCATCGATGGCAATGTCGCCAACGATGATCTTGCCGCTACTCGGCTCTTCGAGAAAATTCAGGCAGCGCAGCAGGGTAGTCTTGCCCGACCCGCTGGGGCCGATGATGGCCACCACTTCGCCGGCTTCGACCTTCAGATCGATGCCCTTGAGCACCTGCTGGCCTTTGAATTCTTTGGTCAGCTTTTCGACCACTATCATGCTCATGACTCCAGATCATGCCGATTGACCCGCGCTTCCAGACGGTTCTGCAAATGCGCGAGCAGGCTGGCGAGGATCCAGTAGATCAAGGCGGCGGCAAGGTACATGGTGAAAACTTCGAAGGTCCGGGCCGTGATCAACTGGGCCTGGCGGAACAGCTCGGGCACCTGAATGGTGGCGGCCAGCGCGGTGTCCTTGACCAGTGAGATAAAGCTGTTGCCCAGCGGCGGCAGGGCAGTGCGCGCGGCCTGCGGCAGGATGGCCCGGCGCATGGTCTGCGCGCGAGTCATGCCGATACTGGCGGCGGCTTCCCATTGCCCGCGATCCACGGCGCCGATAGCGGAGCGCAGGATCTCGCAGGCATAGGCGCCCATGTTCAGGGAGAAACCGAGCAGGGCTGCCGGTAAAGGGTCCAGTTCGATCCCCAGTTGCGGCAGGCCGTAATAGATGACGAACAGCTGTACGAGCAAGGGCGTGCCGCGGAAAAACGATACATAGATCCGGGCAATCCAGCCAATCCAGCGCCGGGACGACAAACGCATCAGCGCCAGGCCGAAGCCCAGCGCCAATCCGAAGAACATCCCGCCCAGGCTGAGGATGACCGTAAAGTAGGCGCCCTTGAGCAGAAAGGGCACCGAGTCAAGCGCGAGCTGTAGGCTCTCTGCAATCATTTGGTGACATCAGCGTTGAAGTACTTCTGCGACAGCTTGGCCAGGGTGCCGTCGGCGCGCAGTTTATCCAGGGCTTTGTTGATGGCGTCCAACAGTTCAGGCTCGCCTTTACGCAGGGCGATACCGGATTCCTGACGGGAGAATGGAGCGCCCGACACGGCCAGGGTTTCCTTGTCGCTGTCCTTGGTCTTGCTGATCAGCTCCAGGGCTGCCAGGCGGTCGACCAGAATGGCGTCGATACGACCGACACGCAGGTCTTGATACTTGGTCGGATCATCGTCGTAGGTCTTGACGATGGCATTCGGCACATTGGCCTTGAGCCATTGCTCGTAGTTGGTGCCCAGGCCGACACCGACCTTATGGCCGCCCAGGGAGGCGGGGGTGTCATATTTGCCCGCGTCTTTCTTTTGCACCAGAGCCTGGATACCGGACACGGTGTAGGGTTCGGAGAAGTCGTACTTCTTCTTGCGCTCGTCAGAGATGGTCACCTGGTTGACCACAACGTCCAGACGCTTGGATTCCAGCGCCGCGAGGATGCCGTCCCATTTGGTTGGTTGCAGCTTGACCTTGACGCCCAGTTCCTTGGCCAGGGCCTCGGACAATTCAACCTCGAAACCGGTCAGCTTGCCGTCTTTATCGACGAAGCTGAACGGCGGGTAAGTGCCTTCCAGGCCGATATTGAGCGTGCCGTTTTTCTTGATGGTATTGAGCTGTTCACCGGCGACGGCCTGGGTCATGAGGCTGGAACCCAGCATTAGACCCATGGCGGAAACGAGCAGCGTGCGGCGGATGGCGGACAGATTCATAGGAGCCCCTTGTTGTCAGGAATGTCAGGCGGGAATCGGATCCCGTGCAAGCTACTGTGGCTTTAGTGTTTAACCAGCTTTTTGCCTGCTTGCATATAGCTATGTACGCACGGCCGCGACTATAGAGAGGTGGCCATATGAAATAAAATAATTAAAAATTGTTTAAACGTTTCATATGGTTATAAGTGTCTGTTCGGTACATCAAAGGATCAATCGCCGAACACACCCGGATAGGCAAACAGCGCCGGAGCACCACCGGTATGCAGGAAAATCAGCGGGCCGTCGTCGAAGCGCTGGCGACCGATACCGTCCAGCAAGCCCGCCATGGCCTTGCCGGTGTAGACCGGGTCGAGCAGCAAACCTTCATGGCTGGCGACCAGTTTCACCGCTGCCAGAGTGCCAGCGTTGGGTTCGCCGTAGCGCGGAGCGTAATACTCATCCCATAGCTCGACTTTGAAGGCGCCGGGCAGGGCAATGCCCAGAAGTTCAGCCGTGCGTTCGGCCAGCGCCTGAACCTTGGGGCGCTGGGTTTCTTCCGGGCGTGACACGGTGATTCCGACGACGGGCAGGCCCGGCAGTTCTTCCGCCAAGGCCAGGGCCAAGCCGCTATGGGTGCCGGCGCTGCCCGAGGCCAGGACCACGGCGGCGAAGTCCAGGCCGGTCTGCTTGATCTGTTCGGCCAGTTCCAGCCCGGCGCGTACGTAACCCAGTGCGCCCAAGGCATTGGAACCGCCGATAGGCACCAGATAGGGCTTCTTGCCGCTGGAGCGCAAACGGGCCGCCAGGGCGTGCAATTGCTCGTCGGCGTTATCGAGGTTTTCCACCAACTCCACCTTGGCTTCAAACAAATCCAGTAGCAGCCGGTTGCCATTGTGCAGGTAGTTGTTGTCTTCGCTGGCGATGGGGTTTTCCAGCAGGGCCACGCAGCCCAGGCCCAGTTGCGCGGCGAGGGCGGCGGTCTGGCGAACGTGATTGGACTGGATGGCGCCGGCGGTAATCAGCGTGTCGGCACCTTGGGCCAGGGCATCGGCCGCAAGGTATTCAAGCTTGCGCAGTTTGTTGCCGCCCAACGCCAGTGGCGTCGTGTCATCGCGCTTGACGTAGATGTCGCGACCCGCCCATACCGACAGGCGTTCAAGTTTCGCCAGCGCTGTCGGCGCACCCAGCAGATCCAGACGGTTAAAGCGGGCGAGCTGTTGTTTGATCATGGGAGTCGATGAACCGGGCAAATAAGTCGCTGGACTATAGGTCAGAGGTTTCCTCCACATCAACTCAGGCCATGTGAAAACTACTGCGTTCGGCAATGCTGCGTTAAAAACAGGCTCGGAATGCTCATTTACACCTCGTAAAGTCGGACGCGACTCCGACCGTTCCTCGCCTGTTTTTGCCTTGACTTGCCTTCGCTCGCTACGTTTTCCCACAGCCTGAGCAGGCATATGCTTATGCCGCGAGCCTTAAAACCCTACGCAAATTGTTATTTTTTCCCCGGAAAAGTTTGCCGTACAGTGGCCGCATCAGCGGTCGCTACCTCCAGACCGCATCCAGCCAGGAGATGTCAGTGTGAGCGATAACTCAGAAGCCTCCCCCCGCGCTCGCTCAAGCCATTGGCAATTGCAGAGCATCGTCACTCAGTTGCGGGAGGCGCGCTCGGACTGGCGCGCCCGTAATAACCGGGTCAGCGGCGAGCATGGTGGTCGTGAGTTGCCATCGCGAGCGGCCATGGGCGATATCCTCGCCGCCTTGAGCGGCGCCTTGTTCCCCATGCGCCTTGGGCCGGTGGACTTGCGCGAAGAAAGCGAAGATTTCTATGTCGGTCACACCCTCGATGTGGCCTTGAATGCACTGCTGGCCCAGGCCCGTCTGGAGCTGCGTTATGTCGCTCATCAGCGTGGCGACGATGTCGAAGGCCTGGACAGCAAGGCCCTTGAATTGATTCAGGGCTTTGCCAGTGCCTTGCCGGGTATTCGTCTGTTGCTGGACAGCGACGTGTTGGCGGCTTACCACGGCGACCCGGCCGCGCGCAGCGTCGATGAAGTACTGCTGTGCTATCCGGGGATTCTGGCGGTGATTCACCATCGCCTGGCGCACTATCTGTACCGCGCCGGATTACCGCTGTTGGCGCGGATCAGCTCGGAAATCGCCCATTCGGCCACCGGCATCGATATCCATCCGGGCGCGCAAATCGGCGCCAGCTTCTTTATCGATCACGGCACGGGCGTGGTGATTGGCGAGACGGCGATCATCGGCGAGCGTGTGCGTATCTATCAGGCGGTGACCCTGGGCGCGAAACGCTTCCCGGCCGATGAAGACGGCCAACTGCAGAAAGGCCATGCCCGCCATCCGATTGTCGAAGACGACGTGGTGATCTACGCCGGCGCGACCATTCTGGGGCGTATCACCATTGGCCAGGGCTCGACCATTGGCGGCAATGTCTGGCTGACCCGCAGCGTGCCGGCGGGCTGCAACCTCACTCAGGCCAATCTGTTGCAAGCGCAGACTGACGATGGCTGCCAGCAGAAAGGCCGCGAATAGCCGCCCTTATGTGATCTGTGTCGCAATTGCACGTGCTGCCTGTCGGGTTGAATTGAACAGGCAGCACTGCAAGCCCCATGCTGGCCGCATGCTTGGCGTCTATTAGGCGGCTAATTGCCATTAGTCTTTTTGTCGGGCGTTCCGCCACTATTGCTGTTTCAATAGTGGTGTTCGTTTTCTGAACAGAGGATCGACTTATGCAAGTCACATTGAACAACTCCGTTTACCCTGGCCTGAGCGCAATTCAGGTGGGTGAAACACGTGTCGACCAGGCGGCCAGCCAGCTCGCCACGCCCAACATTGAAGTTTCTGGCCGCAGCCAGTCTTCCGATTTCCAGCTCGAGCGTCTGCGCTCGGTTGACCGTTCCCAGCGTTCGGACATGGCAACCAATGTCGTCGAACTGGAATCGGGCAAGAACCAGGTCCAGGCCGGCGCCGCAGTGCAGAAGGCCAGCGACGAGATGCTGGGTACGCTGATCAATATCACCGCCTGAAATATCCCCCCATCTTGCCGTGCGAATCTGCGCACGGCAGTTGTCTGAATCATTCGTCATCACCTCGCTGTATCTCCCTCGCAACGCTTTTGCCCTCTACTAGACTTCCCGCTATCTCCAACCGAATCGGTGGACGTGAGTTCACAGTGGGACCGGCTTTAGCCGGGAAAGCTTGATTTCAGATGATGTAGATGCATCGGCTGTACCGACCTCTTCCCGGCTAAAACCGGTCCCACAGCATGTCCATGTGTCTCGACGATGAATGGTTTGTGAGGCCCGCTTGACAAGAATCAGGCGTAAACGTATGTTTCAAACACCCGTTTGATCGACAGGCATCAGAGATTGTCCGGTGCATCCATCGCACCGATCGGTCATTCATTCCAGGATTCATCAGCAGAGGTTTATCGCTATGCCTGAATACAAGGCCCCCTTGCGTGATATTCGCTTCGTACGTGACGAACTGCTCGGTTACGCAGCGCACTATGAAAGCCTGCCTGCCTGCCAGGACGCTACGCCTGACATGGTCGACGCCATTCTTGAAGAAGGCGCCAAGTTCTGTGAGCAAGTACTGGCTCCGCTGAACCGTGTGGGCGATACCGAGGGCTGCACCTGGAGTGAAACCGGCGTGAAGACGCCGACCGGCTTCAAACAGGCGTACAAACAATTCGTCGAAGGCGGCTGGCCGAGCCTGGCCCATGACGTCGCCCACGGTGGCCAGGGGCTGCCTGAGTCGCTGGGCCTGGCGGTCAGCGAGATGGTCGGCGAAGCCAACTGGTCGTGGGGCATGTATCCCGGCCTGTCCCACGGGGCGATGAACACTATTTCCGAACACGGCACGCCAGAGCAGCAAGACGCTTATCTGACCAAGCTGGTGTCCGGCGAATGGACCGGCACCATGTGCCTGACCGAACCGCACTGCGGCACTGACCTGGGCATGCTGCGCACCAAAGCCGAGCCTCAGGCCGACGGCAGTTACAAAGTGTCCGGCACCAAGATTTTCATTTCCGCGGGCGAGCACGATATGGCCGATAACATCGTCCACATCGTCTTGGCGCGCCTGCCGGATGCACCGGCCGGCACCAAAGGTATTTCGCTGTTCATCGTGCCGAAATTCATTCCGTCGCTCGACGGCGGCCTCGGTCAGCGTAACGCCGTGACCTGTGGCTCCATCGAACACAAGATGGGCATCCACGGCAACGCCACGTGCGTGATGAACTTCGACGGCGCCACCGGCTACCTGATCGGCCCGGCGAACAAGGGCCTGAACTGCATGTTCACGTTCATGAACACCGCTCGCCTGGGCACCGCGCTGCAAGGCCTGGCCCACGCCGAGATTGGCTTCCAGGGCGGTCTGAAATATGCCCGCGAACGTCTGCAAATGCGCTCGCTGACCGGGCCGAAAGCGCCGGACAAAGCCGCTGACCCGATCATCGTCCACCCGGACGTGCGTCGCATGCTGCTGACCATGAAGGCCTTCGCCGAAGGAACGCGAGCGATGGTGTACTTCACCGCCAAACAGGTCGATATCGTCAAGTACAGCGAAGACGCCGATGCCAAGAAAGCGGCGGATGCACTGCTGGCGTTCATGACGCCGATTGCCAAGGCCTTCATGACCGAAGTGGGCTTCGAGTCCGCCAACCACGGCGTGCAGATCTACGGCGGCCACGGTTTCATCGCCGAGTGGGGCATGGAGCAGAACGTTCGCGACAGCCGCATTTCCATGCTGTACGAAGGCACTACCGGCATCCAGGCGCTGGACCTGCTGGGCCGTAAAGTGCTGATGAGCCAGGGCGAAGCGCTGAAGAGCTTCACCAAGATCGTCCACAAGTTCTGTCAGGGCAACGAAGGCAACACCGCGATTCAGGAATTCGTCACCCCATTGGCGGCCCTGAACAAAGAGTGGGGCGAGTTGACCATGAAGATCGGCATGGCCGCGATGAAGGACCGCGAAGAAGTCGGTGCTGCCTCGGTGGACTACGTGATGTATTCCGGCTACGCCTGCCTGGCCTACTTCTGGGCGGACATGGCGCGTCTGGCAGCGGAAAAACTGGCTGCCGGGACCACGGAAGAGGCGTTCTACAACGCCAAGTTGCAGACCGCGCGCTTCTACTTTCAGCGCATCTTGCCGCGCACCCGTACTCACGTTGCCGCGATTCTGTCGGGCGCCCACAACCTGATGGACATGAAAGAAGAAGATTTCGCGCTGGGCTACTAAGTCCGGATAGCGTTTTCTTGAAGGCCGCCTCCCTGCACCGGGAGGCGGCTTTTTTTTGCCCGTCTGCAACCCTTGCAGCAGCGAATTGTGGAAATGAATCCGCTGCCACAAATTCATTGCCTTCGTTGGCAGTCATTCGCGCGATTAAATAACCTTCATCAACCGCCGATAAACCTTTTCCTTCTCCTGCCGTTAAAGAAAGTGCCTGCTATTTGGTTCTACTGAATGCATTAATCATCGGTTGGAGGCACAATGCCATCAAACGAGTTCTTTACCCTGGTGCCGGGTAGGAGACACCCCCTTGCTGCGTTCCTCCGCTATACGCTTCAGCCATTTCCTGCCCTCATTGGTACTTCTTCTTGCCGGGCTCGCGGCCGCGTATGTCAAGGATCTGAACGTCTTTTTCACTTCCCTGTTCAACGTCCTGCCGACCCTGGTGTTGTTGCTCGGTGGCGCCTATTGCACGGTGTATCGACGCCAGCGTGAGCTGTTCCTGATGCTCACCGTGTACGTCGCCTATTTCCTGCTCGATACCCAGACCGACTACTACCGCGACTATGGCAAGGTCCGTGAGGACGCGGCGGTGGTCTTCCACCTGATCTGCCTCTTGCTGCCAATCCTCTACGGCCTGTTTGCGGCCTGGGAAGAGCGTACCCACCTGCTTCAGGACATGGTGGCCCGCGCCGCTGTGCTGTTGGCCGTGGGCGGCGTGGCGCTGGGGCTTGAGCAAAGTTATCCGGAGGCGCTGCTGGCCTGGCTGGCGGACATTCGCTGGCCGGCGCTGCACGGCTCGTGGATGAGCCTGATCCAGCTGTCCTACGCGATGTTCCTCGTGGCTTTCGGCTTATTGATCACGCAATACGTGCGCAAGCCGCGGCCCTTGCACGCAGCGCAGTTGGTCGGGCTGCTCGGGTTGTTCTGGGCTTTGCCGAAAACCTTCATCCTGCCGTTTACCCTGAACATCATGTGCAGTCAGGTGATGCTGATGATTGCCGCCGCCGTCGCCCATGAAGCCTATCAAATGGCCTTCCGCGATGAGCTAACCGGCCTGCCGGGGCGCCGCGCGTTGAACGAGCGTATGCAGCGTCTGGGGCGTAATTATGTGTTGGCGATGGGTGACGTCGACCACTTCAAGAAATTCAACGACACCCACGGCCATGATGTCGGTGACCAGGTATTGCGTCTGGTGGCCAGCAAGCTGGCGAAGATCAGCAACGGTGGCGGGCGCGCCTATCGCTATGGCGGTGAAGAGTTCGCCATTGTCTTCGCCGGTAAAACCGTCGAGGAATGCCTGCCGCACCTGGAGGTGATTCGCGAGTCCATCGCCAACTACAGCATCCAGCTGCGCAATCCTGACAATCGGCCGCAGGATGACCTGCAGGGGCGGCAGAAACGCAGTGGTTCGGGCGCTACCAGCGTGTCGGTGACGGTCAGTATCGGCGTCGCCGAGCGTCTGCCGGAACACCGCACCCCGGATGAAGTGCTCAAGGCCGCCGACCAGGCGCTCTACAGCGCCAAGGGTGCCGGTCGCAACTGCGTCATGGTCTTCGGTCAGCAGAACAAGCGCGGTGCGGTACGCGCCGCGGAAATGGCCGGCTGACTGGCG
>Ga0302262_10000485_pt1 | contig 16464 bp, 15 predicted proteins | sample II_Fen_E3_4_FD_194557 | JGI IMG/M metagenome (GOLD analysis project Ga0302262, IMG submission 194557) | Peat permafrost microbial communities from Stordalen Mire near Abisko, Sweden - II_Fen_E3_4 | ecosystem: Environmental > Terrestrial > Soil > Wetlands > Permafrost | place: Sweden: Abisko...
TGCAGGCTGTAGTTGAGCGGCACGATGCGCCCGTTGATCTTGGCGCCACGGCAGTTGTGGCCGATCTCGGTATGCACCCGATAAGCGAAGTCCAGGGGTGTCGCACCCTTGGGCAAGTCGATGGCATGACCGTCCGGGGTAAACACGTAGACCCGGTCCGGCTCGATATCGACCCGTAGCTGCTCGGCCAGGCCACCGATATCGCCCAGCTCTTCGTGCCATTCCAGCACCTGACGCAGCCAGGAGATTTTCTCTTCGTAGTGGTTGGAACCGGACTTGACGTCCGTGCCCTTGTAACGCCAGTGCGCGCAGACGCCCAGCTCAGCCTCTTCGTGCATGGCGTGGGTGCGGATCTGCACTTCCAGGACCTTGCCTTCCGGGCCAATCACTGCGGTGTGCAGCGAGCGGTAGCCGTTTTCCTTGGGGTTGGCGATGTAGTCGTCGAACTCCTTGGGAATGTGCCGCCACAGCGTATGCACGATACCCAGCGCGGTGTAGCAGTCGCGCATTTCCGGGACCAGCACGCGCACCGCGCGCACGTCGTAGATCTGGCTGAACTCCAGGCCCTTGCGCTGCATCTTGCGCCAGATGGAATAGATATGTTTCGCCCGACCGCTGATGTCGGCCTTGACGCCAGTGGCCAGCAGTTCGTTTTCCAGCTGCCTCATGACCTCGCTGATGAAACGCTCGCGGTCGAGGCGGCGCTCATGCAGCAGCTTGGCGATTTGCTTGTATTGCTCGGGCTCCAGGTAACGGAAGGACAGGTCCTCCAGCTCCCACTTGATGTGGCCGATGCCCAGGCGATGGGCCAGCGGCGCATAGATATCGAAGACCTCGCGGGCCACACGGTTGCGCTTCTCGTCCGGCAGATTCTTCACGGCGCGAATGGCACACGTCCGTTCGGCCAGCTTGATCAGCGCGACACGAACGTCGTCGACCATGGCCACCAGCATCTTGCGCAGGTTTTCCACCTGGGCCTGGCTGCCCAGCACCAGCGACTGCCGTGGGCTGAGGCTGGCGCTGATCGCCGCCATGCGCAGCACGCCGTCGATCAGTTTGGAAACGGTGGGGCCGAAACGCTGGGCGACATCGGGCAAGGACACCTTGCCCTCACGCACGCCCCGGTACAGCACAGCCGCCACCAGGGAGTCCTGATCCAGCTTGAGATCCGCGAGGATTTCGGCGATTTCCAGCCCCGTCTGGAAGCTGGAAGTGCCTTCGGCCCAGAGATTGTTCGAGGCGTTGTCCTGTTGCTCGGCGTGCCGGGCAAACTCGCAGGCTTCCTTCAAAGCCTCGCGGTCCAACGCGGTATCGACGCTGACTATGTGATCGAGCCATGCATCGAGGTTGATACTGCCGTCTGTGTTTATCGGCTGGTGCGCTCTCACCTGTACCATGTCACTTACCTTCCCTAAGGCGTGATGAATTACGCCATCAGTCGCTGGTCAAAATTCGCGAATCCCAGGACTTGCCAGGGGTGGTATTCGCGACCAGTCGGATTAAACGAGACTCCCTGTGCCAGTCGATTTCGATTCCTGAAACCGGCGGTCACTTACTCGCTTCAAATAACGCCATCGCCTCGACATGGGCCGTCTGGGGAAACATATCGAGAATTCCGGCACGTTTTAATCGGTAGCCCTGCTGAAGCAATTCGACCGTATCGCGAGCCAAAGTTGCAGGGTTGCACGACACATACAACAACCGTTGCGCGCCCATCGTCCTGAGCTGGCGAACCACCTCGAATGCACCGTCGCGCGGCGGATCCAAGAGTACCGCAGAAAAGCCTTGGGCGGCCCAGCTCGCATCGTCCAGCGGCTGAGACAGATCCGCCTGGAAGAACGTGACATTGTGCAGGCCGTTGCGCGCCGCATTATCGGCCGCCCGTGCCACCATGGTCGCCACACCTTCGACCGCCACGACTTCATGAGCGCTTTGCGCCAGCGGTAAAGCAAAATTGCCCAGCCCGCAGAACAGATCAAGTACCCGTTCGTCAGCCTGGGGCGCAAGCCATTGCAGCGCCTGCTCGATCATCGCGCTATTGACCGCCGCATTGACCTGTACGAAATCGCCGGGGCGATACGCCAACGTCAAGTTCCAGGGCGCCAGATAAAAGCCCAACTCATGGCCAGGGTCCACCGGTTGCGGTTCACCTTCGCCATGCAGCCACAACTGCGCGTCATGGCTTTGACAAAAATCCTTGAGAATCGTCAGATCGCTGTCGCCCAACGGTGCCGTATGGCGGACCAACACGGCTACCGCAGTGCCGCTGAACAACTCGACATGCCCCAAAACCTGGGGTTTGCTGAAACTCTTGAGCACAGCGGGCAATTGCGTCATCAAGGGTTGCAAGGCTTGTACCAGCACCGGGCATTGCTCAATAGCAATGATGTCCTGGCTCGATGCCGCACGGAATCCCACCTCCAGGCGCTTGCCCTTGGCATCCCAGCGCACGGCGATCCGCGCGCGACGACGATAGCCCAGCTCGGCGCCGGTCAACGGCGCGGCCCATTCATCCGGGGCGACGTGGGCCACCCGCTGCAATTGCTCGGCGAGCATGCGCTGTTTCAGGGCGAGCTGTTCGGCGTGGGGCATATGTTGCACGCTGCAACCGCCGCAACGGCCGAAATGCACACAGGCCGCCGGACGGCGCATCGAGCCGGGCTGCAATACCCGCTCGGTGCGAGCCTCGACAATCTTGCCGTGGGTGCCCAGTACCCGCGCTTCCACCTCTTCCCCGGCGAGGCCGCCGGCGACAAACCAGGTGCGGCCTTCAAGGAACGCGATGCCGCGGCCGTCGTTGGCCAGGCGTTCGATGGTCAGTTTCTGTTTTTTGCCGGTCGGCACCTGAGGCGCACGGGTGCCGCCAGCAGGCTGGAAACGCAGGCCTCGCTCATGCTTGGCCATCAGTTGGGCGCATCATAGACGCCGGTCGACAGATAGCGGTCGCCCCGATCACAGATGATGGCGACCATGACCGCGTTCTCGACCTCTTGCGACAGGCGCAACATGCCCGCCACCGCTCCGCCGGAAGACACGCCACAGAAGATGCCTTCTTCCCGGGCCAGGCGACGCATGACGTCTTCGGCTTCGGCTTGGGCCATGTCGACGATGCGGTCGACGCGATCGGACTGATAAATCTTCGGCAGGTACTCATGGGGCCAGCGACGGATACCCGGGATGGCCGAGCCTTCCATCGGTTGCAGACCGACAATCTGAATGGCGGGGTTCTGCTCTTTGAGGTAGCGCGAGGTGCCCATGATGGTCCCCGTGGTGCCCATGGAGCTGATGAAATGGGTGATGGTGCCGCCGGTCTGTTGCCAGATTTCCGGGCCGGTGCCGGTGTAGTGCGCTTCAGGATTATCGCCGTTGGCGAACTGATCGAGCACCTTGCCATGGCCTTCGAGCTGCATGCGCTCGGCCAGGTCGCGGGCACCTTCCATGCCCTCTTCCTTGGACACCAGGATCAGCTCGGCACCGTAGGCGGTCATCGCCGCCTTGCGTTCGGCACTGGAGTTGTCCGGCATGATCAGAATCATCCGATAGCCTTTGATCGCCGCGGCCATGGCCAGGGCAATACCGGTATTGCCGGAGGTAGCTTCGATCAGGGTGTCGCCCGGATGAATCTGCCCGCGCAACTCGGCACGCGTAATCATCGACAGGGCCGGGCGATCCTTGACCGAACCGGCAGGGTTGTTGCCCTCAAGCTTCACAAGCAAGGTATTGCTGGTATGACCGCCCAGGCGTTGCAGACGCACCAGCGGAGTGTTGCCGATGCAATCGGCGATGGTTTGATACTGCAGGGTCATGGCGTATTCGCGATCCAGACTGCGGGGGTGGCCTATCATACCGGCAAACCTCTGCGGCCCATATCACGCAAAGTGCGGGCATTATCGCGAAAAGATATAAGCATGTGCTGGGACGTCAAATGCCGCACTGATCGTGGGAGCGAGCTTGCTCGCGAAGAGGGCAATGAACCCGCCGAAATGTGTCGGATGTCCCACCCCCTTCGCGAGCAAGCTCGTACACAGGGTAAAGGTCCCGTTAATCCTGCCGCGCCGTCAGGCGCATATTCACGCGCAAGCCCGCGCCGTTGTTCTCGGCCCACATATCCCCGCCCTGGGCCAACAGCGAATGCCGGGCAATGCTCAAGCCCAGACCAAAGCCGCCATCGCCAGGCCGCGAGCCTTCCAGACGGGTAAACGGCGCAAAGATTCGCTCCAGCTCATCCGCAGCCACACCGCCGCCCTGATCATCGAGCCACAGCAACCATTGCTCGCCGTCACGCCGCCCGCCCAGGTGCACCTGGCCATCGCTCGGCGAATGACGAACGGCATTGCGCAGCAGGTTTTCCAGGGCCTGGGCCAGGGTATTCAGATGCCCGCGCACCCAGCAGCCGGCATCGAGGGAGCAGGTCAGTCGCGAGGGCAGCCAGCCACTTTCGAAGCAGGCGTTCTCGGCGAGAATTTCCCACAGGGCCACGATTTGAATGTCTTCCAGCGGCAGGCGCTCACGTTCAGTGTCCAGCCAGGCCAGTTGCAGGGTGTCGTCCACCAACCGCTGCATGCCATCGATTTCCCGGCCCAGACGCTGACGCAGGGGCTCTAGCGTCTGCTCACCCTCCCACGCCACGCGCAGGCGGCTCAACGGTGTGCGCAATTCATGGGACAGGTCACGCAACAACTGTTGCTGCACCGCCACCGAGCTTTGCAGGCGCCGGGTCATGTGCTCGAACGCCCGCCCCAATTCGCCCAGTTCATCCTGGCGGCGGGTGATCTGTTGCGGCAAATGGTTATCCCATTGATCGGCACGCAAGGCGTTGGCCTGTTCGCGCAATTGATTGAGCGGCACGATCAGCAAGCGATACAGCCCCGCGCAGAACAACAGGCTCAGCAGCGCCGGAATGAGGCCGATGGTCAGCAGCTGCCAGAGCCACAGGTAGCGGCCCGGAGTAAAACGCTCGGGCAGTTCGATCACCAGGCTGCCCAGCGACGCATCCTTGGGAAACGGGATTTTCAGCCAGGGCACCCCCTTGGAACGCTGGCTCGTCGGCCAGTCCAGGCCACGCAGGAAGGTCAGGCGTTGGCTTTGCGCCTGGTTCAAAGGCAGGCTGCCAAGGGATTGCAGATCCTGGCCAATGACCCCTATCCAACCGCTCTCGCGCTGGCCCATCTGTTGCAGCCAGGCATCGATACCCGCGCTCTGCCCCGCCTCCCACGCCTGTTCAGCCTGGGCCGCATAGCCGCTGAGTACCTGCCGCGCCTCCTTGGACAGATAGGCATTCTGCAGCAGCACATAGCGGCCCCAAGACCAGCTCAGCCAGATCATCAACAGGCAAAAACCCACCAGCAGAAACGCCAGCTTCCAGAACACTGAGGTCTTGCCCGGCAGCTGCTTAAACATCGGCATCAGCCATCGTCAGGACGTAACCCTTACCCCACACCGTGCGCAACTGGCGTTCGACATAGCCAATCGCCTTGAGCTTGCGCCGAATCTGGCTGACATGCATGTCCAGGCTGCGGTCATGCCGGGAATAGCCGCGTTGCAACACCTGTTGATAAAGGAAGGGCTTGCTCAGGACTTCCTCGGCGTTGCGCCAAAGGATTTCCAGCAGACGGTATTCACTGCGCGTCAGTTCGGCATGCTGCCAGTCGAAACTGACATCACCGGCGAGCTCATCGAATGTCAGCGTGCCCTGCGTTGTCTGGGTCGGTATCGGCACCGCCGGCATATGCCGCCGCTCCAGGGCCACCCGGCGTAGCACCGCCTCGATGCGCACCTGCAGTTCGGCGACGCTGAACGGTTTGGGCAAATAGTCATCGGCGCCGTTGCGAAAGCCGCTGATGCGGTCGGCCTCGGCGCCCAGTGCCGACATCATGATGACCGGTGTCGTCTGCTCACCGCGCAGATGCAGCAACACCTCCAGCCCGCTCATGCCGGGCAGCAGGATATCCATCAACACCAGATCGAACGGCTGCCGCCGCGCCAGCTTCAAGCCCTCAAGGCCGCTCTGGCACCAGGTCACCCGAAAGCCACAACGGTCGAGTTGCTCATGCACATAGGCACCGAGGACAGGATCGTCTTCAATGGCCAGGATGTTCGGCGGGGCGATGCGTTCAGGAGTCATTTGCTTTGGCGAGTGATTCTCAGTCCGCGATTATTCAAGATTGCACCAATACGGGCAAGGGAAATGGCTACACTGCGCAGACGCGAAAATCGGCGAATATTCCGGGCCGTTGGAGAAATAACGTGCTGAACAAGCTGGGAATCAAAGGCCGCGTCCTGCTCCTGACCATCCTGCCCGCCAGTCTGATGGCGGCCGTGCTGGGCGGTTACTTCACCTGGATGCAGCTGTCGGACCTGCAAGCACAACTGTTGCAACGCGGCCAAATGATCGCCGAAGAGCTCGGCCCGCTGTCGGCATCGGCCCTGGACCATGGCGACAGGCCGATGCTCGAACGCATTGCCGGGCAGACGCTGGAGCAGGCCGATGTGCGCGCCGTGTCCTTCCTCAATGCCGATCGCGAGAAGCTGGCCCACGCCGGGCCGAGCATGATCAACCAGCCGCCCATCGGTAACAGCACGCACCTGTTGCAACGCTCCGGGAACGACGCCACCCGCTATTTAATGCCGGTATTCGGCCGCCAGCGCCATCTGACCGGAGACGTCGTGCCGGAAGAAGCCGACCGCCTGCTCGGCTGGGTCGAGCTGGAACTATCGCATAACGGCACCCTGCTGCGCGGCTATCGCAGCCTGTTCGCCAGCCTGCTGTTGATTGCGTCGGGGCTTGGCCTGACGGCGATTCTCGCGCTGCGCATGAGCCGCACCATCAATGCGCCGCTGAGCCGGATCAAGCAGGCCGTGGCGCAACTCAAGGATGGCAATCTGGAAACCCGTCTGCCGCCGCTGGGCAGCGTGGAGCTGGACGAACTCGCCTCGGGTATCAATCGCATGGCGGCGTCGCTGCAAAATGCCCAGGAAGAACTGCAACACAGCATCGATCAGGCCACCGAAGACGTCCGCCAGAATCTGGAGACCATCGAGATCCAGAACATCGAACTCGACCTGGCGCGCAAAGAGGCCCTGGAAGCCAGCCGGATCAAGTCTGAATTCCTGGCCAATATGAGCCATGAAATCCGCACCCCGCTCAACGGCATCCTCGGTTTCACTCACCTGTTGCAAAAAAGCGACCTGCCCCCGCGTCAGCTCGATTACCTGAGCACCATCGAGAAATCCGCCGACAGCCTGCTGAGCATCATCAACGAGATCCTCGACTTCTCGAAAATCGAAGCCGGCAAGCTGGTGCTGGACACCATCCCGTTCAACCTGCGCGACCTGCTGCAAGACACCCTGACCATCCTCGCCCCGGCCGCCCATGCCAAGCAGCTGGAACTGGTCAGCCTGGTCTATCGCGATACACCGCTGGCCTTGCTCGGCGATCCGCTACGGCTCAAACAGATCCTGACCAACCTGGTCAGCAACGCCATCAAGTTCACCCGCGAGGGCAGCATCGTCGCCCGGGCCATGCTCGAAGACGAAACCGAAGACAGCGTACAACTGCGCATCAGCGTGCAGGACACCGGCATCGGTCTGTCCAGTCAGGACGTCCGCGCCCTGTTCCAGGCCTTCAGCCAGGCCGACAATTCGCTGTCGCGGCAACCGGGCGGCACCGGCCTCGGGCTGGTGATCTCCAAACGCCTGATCGAGCAGATGGGCGGCGAAATTGGCGTCGACAGCACTCCCGGCGAAGGCTCGGAGTTCTGGATCAGCCTGAACCTGCCCAAAGCCCGCGAAGATGCCGAAGACCTGCCCGCCGTGGCCCTGGCCGGACGCCGGGTGGCCTTGCTGGAAAGTCATCCGCTGACCCGCCAGGCCCTGGAACATCAGTTGGAAGACTGCGGCCTCGAAGTGCAGCAGTTCAACAATATGGAAAACCTGCTCAACGGCGTGACGGCGGCGCATCAGACGCCAGCCGCCATCGACCTCGCGGTGCTGGGCATTACCATTCACGAATTGCCGCCGGAACGCCTGCGCCAGCATGTCTGGGACCTGGAAAACCTCGGCTGCAAGGTGCTGGTGCTGTGCCCTACCACCGAACAGGCGCTGTTCCAGCTGGCGGTGCCGGATATGTACAGCCAACTGCAGGCCAAGCCCGCCTGCACCCGCAAAATGCGCAGCAGCCTGTGCGACCTGATCAGCCCGCGGCCGTTGCGCAACGACGTTATCGAGCCGCTGTCCAGCCGCGCACCGCGCCTGCTCTGCGTAGACGACAACCCAGCCAACCTGTTGCTGGTGCAAACCCTGCTCGAAGACATGGGCGCCGACGTTCTCGCGGTCGACAGTGGCTATGCCGCCTTGCAAGCAGTGCAAAGCGAAACCTTCGATCTGGTCCTGATGGACGTGCAAATGCCCGGCATGGATGGGCGCCAGGCCACCGAGGCGATCCGCGCCTGGGAGGCTGAGCGGCAAAGCACCTCGCTGCCCATCGTCGCCCTCACCGCCCATGCCATGGCCAATGAAAAGCGCGCCCTGCTGCAAAGCGGCATGGACGACTACCTGACCAAGCCCATCAGCGAACGGCAACTGGCCCAGGTGGTGTTGAAGTGGACCGGCCTGGCCCTGCGCAGCGTGCCCACCGAACGTGCGGCTGAAAACACCCTCCAGAGCGCCAACCTGCATGTGCTCGACCATGAAGAGGGCTTGCGCCTGGCAGCCGGCAAGAGCGATCTGGCGGCAGACATGCTGGCCATGCTCCTGGCCTCGCTGGACAGCGACCGCGAAGCCATCCGTACCTTCCGCGACGCGGGGGACCACGCGGCCCTGATCGAACGCGTCCATCGCCTTCACGGTGCGACCCGCTACTGCGGCGTCCCGCAACTGCGGGCCGCCTGCCAACGCACGGAAACACTGCTCAAGCAGGATGCCCCGGAAACCCAGGCGGCACTGGATGAACTGGACAAGGCGATTGTTCGCCTGGCACAGGAAGCCAGGGTGAGTGCGTGATGGCGGTCATTACGAATATCGACAGACTTGCATAGGATGACTGTGATATCTCGCTTTACCCATCAAGGATCATCGCCATGCGTACCCTCATTTTCAGTAGCCAGAACTACGACCGGGACAGCTTTCTCGCCGCCCAATTACCCGGTGAACTGGACCTGCATTTCCAGCCCGCCCGCCTGACCCTGGACACGGTGGCCCTGGCCGATCGCTGCCCGGTGGTCTGCGCCTTTATCAATGACGACCTCAGCGCCCCGGTGTTGGAGCGCTTGGCCGCTGGCGGCACACAGCTGATCGCCCTGCGTTCGGCCGGCTATAACCATGTCGACCTGGCCGCCGCCAAACGCCTGGGCCTGAGTGTCGTGCGGGTCCCGGCCTATTCACCGCATGCCGTGGCCGAGCACGCGGTCGCGCTGATCCTGTCGCTTAACCGCCACCTGCACCGCGCCTACAACCGCACCCGCGACGGCGACTTCACCCTCCATGGCCTGACCGGTTTCGATCTGGTCGGCAAGACCGTCGGCGTGGTCGGCACCGGCCAGATCGGCGCAGCCTTTGCCCGGATCATGTCCGGCTTCGGCTGCACCTTGCTGGCTTATGACCCCTTCCCCAATCCCGTGGTCGAGGCCTTGGGCGCGCGTTACCTGAGCCTGCCGCAGGTCCTCGAACAAGCGCAGATCATCAGCCTGCACTGCCCGCTGACCGAGCAGACCCGGCACCTGATCAATGCCGACTCACTGGCGCGCATGCAGCGTGGCGCCATGCTGATCAACACCGGGCGCGGCGCCTTGGTCAACACTCCGGCGCTGATCGAATCGCTGAAAAGTGGCCAGCTCGGCTATCTGGGCCTGGATGTCTATGAAGAGGAGGCCCAGCTGTTTTTCGAAGACCGCTCCGACTTGCCGCTGCAGGACGACGTGCTGGCGCGGCTGCTGACCTTCCCCAACGTGATCATCACCGCCCACCAGGCCTTTCTCACTCAGGAGGCCCTGGCCGCCATCGCCCGGACTACCCTGGACAACATCCGTGCCTGGCGCGAGGGCACGCCGCAAAACCGGGTCGACGGCTGACAGCCATCTGGTAATGACGGGCATGCTAGGATGCGCGCCATTTTGAAGGCTCCTGCTTTTTTGGAAGAACCATGGCCGAACACGATTTCCGCTACAGCATGCTCAACCCCCAACACACCCTGATCGAGTGCCGGACCCTCGGGCCTGGCCGCTATCAGGTCACCGGCAATGGCGGTTCGATCCACAATGACGACGCCTTGTTGGTCACCCTCAAGGGCAGCAAAACCCTGTTCATGCGTTTGCAGGTGGAAAAGGTCCGCCACCTGATCAACCCGCCGGGGCAATGGGTGGCCGTGGCACGTGGGCCGGTGTTCGACGAACTGGCGATTCATCAGTGGAAGGTCAATTGCGACAGCTGCGGTGCCGAACTGGACTTTGAGTTCATGGTCGAGAGCAAACTCGGCAGCAAGGCGCAAAAGCCGGCGGCGATCGCCCGTATCGCCGAGCTGGGCTGGAAAACCGTTGGCGATAAACACCAGTGCAGAAAATGCCAAGGGACTGGCGCATGAAACGCTTTGCCGCATTAGGGACGATAGGCGCTGCACTGTTGACGGGCTGCGCGACCGAGCCCGTACCGAGCCGCGACCACGGCTACCTGCTGGAGTGGATTGGCGAACGTCCGTTGATCGATAACAGCCACCTGACCATGACCCTGGGCGCCGATGGTCGCGCGTATGGCACGGCAGGCTGCAACCACTGGTTCGCGCCCTATACCCTGCAAGACCACAGCGTCAAGCTCGGGCCGATTGGCAGCACCCGCAAACTCTGCGCCCCGGCGCTGATGGAGCAGGAGCAGCACTACCTCCAAGCCCTGGGCCACGTGCAACGCTGGGACATCTCGCCGATCAACCAGCTGCGCCTGTGGCCTGCCGAAGGCAAGCCATTGCGCTTCTGGCTGGAAGAGTAGAGCGCTGCGGCAAAGATCAGCCTTCGCCGCGCAACGCCTTGATTTTCTGCGTCACACCGGCGGCGGTCTGCTCGCCGATCAATTGCTCGCGCACCTTGCCCTTGTCATCGATGATGTAGGTCACCGGCAACGCCTCGGAAGTGGGCAGGTTGTAGCGCTCGGCCGGGTCCTGGGCGAGCACGGTGAACTTGATACCCAGGGCATTGCTGGCGCTTTTCAGGTCCTCGCCCTGGACATTATCGAAATTGACCCCCAGCACCGTTACCTGCTGGTCCTTGAGCTGCTCGGCGAGCGCGTTCAACTCGGGGATTTCCGTACGGCACGGGCCGCACCATTCAGCCCAGTAGTTGACGACCAGCCAATGCTTGTCGATACGCTCGCTGGCGACTTTCTGGCCATTCTGGTCCGTGCCCAGGTCCACCCCGCAGCCGCTTAGCAGCACGCTGCATAGCAGCGCAACGGTCGCTGCCCATCGCATTGTCATACTCTTCATGGAACAACCCGTAACAAATTGATTTAACTGACCGGCCGTAGGAGCGGCTTTAGCCGCGAGAGCATCCTCCCGGCTAAAGCCGCTCCTACAGGTCCAACATTAAGTTTGTTTTTGCTGCGACCGATCACCACAACAGGTTCTGGCGCAGACATCCGGCAGGTAGAATAGCCGCCACCTCACGCTAGATGCGACTGCAAATGACCGATCTGACGCTTTATCACAACCCGCGCTGCTCCAAATCACGTGCCGCGCTGGAACTGCTGGAAGCTCGTGGCCTGACCCCGACCATCGTCCGTTATCTGGAAACGCCGCTCGATGCCGCGCAATTGCGCGACCTGCTGGGCAAGCTGGGCATCAGCGCCCGACAACTGCTGCGCACAGGCGAAGACGAGTACAAAAGCCTCAACCTGGCCGACGCCAACCTCAGCGACGAGCAACTGATCGCCGCCATGGTCGCCCACCCGAAGCTGATCGAGCGGCCGATTCTCGTGGCAGGCGATAAGGCCGTAATCGGTCGCCCGCCGGAAAACGTATTGGAGCTGTTGCCGTGAGCACACCGTACATTCTGGTTTTGTTCTATAGCCGTAATGGCTCCACCAGTGAAATGGCCCGCCAGATTGCCCGCGGTATCGAACTCGGTGGCATGGAAGCCCGCGTACGCACGGTGCCGGCGATTTCCAGCGAATGCGAAGCCGTGGCCCCCAGCATTCCCGAGAGCGGCGCGTTGTATGCCACCCTTGATGATCTGAAAAACTGCTCGGGCCTGGCCCTGGGCAGCCCGACGCGCTTCGGCAATATGGCCGCGCCGCTCAAATACTTCCTCGACGGCACCAGCAACCTGTGGCTGACCGGCGCCCTGGTCGGCAAGCCCGCCAGCGTGTTCACCTCCACCGCCAGCCTGCACGGCGGCCAGGAGACTACCTTGATGTCCATGCTGCTGCCGTTGCTGCACCACGGCATGCTGGTGACCGGCCTGCCCTATAGCGAGACCGCGCTGATCGAGACGGCTGGCGGCGGTACGCCTTATGGCGCCAGCCACCATGCCGGTGCCGATGGCAAACGTCCACTGGATCGCCATGAGGCGCAGCTGTGCCGCGCCCTTGGCGAACGCCTGGCCATAACCGCTCTGTTGCTGGAGACGCCCCGTGGCTAAAAAGCCCAAGATTCTGCCGCCACTGGCCTGGCTGGCGCCGAGGGTGCGCATCAGCCGGGTGCTGAGCCTGATCTGCTTCTTCGCCTTGATCGCCCTGCTGTCGGTGTATTACCTGCTGATCGCCGACCTGCACGGCGCGCGCCCATGGGTCATCCTGCTGATCGAACTGGTGCCGCTGTTGTTGCTGGCACCGGGCATGCTCAGTGGCAGCCCGCGCGGGCACTCCTGGACCTGTTTCGTGGTCAATCTGTACTTCATAAAAGGTGCCCTGGCCGCCTACGACCCCAATCGCTCGCTGTTCGGCGTGCTGGAAATGCTCGCCAGCCTCGCGGTGTTCGTCAGCGCCCTGTTGTATGTGCGCTGGCGCTTTCAGTACATCCGTAAACAGGCAGGCGAAGGTCAGCCGGCCTGACCACGATTTGGAGCTGTAATGCACGACTACAAATGGCTGAACGAGTATTGCCTGAACCGTTTCGGTTCGGCCAAGGCGCTCGAAGCCCGCTTGCCCGAGGCACGCAGCGCCCAAGCGCTGCGCGCCATCAGCGATGATCGCTACCTGTCGACCATGGCCTTGCGGGTATTTCGCGCGGGCCTCAAGCACAGCCTGGTGGATGCCAAGTGGCCTGCGTTCGAACAGGTGTTCTTCGGTTTCGATCCCGAGAAAGTCGTGCTCATGGGCGCCGACCATCTGGAGCGGCTGATGCAGGATGCGCGGATCATTCGCCATCTGGGCAAACTCAAAAGCGTGCCGCGCAATGCTCAGTTCATTCTGGATATCGCCCACGAACACGGCAGTTTCGGCGCGTTCATCGCCGACTGGCCGATCGATGACATCACCGGGCTATGGCAATACCTGGCCAAGCACGGCAGTCAGATGGGTGGCCTGTCGGCACCGCGCTTCCTGCGCATGGTCGGCAAGGACACCTTTATCCCCAGCCAGGACGTCGTCGCGGCGCTCAACGCCCAGGGCATCATCGATAAGGTGCCGACCAGCAAACGTGATCAAGCGCTGGTGCAAGCCGTGTTCAATCAGTGGCACGCCGAAAGCGGACGCCCGCTGTGCCAGCTCTCGACGATGCTGGCCTACACCGTCAATCATTGATTTTTTCAGTGCTCGACGCTGATTGACATAATTCCTGACAAACTTCGTATACCATATTCCCCAGCCTCCTCTACTGAGTCATCTGCGTGCCTTTTCGACTGCCTGACGCCCCCAACCTCGGTGTCGCCCCATCGGCCTCCGAGGTCATCGCCAAACACCTGCGCGAAGCCATTATTTCCGGGCATTTCGCCGAAGATGAGCCGATTCGCCAGGACGATATCGCGAAAATCTTTAACGTCAGCAAGATCCCCGTGCGCGAAGCCCTCAAACGCCTGGAGGCCGAAGGCCTGGTGCAGTTCCTGCGCAACAAGGGCGCCGTGGTCACGCGCCTGTCGGAACCGGAACTGGCGCAAATCTTCGAAGTGCGTGTGCTATTGGAGGTCCAGGCGATCCGTCAGGCGGTGCCGAAAATGACCGCCGAACACATCGCCCGCGCCCGTGCCATCTGCGACGAATTCATCGCCGACGATAATGTCGGCCGCTGGTCCGAGCTCAACTGGGCTTTTCACACCTGCCTGTACGAAGCAGCGCAACGGCCGTTCCAGCTCAATCTGATCCGCTCGATCCACGACAAGGTCGAGCGCTACCTGCGCCTGCAAATGAGCTTCGCCGAGGGCAAGCTGCGCGCCGATCAGGAACACCGGGAAATTCTCCAGGCCTGTGCCGATCGCGACGTCGACAAAGCCGCCGAACTGATCGAACACCACATCATCGGCGTTTGCCGCGAGCTTTACGCACACTTGCCCAACGAATCCATCAGCGAAGCCTGAAACGCTAACGGGCTGTGCCGATTTCGTCATCGCTGCGGCAGAAATCCGTCAAGCCCGGTCAGCGTCGCGGCGTCATTCTGTGGGAGTCTTTCAGCCACGGGGTGACCCATGCAACGCATCCGCATTCTCGACTCCCATACCGGCGGCGAACCGACCCGCCTGGTCCTCGACGGCTTCCCTGACCTGGGCAGCGGCAGCATGGCCGAGCGCAAGCAGATCCTTGCCGAACAGTTCGATGACTGGCGCGCGACGACGGTACTGGAACCCCGTGGCAGCGATGTACTGGTCGGCGCCCTGCTCTGCGAACCGGTGGACCCGAGCGCCAGCGCCGGGGTGATCTTCTTCAATAACAGCGGCTACCTGGGCATGTGCGGCCACGGCACCATCGGGCTGGTGGTGTCGCTGGCTCACCTTGGCCGGATCAGCAGCGGTGTGCATCGCATCGAAACCCCGGTCGGCACGGTAGCAGCGACCCTGCATGAAGACGGCTCGGTCAGCGTGCAGAATGTGCCGTCCTACCGTTATCGCCAGGCCGTCACTCTGGAGGTCCCCGGCATTGGCCGGGTTACCGGCGATATCGCCTGGGGCGGCAACTGGTTCTTCCTGATCGCCGATCACGGCCTGGCAGTGGACAGCGCCCACCTCGATGCGCTCACCGATTACACCTGGGCCGTGCGCCTGGCGCTGGAAGCACAAGGCATTGTTGGCGAGGATGGCGGCGTGATCGACCATATCGAGTTGTTTGCCGATGACGATGTAGCCGATAGCCGCAACTTCGTCATGTGCCCCGGCAAAGCCTATGACCGCTCACCTTGCGGCACCGGCACCAGCGCCAAACTGGCGTGCCTGGCGGCCGATGGCAAACTCGCCGCTGGCGAGATCTGGCATCAGGCCAGCGTCATTGGCAGTCAGTTCGAAGGCAGTTACGTCTGGCAAGGCGAGCGGGTGATCCCGACCATTCGCGGTCGTGCCCATGTCAGCGCCGAAGCCACCCTGCTGCTCGACGCCGAGGATCCTTTTATCTGGGGCATCCGCCCGTGACGGCGCAGCGGGTCGCCGAGGTCATCATCATTGGCGGCGGCATCATCGGCGCGGCCTGTGCCGATGAACTCGCCCGCCAGGGCCTGGATGTGCTGGTACTCGATTGCCGGCGGCCAGCGGCCACAGCGGCTGGCATGGGCCATCTGGTGGTGCTGGACGACAACCGCGACGAACTGGCCTTGAGCGAATACTCGGTACGCACCTGGCGGGAATGGGCGCCCGAGATGCCCGAAGACTGCGCCATGCGTAACAACGGCTCCCTGTGGCTGGCCTGCAACGCCGAGGAAATGGCTGCCGCCGAAACCAAGTACGCGACCCTGCGCGACTATGGCATGGCCTGTGAACTGCTTGGCGCACAAGCCCTGGCCGACGCCGAACCGGCCCTGAAGCCTGGGCTGTACGGCGCACTCAAGGTCAGCGGCGACGGCATTCTCTATGCGCCCAATGCCGCACGCTGGTTGCTGCAACGCACCGGCAAGGTCCGCCAGCGTCAAGCCAGCGTCAGCGAAGTGCAGGGCAATCGCCTGCGCCTGGACGACGGTCAGTGGCTGCAAGCCGATGCCGTGGTCCTGGCCAATGGCATCTATGCCAGCGAACTGTGCCCGGAACTGCCGTTGCAGGCGAAGAAAGGCCACCTGCTGATCACCGACCGTTACCCCATACAAATCAGCCATACCCTGGTAGAGCTGGGTTATGTCACCAGCGCCCATAACGCCAAAGGGCCGTCGGTGGCATTCAATGTCCAGCAACGCCCCACCGGGCAATTATTCGTCGGTTCGTCGCGGCAGTTCGACAATCATGACCCCGAAGTCGAAGGCTGGATGCTGGGGCGCATGCTGCGCCGGGCCAGTGAGTTCCTGCCCGGACTGGGGCAGATGAACGCCATTCGCAGCTGGACCGGTTTTCGCGCCGCCAGCCCCGATGGTTTGCC
>Ga0302262_10000486_pt1 | contig 16462 bp, 13 predicted proteins | sample II_Fen_E3_4_FD_194557 | JGI IMG/M metagenome (GOLD analysis project Ga0302262, IMG submission 194557) | Peat permafrost microbial communities from Stordalen Mire near Abisko, Sweden - II_Fen_E3_4 | ecosystem: Environmental > Terrestrial > Soil > Wetlands > Permafrost | place: Sweden: Abisko...
CCACCTCGCCGACGACGTGGGCGCGCTGCTCGAGGCGGTGCGTGCGCTCGACACGCCGTGGCGGGCGGCTCCCGCGGTCGAGATCCTCGACCTGCCGGGCCATGGCGTGTGCGTTCCCGATCTCACCTTCGAGCACGCGCGAACCGGCGAGCGCATCCACGTGGAGGTCCTCGGCTACTGGAGCCGCGACGCCGTGTGGAAGCGCGTCGAGCTCGTCGAGGCCGGGCTCGCGCACCGCATCGTGTTCGCCGTCGGCCAGCACCTCCGCGTCAGCGAGGCCGCGCTCGACGCCGAGCTCCCCGCAGCGCTCTATGTCTACAAGCGCACGATGTCCGCCAAGGCGATCGTCGAGCGCGTCGCGGCGCTCGCCGCGGTCGCCGTTCCGCAAGGCAAGCTGGCCCGGCCCTGAGGCTTGACGCCGGGCGGCCCAGGGCGGTTGTCACCACCTGCCCCGCGCGAGCCTGGACGATGCGGATCGCGGGTCACCGACGAGGAATTCTAGCAAATCATGCGTCGTGATCGTGGCGCCGGGTCAATCAATCAGCCGGCCTTGGGCGACGGCGGCCATCCGGCCAGCGCCTGCGCGACGACGCTGTCGAGCACGTCCCTGGAAAAGCCGGCCTTGGCTTGCACCGCCATCCCGTGGATCACCGCCATGAGGTACGCGGCCAGCCCGGCGCAATTCGCGGAACCGGGCAGGTCCTGTTGCTCCTGGAAGTGCTCGAGCCGCTCGCGCAATGCGGTTTCGCCTTGCGCTCGAAAGTCCACCAGGAGCTCGCGGATGGCCCCGGCACCCTCGGAGCAGGCGAGGGCTCCGTTGATTCCAAGGCATCCGCGATGCGCTGGATAGCGGGTGCCAAGCTCGACCGCGCCCCGCAGCACGCACTCCGCCATCTGTCGTGATGTTGGCTGATGCAGCGCCTCGCGGATGTGCCGCATGTGCTGTTCGTTGTATCGAGTCAGCACCCGGCGGAACAATTGTTCCTTGTTGCCGAACGCGGCATAGAGCCCCGGACGCTGCACGCCGGTCGCTCGGGTGAGGTCGTCGTAGGACGTGCCTTCGTAGCCGTGAGCCCAGAACAACTCCATCGCGGCTTCCAGCGCCTGATCGACGTCGAACTCGCGATGACGGCCCACGGTGCCAGCTAACTTAATACCGGTCGGTATGAAATCATCTTCGCCCGCTTGTTTTATTTCATATCGTTCGTTATGGTACCGATCGGTATCAAATGGAAAAACCAAGCAAGAACAGGATTTTGGATGGCAAGGTTGCCCTCGTGACCGGGGGATCCCGCGGACTTGGCGCTGCGACCGCCGCCCAGCTGGCGGAGCTCGGTGCCGACGTCGCCATCAGCTATGTGGCCTCCGCGGCGAAGGCCGCCGAGGTCGTGGCGGGGCTCGAACGAAGCGGCGTCCGCGCGCTCGCGGTGAGAAGCGACCAGGGCGATCCGGCCGCGGCGAAGTCGCTGATCGAGCAGGTCGTAAAGCATTTCGGCAAGCTCGACATCCTGGTCAATAACGCGGCCATCGCGGTCCAGGGCAAGCGGATCGACGATCCGGAGGTCGACAACGCCGCGCTCGATCGTCAGTGGATGGTGAACGTGCTCGGCGTGATCGCGACGACCCGCGCCGCCGCGGCCAGGCTCAGCGACGGCGGCCGGATCGTGTTCGTCGGATCGGGCCTCGGGACCCGCGTGGCGTTCCCGCTGGTGACCGACTATGCAGCGACCAAGGCCGCGGTCATCGGGTATGCGCGTGGCGCCGCCCGCGATCTGGGGCCGCGCAACATCACGGTCAACGTGGTGCAGCCGGGCATCATGCCGACCGACATGGGCACGGCGGCCGGGGCGAACCTGCCCCCGGCCGTCATGGACACCCTGGCGATTCGCCGGATCGCCACCGTGGGGGAGGTCGCCGCCAGCATCGCGTTCCTCGCGGGGCCCGACGCGGGTTACATCACCGGGACGATCCTCGACATCAGCGGCGGCTATCAGGTGTAGCGGGGTGGCGCAGCGGCAGCATGGCGAGCAGCGCGAAGCAGCCGCCGGCGCCGCACACCGCCGGCCAGCCGCCGTGCTGGAAGGCCTGCGCGGCGACCGCAGTACCGAGCGCGCCGCCCAGGAAGTAGGCGACCATGTAGATCGCGTTGATCCGGCTGCGCTCGTCGGGCGCGAGGCCGAAGATCACGGTCTGGTTGGTCAGCTGGTTGGCCTGGGTGCCGGCGTCGAGCAGGACGACGCCAAAGCTGATCGCGACCAGCGACGTCGGGATGGCCGCGAACACCGCGAACGCCGCGGCGATGATCGCGAGCGCGCCGAGGTTGACGCGCGCGGGGGGAGCGCGCATCGCGAGCCGGCCGGAGATCGGCGCGATGACGATGCCGGTGAGCCCGAGCACGCCGAGCAGGCCGGCCGTGGTGCTGCCGCCGATCGCGCTGTGCGCGAGGTGGAACGCGATGATCGACCAGAACGCCGAGAAGCTCGCGAAGCCCAGGCCCCCGACGACGCAGCGGCCGCGCAGCACCGGCTCGCGGCGGGCGATCGCGGCGAGCGAGCCGAGCAGCGCGCGGTAGGGAAGCTTCGCCGAGGGGGGCACCGCGGGCAGCGCGACGCGCAAGACCGCGGCGAGCAGCGCCATGGCGGCGGCGGCGGAGACGAAGACGAGGCGCCAGCCGATCACCGCGCCGAGCGTGCCGCTCGCGGTGCGCGACAGCAGGATCCCGGCGAGCAGGCCGCCCATCACGGTGCCGACGACGCGGCCGCGCTGATCGGGCGGGGCCATGCCGACGGCGAACGGCACGATCATCTGGGCGACCGACGCGCCGAGCCCGACCAGCACGCTGGCGGCGGTGAGCAGCACCAGCGTCGGCGCGGCGGCGAACCCGAGCAGCGCCACGGTCGCGGCGAGCGCGGTCGTGACGATCACGCCGCGGCGCTCGCGGACGTCGCCGAGCGGGACCAGCAGCAGCATGCCGGCGGCGTAGCCGAGCTGGGTGCCGACCAGCGCCGACGAAACGCCGGACGCGGTGGTGTGAAAGTCGCGGGCCATCGCCTCGGCGAGCGGCTGGGCGTAGTAGAGGTTCGCAGCGCTGAACCCGGCGCCGGCCGCCAGGAGGGCGAGCGTCGTCCCGGTGCGCGGAGCAGCGGACACCGGACCAGCGGGGGACATGCGCCCCCATTGTGGGAGCGCTGACGCGCTGCGGCCAGGGGCGGAGGGCGGAGAATTCGCACGCATCGCCCGGGCGTACGCTCGCATCCAAGTCGGATGGCCCCCCCGATCCGCGCGCGAACGCAGTCGCTGCTGGGCGTGGCCGCGGCGCTGATCGCGGTCTACGCGGCGATCTTCGCGATCGTCGGATCGGCGATGTTCGCGCGCGCGCCGGGCCCGATCGCGCTGGCGGCCACGCTGGATCTGACGGTGACCGCGACGGCGCTCACCTGGTGGTTCGGGGTGCGAACCCAGGCGCTGTCGCCGTGGATCGCGGTCGCCGTGTTGTCGTGGGGCGTGGCCAGCGCGCGCCGCTGGGTGCCGCACGCGCCGCTCGGTGCGCTGGTCGCGATCGGCGGCGCGCTCGAGGTCGCGACCGTGGCCTGGCTGGTGGTGCGGATCCGCCGCGTCGTCCGCGTGGCGCGCGCGGCCTCGGCCGAGGGGCCGATCGACGCGATCGCCGCGGGGCTGGTGGCGGCGCGGATCCCGGCGCGGCTCGCGGCGATCCTGGCCACCGAGCTGGCCGTCGTCGGGCTCGCGCTGACCGGCTGGTTCCGCCGCCCGGCCGCCGGCGGGTTTTCGATGCGCAGCACCGGCTGGCTGCTGTACGCCGGCGTGTTCGGCTTCCTGGTGATCGTCGAGTCAGCCGCGGCGCACCTGGTGCTGGCGATGTGGAGTCCGCTGGTCGCGTGGATCGCCAGCGCGAGCTCGGCCTACGCGCTGCTGTGGCTGCTCGCCGATGCCCAGGCGATCCGGCTGTACCCGGTGGCGGTCGACGGCGAGCTGCTGCGGGTCCGGCTGGGCATCCGCTGGCGCGCGGCGATCCCGGTCGCGGCGATCGCCTCGATCGAACGGGTGCGCGCGGTGCCCGACGGCGCGCTCGACCTCGCGCTGGTCGAGCCGACCGTGCTGATCACGCTGCGCGCCCCGGTCGAGCTGCGCGGTCTGCTCGGCAAGCGCCGCCGAGCAGGCCGGATCGCGCTGACGATCGACGACCCCAAGGCGCTGATCGCCGCCGTGACGCCGCCTTCGTTCGTCGGTCGCTAAACTGCCCAGAGGACGGGGCTCCCGTACTCGGGAATCACTGGATCCGCGGTCAGGACGAGCGTCTGTCCGGAAACGACGGCATGAAATTTCATCGCGCGCGCCATTGAAGCTGCCTCTGTTGCGTACAGCGTACGCCAACCAACGAGCGCTTCCACGGGAAGATGTGTCGCCGGCAGGCCGGCATCGTCGGTGCGGCCAGGCTCGACGCCGCAAGGCCTGGCGCGGACGGTATACTCCGCCGCGGATGACCGAGCCTCTCTGGGTGTTGCGCTCCCGGCGCGTGGTGACCGACGCGATCGGACCTGCGGCGATCCACGTGCGCGCCGGCGCGATCGAGCGGGTCGCCGCGTGGGACGACGTGCCGGCCGGCGCGGCGCTCGAGGATGTCGGCGAGCTCGCGGTGCTGCCCGGGATCGTCGATACCCACGTCCACCTCAACGAGCCCGGCCGGACCGAGTGGGAGGGCTTCGCGACGGCGACGCGGGCGGCGGCGATCGGCGGCGTGACGACCCTGGTCGACATGCCGCTCAACTCGATCCCCGCGACCACGACGCGCGAGGCGTTCGCGGCCAAGCGCGCCGCGGCCGCCGGGCAGTGCGCGGTCGACGTCGGGTTCTGGGGCGGCGTCGTGCCCGGCAATACCGGCGAGCTGGCGGGGCTGGTGGCCGATGGGGTGCGCGGCTTCAAGTGCTTCTTGATCGACTCCGGGGTCGCCGAGTTCGGCTGGGTCGGCGAGGCCGAGCTCGCGCCGGCGATGGCGATCCTCGCCGGGCTCGGGGTGCCGCTGCTGGTCCACGCCGAGGTCGCGGGGCCGATCGACGCCGCCGCGCCAGGGCTGGTCGACGCCGATCCGCGGCGCTACGCGACCTACCTGGCGTCGCGGCCGCCGGCCGCCGAGGAGGCGGCGATCGCGCTGGTGACCCGGCTGTGCCGGGCGACCGGCGCGCGCACGCACATCGTGCATCACTCGGCGGCCAGCGCGATCGCGCAGCTGCGCGCGGCGCGCGCCGAGGGCCTGCCGCTGACCGCCGAGACCTGTCCGCACTATCTGCACTTCGCCGCCGAGGCGATCCCCGACGGCGCGACGCCGTTCAAGTGCGCGCCGCCGATCCGCTCGGCCGCGAACCGCGAGGCGCTGTGGCGCGCGCTCGCCGAGGGCGTGCTCGACCTCGTGGCCTCGGATCATTCGCCGTGTAGCCCCGGGCTCAAGGCGATGGAGGCCGGCGATTTCATCGCGGCGTGGGGCGGCGTGTCGGGCCTGCAGCTCGCGCTGCCCGTGGTGTGGACCGAGGCGTCGGCGCGCGGCCACGCGCTGGTCGACCTCGCGCGCTGGATGGCGGCGGGGCCGGCGCGGCTCGCGGGGCTCGCGCGAAAGGGCGCGATCGCGGCGGGGCGCGACGCGGATCTCGTCGTGTTCGACGACGCGGCCGAGGCGACGGTGACCGCGGCGTCGATCCATCATCGCCACCGCGTGACCCCGTACGCCGGCGAGACGCTGCGCGGCGCGGTGGTCGCGACCTACCTGCGCGGCCAGCGCGTCGCCGAGCACGGCCACGCCCTGGCCGACGATCGAGGAGCTCTGCTGTGAGTGATTTTATCGATTTGCCCGACCTGGCGTGCGAGGCCTTCGGCGGCGCGGCGATCGCGTGTAACGACGAGTTCTTCGCCGAGAAGGACAACCTGGTGCGCGAGGCGGCGGCGGTGTGGAAGGACCAGCTCTACACCGACCGTGGCAAGTGGATGGATGGCTGGGAGACCCGGCGGCGCCGCGAGCCGGGCCACGACTGGTGCGTCGTGCGGCTCGGCATGCCCGGCGTGATCCGCGGCGTGGTCGTCGACACCGCGTTCTTCCGCGGCAACTTCCCCGAGTCGTGCGCGCTGCACGCGACCGAGATCGACGACGCGCTCGATCTGCGCGCGCTCGACACCGCGACGTGGACGCAGATCTTGCCGCGCGCCAAGCTCGCGGGCGATTCCCGCAACGCGTTCGCGATCGACTACCGCAAGCGGTTCACCCACGTGAAGCTCGAGATCTTCCCCGATGGCGGCGTCGCGCGGCTGCGGGTCCACGGCGAGGTCCAGCCCCGGTGGCCGCGGCTGCGCGCGCTCGGCGGGCCGATCGATCTCGCCGCGCTCGAGCACGGCGCGGTCGTCGAGACCTGCAGCGACATGTTCTTCGGTTCGCGCAACAACCTCATCAAGCCCGGGCCGTCGCGCAGCATGGCCGATGGCTGGGAGACCCGGCGGCGCCGCGGGCCCGGCCACGACTGGGCGATCCTCCGGCTCGCCGCGGCCGGGACGATCGAGCGCCTCGAGATCGACACCACGCACTTCAAGGGCAACGCGCCGGGGCGGTGCACGGTCGAGGGCATCCACGCTCCCGGCGCGGCGCCGGACGCGATCGCCGCGCCAGAGGACGGCTGGCGGATGATCATGGGCTCGCCGCTGCAGCCGCACACCCGCCACCTGTTCGACGACGAGCTGCGCCGGGTCGGCGCGGTGACGCACCTGCGGCTCTCGGTGTTTCCCGACGGCGGCGTGGCCCGGCTGCGCGCGTACGGCGAGCCGGCCGGCGATCCGGCGAGCGGGCCCGACGCCGCGGTGGTCGCGAGCTTCGCCGCCGGGACCACGGGGCTCGCGCGGCTCAACGCGCTGTCGGCCGACGCCGCGCGGGCGGCGCTGCGGCGGTGCTGCGGCTCGGCGGCGTGGGCCGAGGCGATGACCGGGGCGCGCCCGTTCGAGGATCAGCCGGCGCTGCTGCGGATCGCCGAGCGCACGTGGTGGTCGCTCGACGAGGCGGCGCACCGCGAGGCGTTCGCGGCGCACCCGCGGCTCGGCGAGGCCCGGACCCCGGCGGCGGGCGACGCGGCGTGGTCGGCCGGCGAGCAGCGCGCGGCGGCGTCGGCCGGAGCGCCGCTGGCCGCCCAGCTCGCCGAGGCCAACCGCGCGTACGCAGACCGCCACGGCTTCCTGTTCATCCTGTGCGCCACCGGCCTCGCCGCCGAGACGATGCTGGCCGAGCTGCGCGCCCGGACGCCGCGGACCTCGGGCGAGGAGCTGCGCACCGCCGCCGAGGAGCAGATCAAGATCACGCGGCTGCGGCTGCGCAAGCTGCTGGGCGAGCTCGCGTGATCACCACGCACGTGCTCGACACCGCGGCCGGCCGGCCCGGCGTCGCGATCGCGATCGAGCTCGAGCTCGAGCGCGAGCTCGGCGGCGGCTGGCAGCGGGTCGGCCACGGCCAGACCGACGACGACGGCCGGCTGCGCACGCTGACGCCGCCCGGTCCCGTCGCGGCCGGCACCTACCGACTGCGGTTCCACACCGCGGCGTACTTCGCCGCGCACCACGGCGCCGGGTTCTTCCCGGTCGTCGAGATTCACTTCACCGTGGCCGACGGTGCACAGCATTATCACGTGCCGCTGCTGATCTCGCCATTTGGCTACTCGACGTACCGCGGCAGCTGACCGGAGCCGCGGACGGCGCGACGCAGCTTTGTAAAAGCACAATATCGGCTCGGTCTCGGTCTCGGTCTCGGTCTCGGTCTCGGTCGGCTTTCGCCTTTGGCGAGCCGCGGTCGTCGTCGTCGGGCGGCAAGCAGCGCGAGCAAGGTCGCGTCCCTCAGCAGCGCCGCGAGTTGCGCGCGCTTCGCTCGGACCGGCGCTACCTCCGCGCCCGTTGATCGAGCCACTGCTGGCGCGCGACCACGCGGGGCCGATCGCTCTGGTGCCATGTCGGCGGCGTGGTCTGCTTGCCCCGCGCGTCGTTTGACTCGATGCCCACGCCCTTGCCGCCGATCGGCGGCGCGACCTGGAGGACAGAAGCGTCGGCGGGCTGCCAGCTGTGCTGCGGCCGCGGCCGTCATGTCCAGCGATGATTCCCATGCGGTCTCGCGCACGGCCAGGCCCTGCTGCGGCACGCCGCTACCGCGGCCTCATCGCAGCACCTGCATCGCTGAGCCCACTGGTGAGGAGCGCAGCGGCGAACGCCTTGCCGAAGCGTGGGCCGCCACCGTGAGCCTGCACGTGTCGTCGCGCTTACTGGTGGTCTCAAAGTGCACCAAGGAATCATCCTCCGTGGCGGAAATCGCCATTCCAGTCGTGATTCTCAAGCTGACGATACATCACGCGCCGTTCGCTTGCCGGTGCGGTTTCGCAGATGCGCACGACCAGCGCTCCTTTCGACTCCGCGGTGTACCCCTCGATCAGCTCGCTGATGTACGCGACGCGTGCCGTCGTCGTCATCCCGCCGAGCTGCTGCCCGCGGTCGAGCTCCGCTCCGCTCGCTTGCGCCTGGTGGTCGCGACTGTTGCTCGCCAGCCCATCGTTCGGCGCCCAGTTGATGATGTGGAGCATCGCGGCCCGCGGATCACGAACCAGCGGCGACAGGAAGCCATCGAGGTAGGCCTGGCGAGGATGCACGTCCCCGGTGAACATGGGCTCGGTCTCGGGGAACGTTTGGGCGAGCTCAACGAGAGCCACCAGGCGCGAACCGCGGCTCGGTCGGGCGAACGCGCTGAAGTGCGGGCCTTCGTGCGCGGCCACGGCGTCGCGATCACGGTCGAGCTCGGTGGCGGCCGCGGCTGGCAGGGAGGGGATGCTACAAGACGCGCCATGGTACGTACCTCGCTCTCCGAGAAGAAGTTCGAGAAGGCCGTGGCGCGGGCTCGCCGCGCGCAGGCGCGGTTCGGCGAGCGCTACCCCGGCGATCCGGGCGCGCGCCAGCCGGTGCACGCGGTGTACGGCGGGGCGCACTTGTTCCACTTCGAGACCGCGCGCAAGCTCGGCGCGCTGGCGCTGCGCGCGCTCGAGGCCCACGCGCCCGATGCCGGCGCGTTCGCCGAGGCGCTCGGCGTGCCCGGCGCGCTGGCGCCCACGGTGTACGACCGCGTCCGCGCCAAGCTTGGCCAGGAGCCCGTCGAGGACTTCCGGATCGACTTCGAGGATGGCTACGGCAACCGGCCCGACGCGGAGGAGGACGACCACGCGGTCGCCGCCGCCCAGCAGGTCGCCGCCGGCATGGTCGCGGGCACGCTGCCGCCGTTTCTCGGGATCCGGATCAAGCCGCTGACCGGCGAGCTGGCGGCGCGCGCGCTGCGCACGCTCGACGTGTTCCTGACCGAGCTCCTGAGCAGGAGCAGACCGCGCAATGACCACGAACTGGGCGATACCGCCGGCATGACCACGCCGCTCCCGGAACCCGCCGCCCCCGACATCTACGCCGCGCTCTGGCTCGGCGCCCTCCTGCTCGCCTCGGGCTCCACGATGGACCCGTTCCCGGCCGAACTCGACCAGCTCGTGCTCGAATACTTCCTGCGCTTCCGGCCGGCCGCGCGGGCGTAGCGGCCAGCTCCGCTATGGCAGGTACTGCTTCTCGCGTGCCCACGCCTGCCAGGCCGGCAGCTCGCGCGGCGGGCCCACGAGCGCATCGAGCGCCAGCTTGGCGGCCCACTTCGTGTCGGTCCCGCGGTCGTTGAGATGGGCTGCGATTGCCGGGGCCGCGGCGGAATCGCCGAGCGCCGCGATCGCGGTGATCGCGGCCTCGGTGCGGTTGCCGCCGTGCGCGGCGAGGACCGCCTCGATCTTCTTGGCCAGCGCGGACGCCTTCGTGGCCCCCGCTGCCTGGATCGCCGCCGCGCCGACGTGGTCATCAGGGTCCGCGATCAGCTCACCCAGGAACTGGTCGCGCACGTCGCGAGCGGCGAGCTCGGCGGCGACCGGGATCGCCTCCATCCGCACGACCACTTCTGGATCGGTGCGCGCCAGGGCGATGAGCATCGGCGCAGCGCTCAGGTCGTGCGCCTTGGACGCCTGCTCGATACCCCGCCGGCGCAGCCCGGAGCTGGACGAGCGCAGCATGCTCGCAGCCGGCGGACGTTCCCCCATCTTCTCGAGCGCGCTCACCGCGTGCGCCTGGACGATCGAATCCGAAGATGAGGTCGCGGCGCGCAGCGCCTCGGCATGCTGCGACAGCGCCTCCTTGACCTTCGGGTCGCCGACGTAGGCGCCGGCGAGCGCGTCACCGGCTCGCGCGAGGACGTCTGGATCGGGGTCAGCGAGCGCCTCGAGCAAGTACGGGCGAGCCCGCTCGAGCTGGCGGCCGAAGTAGCACGCGTCGAGGATGACGGTGACCGCGTTCGCACGCACCCGCGGGCGCGGATCGGTGCGTACGGCCGCGACGAATCGGTCGAGGATATCGATGCCGATCCCGCGGTACTTCCGCGCGATGCCCTGCACATCGTTGGTCTCGAGGTCGTCGGCTTCGTGCATCTTCGACCCGAATCCGCGCGCCGCCGGGGCGCCAGCGGCAGCCGCGCGCGTCTGCGCGGACGCGTCAGGCTGGTAGCTGGCGGCGAACAGGACCACGAAGATCGCGTGCCTCAGCAGCGATACGAGCTGTTCGCGGATAGCCCGGCCGGATCTACCTCCGCGACGGCTTTTCCGCTGAGCGCCGAGCGCTCGGCCGGGGGCTACTGCGCCGTCGCCGCGCACCGGAACCCGACGTCGGCCGGCCGGTCCATGGGGTCGGCGAGCCGCCGATCGCCTCCGCCGCTACCGTCGAGCGCAGCGAAGCTGCCGCCGCGGATCACGCGCTCGCTGCCTGTTGCTGGGCCGCGGGGGTCCTGGCGGGCGGTCGGCTTGAAGTAGTACTCGGGATTGCTCGGCAGAGCGTCCCAGTCCGCGACCCACTCAGCGACGTTGCCGTACATATCGTAGAGCACGGGCCATCCATCCGAGTGCACGGTGTCGTAGTCGCTGGCGTTCCCCGGGAGCTGCTTGCTCAGCACAGGAAGGGGACCGGGCAGCGGACGGCCCGGGCACACCTCGCCGTCGTAGCCGCCGATCATGAGCGGCAGGCACGGTTTGCGCGCCCCGAGCCGCGGGCCGTCGTCGTTGGGGGCGCCGTCCGCCGGGTACGCGGCTCGCTCCCATTCGGCCTCCGTCGGCAGTCGCTTGCCGGCGAGCTCGCAGTACGCCGCCGCGTCCGCCCACGAGACGCCGCGCACAGGCTCATCGGGCTCGGGGTGCTTGAGCTTGACCGCCGGCGCGCGGCACCGCTTGGCCGCGACGCACTCGGCGTACTGGCCCTGCGTCACCTCGTCTTGGTCGAGACGGAATGCCGAGGTGGTGATCTCCACATGCTTCTTCGCGCCGCAGGTCTGGCATCGCACGTACGCGCCAGCGGGGATCGTGACCATCGGCGTAACGTCCTTCAAGCTCACCGCCGCCCCCGGCTTCGCGGCCACCGCTGTCGCTGCCGATGCCGGCTTCGCATCTGCGCGCTCTGAGCCGACGGAGCCGCACGTCAGCATCCCCGGAAGCAACAACAGCGGCGCGAGACGCGTCATCATTTGAAGCTACCAGAAGCCGTGTCGAGCAGCTTGCGCAGAGAGTCCGCGCGGTCGCGGTCCCTGGCGGCGAGCGCAGTGACGATCGCCGCCTCGGCGCCGGTCCGCCATGCCTCGTCGCCAGCGACGTACGGATGCTCGCTGACGTAGCCGACAACCGCGGCGTGTGCAGCGCTCGCTGCGGCCCCGCTACCGGAGTGCACGAACGTGTTGGCGAGCAAGCCGACGCCGTACTCCGACGTGATCAGTGCTGCCGCGGTGGTGGAGATCTTCTTCTTGTCCGCGTCGAAATGGATCTTCATCGACAGCGCATTGTCGACCTCAAGCTGCGAGGCGGCCTGCACCTCGCCCCTCTGGACCTCGTCGTTGCGGCCGGCGTGCGCCAACACCGCCGCGAGCCGTGGGTTTCGCATGATCGCGTCGGCGGCCTTGTCGCCCTTGATCGCCGGCGAGCCGTCCGGTGGCGTGATCACGAGCTGGTCGCCAACGACATCGATGCCGTAGGCTTGGAAGTTCTTCGCGAATGCGTCTGCGTGCTGAGCTTTGATGATCGTCAGGGTTTGCGTCAGGTCGGATGCGCTTCCGCCCGTCCACTGGACGAACCCCCAGGTCACCTTCGCGCGGTCGTACGTATTGACGGTATCGAATCCGCCCTCGAAACCGGAGATCGCTTGGAGGATCTTTCGACGCGATTCGGATAGCCCGGCGGTGGCCATGACATCCTTGACCTGCTTGTGGTCGATCGGTCCCTCGGAGTCGACGCCAAACGAAACCGTGGTCGCGTACGACACCACATGATCGTGCACCTTGACATGCTCGCCGTCGGCAAACGCGAAGTCGTGGTGCGTGACGTCTGTCTCGACCGGAGCGAACACGCTGTCATCGGTGTGGCCGGCGTCCCCGTGATTGAGGTCAGCAACTTCGTCGCGGATCGCAGATTTGCGGGCTTCGATTGCTTTCGTGACCTCGGCGATTTCCGCCGCGTCCGGCTTCTTTTTCTTCTTCGCCGCCGCGAGCTTCGCCTTCAGCGACTTGAGCTCCTTGTCATGCTGAATCTGCGTGTTCGCGATGAAACTCTGGACCGCCTGGGTTGCCGAGACGACGTCGGCCTGCGCGGCGGTGAGCGCGGCCGCAGCCTTCGCAGTCGCGGCAGCAGTTGTCTTGGCGTTCGCCTTGGGCTTGCTAGCGGCGGCCGCGGCCGCCGCTACCCGTGCCTTGGCCTTCTTCTCGAGCTGAACGGCCTTGCTGAGCCGATCGAATGCATGTTTCTTCGCGACGGTGTTGGCAGGGACGTCGGCGAAGATCTCCTCCGCATGGAGCATCTCCACCGATTCAACGCGCGTGCTGTCATTGATTGTGGTGTCGACGTGCTCGGTGGGCTTGGTCGCCGCTGTCGCGGGCTCGCCGTTCGCCGTGGAAACCGATCCAGCGACCGCGACGTCGCTCTTGGGCGCCTTCGGAGCTGGTGAACTCGCCGGAGGCGACTGATCCGCGGAGGTCTCCTTCCGCTGAACGCCGGCAACCGCGACTCCGCTACTGCTTGCGCCGCCGGCGTACCGATCGAGCAGCCCCTCGGCGCTCTTGCCCTGCACAACCGCATCGGCCACGTCGTTCGCGTGCTGCTCGTAGACGTCGCCGGATTCACCGACGCCGCCCTTGAGCTGGACACCGCCGCGCTGTTGGACGACGTGTGCGGCCTCGTGCGCCGCAGTATGAAGGCTCGGCGCGCCGGCGAACGCCACGTGGTTGCCGGTGGCGTAGGCCTCGGCGCCGATCGCGCGGCTCGCGGTCGCCGCCCCGCCCCCAACATGGGCTTGAACGCCGCTGATGTCGTGGCGGCCGAAAGCGGGCTGGATGACGTCGAGATGCGGCAGCGCAGATCCGGCGCCAGCGACGCCGCGCTGCGCTGCCTCGTGGACGTGGTCGTTGGTCGCTGCCCCGGTGGCGAGCGCCTGCGCGCCGTGCGGCGCGAGCTCCTGGAGCGGCGGCTTCGCGTCACTGTCGCTCGGCGGAGGCGACGCCGACTCGGCCGCGTTGGGCGCACCGGCGGCCCGGCGGCCGAGCAGATCCCGGAGCGTCAGCCGACGCGGCGACGCGACCGCGCCAGCGCCGCTCTCCGCGGCGGCCTGCGGGCCCGCCTCGCCCCGGGGCGCATCGCCTCCGGCCCTGGCCTTCCGTGCGGATACGAGCGCACGGGTATCGAGCGCAAGCTGCGCGTGCGACGCGGCGACCGGATCGAAGCGCGGCGGATGGGGCGCGACGCCGTGCATCGCCAGCATGTCAAGATCGAGTGCCCGGCGAGGCCGCGGCCCGGCCGCGGGCGCGGCCTCGCCGGGCGGGTACCTCTGCTGGATCTCCGCGAGCGACTGATCCGACGCCGATACGGGGGCGCCGGTCTCGAGCGCAAGCTGCGCGTGCGACGCGGCGACCGGATCGTAGCGCGGCGGCTCAGGCCCGACGCCGTGCATCGCCAGCAGGTCAAGATCGAGCGCCCGGCGAGGCCGCGGCCCGGCCTTGGGCGCGGCCGCGATGGTCGGGTATCTCTGATGGATCTCCGCGAGCGAGTGCTCAGACGACTGCGCACGCGTGTTCTGCGTCGCCGCGTCTCCGGATTCCGCCGCGATCGGGTCGTCGTGCAGCTGCTCGAGGTCGTCGTCCTGCTGCTGGTCATATGTGGAGCCCGCCATGGGTCCCTCGCTTCAAGGTTACAGGGTTGACGACACGGCCAACACGTGGCCCATCGAGATGTATTCTCCGCGCGCGGCCCGCATCACCGTTGCGTGATCGATCGTCTTGCGCCCCTCGGCGGCCGTCATGAAGGCCGCGGCGAGCGCGGCGTTGCGGATATGGGCGCCTGACATCTTCGAGAACGTCTGTGCGAGCTTGCGGATATCGATGTCGCGCGCGAGGGGGGCACCGTCGGCGGACAACAGCTGGCGCCACAGCTGGGCGCGCTCCTCGTCGTCTGGGTGCTGAAACACGATGTGGGACGCGAGCCGGCGCTTGAGCGCCTTGTCGATGCTGGCGTCGAGGTTGGTCGTCAGGATGACGATGCCGTTGAAGCGCTCGATGCGCTGCAGGAGAAAGTTGACCTCGAGGTTGGCGTAGCGGTCGGTCGCCCCCTGCATGGACGTCGAGCGCTGCCCGAACAATGCGTCGGCCTCGTCGAAGAGCAGCAAGACGTGGCCTTCCTCGGCCGCGTCGAACACCTTCGCGAGCTGCTTCTCGGACTCGCCGATCCATTTCGACACGACCTTGCTGAGATCGACCTGGTACAGATCGAGCCCGAGCTCGTTGGCGATGAGGCTCGCGATGGCGCGCCGGATCGCGCCCACCCCGAGTGGATAACGGTGCGCGAGATGACCTGCCGCGGCGTCGTGGCCATGGGGTACACCGGCGAGGATCTGCCACAGCTCGCCCCGCGTCTGCACGTCGGGAATCGGCCACTCGATGCGCACCGCGGGCAACCGCGAGCCAACATCGATGCCGCGCCAGCTCGAGATCAGCACGGTCGGCCCATCGGCGAGGTCGAGGTGCTGGGCGAGCAGGCGCATGCGCGGATCCTTGTTGCCTTCGGCAGACCACAGCTCCTCGATGCCGATGATCACGGGCATCGCATTGCGCAGCGCCGCCTCGCGCCGCAGCGCCACCAGCGCCTCGCCGAACGTCGATGGCTGCGGCGAGAGCTGAGCGAGATCCAGCCCGAGCACCGGGCCCTCGAACGCGAGCGCCACCGCGGTGCGGCGGCCGGTCAGGGCCGGCCCCTCGATGTAGAGCACGAGCGGCTCGCGATTGGCGAGGATCGTCTGGATGCGCACCGCGGCGGCGTGCTGCGCCGCATCGAGCCGTATCTCCCCGACCGGGATGGTGATCGACGCCAGCGTCGCGATCTGCGAAGGTTCACCGGCGAGATAGCTCACCAGCGCATCGGCTGGCGCCCACGGTTGTGCCGCGGCCACCCACTCGCCGCGCGCCGCGACCAACAAGCCGTGACGGGCTGCCGCGTGGCCCGCCCTCAGCGCGAACCCCAGCGCACACGAGTCCTCGGCCTCGAGGTTCGCGATCCGCTGAAAGAGCGAAACCGACAGGCCGCGCGGCGCAGTGTCATCGAGCCCGCGTGCGTGGACGAGCACGCAGGGATTGACTGCCAGCGCCACCACCGTCCACAAAAAGCCGACCTCGTGCTCCCCGAGACCGAGGCGGTGGGCGAGCCCCAGCATCGGTCGCTCGCTCGGGATCACCGGTAGCTCGGCAAGCCGCTGCTCCAGCAGGTCGAGCTCGTCGACAACCGAGATGAGCGCGGACGGCTCTTCATCGTGCTGGGCGCGCCGGGTCTGAATCGCCGCCCGCATGGTGCGAAGCAACGCCGCATGAAGCTGCAGCGCGTACTCGGCGCGGGCAAGGCTGCCCTCCGCTGCTTCCACCTCCACGAGAGGGGAAGAACTCAGCATCCCGGCGTGATCCCGGAGCTTGGCGAACAAACCTGCGGCGTTGCCCCGCTACGATCGCCGCAGCTCGCAGCCCATCTATCTGCGCCGTCTGCGCCGTCTGGACGGCGATCCGTGTTCCTGGAAGCACCGCCCTCTACCATGGTCCGACCATAACAGCCGCCCGCGTCGTCGTCGAGGCCGGCTACGCGCCCCCGGCGAAGGATGGTTTCAGCTCAAGAGGTACCGTCTCGGTGTCCATGCGCCCGACGCTGCCACGGCTCGTGGTTGTCCGGGGCACGCACGTGCTCGACACCGCGGCTGGCAGGGAGGGGATGCTACAAGACGCGCCATGGTACGTACCTCGCTCTCCGAGAAGAAGTTCGAGAAGGCCGTGGCGCGGGCTCGCCGCGCGCAGGCGCGGTTCGGCGAG
>Ga0302262_10000492_pt1 | contig 16382 bp, 11 predicted proteins | sample II_Fen_E3_4_FD_194557 | JGI IMG/M metagenome (GOLD analysis project Ga0302262, IMG submission 194557) | Peat permafrost microbial communities from Stordalen Mire near Abisko, Sweden - II_Fen_E3_4 | ecosystem: Environmental > Terrestrial > Soil > Wetlands > Permafrost | place: Sweden: Abisko...
GGGCGTCGAGCACGGTGCCCCACACCTTGTGCGATGCCTGGTGCTGCGACATCCCGAAGCTCAGGTTGCCGCCGATGCCCGGATCGAAGTCGCGCATCTGCTCGAGGCTGTCGACCAGCTTCTCGGTATCGACTTCCTTGCCCAGCCGGCGCACGCCCTCGGCGAACAGCTGGCCGACCACATAGCCCTCGAGCGAGATGAAGTCGGGCTGCTGGTCGGGGTGGTACTTCTTGAGCGCGTCGCGGTAGCGGATCACGCCGGTGGCGCCGGAGTCGAAGTGCGGGACGACCTGCGTGACGATCACGCCGGCGCCGTAGCCCGGGCCGCGCTCCTTGAGCTCCTCGGCGAGCGAGTCGCTGCCGACGAACGACACGTTGAGGAACATCGTGTCGATCTTCTTGTCGCGGATCTTCTGGATGAACTTCGCGCACGCCTTGTAGGTGCCGACCATGATGATCGCCTTGACCGGGTGCTTGGGGCGATAGACGTCGGAGTTGCCGAGCCGCGTCGTCGCGTTGTGGTAGTCGGCGACCTTGTTGACCGCGTCGTCGACCTCGAGCGTGTTGCGGTCGTAGCCGACGCGCATCACCTCGTCGCTGCGGCCCTTCTTGCGCAGCGTCTTGCTCGCGCCGTCGAAGCCCGCGTCGCCGTAGCTGTCGTTCTGCGCGAACACCACGATGCTGTGATCGGGGATCTTCTTGACGTCAACCAGGTAGTTGATCATCTTCGCGGTCTCTTCTTCGTAGCTCGCGCGGTAGTTGAACACGTAGCGATCTGGCGGGTCGCGGCGCAGGATCGACGAGCCGGTGAACGCGCCGAAGAACAGCACCTTGCGCCCCAGCACGTAAGGCAGCGCCTCCTTGGTGGTCGGCGTCCCGACGTTGCCGATGATCGCGAACACGTTGCGATCGGAGATGAGCTCGGTGACGTTGGCGAGCGCGCGCTTGCCATCGTAGCCGTCATCGAGCGCCATCAGCTTGAGCTGGCGACCGGACACGCCGCCCGATTCGTTGATCGTCGCGAACGCGGTCTCGATGCCGAGCTTCATGCGGTTGCCGAGCTCGCGCGACGCGCCCGAGAACGCGGCGCTCATGCCGAGGGTGATCGAGTCGTCGGTCACGCCGCGCACGCTGGGCGAATCGGACGAATTCGACGGCGTGGTCGGCGGCGGCGGCGCGGCGGCCGCCTGTGGCGACGTCACCTTGGGGGCGGTGTCCTGCTTGGCGACCTGTGGAGCGCGCGTACGCCACACCGCGATCCCGGCGATGATGACCAGCGCCACGAGCGCGCCGATGATGACGGCGTATTTTCGACTCATACGTTGCGTGGGGGTGGTGTGGACCGACGGCGGGTTGGCCTGACCATTGTACGCATGGTACGGGTCGGGCATCCGAGATCCGGACATCGAGTTGCCGGGGGCGTTCATCGAGCCGGAACCGAGCGAGCTGCCGGTGCTGCTGATCGAACCACCCGGGCGGTGGAGCACCGGCAGGGTCATCGCGCCGGGCTGGCTGCCGCGGATCTGCTGCTCGATGAGCTGGCGGATCTGCAGGCGCTCGTCGTTGAACAGATCGCTGACCGCCGGGCCCATGCTGCGCTCGCGGCTCGGCGTGGCGTACTGGGCGAGGTAGCCCTCGATGTCGGCGCGCAGCATGTCGGCCGTGGAGTAGCGATCCCGCGGATCGAACGCCATCGCCGTCGAGCAGATCTGCTGCAGCTCGGGCGGGACGCCCGGCGGGAGCTCCGGCAGGTCGCCGCTCGAGACCCGCCGCAGGATCTCGGTCTCGTTGCGGCCGTGCCAGATCTGCTTGGCCGCGAGGATCTCCCACAGCATCACGCCGACCGAGAAGATATCGGCGCGGCGGTCGAGGGTGACACCGCTGATCTGCTCGGGCGCCATGTAGCGCGCCTTGCCCTTGACCACGCCGACCCGCGTCTGGTTCATCGAGTCCATGACCTTGGCGATACCAAAGTCGACCAGCTTGACCTGGCCATCGTACGTGATGAACACGTTGCTCGGGGTGACGTCGCGGTGGACGATCCCCATGGGCGTGTTGTCGTAGTCGGTCAGCTCGTGCGCGTAGTGCAGCCCGGCGAGGACGTCGCCGAGCATCTGGAGTCGCATGTTGATCGGAAACAGCGTGTTTGCGTTGCGCGCACGCCGGACCCGCTCGAACGACTGGCCCTCCAGGTACTCCATCGCGATGTAGAACCTTCCCAGGTCCTCACCGACATCGTTCGTTTGCACGACGTTTGGGTGGTTGAGTCGGGCGGTCAGCCGCGCCTCCTCGAGGAACATCCGACGAAAATCCGCGTCCTCGGCGAGGTCACGACGCAACAGCTTCACGACGACGAGCTTTTGAAAGCCGCCCAATCCGCTCTGCGTCAGCGTGAGGAAAACCTCAGACATTCCGCCGCGGCCGATCTCGGCGATGAAGCGGAACTTTCCCGACTGCGGAGCAGGTCCGACGGACTTCCCTGGTATGGATGGCGGCAGGATGACACCCTCGCTTTTCTCGTGAGAAAACTGTAAGTTAACTAACCATAGGTCAGTTATTTAGTCAAAGGGTAATTTTCCTCAAATTCCCGGAATGCGCAACTTGATCACTTGGATGAACACAATACACCGAGCAGATCGACCGTCCCGCGACAGTTTGCGTCATGTAGGATGTAGGATAGGGAGCGCGGCGCTGGAGCGGTAGGATGCGCGGGTGCGTTGGGTAACACGACTGACGTCCGGTGCGGTGATCTTCATCATCGTTGGACTCATCGCGCTTGTCATCCGCTCGAAAGTGCCGAAGTCCGAGTTCGGCACGTTTCACATCTTTGCCAAGTTTCGCGATGGCTCGCGGCTTGCCGTGGGCTCGCCCGTGGTGATCGCAGGTGTGCGCGTGGGGGTCATCGAAAAGCTGACGGTCGACGGCTCGCTCGCGCGGGTCGACATGCGGCTGCAGGACGACCTCGACCTGCTCGTCGGCTCGTTCGCGACCCGCCGCGCGGACTCGCTGTTCGGCGACAGCTACATCGAGATCATCCCGGCCGCGCCGCCGGGTACCTCGATGCGATCCGACCAGCAGATCGATCACGTCATCGAGGGCGGCTCGACCGACGCGATCCTGCGCGACGTCGCCGCGGCGCTGCCGCGGATCGACAACGCGCTCGATATCGTGCACGACGCCGTGATCGCGAGCCGCACGTGGGTCAGCGGGCCGCTGGGCGATCGGCTGGTCCGCGGCGACGACTGGCTGGCCGAGGGTCACATCGAGACCCCGCTGGCAGCGGCCGATCGCGCGGTGGTCCGGATCGACGAGGCGACCACGCGAGCGGCTGATGTGGTCGCGAGTGCGGCGCCGGGCGTGCTGGACCGACTCGACCGGTTCAATAGCGCGATCGTCAGCACGCAGGCGCGGATGCGCGACGTCCGCGCGGGGATCGTCGACACGCTGCGTGATACGCGCACCGGGCTCGATCGCATCGATCCCCAGCTCGAACAGGCCAGCGATCTGATGGCCGCGGTCAACGAGGGCCGCGGCAACGATTTCAAGGGCACGCTGGGCCGGCTGGTCAACGATCCCAAGCTCGGCGACACGCTGGTCGACGTCACCGAGAGCGGCCGCGACGCGGTCGCGAGCTTCAACCGGTTCCGCACCTGGCTCGGCATGCGCGTCGAGTTCGACGTGTTCTCCCGCCAGGCGCGGTTCTACGCCAGCGCCGAGATCCGCGCGCGCAACGACAAGTTCTATCTGATCGAGCTCGAACGCGGTCCGCTCGGCGGCCTGCCCAGCGACCAGCTGTCCGACGTCACCGGCAGCGCCGCGTACGTCCGCCAGCAGGTGACCCCGGACACGGTGCGGTTCACCGCGCAGTACGGCAAGCAGCTGGGCCGGTTCTCGCTGCGCGGCGGGATCAAGGACTCCACGGTGGGCGCCGGCGTCGACGCGCTGATGTTCGAGGGCCGGCTCAAGCTGTCGGCCGACCTGTTCGGCGCCTACGAACCCACGCCGCGGCTCAAGCTCGCGGGCGCGCTCGCGGTGTTCCGCTCGCTCTACGTCCTCGCCGGGGTGGACGACGCGCTCAACGCGCCGGGCTACCTCGCGATCCGCACCGGCAACACCTCCGTGCCCAAGTCGTTCGATCAACTGCGCCACGGCCGCGACTACTTCTTCGGCGCGACGCTGGCGATGAGCGACGTCGATATCACGACGCTCTTGCGGATCTACGGCGCGCTGCTGATCGGCCTACGGTGACAGCCGCGCCAGGACCAGCGCGGGGCCATCGACCGCGACCGTCGCCGACATCGCCGGCTCGAACCGCACGGCGGTGAGGATCGTGCCGCCCGGCGCCGCGATCTGATCGCCGGGCTCGATGCGGTCCCCAGCGGCGAGCGTGGCCGCGATGTCGCGCAGCACGAGCGCGGCCTCCGTGGCGGTGTCGGGGACCACGTCGAGCAGCACCAGATCGGGACGGCCGAACTTGCGGAGCCCGAGCGACCACGCGGCGAGCGAGCCATCGGGCTGCTCGTCGAAGAACAGCGTGACCTCGCGCATGATGTCGAACGCGCGGTCGGGCGCGAGCTGGGCGACCTCGCGGCCGAGGTGGGCGCGCGCGGCGTAGACATCGATCACCACCGCGGCGCCTTCCTCGCACACGCACTTGGCGAGCGCCCACACCGCCTGGATGTGGCCCAGATCGTCGGGATCATCGAGCCGCGCCTCGATCACGTAGGCGTGCTCGGCGGCGAGCACCGCGGCCGCCGCGCTCGGCCCGAGATCGCTGGCGATCAGATCGGCGAACGGCGCCAGCACCTGATCGGCGAACCACGCCGGGTCCGCGGCGCGATCGCGCGCGACCAGCGCGACCGCCTGGGCTCCATCGCCTTCATCGGGCATGCCGTGGCGGGTCCGCGACACCGGCAGCGGATCTGGCAGCTTGACGTTTGCCAGCGCGATCAGGGCGACCTCGGCGGCGCCGCCGCCGGTCACATAGCGCTCACGCGGCCAGGGTGGGGGCATCAGTCATCTGTATACATCGCTTCGATCTCGCGCTGGTACATCTGGGCGATCGTCTTGCGCTTGATCTTCATCGTCGGCGTGAGCTCACCGGTCGCGATGCCGAACGGCTGCGCGAGGATCGCGAACTTCTTGATCTGCTCGACCCGGGCGAGCGACTCGTTGACCTTGTCGATCTGGTGCTGGATCGCCGAGCGGATCTCGGTCGCCCCGGCGAGCTGAGCGGCCGCCGCGCCCGGCGCGAGCTTGCGGGCCGCGGCTTCGTCGAGCGTGACCAGCGCGGTGAGGTACTTGCGGCGATCGCCGATCACGACCGCGTCGCCGACGATCGGCGCCTCCTTGAGCGCGGCCTCGATGTTCCGGGGCGCGATGTTCTTGCCGCCCGCGGTGATGATGATCTCCTTCTTGCGGCCGGTGATCGTGAGGAACCCGTCCTGGTCGAGCGCGCCGAGATCGCCCGTGCACAGCCAGCCATCGTGGAGCGCCTCGGCGGTGGCCTCGGGGTCCTTGTAGTAGCCGAGGAACACGTTGGCGCCGCGCACGAGGATCTCGCCATCGCCGGCGATCCGGACCTCGACGCCGGGCATCGGCGGGCCGACCGAGCCGAGCCGGGTCTTGCCCACGAGGTTGTACGACGTCGGGCCGGAGTCCTCGCTCTGGCCGTAGATCTCGCGGATCGGCAGATCGATGCTCGCGAAGAACGCCAGCAGCTCGGGCGCGATCGGCGCGGCGCCCGAGCTGAGGACGCGCGCGCGATCGAAGCCGACCGCCGCCTTGATCTTGCGGAGCACCAGGCGATCGGCGACCGCGTACCGGGCGCGCAGCAGCGCCGAGATCGGCTGGCCGCGATCGCTCCGCGCGTGGAGCTCGCTGCACACCCCGCGCGCCCAGTCGAGCAGCCGGCGCCTCGTGCCCGTGACCTCGGCGAACCGGCTCGCCATCGCGGCGTGGAACTTCTCCCAGATCCGCGGCACGCCGAAGAACGCCGTGGGGCGGACTTCCTTGAGGTTCTCGGCCACCTTGTCGAGCGACTCGGCGAAGTACACCGTGCCGCCGATCGTCGCCGCCATGTGGATCGTCGTCATCTGCTCGGCGATGTGCGACAGCGGCAGGTACGACAGCGTTACCTCCTCGAGCGGGGTCGATCCGCCGGCGTCGAGCAGCAGCCGCGAGGTGTACGCGAGATTGCCGTGCGAGAGCATCACGCCCTTGGGCGCCCCGGTGGTCCCCGAGGTGTAGATCAGCGTGGCGAGCTGGTGCGGCTCGAGCGCGTCGAGCCGGGCATCGAGCTCGGCCTGCGCCGTCGCGTCGGCCTTGGCGTTGAACTCGTCCCACGACAGGACGTCGCCGCCAGCCCCCGTGGCGCCGCGCATCAGCACGATCCAGCGCACCTGGGGCATCGCGCCGCGCCGCGCCGCGATCTTGGCGAGCTGGGCCGCGTCCTCGACCAGGACGATCTGCGCCTCGCTGTGGTCCACGATGTACGCGACCTCGTCGGGGGATGACGTCGTGTAGATCCCGGCGGGCGCGCCGCCCGCCATCATGGCCGCGTGGTCGAGGATCACCCACTCGGGACGATTGAAGCCCAGGATCGCGACCTTGCCGCCCCGCGGAAACCCCAGCGCGATCAGCGCGCGTGCCGCGCTGCGGACTTGTTCGGCGAACGTGCCCCACGTGGTCGGCTGCCACCGGCCGTCGAGCTTCGCCTGATAGGCGATCGCCGAAGGATTGCTGGTGGCCTGGGACAGCAGGCGATGCGGGATGGTGTCGCGGTGCGCCATCGCGTGGATCAATTCTTCGCTTTCTTCTTGCCGGGGAAGTACGTCGTCGAGCGCTTTTGGCCCTTGGCGCTGATCTGGCCCTCGGAGATCAGCTTGCGGATCGGCAGCGCGAGATCCTTGGTCGTCGTGCCGAGCTGCTTGTTGATCTGCTCGATCCGCAGGCCGGGGTTCGCCTTGACGAACGCCGCGAAGCGCTCCGACAGCGCCTCGAGATCCGCCGACGTCCGCTTGGCGCCGCGTCCGCCGCGCGGCCGGCCGACGCGGCCGAGGTTGGCCGAGGCGATCGCGGCGGCCGCGGGCGCGGCGCCGCGCCCGCCGGCGAGCCGGCCGCCGAACGCCGATTCCAGCGTGTCGATGGCCGCGCGACGTGCGAGCTCGGTGATTTGTGCAACGAAACCCTGCACCACGCGATTCATCTCAGTCTGGAATTCACTCATTCGTGTCCTCGTTCGAGAGTGTACATACTAGATCAGCGGATTGAATAATTCGAGCATAGAAGTGCTCGCTGCACAATATTGGTATGCCAGTTCGCGCATCGCGTCCACCCCGGGTCCGCGAGGCGATGCCCGCGGTGCAATTCGTCCCGAGCGGTGGAATCGGTGATACCCCAGACTCGGCGACAGGTGTCCCACAGCAGGTAATCCAGGTAGCTCGGCAATCTTCCGACGATGACTGGGAATACGGCGCGCAGCGTCGTCGCCATCGGCTGTCGCGATACACAATCATCCGGCACGCGCCGGCGCGCAGTCGCCCGCCGCGTGGCAAGATCTGCCAGCGCGACCTGCTGCGATGCCTTATGAGCCCGATTCTTCTGGTGATCTCAATGGGCTACACAGCAAAACCTGCGGCGCCCGGCCGCCCGCCCCGGTGCGCCGAAACGCAGAAACGGCCCCGGGGGGCGGGGCCGTTCGGGCGGAGACGACCGCCGGTCGACGCGGTCGGTCAGCGCGGCCCAGCGTCCGGAACGCGAGCCGTGGCGAGGCTGTCCAGCCCGAGCAGCTGGGCACCGGCGCCGGCGCTGGGCGCGCCGCGCTCGAACCAGCTACCGGTCAGATCGCCCACGACGCCGGGCGAGGTGTCGACGTCGATCCCGTTGCCAAACCAGTTGTCGTACGTCAGATCGACGCCGCTCCCGCCGTAGAGCATCAGGCCGTAGGCGGCCTTGGCGAGGTTGGAGTGCGTGAGCTTGATCGTGATGCCGCTGCCACCGAAGTGGCCGTCACAGTGCGTACTATCGCTACCTTCGTCGGCGCCGATCTGCGAGTACGACATCTCCACCGTGCCGGCGTTCACCACGAGCAGGTCGCCCTGGGCGCGTGACATCTTCGAGTCGGTCACGGTGAGCCGTCCACCACTGACCTCCAGGTTACCGCCGACCTGGACGACATAGCTCATCTCCAGCACGCCGCCACTTGGGATCGAGAATCCGTCGTGATGACCGGTCGCGGTCGTCGGCGCGATCTGGACCAGGGCGGCCTTGGTCCCCTGGACCTTCACCGTGCCCTGCGCTGCGATCGACGCTCCCTCGGCGATCCGAATGGTGGTCCCGGCGGCGACGGTCAGCGTGGCGCCGCGGTCGACCGTCAGCGGCTTGACGACGTTGACCGTGCCGGTCCATGTCGCGTCGGCGGCGAGGTGACCGGACACCGATACCCCGTCCAGGACGGGAGCGGTGTCGGCGTTGTCGTTGGCCGTGACGCACGCGAACAACGGCAGCGCGAGCGCGACGGTGATGAGCTTGCTCATGGCGGCCATCCAAGCAATGGTCGTGCCGCGGCGCGGTAGTGCGCCGCACCCGTGTGCCGCAGAATCGTTGCGATCTTGCCGGTGATCCACCGGGTCGGCTGGCGGGCTCGGGGGCCGCGGGTACCAGGGCTGGCGACCGCCACCACCGGACATGATCACGCAACACCCGTTCAGCGACGAGCGCGAGCGCGGCCACGTGCTATGAGCCAGGGGTGGGCCGTGATGAGGACCTCGCCGCGATCGCGTTGCACGGCCGGCGCACGCGGACGCGCAATCCGCGCTGGCTGTGGATCGCCGCGGCGATCGTCGGCGCGATCTGCACCGCGGGGTTTGCCGCGGCGATGCTCGCCGAGCGCGCGCCGCGCGGCTCCCGGGCGCAGGTTCGCCCGGCAGGATCGGGGCTTGGGCCTGGCCTGGTGATCGGCGGTGCCAGCGGAGTGGCGATCGGCCTCGCCGTCGCGCGTCAGCGCCGCGACCACTCGTCGCGCAGCAGTCCGTAGAGCACCACATCGTGAAGTCGCCGCGCTTTGCTCACGTGCTGGCGCTTGACTCCCTCGTTGACCATGCCGAGCTTGTCGAGCACGGCGAGCGACGCGCGGTTGCCGGCGATCACCTGCGCGTACACGCGCGCGAGCGCGAGCTCGCGAAACCCGAAGTCCACCGCGGCCCGCGCTGCCTCGGTCGCGAACCCTTTGCCCCACGCCGGCGCGGCGAGCCAGTAGCCGAGCTCGGCGCGGCGGTCGCGGACGTAGTGCCGCAGGCTGACCGTGCCGAGCAGCGTGCCCGGATCGCCGGCCAACGTCACCGCGAACGTGACGCCGCGGCCGAGCTCCCACCAGTCGATGCGGTGGAGCACCCAGCGCCGCGCCAGCGCGATCGGATACGGCGAGGGCACCTGGATCAGGTGCTGGGCGACGCGGCGGTCCCCCGCGCCGGTCGCGACCGAGGCCGCGTCAGTGACGCGCAGCTCGCGCAGCACGAGCCGCGCGGTCGCGAGCTCGGGAGGCCGCGCGGGGGCCGCCATCGCGGCCGGCCGGCTCACGCGCCAAACTCGCGCCGGGCGGCCTGCCCGGTCGGTCGGACGGGATATGTTCCACGCGGAATTCCCAAAAGATGCCCGGCCTGCCGCGCCATGTCTATGCTCTCGCCGCTGTTGCGCTCGTGGTCCTGAGCGGCCGCAGCGTGTCCACCGCTGCCGTGCACGACGTACGCACCCATCACTTCGACAACGGGCTCACGCTCCACGTCGCCGCGGGCCATCCGGCACCGGTCGCCGCGGTCCAGGCCTGGGTCGGCGTGGGATCGGCCGATGAGGCCGCGCACGAGCTGGGGATGGCGCACCTGGTCGAGCATATGCTGTTCAAGGGCTCGGCGGGCTACGGCCTGGGCGAGCTGGTCCGCGCGATCGAGCGCGGCGGCGGCGCGATCAACGCGTGGACCGCGTTCGACCACACGGTCTATCACGCGGTGCTGGCCGGCGATCACGTCGACGCCGCGATCCAGGTGCTCGGCGATACGCTGATCGAGCCGCTGGTCGAACCCGACGAGCTCGCGCGCGAGCGCCAGGTGATCCTCGAAGAGATCCGCCAGGGCAGCGACGATCCGGGCCGCGGCGTCGCGCAGAGCCTGTTCGCGACCGCGTTCGTCGCCCACCCGTACCGCCGGCCGGTGATCGGCACGGCCGACAGCGTCGCGCGGATCTCCGAGCGCGACCTGCTCGCGTTCTTCCGCCGCTACTACGTCGCCGACAACCTCACGCTGGTGGTCGCCGGCGACGTCGATCCCGATCGCGTCCAGCGCGCCGTCGAGCGGAGGTTTCGCGCGATGCCTTCGGGCCGGCCGGCGCGGCGGGTCGCCTCGGAGCCGGCGCAGACCCAGGCGCGGGTGGCGTGCACGCACCGCGACGTCGCCGAGGCGTACCTCGCGGTCGGCTTCCACGTGCCGGCGGCGCGCCACCCCGACGTCGCGGCGCTCGACGTCGCGGCGATCCTGCTCGGCCAGGGCGAATCGGCGCGGCTGCCGCGCGCGCTGCGCGACCGCGATCAGCTGGTGACCAGCGCGCACGCCCACATCCACGCGCTGCGCGATCCGGGCCTGCTCGTGCTGTCGGCGACCGCGCGGCCGGGCGACGCGCCCGCCAGCGTGGCCGCGCTGGTCGAGCACGGCGTCGCGCTCGCCGGTGACATCACCGCCGACGAGCTCGACAAGGCGCGGATCGCCGTCGAGACCGCGTTCGTGCGCCAGCTCGAGACCGCGCAGGGCCGCGCCCGCTCGCTGGGCTGGCACGCGACGGTGGCCGGCGACCCCCAGTTCGGCCACGTCTACCTCGATCGCGTCCGCGCGGTGCGCCGCCACGACGTCGCGCAGGTCATGCGGCGCTACCTCGCGCCGGGCAGCGCGAACGTCGCGGCGATCCTGCCGGCTCCCGCGCGCGGGGCGCCCCGGCCCGACGCGTGGGCGAAGCGGACCCAGGCCCGGGTCCAGAAGGCGCTGGTGGCCGCGGCCGCCCCGGCGGCGCCGATCGAGAGGCGCGTCGTCCTGGCCAGCGGCCTCACGCTGATCGTGCGGCGCGATCCGTCGGTGCCGATCGTCGCGATGCGCGCGGTGTGGCGCGGCGGCCAGCGGATCGAGGACGCCGAGCACGCCGGCGCGTCGACGCTGCTCGCCCGGCTGCTCACCCGCGGCTGCGGCGCCCGCGACGCCCGCGCCACCGCGGATCAGATCGATCGGCTCGGCGGCGCGCTCGCCGGGGTCGCGGGCCGCAGCAGCTTCGGCGTCACCGCCGAGTGGCTGGCGCGCTCGTGGCAGCCCGGCCTCGAGCTCCTGGCCGACTGCGTGCTGGCGCCGGCGCTGCCGACCGCCGAGCTCGTGCGCGAGCGCCGGCTCTTGCTCGACGATCAGGCCGCGCAGCGCACGAGCCCCAGCCAGGTCGCGTTCCGGCTGTTCAGCGAGGCGCTGTACGTCGGGCATCCCTACGCCCGCGACGCGCTCGGCACCCCCGACGCGGTCGGCGCGATGACCCGCGCGGGGCTCGCCGCGTTCTACCGCGAGCGCTACCCGGTCTCGGCGATGACGCTGGCGATCGTCGGCGACGTCGAGCTCGACGACGTGATCGCGCGGGTCCGGGCGCGGTTCGACGGCGTGGCGCGCGGGCCGGCGGCGCCCGCGCCGGCGGTGGCCGCGGCCAGGTTCGACGGCCGCAGCGCCGCGGAGCGCGAGGTGTTCGCCGCGCTCGACCGCGCCCAGGCCCACCTCGTCGTCGGGTTCCCCGGCGCCACGGTCGACGCCGACGACCGGTTCGCGCTCGAGGTGCTGGTCGCGATCCTCGGCGGCCAGAGCGGGCGGCTGTTCGCCGAGCTGCGCGAGCGCCAGGCGCTGGTGTATCGGGTCTCGGCGCACTCGGTCGAAGGCACCGATCCGGGGTTCGTCGCGATCTACCTGTCGTGTGCGCCCGACAAGCTGTTCGCGGCGGTCGCCGGCGTGCGGCGCGAGCTCGCGCGGCTGCGCGACGACGGCGTGACCGCAGCCGAGGTCGAGCGCGCGCAGCGCTACCTGATCGGCGCGCACCACATCGCGATGCAGCGCCGCGCCGCGGTCGCCAACGCGATCGCCTACCACGAGGCCTACGGCCTGGGCTGGCAGCGCTGGACCGGCTACGACGCGGCGATCCGCGCGGTGACGCCGGTCGCGGTCGCCGCCGCCGTGGCGACCTACCTGCGCGACGATCGCGCGATCACCGCGACGGTCCAGCCGCCACGCGCCACCCCCGGCGCGATCAAGCGCTCGAAGCTACCGGCGCCGCCCACGCCGCGGCCGCCCGCCAAGCACCCACCCCCTCGCCAGCGCGGCAACGTATGAAGCACGCCTCGTCCTCCCGCCTCGCCGGCCACGGCGACCTCGCGTCCAGCCTGGTCCTCATCTTCCCGCTGCTGCTGATCTACGAGATCGGCGTCCTGTTCGCCGGCCGCGTCAACGGCGCCGACTTCGCGACCCGCGCGGTGTTCGCGATCGCCGGCTCGCGCGCCGTGTACCTCGCGATCTACGCGCTCGTCGCGGTCGGCTTCCTCTTGTGGATCCGGCACACCCGGCGGTGGGGCACGCTGCGCCTCGCGTTCGCGGGGCCGGTGATCCTCGAGGCCGCGCTCTACGCGCTGACGCTCGGCGCGGTGGTCTCGCTGATCATCGATCGGCTGCTCGGCCGGCTGTTCGGCGACCTGTTCGGCCACCTGCTCGCGATCGGCCTGTCGCTGCCATCGGCGATCTCGGCGGTCGGCGCCGGCGTCCACGAAGAGCTGGTGTTCCGCCTGGGCCTGATCGCCGGGCTGCTCGCGCTGTCGCGCTCGCTCTCGATCGGCCACCGGCTCCACGTGGCCCTGGCGATCGCCGTGTCGTCGCTGGCGTTCGCCGCGGCGCATCACCTCGGGGCCCACGGCGAGCCGTGGACGGCCCACGCGTTCGCGTTCCGCGCGGTCGCCGGCGTCGCGTTCGGCGCGATCTTCTGGTTCCGTTCGCTCGCCCACGTGGTGTATGCCCACGTGATCTACGACCTGCTCGTCGCCGCCGTGGCGTGACGCCGGAGACGTCCGCGCGCTACTCGAAGCCGGGCGCGCCGGAGCCATCGAGCTCCATGCGGTGGACGTAGAGCTCGAACTTCACGCGCTTGATCGTCTCCTGGTTCGCCGACGACGGCTCGAGGCCGCAGAACGCCAGGCCGACCTCGAACAGGTTGATCTGGAAGATCGTGTGCTTGCGATCCGGAGTCAGGAACTCGATCGAGCCGGTCTTCTGCGACGCCCGATCCTTGCGGCCCTCGACGACGTAGTCGTGGTGCCACTGCAGCAGCTTGTCGGCGTACTCGAGCGAGATCGTGCCGGTCAGGTTCGGGAACGTGACGCTGGTCGGCTCGCACTGCGGGAACCGCTCCGCGCCGGTGTACGACTTCTTGATCCCCTGCTTGATCGTGAACGACTCGATCTTGTTCGTGTATCTCATGTCATCGATCGTGTCGATGTTGAGTCGGAACGCCGCGTTGGTCCACATCTTCTGCGCGGTCTTGGGGCCGATCCGGCCGGCCATCGGCGCGCCTCCGATCACCTTCTTGGTGACCACGCGCTCTGGCTGGATCTTGCACTTGATGTAGCCGCTCTCCTTCGACGAGCCATCGAGCGCCGGGAAGGTCGTCTCGGCGATCAGCGCGTCGTAGAACTCGTGCTCGAACAGCGGGTTCATGTTGAAGTCGCCGTGGGTGACCTGGCCGTTGCGGCGGCCCCACTTGCGGTTCCACGAGCCCTGGATCCACTGCAGGACGTCGCTCGCGCCGGTCAGCCCGAACTCGAACGAGAACGGCTCGATATCCACGGTCGAGATGTGCTTGACACGCAGCGCACCGGCGCCGACCGGATCGTCGACGATGTTACCGCGCGCCCAACCTCCATCGACGGACTTCAAGAAGGCCGTCGATTTATGGCCGTCGATCGCGAGCTCGAAATGCCCTGCGGTGACGCTCTTCGCCGTGACTCGGTTCCGGGAGCTCATGATGCGCGCCTCAGCTTAACGCATCCTTTTACGACGCCCGCCCCGCTGGGATCCCTCGGGATGAGGGCACAGCCCCCAGGCGATTGGAGGCGCGCGCCGAGCGCACGCCGTAGATCTCGCCAACCCATCTGAATTACTAGATATTGGACGGCCGCCGAGGCAGCCTCGGTGCGCGATCGGTGCGCACAGGGGGTGCGGCGCTCGGCACGCCGCTTGTAGAATGCCGGGCCATGAGCGTGCGGGCACTTCCCATCCTCGTCGTTGCCGTATTCCTGGGACTCGTGACCTGGGCAACGCCCGGTCACGCCGAGAAGGTAAAGACCAATCAGTCCACGAAGCTGTACAGCCGGGCCGGCGAGCAATCGCCGGTCTTGCTGTCGGTAAAATCCGGCCAGACCGTGACCTTGCTCAAGCAGGATGGGCGCTGGCTCAAGGTCCGCGTGGGCGGCCGCACGGGCTGGATCCCGCGCAGCAAGGTCGACCTTCCGGAGGGCGAGGATGACGTGGCGCGCAACACGCGGCGCCGGCCGTTCGTCGATGGCCGCGGCACCAAGCGCGGGTTCGGCGGCGAGACCGGGCCGGACGATCGGGTCGGGGCCGACGCGACCGGCGGCGACGACAAGACCGCCAAGGCCGACGCCAAGCCGGGGCCCAAAGCCGATGCCAAAGCCGATGCCAAGGCCGAGGTGAAGGTCGACGCGAAGGTCGACGGAAAGCCTGCCCAGGCCGAGGACCCGGCCGACGAAGACGACGACAAGCCCCAGGTCGCCGCCAAGCCGCCGGCCGGGCCCGCCGATGGCGACCGCTCGACGCGCCCGCTCGCCCACGTCGCCCGGTCGACGCCGATCTATGACAAGCCGGAGCGCAACGCCGGGCAGGCGTTCGTCGCCGAGCAGAAGACGCCGCTCTACGTCGGTCGCACCCAGGGCACCTGGACGCGGGTCTCGACCGAGGAGGGCGACACTGGCTGGATCGAGACGTCGAAGCTCGAGCTCGCCGAGACCGAGACCCCGGCGCCGGCGGGCCGCACCCGCGCGATCTTCGCCCGCGCGCGGGTCGGCGGCGCGGTGATCAACCAGAAGCTCGCGTCCAACGGCACCGTGATGGGGTTCCCCGATAACTACACCGCGGCCAGCACGGCGATCACGGCGGCGGTCGGCGGCTCGGTGATCTACCCGGTCAAGCAGCGGCTGTGGCTCGGCGGCGAGCTCGACTACGACTTCGACATGGCGACGCCGGGCATCGACTACCTGGGCTCGAAGATCGGGTTCACCTACCACGATCTCGACGCGCGGCTGCTCGGCGGCTACGGCTTCCCGACGGTGCTCGGCGGCACCGTGCTGTTCGCCCGCGTCGGCTTCCACTACGACTCGTTCCAGGTCGACAACGTCGCCGACTTCACCAAGAACACCGCCCGGCTGCCCAGCCAGATCGTGTCGGGGCCGACGGTCGGCCTCGGCGCCGCCATGCCGATGCTCGGCTCGAAGATCGGCGTCGCGGTGAGCGTCGACGCGATCGCGTTCGGCTCGAGCGTGGAGCAGACCAAGAACCTCGAGGATGGCACCGGCCCGAGCGCCACGGCCGTGTTCGCGAGCGCGAACCTCATGTACCACCTGACGCGCAAGGTGGACCTCCAGCTCGCGTACGACCTGACCTTCGAGTCGATCAGCTTCACGGGCATCGCGCCGGCGACGTCGCAGCGCGGTCACACCGGCACGCTGCCGGCGTCGGGCACCGACCTCTACAACATCGTCTCGGCCGGCGTCGCCTACGGGTTCTGACCGCCGGTCACTGCGGCGGCGCCGTCAGCTTGTCGAGATCGACCTGCGAGAGCGCGAGCCGGATCAGCTGCGACTTGCTGGCCTTGGTCCAGCCGCGGCGCTTGAGCTCGGCGACCTTGGCCTCGAGCTCCTCGATGTCGCGCGTGTACATCGAGATGCAGATCACCTTGTAGTGGGTCGGCTTGAGCGGGCCACCGGCGGCGCGGCGGCGCAGCTCGCCGGGGACCGGCTCGCCGGGGCGCGCGCGGCGGCCGTAGTACTCCTCGGACAGGATCTGGTCCGCGTCGCTCAGCGGATCGTGAGCCATCAGCTTGTCGTCCTTCATGGGCAGGCCTCTCAGGCGGCGACCGGCGCGCCGGGTTCGGGGTGGAGCGTGGTCTCGGTCTGCGCCGTGCTCGCGAGCACCCAGTCACAGACCCGGTTGTAGTCGGCCGCCCCGTGGGAGGTCGGTGCGTACTCGAAGATCGTCTTGCGGTGACTCGGCGCTTCGGCGAGCCGCGTATTGTGGCGAATCGGTTCCAGACACTTCT
>Ga0302262_10000493_pt1 | contig 16378 bp, 16 predicted proteins | sample II_Fen_E3_4_FD_194557 | JGI IMG/M metagenome (GOLD analysis project Ga0302262, IMG submission 194557) | Peat permafrost microbial communities from Stordalen Mire near Abisko, Sweden - II_Fen_E3_4 | ecosystem: Environmental > Terrestrial > Soil > Wetlands > Permafrost | place: Sweden: Abisko...
AGCGCGCGGACGTGCTCGGAACGGATAACAAGTGAGCGAAGACCTGATCGAGCGCGCGCGCAAGGTGTTTTCGGGGCGGATTGATTTCCTGCTCTCGGCGCCCGCGCTCAAGTTCCTGCCCGACCCTGTTGTGCCCGAGATCGCCTTTTCGGGGCGATCGAATGTGGGCAAATCCTCGCTGCTCAACGCGATCACCGGGCGCAAGTCTCTGGCGCGCACCTCCGTCACGCCCGGGCGCACGCAGGAACTGAACTTTTTCGACGTCGGCGGCACTTTGGGCGAGATTCCCGATTTCCGCCTCGTTGACATGCCCGGCTATGGCTTTGCCAAGGCCCCGCCTTCGGTGGTGGAGCAGTGGAAGAAGCTGGTGCGTGATTTCCTGCGTGGACGCGTGGTGTTGAAGCGCACGCTAGTGCTGATCGACAGCCGCCATGGGGTGAAGCCGCCCGATCTGGAAATGCTCGACATGCTCGACCATGCGGCGGTGGGCTATCGCCTTGTGCTGACCAAGGCCGACAAGGTGAAGGCCAGCGAGCTGGAGGCGGTTCATGCCGCTGTGCTGGCCGAAGCGCGCAAGCATTCGGCGGCCTATCCCGAGGTGGCGATCACTTCGTCGGAAACCGGCCTCGGTATTGCCGAATTGCGCGCCGCTGTCTTGGGCGACGCCGAGCTTTAAACCTCGGCGAGCAGCTTCTCCGCCGCGTTCAGATCCACGCTGACGAGGCGCGAGACGCCCTGTTCCACCATGGTCACGCCAAACAGGCGGTGCATCCGGCTCATCGTCACGGCATTATGCGTGACGACCAGATAGCGCGTGTCCGTCTCGCCCGTCATCGCTTCGAGCAGGTCGCAGAAACGCTCGATATTGGCATCATCGAGCGGCGCATCCACCTCGTCCAGCACGCAAATGGGCGAGGGATTGGTGAGAAACAGCGCAAAAATCAGCGCTACCGCCGTCAACGCCTGTTCCCCGCCCGACAGCAGGGTGAGCGATTGCAGGCGCTTGCCTGGCGGCTGGGCGAAAATCTCGAGGCCAGCCTCCAGCGGGTCTTCGGAATCCACCAGAGCCAGATGCGCCTGCCCCCCTTGAAACAGCGTGGTGAACAGGCGGCGGAAATGGCCATCCACCGCCTCAAACGCCGCCCGCAACCGCTCGCGTCCTTCGCGATTCAGCCCGCCGATAGAGCCTCGCAACCGGTTGACCGCCTCGGTCAGTTCCGCTCGCTCGCGCACGGATTCCTCGGCGCGGGATTCGGCCTCGCGCAATTCCTCAGCCGCCATCAGGTTCACCGGGCCGAGCCTTTCGCGCTCCTGCGTCAGCCGTTCGAGCGTGGCGGATTCTTCGCTGGCTCCGCCCACTTCGGCGCTGGAGAATCCGTGGCGCTCGGTGAGCAGTACCGGCGGGCATTGGAAGCGCTCGCCCGACAGGCGGTTTAATTCGGCGCGGCGCTGTTCCTCATTTTCCGCGCGGGCCTGTGATCCGGCGCGGGTCTCGCGGGCATTGGCCAGATCCTCCTGCGCGGCGGCCAGAGCGCGGTCGGCGGCGGTGCTGGCGGTTGTTGCCGTTGCCAAAGCCGCCTCGGCCAGTGCCAGATCGGCCACCAGCTTGGCCCGTTGCGCCTCGGCTTCGGCGATTTCGCGTTGCAGGCCAAGCGGCTTGGCAGCGATGACGGCGCGCTCGGCCTCAATCTCTTCCAAACGCCCCGCCATCTGCGCCAGACGCTTGGCCGCATCCCCGGCGCGGGTTTGCCAGCCCCGGATCTCCGCGGCCTGACTGCTGGTCCGCTCGCGTGCGACGGCCAGCGCCTGATCCTGCGCGGCAAGGCGGGCGGTGGCGGCTTGATGCTCGCGCCGCCCGGCGTCATGCTTGGCGCGCGCGGCCTCCACCAGCGCCCGGCCGGTTTCCGGTGCGGGCAGGGCGGATCGGCGAGCGTGGGCGGCATCGCGCTCTTCCTCTGCCCCGGCGCGTTGCCCGGCCAGATCCTGCGCCGCCGCCGCCAATTCCGCGCGCCGGGCGGTCAGCCGATCCCGTGCCGCTTCGGCGGCATCCACCGCGCGCAGGGCCGCCCGCTCGGCATCGGCTGCCGCAGCCACCTCGCGCTCTATCGCCACCGCTGCGGTTTGCGCTTGTGTCAATTCGCCAGCGATCCGCGCCGCTTCCGCCTCGGCCCGCGCCATAGCGTCACGCAGAGGCCCCACCTGCGCCTCCAGCGCGGCCAAGCGGTTCTCCGCCTCCAACCGTGCCGCCTCTGCCGCGCCTTCGCCGCGCGCCACAAACCCATCCCAGCGGCGCACATGCCCGCCCAGCGTCACCAGCCACACGCCCGGCGCCAATACCCGGCCATCATCGGCCTCCACCACCTGCACCAGCGCCAACCGTGCGGCCAGTTCGGGCGGGCAATCGGGCACATGGGCGGCCAGAGTTTGGGCGATCGCCTCGGGGGCTGTTGCCCCGGTCCAAAACCGCCCTTCCGGCCCTGCCGCGCCCAAAGGCGCCTTGGCATCGCGGCCCAGCACAGCGGCCAGCGCCCGCTCATAGCCCGGCGCCGCGCGCACATGATCGAGCGCCAGACGCCGCCCCGCCGCGCCCTTCTGCGCCTTGGCCCGCGCCTCGCGATCGCGAGCCAAAGCTTGATATTCGCGCTCCACGCCCGCCAGATCGGCGCGGGTGCCCGCCAGCGCCGCGCCTGCCGCATCGCGTTCGGCTTGCAAACCGGTCCGCCGGGCCTGCGCCTCGGCCAAGCCTGCGCGCGCGTGGGCCAACCTCTCCGCCGCCACCGCTCGCGCTGCCTCTGCCCGCGCCAGATCGGCTTCCGGATCGCCCGCCCGCTCCAGCGCCGCGGCCACATCGCGCTGCCTTGCGATCTCGCCCTCAATCCGCCGCAACTGGGCTTCGGCTTGCGCCACTTCGGCTTCGGCCACACGCCATTCGGCCTCCACGCCCGCTTGCTGTGCGGTGGCCTGCGCAAAGGCGATTTCGGCCGCGCGCGAATGGCGCTCGGCTTCCTCCACCGCCGCCGCCAGAGCAGGCCGCGCAGCTTCCTCCTGCGCCAGCGCCTCACGCCCGGCGCCCAGATCGCGCTGCAACCGCTCCAGCGCTTCGGCGGCATCATGCGTCATCCGGTCTGCCTCGCCGCGATCGGCTTCCAGCCGCGCCCGCTGCCGCTCCAGATCGGCGACACGCTGCTGCGCCGCCTCTAGCTGGCTGGTCAGGCCCGCCAGGCGGTGGCCCAGAAAATTCGCTGCCTCGCGCGCCTCGCCCACGGCATCGCGGGCATGGATCAGCGCCGCCGCCGCCTCGGCCTGCGCTTTTTGCGCTGCCACAGCGGCTTCCTGCGCGGTCTCCACGCGGGCTTGCGCCGCCTGCGCCTCGCCCCGCGCCTTTTCCGCCGCCGCCGCCGCCTCGCGCCAGCGGGCATAGAGTGCCCGCGCCTCGGCCACACGGATACGGTCGGACAGCGAGCGATATTTTTCCGAAGCGCGCGCCTGTCGCCGCAACCCGTTGATCTGCGTATCCAGCCCCGCCATCAGGTCTTCAAGGCGGGCCAGATTGGCCTCGGTCGCACGCAATTTCTGCTCTGCATCGCGCCGCCGCACATGCAGGCCAGCGATCCCGGCGGCCTCCTCCAGCATGGCGCGCCGCTCGGCGGGTTTGGCGGCGATGACGGCGGCGATGCGGCCCTGCGACACCAGCGCGGGCGAATGCGCCCCGGTGGCGGCATCGGCAAACACCAGCGCCACATCCTTCTGACGCACATCGCGCCCATTGATGCGATAGGCGCTGCCCGCTCCGCGCTCGATGCGGCGGACGACCTCCAATTCCTCGCCCTGATCCTCGGCGCAGAGCACCACTTCGGCAAAATCGCGCGGGGGGCGCCGCGATGTGCCCGCGAAGATCACATCCTCCATGCCGCCGCCGCGCATGCTCTTGGCGCTGCTTTCGCCCATCACCCAGCGGATGGCCTCCAGCAGATTGGATTTGCCGCAGCCATTGGGGCCGACAACACCCGTCAGCCCCGGCTCTATGCGCAATTCGGCAGGTTCAACGAAGCTCTTGAAGCCCGAGAGTTTCAGCCGCCGAAAATGCATCCTGCCTGCCTCAGGCCCCGGCGGCCTTCAGCGCGGCTTCGATTTCCTTCCACTCATTGCCGCTCACCTTGGTGCCATTCACAAACACGGTGGGGGTGGAATCAATGCCCTTGGCGCTGATCGCTTCGGATTCCTTGGCCACGGCTTCGGCGGCGGGCAGATTGGCGAGGCACTTGTGCTGATCCTCCACTGGCAGGCCGCGCGCGGAGAAGAAATCGGTGTACCCCAGCGCATCGGCCAGCGCGATATAGCGCTGCGCGGCGGGCAGGTTTTGCGCGGCCTTGGCCTTCTCAATGCCCTTTTCGGTGGCGGCGGACATGGCGTCAAAATTGGCGTAAATCTGCTCGACCAGCCCAAAGAACGTATCCGTCGCGCCACAGCGGGCCAGCACGGTCAGCGGAATATCCTGCGGGTGGATGGCAAAGCTGCGGAATTCATAGCTGACCTTGCCGCTGGCGATATAGTTGGTGTTGAGCGGCTGGGTCGCCTCCTGCGACAGCTTGGCGCAATGCGGGCAAGACAGCGAGCCATATTCCACCAGCTTGATCGCCGCCTTGGGGTTGCCCACCACCACGCCTGCGCCATCCTCGGTCTTGGCCACGATGTCGGTCCATGCCTTGCCCGCAGGGGGCGCCACGGCGGCAACAGGGCCGCTGCTGGCGGGGGCGGTGGCATCGCTACCCTTGTTGCAGGCGGCAAGGCCCAGCGCGAGCGGCAGGGCGGTAAGGGCGAAAAGGGCGCGTTTGGTCATGACGAGGGGCCTATCCTTGGAGATGTTGCGCAAGAGGTAGCGGGTGCGCGGGCAGGATTGAAGGGGGCTTGTTATTTCTGCGCATGCGGCAGGCTGGCTTGCAGCGAGGGCCAATCATGCGCATTGGCGAGCAGCTTGCCATTGATCGTAAAGCTGGGTGTGCCATTCACGCCGATCTTCTGGGCTTGCTCGCTCTGCGCCACGAGCCGCTTGAACATAGCCTCATTGGCAAGGCAGACCTTGGCCTTATCCGTGCTCAGGCCCAGCTTGGCCGCAATCGGATAAAGCTGGAGATCGGTGGCGACCTTGTTCAATTGCTCGCCCAAGCTGCCTTCGGACCATGCCTTGGTCTGCGTATCGGGCAGGCCTTGCCATGTGGCGCCCCATTGCGGCTGGGTGGCAAGGAATTGGCTGTGGAACGCGAAGAACTGGCTGGGTGGGGCGCAATTGACAAGCATGGCGATGGTCAGATCCACCCCATCGCGCAGCAGATGGCGCACCTCAAACGACAGCCTCCCACTGGCGATCGGCCCGGCGCGCAGCGGGGCGGCGCTCTCGGCCTCGAAATGGGCGCAATGGGGGCAGGTATAGCTCATATACTCCACCACCTTTTGCGCCGCCGCACGATTGCCCAGCAGATGCCCGCCCACGGGGGTGATGCTGGCCTGAGTGGCCCATGCGGCGGGTTTTGGGGCCGGGTTGCGCCGCGCCGGGGCGGCATGGCCCGCCATGGGCAGCAGCAGGGCGGCGGCAAGGCTCCAGCGCGCAAAGAGGCGGGCGGCAGAGGGCATCATTGGTCCTTTTCTTTGTCAAACATGCTGCGCGCCAGCGATTCGAGCACAGCCTTTAATTCCGGATCGCCAATATCGCGCAGGGAAACGCCCAGTTCGATGGGGATGGGTTTGAGATTGGGGGGCTGCGCGGGCGCCACATTCTGCGGGCGCGGCTGAACCTCGCCTTGCCGGATCTTCACCTTGGCCACCGCGCGATAGCCAAAGAAGCGGTTCACCCGTGCGATGATCTCGGGGATCTGGTGGCTGATCAAGGGCGCATGGGCGGGGCGCACCACAAGTTGCAGCGTGCCATCGCATTTCTCGCCGGGGGGAAAGCGGATCGCCTCTGGCGCGCAGACCTCGGCATGGCGCGCGCCCACGATTTCGGGCCAGCGCGTCACCACGCTCGATTGCACAAAGCCGAAGCGGCGAAAGGCGGTGCGGCCGATATCGGGCATCAGATCGGCAATGGCGCGCGCCTGCCCCCCGCGCGGGCGCTCATACAGGCGCTCGGCAGGTTTCGCGGTGCGTTTGGGCGTGCCCTTTGGGGCGCTGAGCCGATCCCTTTCCATGGCCCCCATGCCATGCCATAGCCGCCCCATGGATGCCAGAGCCGAAACGGGACTATACACCGCGCAGAGCGCCGCCACAGCGCTGCTGCGCTGGTATGATGCCCATGCGCGGGTGCTGCCTTGGCGGGCGGGGCCGGGGGCGAACCGGGCGGAGCCTTATCGTGTGTGGCTGTCTGAAGTGATGCTGCAACAGACCACGGTCGCCGCGGTCATCCCCTATTTCGAGCGGTTCACCACCCGCTGGCCCACGGTGGAGGCTCTGGCCGCCGCGCCGGAGGAAGAGGTGATGGCGGCCTGGGCAGGCCTTGGCTATTATTCGCGGGCGCGGCGACTGGTGGAATGCGCGCGCGTGGTGGCCGCGCGGGGCGGCTTCCCGCAGGATGAGGCGGGTTTGCGCGCTTTGCCGGGGCTGGGTGCCTATACGGCGGCGGCGGTGGCGGCGATCGCCTTTGGCCAGCGCGCGGTGGTGGTGGATGCCAATGTGGAGCGGGTGGTGGCCCGCCTGTTTGCCATGGGCGAGCCTTTGCCCGGCGCGCGCGGCGCGATCCGGGATGCCGCCGATGCTATTACCCCGGATGCGCGCTGCGGCGATTTTGCCCAGGCGATGATGGATCTGGGGGCCACGGTCTGCACCGCGCGCGAGGCCCGGTGTCTGATCTGCCCGTTGCGGGATATGTGCGCCGCGCGGGCCGAGGGCGCGCCCGAGCGCTATCCGGTCAAGCCGCCCAAGGCCGCCAAGCCCCAGCGTAAGGGCCGCGCCTTCTGGATCGAGCGGGATGGCCATGTCTGGCTGGTGCGCCGCGCGGCCAAGGGGATGCTGGGGGGCATGCGCGCTCTGCCCGATGATGGCTGGCATGCGCGCGCCGATGGGGCCGGGGCGCCGCCCTATGCCGCGCTCTGGCGCGAGGCGGGCCGGGTCGCCCATGTGTTCACCCATTTCGCGCTGGACTTGGGCGTGATGGTGGCCGACACCGCCAAACAGCCTGCGGGCGAGGGCGAATGGTGGCCGCTGGATCGGCTGGACGAGGCTGGCCTGCCCACGCTGTTTGCCCACGCCGCGCGCATCGCCCGCAACGCTGGTTTTACAAGGAAAGACCCATGACCAGACCACCCGTCACCTTCACCGGCAGCCCGCTGGACCGCGCCGATGCCGTGCGCTCCGATCCCGTCGCGCTGGCGGCGCTGATTGCGCAGGGCGGGCGGATGCTGGCGCTCGATGGGCTGGAGCCGCGCGTGGCGGATGGGGCGCTGGTGTGGGAGGCTTTGGAGCCTGCGGCTGAACTGGTGTTTCTGGGGCTGGACGCGGCGGGCATTGGTCATTTCGCCCCCGTGCCCGGCGCGCAGGATGCCTCCACCGCGCCGGCTGGATTCAATCTGTGGCAGGCGCTGGGCGGGCTGAGCCACGGCGAGATTGCGATCTATGGCGCGGCGCGGGCGCTGGTGGGCTGGCATGCGCGGCATCGCTTCTGCGCCCGCTGCGGCTCTGCCACCACCATCGCCAAGGGCGGTTGGCAGCGTGATTGCGCCAACCCCGCCTGCGCTACGCCGCATTTTCCGCGCACCGATCCGGTGGTGATCATGACTGTGGAGCATGAGGGGCGCCTCCTGCTGGGCCGCCAGCCACGCTTCCCCGCCGGGCGCTATTCCGCGCTGGCGGGCTTTGTCGAGCCGGGCGAGAGCATCGAGGAAGCCGTCGCGCGCGAGATCTTCGAGGAAGCGGGCGTGGCGGTGCGTGATGTGCGCTATGTGGCCAGCCAGCCTTGGCCTTTCCCGTCGAGCCTGATGATCGCGGCGCATGCCCATGCTGATGATCGGGCGATCACCATCGATGCCACCGAGTTGGAAGATGCCCGCTGGTTCACCCGCGCGCAAGTGGCCCAAGCGATGGCGGCCCGCGCGCAGGGGCAGGGCGGCGAGGCCTTTGACGCGCCCGAACCGCGCGCCGTGGCCTGGCATTTGCTGGTCGACTGGCTGGAGCGCACAGCCTGACAATCAAACGCCCCGCGCCCGGCCCAAAGGCCAGACGCGGGGCGATGATAACCCGCGAAGGATCCGCGCGATCAGTCGATCGTCACGGTCACCGCGCGGCGGTTCTTGGCCCAAGCTTCCTCGGTCGAAGCAGGATCAGCGGGCTTGTCCTTGCCATAGCTGACCGTGGTGATGCGCGCGGCATCGATGCCCACGCTCACCAGATAGGCCTTGGCAGCGCTGGCGCGACGCTCGCCCAGCGCGAGGTTGTATTCGCGGGTGCCGCGCTCGTCGGCATGGCCTTCCAGCGTGATCTTCTTGGCGGGATACTTCGCCAGCCAAGCGGCCTGACCCTTCAGGATCTCAACCGATTCGGCATCGACGTTATACTTGTCGAACGCGAAGTGGATAGTGTCGCGACCATTGATCGCAGACACGAAATCAGCCTGCGAACCGGGCACGGGGCCAGCGGGCAGTTCGGGCGCGGGGGCCGGGGTGGTGGTGGTGGTCACCGTCGGAGCCGGCACGGGCGGCAGGCTCTTGGGGGTCTTGGGCGCACAAGCGCTCATGGTCAGCGCGCCAACGCCAGCCAGCAATGCGGTCGAAACAACGCGAAAATTGGTGAACGAGGACATCAAGTCATCTCCTATAGCTGCACAGGAATCAGTATTACCGTTCCCACCCTGAAATATCTTATGGTTGTATTATTCTCGAACCGGGCCCCAAGAGGGGTCCGACCCATCGACCGGGGTCGGCAGGCGGCGCTCGTTGCGACCAGTCAGATCTACCTGCCAAATTGAGGATTTACCAGTGTTCTTCTCGGTCCGGAAGAATTGGATAATGCGGCCATTGGGCGCCCATGTTGGTGCCTCATCTTGCCAACTGTCGGTAAGATGGCGCATGCCGCTGCCATCCACATTCATAACTGCCACGCTCAGATTGCCAGCGATATGAGTAAAGGCAATCTGATCGCCGCGCGGGCTCCACTCGGGGGTGCCTGCGCGACCGCCGAAAAAGCTGATCCGGTGCTGGTCGCTGCCATCCGTGTTCATCACATAGATTTGCTGGCTGCCGCCGCGATCGCTTTCAAACACGATTTTGCGGCCATCGGGCGAGTAGCTGCCGCCGATATTGATGCCGGGCGTATCGGTCAATTTCTGCACTGCGCCGCCTTGGGCCGATACGCGATAGATGTTGGTGTTGCCCGCCGTGGCCATGGAATAGAGGATCCATTTGCCATCGGGCGACCAGCGCGGGGCAAAGGTGGTGTTGCCGGTTTCGGCCACCAGCCGTTGCGTTGCGCTTTCCACGTCATAAACATAGATGCGCGGGCGGCCGTTGAGATAGGAAAGATAGGCAATCTTTTTGTAATCAGGCGAAAAGCGCGGGGTGAGCGCCATGGCTTGGCCCGTGGTGATGAACCGGTGATTCGCACCATCGGAATCCATGATGGCCAACCGCTTCATGCGGTGCTCTTTCGGCCCTGTTTCGGCGATATAGGCGATGCGGCTGTCGAAAAAGGGGCTTTCGCCCGACAGGCGCGAATAGACCGTATCGGCGCATTTATGCGCGGCGCGGCGCCAATCGGCAGGCATCATTTCCCAATTGGCCTTCACCAATTGCTGTTTCAGGCTGACATCATACAGATAGCAACCGATCAGCAGATTACCATTGCTGGCCACCTGCACGCTGCCATGCACCAGCATTTCGGCCCCGCGCGCATTCCAGTTCGGGAAATCGGGCGTGGTGATCTGGATGATCGGCACAGCGGGCAGGGCGGCGGGGCCAACGGGCTTGAACAAGCCGTTATTTTTCAGATCGCCGGTGATCACATCGGCGATGGCACGGCCCAATTGCGTGGTGCTGCCCGCGCTGGCGGCGGTGGGCGTATCGATATTGGTGGCGAAGGCGGGGATATAGATGCCCAGACTTTGCCATGCCGAATCGTCGGTCACCGTGCCGGTCAGCACTTCGGGCGTGTCGGTCGTGGTGGCCTGAGGCGTGGGCGCGGCGGGGGCGGGCTTGGTGGGCGCGGCGGCCAGCGCCGGGCCTGCGCTCAGGGCCAGCGCGAGAGTGAGGGCAAGGTTACGCATCGTCATTGAGACAGGTTCCTGTCGAAGCGCCATTGAACATGTTTCCACGCATCATAGAGGTCTGGCGGCAAAGGGAAAGGTGCGGCAAGCTTGATCGCGCGCATGGCGTTTTCCCGATGCAGCGCGGCCTGTGGGCGATTGGCCGGGGTCAGGCCTTCCTGCCGCACCAGCGTGACCGGCCCAGCCAGTGTTCCATCGGGGTTGAGGTCAAAGGCGAGGATCGTCACCAACTGATCGGTTTCCACCCCCTGAGGCACACGCCAATACGGCTTGAGCTGGCGACTGATCGCGCCAGACAACGCGGCCTTGACCTGTGGGCCGATCACCGGGGCGGGCGGGGTTTGCGCCTTGCCATGGCCATTGGCGGCCACGCCTGTGAGGAAATCGGCGCCAAGGCGGCTGCCACCAAGCGGGGCCTTGCTGGGCTGGGCGGTGGTGGCTTTGCCGGGGCCAGCCTTGCCCGGAGCGGCTTTTCCGCTGCTGGAGGCCAGAGCGGCTGCGATGGGATCGGGCTTTGCCGGGGTTGGCTTGGCCGGGGTGGGCTTGGCGGGCGTGGGCTGTGGCGCGGGCTTGACCACCGGCTGGGGGGCCGGTTTGGCGATGGGTTGCGGCGCTGGCACAGGCTTGGCCACGGGTTGTGGCGCCTGTGCGGGCGCAGCTCCGCCCTCCTGCTGTTCACCCACCTGTGGGCCTTGATCGGGCGCGGCCTCTTCCTTGCTGGGCGAGGTGGCTTGCAGACCAACATCATCGCTCAGCGTCACCTGCATCCGCTGCGGCGGCAGCGGCTTGGGCGCCGAGGGGGCGAGCGCCAGCACCGCCACCAGCGCGACATGGCCGAGCAGGGCCAAGCCCAGCCCGATCGCTTCCCCGCGCGTCATGCTGTTATCAGCCATCGTCTCTGCTCTAGCGCGTACCCGGCTGAGCAGATTCAGCCGAGCCACCCGCCACCGTTATCACCGAGATGGCGGTGATCCCGGCGTGGTTCAATTCGCCCATCAGCGCGGCCACACGGCCAAAATCCAGCGCCTTGTCCGCGCGCAGCGTCACCAAGGGCGCTTGCCCATCCGCGCCCTTGGGCAGAGCGGTGATGCGGTCGGCCAATTCGCCTGGGGCCACTTCGGCATTGTCGAGGTAGATCTTTCCTTCGCGGTCGATGCTTACCGTGACTTGGTGCGGGGCCTGCTCCAGCGGCTTGGCGCGGCTGTCGGGCAATTGCAGCGGAATGCCCGCCTTCATCAGCGGCGCGGTGACCATGAAGATGATCAGCAGCACCAACATCACATCCACCAGCGGCGTGACGTTGATTTCCGCCATCGGCGCGCGGGCGCCCCGGCCACGACGGCCACGGCGCGAAAATTTATGAATGCCCATCGCCATGGCTCAAAGCCCGTCGAGTTCGCGGCTGAGGCTGGCGTGGAACCGGTCCGCAAAGCGTTGCAGGCGCGATTCAAACCCGTTCACCGCATGCGAATAGCGGTTATAACCGATCACGGCGGGGATAGCGGCAAACAGGCCGATGGCGGTGGCAAACAAAGCCTCCGAAATGCCCGGAGCCACCACGGCCAGCGAGGAATTCTGCTGCTGCCCGATCTGGAAGAAGCTGTTCATGATGCCCCACACCGTGCCAAACAGGCCGACAAAGGGCGCCACCGAGCCGACCGTGGCCAGAAAATTCAGCCGATCCGCCAGCTTCTCGGCCTCGGCGGCCACCACGCTGTCCATCACACCCGACAGGCGCTGGCGCGCGCCCTCGCGGTCGATCTTGCCGGTAGCCGACCGGCGCCATTCGCCCAGCGCCGCCGACACCACCTTGGCCACGGGCAGATCGGCATTCTCGCCGCTGCCGCGCTCGGCCTGAAAGGCATCGATGTCGCGCGATTTCCAGAAATCGGCCTCATACGTGTCCGCCTTGCGGCGCAGCCCGGCCAGACGGAAGCCGAAGGAGAGCAGGATGGTCCACACCCATACGCTGGCCAGCAGCAGGCCGCCCATCACCACCTTCACCACGATATCGGCATCAAGGAACAGGCGGACAGGATCAAGATGCGAAGGCGCGCCAGCGGCGGCGGCTAGCAAGGAAAGAGTGGTCATGGTGTCCCTGTATTGGCAGGTTTGGTTTCGGGTTCGGCCCCGGCAAAGGCCGTAAAAGCCGCTCGCCATGGCGCAGGCTGACGGCGGGGCCGCCCTTCGGGGGAAACAAAGCCGACACGCACCCGCGCTTCGGCCAAAAGCACATCCTGTCTGAACGCGCGTTGAATCAGCCATGCGGAGGCGGCGGAGACTTCTTCCGCGCTGGTGGTGATATGCACAATATCATCCAGCCGCGCCGGGCTGGCCCAGCGGATCTGCATCTCGGCAACAACATAGGCGCCTTCGCCCGATTCGACCGCACCGCGCTGGTCGATCCCCAGGAGGCGCAGCAGATCGGATCGGGCGCGTTCAAACCATTTCACGTAATTGGCATGATAAACCACGCCCGACAGATCCGTATCCTCATAGAACGCCCGCACCGCATAACGATGCAACGGGCCAGCGAGGTGGCCCGAGGGCGGGAGGGGAAAATCAGTCATCACCGGGAACCTAGCCTGAGCTAGCGGGCTAGGGCAAGTAGAGAGAAGTCTAAATCGCGGCGCGCTTTGCGTAATGAGCGATTCAATTCGCGATCATGATGCCCAATGGGCGGCCACCAAACAGATGAACATGCAAATGTGGCACTTCTTGCCCACCGTTTACCCCCACATTGGCGAGAAGCCGATAGCCCGGTTCCACCAAACCCAGCTCACGCGCCACATGGCCGACAGCGCGAATAAAGCCCGCGATCTCTTCTGCCGGGGCGCTGGCGGAAAAATCATCCCAACTGACATAGGCGCCCTTGGGGATCACCAGCACGTGGATGGGCGCCTGCGGGGCAATATCGTGAAAGGCCAGCGCGTGCTCGTTTTCGAACACTGTCTTGCAAGGGATCTCTCCGCGCAGGATCCGGGCAAAGATATTGGTGGGATCATAGGGCAGGCGGGGATCGATCGGCACAGGCGCGGCTCCTTATGTAGGGTGCGGCAGGCCTTTAGCGCGGATCGGGAAAGGGAAAAAGGGGGGGTAGCCAGACGCTACCCCATCTGGATCAGAATTCAGACCAATCCTCGGCCACGGCGGCATTACCATGCGACACCGGGGCAGGGGCGGGCGCACGGCGCGGAGCGCTGCGCATGGCCGGCAATTCCACCACCGGCGCGCGGGCCGAGGCGTGGGCGGGCGCGCGGCTTGGCGCGCTACGCCCGCCGCCCGACAGGCTGAAGCGATCGACCACAGCGGTCAGGCGTTCGGATTCATGGGCCAGACTGCGCGAGGCAGCGGTGGATTCTTCCACCAGCGCGGCGTTTTGCTGGGTCGCTTTGTCCAGATCGGCGATCACACTGTTGACCTGTGCGATGGATTCGGCCTGGCTATTGGCGCCTTCGGCAATGCCGCCGATCATGTTGGCCAATTCGCTGGCCTTGTGCACGATGCGTTGCAGCGAGGCCTGCGTTTCGGACACCATTTCCACGCCGTGCCGCACTTCCTTGCCGGAATTGACGATCAGCGCGCTGATCTCGCGGGCGGCCTGCGCACTGCGTTCGGCCAGATTGCGCACTTCGGTGGCGACCACCGCAAAGCCCTTGCCCGCATCGCCCGCCCGCGCGGCCTCCACGCCAGCATTGAGCGCCAGCAGGTTGGTCTGGAACGAGATGCCATCGATGATTTCCACGATGGAGCGCATTTTGTCGGATGTGGCCGAAATCGAGGTCATGGCAGACACCGCTTCCTGCATCAGCTTGCCGCTGGTGCTGGCTTCCTGTTCGGTATCCTGTGCCGAGGCGGCGGCATGGCCGGCGGCATTGCGCGATTCGGCCACAGAATTGGTCAGATCGCGCACGGTGTTGGCGGTTTCGCCAAGGCTGGCGGCTTGGCCCTCGGTGCGGCGGGCCAGATCCTGCGCGGCGGCGGAAATCTCCCCAGCGCCCGTGCGCACCGCGGTCGAGGAGCGCGACACTTCCGACATCTGATCGGCGAGCGAGGCCAGCGTGGCGTTGAAATCTGCGCGCAGCGCTTCATATTCAGAGGGGAAGGGGGTGTTGAGGCGATGGCCAAGGCGGCCTTCCTTCAGCGCATTCAGCCCTTCTTCCAATGCGCCGGTCACCTGCGCCTGCACGGCGATCTTGGCCTCGGCTTCGGCCTGGCTGCGTGCGGCGATCGAGGCGCGGATGCCTTCCAGCGCGCGGGCGATTTCGCCCAATTCGTCATGCTTGTCCGCGCCGGGCACATCAATGTCGAGCTGCCCCTGCGCCATATCATTCATCGCATTGCGCAGCCGCACCAGCGGCCCGGTCACACGGAAGCGGAACATCACCAGCACCGCCAGCGCCAGCAACACCGCCACCCCGCCCAGCACCCATGTGTTGCGCAAGGTGGAGGCCGAGGCCTCCGAGGCATCCTTCGACTGCTGATCGACCAGGCTCTGGTTATAGGCCAGTTCCTCTTCGGCGGCGGCGCGCAATTGCTTGGCATCCTCCACCAATGGCCCGCGATAGAGCGTGCGGGCCTGTTCGAATTGGCCCGATGTGGTCAGGTTGCGGATTGAGGTCAATTGCCCGCGCACCACGGCCCATTTCTTGAGCAAATTATCGTATTGGACCTGCTCATGCGCGTCGGAAATCAGGGGTTTGTAATCGGACAGTTGCTTGTCGACTGTACCGATGGCATCATCAAAAGCCGCAAAATCCTTGCGGGCGGCTTCGGTATTGTCGGCCAGCGCCACCCGCGCGCCGCGCACACGGGCCACTTCCATATACACTTCCAGCTTGCCGAGCGCCGCGACAGACGGGACGGAATTGGTCGTGATATAGGTCAGATTGGTGCTGACAGCGCTAATCCCCGAAATCGAGGACAGGGATGCCACGCCAATGATGGCGGCCAGCCCGAGCGCGCTGGTGGTGACGATGGTGCTGATTTTGAGTCGGGAAAACACGGGCGACCTCTCTTTTGGGTTGCCTGTGATTTAGTCCTCAACATTCAAGGATGGCCTTCGATTGGCCCCCGTTCGCGCCCTCATGAAAGGTTAAAGGCGCGGTAACCATGCCCGCCCTGTTGGTGGGGCGGGCATGGGCCTGTTCGCGATCAGGCGGCCGAAATGGCGGCCTTCACAATCTTGCCGGGGTTGCGCGGCGGCTCGCCCTTGGGCAGCGCGTCGATGGTTTCCATGCCGGATTCCACCACGCCCCACACCGTGTACTGGCGATCGAGGAAAGTGGCATCATCAAAGCAGATGAAGAACTGGCTGTTGGCCGAATGCGGATAGCTGGTGCGCGCCATGGAGCACACGCCGCGCACATGCGGTTCGTTGTTGAATTCGGCCTTCAGGTCGGGCTTGGACGAACCGCCGGTGCCGGTGCCATTGGGGCAGCCGCCCTGCGCCATGAAGCCGGGGATCACGCGGTGGAACTTCACACCGTCATAGAAGCCTTCGCCCACCAGTTCCTTGATGCGCTCCACATGGCCGGGGGCCAGATCGGGGCGCAGCTTGATGACAACATCGCCCGTGCCGTTGCCGGTATCCACGGTGAAGGTCAGAAATTCGTCGGCCATATATGCTCCTAGTGGGTTGAGTGCGGCCAAAGCCAAAGCCGCATTCCTTTGCGGCGCTGATATAGGGGCGCGGGCGCGAGTGGCAAGCCCATGACAGCTGCCATCAACGGTTGCATTTGCTGCAAAGCTGCCTAATCCAGCCGGGGATGACTGTTGAGCCTGTCGATACCGCTTTTGCCGATGCCACCAGCCCCGTTGATAGCGGGATGCAGGCCGAAGAGGCGTTGCTGACGGATTCGGATCGGCTGGATTCGGATAATCGGCTCAAGGGCGATTTCGTCCGCCGCGTGCGCGTCGCGCTTGATGCGGGGCAGGATGATCGCGTCTATGCGCTGGTCGAGCCGCTGCACCCGGCCGACATCGCCGATCTGTTCGAGCTGATCGATCAGGACAAGCGCCCGCAACTGGCCGATGCCATCGGCGATCTGATGGGCGGCGAGGTGTTTGCCGAGCTGAACGATCACGTCCGCGAGGCGCTGGTCGATGAGCTGTCCGCCGAAGACATCGCCG
>Ga0302262_10000494_pt1 | contig 16350 bp, 18 predicted proteins | sample II_Fen_E3_4_FD_194557 | JGI IMG/M metagenome (GOLD analysis project Ga0302262, IMG submission 194557) | Peat permafrost microbial communities from Stordalen Mire near Abisko, Sweden - II_Fen_E3_4 | ecosystem: Environmental > Terrestrial > Soil > Wetlands > Permafrost | place: Sweden: Abisko...
GGTGGATTGTAAAACGATATTTCCTTAATCTTTGCTGCCTCTATAAGCTGCCTGTCAACTTACTGACCCTTTCTTTTTAATCCTGATCCCCCAAGGAGACTTCATGAGCGTACTGGTAAATAAACAGGCCCCGGACTTTGATGCGGCGGCAGTGTTGGGCGACGGTTCCATCGTCGACAGCTTCAAGCTGTCTTCCCTGCGCGGCAAGTACGTGGTGCTGTTTTTCTGGCCTCTGGATTTCACCTTTGTCTGCCCGTCGGAAATCATTGCCCACGACAACCGCATCGCCAGGTTCCGCGATCTGGGTGTGGAAGTGGTCGGCGTCTCCATCGATTCGCAATTTACCCACCACGCCTGGCGCAGCACGCCGGTGGCCAAGGGTGGCATCGGCGAAGTGCAGTTCACCATGGTGGCTGACGTCAAACACGAAATTACCCGTGCCTATGGCATCGAGCACGAAGACGGCGTGGCGCTGCGCGCTTCGTTCCTGATCGACAAGGCTGGCGTGGTCCAGCATCAGGTGGTCAATAACCTGCCGCTGGGTCGTGATGTCGACGACATGCTGCGTCTGGTCGAAGCCCTGCAATTCACCGAAGAGCATGGCGAAGTCTGCCCTGCCGGCTGGCGTCCGGGCCAGAAAGGCATGAAGGCCGACGCTCAGGGCGTGGCCGATTACCTGGCCGAGAACGCCAAGAGCCTGTAACCCCGTCGTTGCGGCTATGGCCGCAACGTCACCCTTTCAGGGCTGTCGGGTTTTTTCGCCAGTCCTCATTCATACAGCCGTTCCGACCACGGCTATAGATGGCCGGTCGATAGGAGTGTGTCATGTCTGATGTACGTCATTCCCGAGTGATTATTCTCGGCTCCGGCCCTGCCGGTTACAGCGCGGCCGTTTATGCCGCCCGCGCCAACCTCAAGCCGCTGCTGATCACCGGCATGCAGGCTGGCGGTCAGTTGACCACGACCACTGAAGTCGATAACTGGCCCGGTGACCCGCATGGCCTGACCGGCCCGGCGTTGATGGAGCGGATGCGCGAGCATGCCGAGCGCTTTGAGACTGAAATCATTTTCGACCATATCAATGCGGTCGATCTGGCGGGTAAGCCGTTCAGCCTCAAGGGCGACAGCGGCACCTACACCTGTGATGCGCTGATCATCGCCACTGGCGCCAGTGCTCGCTATCTGGGCCTGCCTTCGGAAGAGACCTTCATGGGCAAGGGCGTTTCCGCCTGTGCGACCTGTGATGGCTTCTTCTATCGCAACCGTGAGGTAGCGGTGGTCGGCGGCGGCAACACGGCTGTTGAAGAGGCGCTGTACCTGGCCAATATCGCCAGCAAGGTGACCCTGGTCCACCGTCGCGAGACGTTCCGTGCCGAGAAGATTCTGATCGACAAGCTGCATGCCCGTGTCGCTGAAGGCAAGATCGAGCTCAAGCTCAATGCCACCCTGGACGAAGTGTTGGGTGACAACATGGGCGTGACCGGGGCGCGTCTGAAAAACAACGACGGCAGCTTCGCCGAGCTGAAAGTCGATGGCGTGTTCATCGCCATCGGCCATACTCCGAACACCTCGTTGTTTGAAGGCCAGCTGGCGTTGAAAGACGGCTACATGGTGGTGCAGGGCGGTCGTGAGGGTAATGCCACGGCGACCAGCGTCGCCGGTGTGTTCGCGGCAGGTGACGTGGCTGACCACGTCTACCGTCAGGCGATCACCTCGGCCGGTGCCGGTTGTATGGCGGCCCTGGACGTCGAGCGTTATCTGGACGGCCTGGCCAACGCCTCGTTCTGATTGCGTTCTGCATTAAAAAAACCGGCTTCGGCCGGTTTTTTGTGGGCGACGAAAAACTCGTGAATGCAACTCCCCCGTAGGCGCGGCTTCAGCCGCGAGGGCGTCCTCCCGGCTAAAGCCGGTCCTACAGGGTAGCGGCCGACTCAGGCCTTGCGCGTCAGCGGTTCAGCGCTGAATTTCACCCCTGCCAGGCCGTGGGCAATCAATGCCCGGATATTGCCGTGGTCGCTGCCATCGGGCGTGGCTTTCACAGAACGGTAGTGCTCGCCGAAGGCCAGCAGGGCTTCTTCGTCGCTCAGGCCTTCCAGCAGGGCCAGGCCCAGAGTCTTGCAGGAGCCTTCGTTCTGCCCGGCGGCGTTGTCCACCGGGCCGTTGCGGAATGCCTGGGGCTGGTAGTGGTAGTGGGCGGCGACAAAGGCCAGGGTGTCGGCGAAGGTGTGTTCGCCACTGCGCAGGCTGCTACGCAGCGTGTTCAGGTCAGTCATGTTTGGCTTCCTTGGCGAACGCGGCTTGTTGCTCGGCGCTGGCTTCTTTCTGGTACTGGGCTTTCCACTCGTTGTACGGCATGCCGTAAACCACTTCGCGGGCGTCATCGAGGCTGATATCGATGTGCTTTTCATCGGCCGCTGCCTTGTACCACTTGGACAGGCAATTGCGGCAGAAGCCTGAGAGGTTCATCAGGTCGATGTTCTGCACGTCCTTGCGGCTGTCCAGATGGGCGACCAGGCGGCGGAAGGCGGCTGCTTCGAGTTCGAGACGTTCTTGGTCGGTCATGATCGGGGGCTCTGGTTCGTAAGTCGTGTGCGGGCTAAGGGCGCGGATGATAAAAGTTTCAGCGGCGCCCCGCCAAGGTAATCGACACCGACTCGGCAAAGCGCAGGGCATGCGGCTTGTCGACTTCGACTTCGGCATAGCGCACCTCGGGGCGGCTCATCACCAGGTCCAGTACTTCCTGGGTCAAGCGTTCCAGCAGGGCAAAGCGATTGCCTTCGACATGCTGGATGATCGCCTTGGTGATGGTCCGGTAGTTCAACGCGTGATCGATGTCGTTGTCGCGCACGGCTTCCTGGGCAGGATAGAGAATCGTCAGGTTGATCAACACATCCTGCTTGTTGATGATTTCGTCTTCGTTGATGCCGATGTAGGTGCGCAGACGCAGATCCTTGACCCGAATGCGTGCAGTTCCCGGTTCCAGTGTGGGCATGCCTATTTGCTCCGTCCGATCAGTTGCAGGAATTCCATGCGGGTGGTGTTCGACTCGCGGAAGGCGCCGAGCATCACCGAGGTGTTCATGGTCGAGTTCTGCTTCTCGACGCCGCGCATCATCATGCACATGTGTTTGGCTTCGATGACCACGGCCACGCCAGCGGCGTTGGTCACAGCCTGGATGGCATCGGCGATTTGCCGGGTCAGGTTTTCCTGGATCTGCAGGCGTCGGGCGAACATGTCGACGATCCGGGCGATCTTCGACAGCCCCAGCACTTTGCCGGTCGGAATGTAGGCCACATGGGCCTTGCCGATAAACGGCAGCAAGTGGTGCTCGCACAGCGAATACAGCTCAATGTCCTGGACGATCACCATTTCATCGTTGTCAGAGGCGAACAGCGCGCCATTGACGATCTCCTCGATGCTCTGTTCGTAGCCGTGACACAGGTACTGCATTGCTTTGGCTGCGCGTTGCGGCGTGTCCAGCAGACCTTCACGGTCCGGGTCTTCACCCAGACCGACGAGAATTTCGCGGTAATGCTGAGGCAGGGACAAGGTCATTGAAGAGTTCCTCGGGGCGGCTTACTTGAGGTGCCGTCCGCCGTTAACGGTCAGGGTTGTGCCGGTGACATAAGGCGTGTCCAGCAGATAGCGCAAACTCTGATAGATCACCTCGGCACCGGGTTCGATACCCATGGCTGACTTGGCCAGGGCCAGGGCGCGGTAGGCCGCGTTGTCCTCGGGTTGAAACATCAGCAGGGCCGGGGCAATGCCATTGACCTTGATGGCCGGGGCGAAGCGCGCGGCGAACGACAGCGTCAAGCTGTCCAGCCCGGCCTTGGTCGCGCAATACGCCGTGTGTTTGCTGCTGCCCTTGCGCGTCACGTCATCGCTGATATGCACAATATCGGCGAACTCACTGCGCAATAGCAGCTCGGCGCCATGCAGGTTGATCAGATAGGGCGCCAACATATGCACGCTGAACATCTGCGCAAAGGCGGCGGCTTCACTGCCGGGTTTTTCGGCGAGCCATTCAGAAGCGTTGTGAACAATGGCGCGCAGCGTGTCGGTGTGGTTTTTCAGGGTCTCGATAAAAGCCAGGATCCCCGTTTCAGAAGCAAAGTCGGCGTACAACGCAATCGCTCCCAGCTTGCGCAATGTCTCGACGCCAGGGCGCTCGCTGCGATAGCTGATGATCACCGGATGGCCGTCTGCCAACAGACGCTGCGCGCAATGCAGACCCACACGCTGGCTGGCGCCGGTGATCAGGATCGGTGCGGAGGCAGAGGCCATGGAAGTGCTCGGGATCAGGATGGGGATAGGTGTGATTACAGTTGCCGCAGACTGTTTCCTACGTTGCAAGTAGGCAAAGTTATACCAATGGTCGGCAGCAGACAACCGCGGCTGTGGGAGCGTGGCTTGCCCGCGATGAACGATAACGCGGTGTGCCTGGCGAACCGCATCGACCAATTCGCGGGCAGGCCACGCTCCCACAGCGAAGGCGGTGCGTCAGGTAAAACCTGTTCAGGCGATCATTTTTTCAATGCGTCGAGGCTGACCCGACCGGGCGCGCCGCAGGTGTCGGGGTGCTGTTGAGCCAGGGTGCAAGCAGCCGGGTGGACAGCGGAATGAACATGAATACCATCAGCGGGGTCAGGACCAGCGTGCTGATCATGATGCGCGGCAATAGCTCAAGGTGATTGAGCAACGGCCCCAGCAGGTAGTTGAAGGCCAGCGACACCGGAAAGAATGCCAGCCAGATGGCCACGGCCTGTTTCCAGCGTGGCGGCCGCGCATCGACGGCGCCGAACCAGCCTTCGATGCCGCTGACCCGGCGTTCCGACGGCTGCACGAACATGCCGCTGCCGCGCACCAGCCAGGAGCGTCGCGAGGAAGAATGCTCCCAGGCGTGCAGGGTATCGGCATTGGCGAAACGGAAAATAATCTGGAACTCATCACCGCCAGGGGGCGGGGCGAGCACACCGGAACCCAGATAACCGGGGAAGTCAGTGGCCAGTTGTTCACCTTCCTGAAGCCAGCTCATCAGTTCCTGATAACGGCCATGGGCGACACGGCGGGCCACCATCAAGGTGACGGGAGAGGTAGACATTGTGTATCTCCGATAAACGAGTGAGGGTCCCGGATAGGGACGTCACATGACAGGGCGCCGGGGTGGTGGCGTCGTGTCAGAAACTTCGTGTAAAAACTTGCAAGGATTATTCCTGAAATCCACAAATAAGCCAGAGGACTTCGTCATTGGCCCATTCGTAAGCCTGTAAGAGTACAATGCCGACACTGTTTCCAAGTGATTGCGTCATGACTGAAGCTGCTGATAACCACGCCTTTCATTTAGAACTCAAGCCAGACCTCAGGCAGGAAGAGCTTTTCCCGATTCGCGAAGTGTCGCGGATCACGGGAGTCAATCCTGTGACCCTGCGCGCCTGGGAGCGTCGCTATGGGCTGATCCAGCCCACTCGCACCGACAGCGGGCATCGGCTGTACTCCCAGGCCGATATCGAGGAAGTTCGCAGCATCCTCGGCTGGATCAATCGTGGCGTGGCGGTGAGCAAGGTCAGCAAAATCCTCGCAACCGCACGGATTGCCAAGGCCCAGGCCATGCCGGTGCAGAACGATGTAGTGCTCGGCGAGTGGGGCGAGTGGCAGGTGCAGATACGCCAGGCGGCCGAGTCATTCGACGAGCGGCGCCTTGAGCAACTCTACGGGCAGATTTTTTCCGCTTACCCGGCCCATGTCGTATTCCAGGACATCTTCATGCCGGTCTGGCGCGGGCTTGCCCAGCATCAGGAGCAGTTCGGCCAGACCAGCCAATGGCTGTTTCTCGACAATTTCTTGCGTGCGCGCACCCTGCAACGCCTGCAAATAGGCGCCGGAATTGCCGAACAACAGGTGTTGCTGGCCGCCATGCCGGGACATTGTCGTGAGTTGGAACTGTGGGTTGCGGGCCTGTTGCTGGGCAATCACGACACTGGCGTGCGTGTCCTTTCCATGGGCCAGCCGCTGGAAGAACTGAGCCTGGTCTGCAGCAAGGTTCAGCCGTCGGCGCTGGTGCTGTTCTCCAATCATTCACCTGCCCTGGATCTGCCGCGTCGTCTCAAGCGCTTGGCGCTGACGCTGGACTGCCCATTGCTGTTGGCCGGGGAAATGTCCGATCTGGCAATCGATGCGCTGGTGGGCTCGCCGATTGCCTGCCTGGGAAGTGAAGGGCGTTCGATGCAGCGGCGTTTGCAGCAGTTTCTTGCGGGCCATCTGGACAGCTAAAACCGACGCCTATTTATGCATCGCCGGGTGGACCTGCCGATGCTGCGCAAGAATGTACTGACGCAATCGTTCGATCTGCTCCTTGTTGCGCTGGCTCAGGCGATAGGCGATCAAGCCTTTCTCGGTGACGCGCTCAACCGTGCCATGCAAGGCAATGGGCCGAAGACCGGGTGGGTTGAGCCAGGCCGAGAAGCGTTTGGGCGCCTTGGTCGACCTGCGGTTCTCCAGCAACACGCCTTTGAATGACAACTCATGGACCCACAGGCCGGTGAGCGCACCTTTTTCCGTTTCCAGCGGCAGGGGCTCGCGCAGCAGCAGGCGCCAGGGCCGGACCTGCGGGCCTTGCTCAAAGATGCTCGGGGCGCCGACTTCCAGGTGTAACGCGTGAAACTCGTCTTCCACCAAATGCAGGGGAAAGGTCATCTGCTGATTGTCGAACTGCGCCTGCAGCGTGATTTGCTCGTGCGCAGCCAGACGCGTCAGCAGATCCTGGATCTGAATCCCACCGTTCACAATCAGGCTGCGTGTCGCATCGCGCACGTTCAGCCTGGGGTTGCGCTGCATGTTCTGGATGAAATCCAGTTCCGCCTGAGTGAGCAGGGTGTCGTGTTGCATGACGCGGCTCGGTCTACCCGTTAATTAAAAAAAGACCATTTTTTAAGTATTTTGTTGCAACCGCTGGTCAGCTTTACAGGCCGCGAGCTCGGCGCGAACCTGCGCCAATTCGGCTTCCAGGGCCTGCACCCGCTGCAGCGCGTCCACTTGCAGCGTGACGTCTTTTTGTACGCCAATGAAATACAGGCGTTGATCGGCTTCGTTGCGTACCGGCGTGATCGACAGTTCGTTCCAGAAGGTGCTGCCGTCCTGACGGTAGTTGCGCAGTACCTGGCGGCAGGGCTCGCCGTTCAACAAAGCCAGGCGAATCGCCTCGCGGGCAGGCTGGTCACGCTCCGGGCCCTGAAGAAAACGGCAATCCTGATACAAGATGTCATCCGCCGCGAAGCCGGTTATGCGCTCGAAGGCTTTGTTCACGTAGATCAGAATGTTGTCGTCATCCCCTTCCTTTTCGGCGACGACGATACCGTCATTGGACGCATCGACGACCAGTTGCAGCAATTTCGCGTTGATCATTGGCAATCTTCCATGGGTGTTGGCGGGAGAGACGATTCTAGGACGTTGGTGGTTTCGGGCATACTACGCGTCGATTTTATCCAGACATGGAAAAGAGTATGAGAATCGCCATTATTTCCGGTTCGGTTTACGGTGCTGCTGAAGAAGTGGCTCGACATGCCGGGAACCTCCTTCGCGAAGCGGGGCATGACATCCATTACAGCCCGCGCACGACCCTGGCTGAACTGCAGGCCTTCGACCCTCAGGCGCTGCTGGCGGTGACGTCCACCACCGGCATGGGCGAATTGCCCGATAACCTGCAACCGCTTTACTCGCAGATTCGCGACGCCCTGCCCGCCGCCTGGCGTGGCCTACCCGGTGGCGTGATCGGCTTGGGCGATGCCAGCTACGGCGACACCTTTTGTGGCGGGGGCGAGCAGTTGCGCGAGTTGTTCGCCGAGCTAGGTGTGGTTGAAGTACAGGACATGTTGCGCCTGGACGCCAGCGAAAGCGTCACCCCGGAAAGTGACGCCGAGCCCTGGCTGGCCGAGTTCATTAAGCACCTGGCCGGCTGACAGCACTCAACCAGCGGCCTGCTCGCGCAACAACGCCAGCCAGGCCTGCGCGGCCTTTGATAGATAGGCGCCCTTGCGCCAGATGAAGACGATGTCCCAGCGTAAATTGGCCGGCGCTTTCAAGCGCAGGCGGATGACGCCGGGGCGGATCAGGCTGCGGGCCACCACGCTGGGCAGCAGCACTACGCCCTGGCCGGCAGCCACCAGGGCGGTGAGGAAGTCCGCCTGGCCGCTGCGGCCACTTTCCTTGGGGGTAAACCCCAACTGCTGGCACGCCTGGATCAGGCGATTGTTAAGCACGAAACTGCGCTGGTACATCAGGAATGGTGTATCGGCCAGTTCGCTCAGCTCGACCTCGCCGTTTTCCGCTAGTGGGTGCCCAGTGGGCAGCAACACATCCAGCGGCTCATCGCAGAAGGGTTGCCAGGCAAACGCCGGATCATCGGGCGTCAGGCTGCCACCGACTTCCAGTTCGCCATTCATGATCGCCTGTTCGATGACCAGGCTGCCGCCTTCGAGCAACTGGACATTGATATTCGGGTAGCGTCGGCGGTATTCGGCGAACAGTTCGGCGAACAGGATTTCGCCGCCGAGCATCGGCAGGCCCAGGCGCAGATCGCCACGGGCCAGATTGCTCAGGTCGTCGAGTTCACGCAGTAGCCCATTGCGCAGCAGCAACATTTCTTCGGCGCGCTGCAACACCACATTGCCCGCCGCCGTCGGCCGAATCTGCGAGGCCCAGCGATCCAGCAGTACAACCCCCAGGCTTTGCTCCAGCTGTGCCACTTGTTTGCTCACGGCCGACTGGCTGACGTGCAGCGTCTTGGCCGCCTGGGTAAAGCCGCCTTGGCGCACCACTTCGATAAAGCTGCGCAGTTGTTTGAATTCCACGGTGCAAAGGCTCCTCGGCCAAATGACAAGATTCCAGAATGGAATTGAGTCGAGTCCAACTATTCGCTTTTGGGATGATAGTCGCGGATTTAGACTGCATGCCAGAGGAGTCAAAGATCATGAATGTTGCAACCTTGCGTCGCGTGGGCCGTATGTTGTTCGAACTGGCGGTTTTTCTTGCCATCTATCAGCTTGGCTGCCAATTGGCACTGTGGCTGGGCTGGCCTATCCCTGGCGGCGTGATTGGCCTGGCCCTGCTGTTGTTGGTGTTCGCCTGCGGGGTGATCAAACCGGCGGCCCTGCAATTGGGCGCGGGTCTGCTGCTGGCGGAAATGCTGTTGTTCTTTATTCCGGCCTTGATGAGCCTGCTTGATTACGGGGCGCTGGTGCGCACTGAAGGCTGGCGAATCATGCTGGTGATTGGCATCAGCACCTTGACAGTGATGTTGGTCACGGCGCTGACCGTGGAGTGGGTCTGCCGCTGGAGAGTTCGCCATGAAGTTTGAGCCGATGCCGGTATTCTGGCTGGCCTTGACCCTGCTGGCCTACCTGTTCAGCCGCTGGATTTACGGCCGCACCGGGCGTTATCTGCTATCGCCGCTGATTCTGGTGCCTGTCCTGTTGTTGGCCGTCGCCTTGCCGCTGCACACCGCCTATGCCGAATATTCGGCCGATACCCACTGGCTGATGCTGGTGCTGGGGCCGGTCACGGTGGCCTTTGCGGTGCCGATCTGGCAACAGCGGGCCTTGCTCGCGCGTAACTGGCTGGCCTTGCTGATCGGGATGATCGCGGGCAGCGCCGCGTCGATTGGCAGTTCGTTCGGGCTGGCCAAGGCCCTCGCGTTGGACACTGCCGTCACCATGTCTTTGGTGCCACGCTCGATTACCACGCCTTTCGCCATGCCGATGGCCCACGATCTGGGCGGCATACCGGATTTGACCGCCGTCTTCGTCATGTTTACCGGCGTCTTCGGCGCGGCCCTGGGCGGTGTGCTGCTCAAATGGCTGCCGCTGCGCAGTGCCCTGGCCCGTGGAGCGTTGTTTGCCGTCGGTGCCCACGGCGCTGGCGTCAGCCGTGCGCGGGAGGTGGGCGGCGAAGAAGGCTCGGTGGCCGGTCTGGTCATGGTCTTGACCGGATTGCTCAATCTGTTCGCCGCGCCGTTGCTGGCCGCCGTGTTGTAGAGCGGTTTGTGCTTCATCCTGCTGCGTTATCGGGCACTATTCAGCCTCAGCTGTATTGATTGTGACTGGCGTACGCCTGGATGACACTTGCGGTCCGTCCGCCCCTTGCCTGGAGTTGTTGAGCATGAGTGAACCCGTTCGTTTCGAAGACAAAGTCGTGATCGTCACCGGTGCGGGCGGCGGCCTGGGCCGCGCCCACGCGCTGTTGTTCGCCAGCCATGGTGCCCGGGTCGTGGTCAACGACCTCGGTGGTTCGGCCCACGGTGAAGGCGCCAACGCCTCGGCGGCGGACCGGGTGGTGGCGGAAATCATCGCGGCGGGCGGCACGGCCGTGGCCAACCATGATTCGGTGACCGATGGCGACAAGATCGTGCAAAACGCGCTGGATGCCTTCGGCCGCATCGATGTGTTGGTCAACAACGCGGGCATCCTGCGCGATAAAACCTTCGCCAAGATGGAAGACGCTGACTGGGATCTGGTGTACCGCGTGCATGTCGAAGGTTCCTACAAGGTCACCCATGCCGCCTGGCCGCATCTGCGCGAACAGAACTATGGCCGGGTGATCTTCACGTCCTCGACGTCGGGTATCTACGGCAACTTTGGCCAGTCCAACTACGGCATGGCCAAACTGGGCCTGTATGGCCTGACCCGCACCCTGGCCCTGGAAGGGCGTAAAAACAACATCCTGGTCAACGCCATCGCCCCCACCGGTGGCACACGCATGACCGAAGGGCTGATTCCGGCGCAGGTCTTCGAGCTGCTCAAGCCGGAACTGATCAGCCCGCTGGTGGTGTATTTGGGCAGCGAGCAATGCCAGGACAGTGGCGGCCTGTTCGAGGTTGGCGGTGGCTGGATCGGCAAGGTTCGCTGGGAGCGCAGCCTGGGCGCCGGTTTCGATCCCCTGGCCGGTTTCAGCCCGGATGACGTCGCCGCGCAATGGCAGACCATCAACGACTTCACCGAGGCAGCGCACCCACGGGATAACGTCGAGGCCTTGAAGGAAATGATGGCGAATTTGCAGAAGTATACGAAGTGAGTCTGCGTCGTTGATGCCCGTGCGCTGAATGATTTATGGGCGCGAGCTTGCTCGCGAATGCGGTCGTATAGTCGACGCATCTCAAGCGCCTGGTAACGACGCTTCGCGAGCAAGCTCCCACGCGTGCGGTGTTTGCTCGGCGGCCGTAGCGCGATCTCCTACCAGTCCAGCGCGTAACTCATGCTGAATGTTCTGCCTTGCGCCTGGGCATAAGGCGCGCGGGCATTGGCTTGGGCGAAGAGATTTTGATAGGTGCGGTTACTCAGGTTGTAGATGCCACCTTCCAGTCTGCCGACCGGTAACTTCACCGAGCCGAGTAAATCTACCAGGGTATAGCCGTTGATATCGCGGCCGTTGCCATCCTTGAACGCCGCGTCATAGTTACTCAGGCGCATGCCTTGTAGGCGCAGCGAATGAGCGTCATCGGCGTAGGCCACGAACAGGGTCGTCTTGGCCGGTGAAACCCGGTTGGCGGGCAGGTCTATCCACTGGCCAGCTTGGCGGGTTTCACCTTTGGCCCAAGCATAAGTGCCGCCCAGCGACCAGCGCTCGGAGGCGTGGAAGGTCAGGTTGCTTTCGATCCCGCGGACGCGCTCCTGCTGATTGATCAGGCGCAATACCCGATCATTGGCGTCGTAGAACTGGGTGACATCCGAGGTGTTTTCGTAGGCCGTCAGCTGGCTTTGCCATTGCTCCCAGTTACCCCGCCAGCCCAGCTCATAGCTGTCCACTTTAAGGGCCTGGGCATTGAGGCGGTGGATGTCATAGCGGCTGTCGACGTCGCGCAAATAACGTTGGATATCCGGCAGGGAAAAGCCCTGGCTGAAGTTGGCGAACAGCTCCTGATTCGGCGTCAGGTAATACACCGCACCCAGGTTATACAAAGTGTCACCGTATTTCAGGGTGCCGCCAGGCAAGGTTGCCCGTCGTCCGGTCTGGACGATTTCGCCATAGGCAATGCTGTCGCTGACATCGCTCTGGATCCAGGTCCGCCGGATGCCTCCACGTAGCGTCCAGTCGCCAATGTCGTAAGACAGTTGTCCGAACAGCGCACGGGTAGTGGTTTGCAGATCAGGGCCCAGCTCAAAAGTAGTGCCGGTGCGGGTATAGGTCAGCCCGTCAACGACGTATTGATCGCCACGCTGGCGCGAGCGCTCATGGTCGTAGTCCGCGCCCCAGACCAGACGGCCGCTGGCCGGACCGATGGCCGGAGCCGGGCTGTCGATGGCCATTCGCAATCCGTACACATCCTGCACGCTGTTGTTATTGGAAATGCCCGCCTTGCCTCGCGACAGGTCGGGGAAAAACAGGGCATCGGCGCGGCGCCAGTAACTCTCCAGTTGCAAGCCCTGACCGTAGAACGCTTGATCGCTGTAGTTCAGGTTGACGGCTTGATTGTGCGTGTAGGGTTGTTGATCGAGTTGCAGGCCCTTGATGGCGACCGCATCGGTTTTATTGCCTGGATCTTTGCTGTAGCCGGTGTCCTGGCGATCCTTGTAGTCCTGTAACGACAGGCTTAGTTTTCGCCGCTCATCCAGCTCATAACCGAAACGGCCCTGCACATCGTAGGTCCGAGTATCCATGTTGCTGCCCTGCGACGTGTCCTGAGGGATTCGCCTGCCTTTACCGTCGAATTGGTCGTTGCGTTGCGTCAGATTGGCCGACAGATACCAGTCAAAGGCGTTGTGCTTTCCTGTCGCGCTTTGAAACCCTTCGTAGGCCAGACCGTCAGCGCCAAAACTATTGGCGCTGGTGATGCCGGCCCGACTGGTGAAGGACAGTGCTTCACCCTGGTTGCGCCGGGTAATGATATTGAGGATGCCGCCCGAGGCGCCGGCCCCGTAAATACTGCTGGCGCCGGAAATGATTTCGATGCGCTCGATACTGTCCGGCGAGAGGCTGTTCAACTGGCGAAAGTTATCCCGCGTGGCGTTCTGCGAGACCCCGTCGATCAGCACCAGCATGTTGCGCCCGCGCAACGACTGGCTGAAATTGCTCATCCCGCCGGTAGAGGGTGCCAGCCCCGGCACCAACTGCCCGATGATGTCAGACACCTTGCGTCCGGCACCGCTCTGTTGGCGAATCTGCTGCGTGTCGATGACCTGCACCGAGCCCGGAATCGAGGCGATGGTCTGAGGTGTGCGGGTGGCTGAGACCACCACGTCTGGCAGGTTCAGGGTGGTACTGGATTGATCGGACGCGGTTTCTTCTGCGCCCGCAGGCAGGCTGAAGGTGCCGAATAATGGCAGCAGCAAGGACAGTCTGGTTTTCGTCATGGCTGGATCTTTTCTGGCGGATGGAAAGCAGGGCGAGCGCTGGCCGGGGCCGGCGTTCGTAACAACAGGCGAAGTGTTCTGATGCCGAGGGCGGCGAGGGCGTAGGTGATGGCGATCAGCCAGAAGCCGTGCTCCAGGCCGACAATGCTGATGCCCACACCACCAATCACCACGCCGCAGAGCGCACCGGCTTTGGCGGCGCTATTGCCCAGGCCAAGGGCGAAACCCTGTTGTTCCAGCGGCAGGGTGTTGGCAATCAGGGCATAAGCCACTGGCAGTAGCGCGCCTTGCCACGCGCCCCAGAGCAAGCGACAGATGATAAAGCCGGCCCATTCGGTGGCGAGGGTGCTGATAGCCAGTGTCGCGGCGCACAGCCATGTCACCCATTCGATGACGTGCAGGGTTTGCATGGGCGACCTGCGATCGAATAGCCGCCCCCATAGTGGCGCGGTAATCGCCAGGGTGGCCGCGCTGGCGGCATAGCTGATGCCGATCAACCACGGCGTACCGTGCAGGATGTCGCTCACGTACAAGGCGTAAAAGGGTTGTGGCATAACCTTGGCAGCCTGGATCAACACGATCATTGCCAGCAGCGCGAATAACCAGTTTTTGGGCAGTGACGTCGCGACGAACACTTTGGCACTGCGTGCGCGGATCGGCTTGTCTGTCAGAAACAGGCTGAGCATTGCGCAAAGCAGGCAAATGGTGGCCGCGCTGTAGCAGAGCGCGGCGAACCCCTGCGTCTGAATCATCCAGCCGCCCATTATGGGCCCGACGAGTGAGCCGATGGCCGTTGCCGATTGCAGGCCCGCCAGGGTTTTCCCTCGACTGCCTTCCGCACAGCAGGTCATGGCATAGGCTTGCGCGGCGGCAATGAACCCGGCCAGGCCGCCTTGTGCCGCGCGAATGACAATCAGTAGCCAGACGTCGGTAACGATCGCGGCAAGGGCTTGGCATAGCGCAAGCGCCAGCAGCGCGCGGACAATCATGGATTTGTGCCCGACCCTGTCGCCCAGCTTTCCCCACAAGGGCGTGAAGGCCATGGCCGTCAGCAGTGGCCCGGCATAGAGCATGGCCGACAGCATGCCGATATACCGGACGCCCTCGTTACCCAACAGGGTCTGAATTCGCAGCGGCCAGAACGGACCGCTCATTTCCATTGCGGCCATGGAAATGAGTTGGATCAGTATCAATAGTCTCAGCACGAAGCCGTCAGGCTGCATGATTGGCCGACGCATTCAGCGGGTTGGTCAGGCGTCCGACAATGTCGGTATGACTGTCCAGCAAGCGCATGCGCATGAACGACTTGGCTGGCCAGTCATGGACCAGTAGCGCTTGACGTTCGGCTTCCCAGCGGCCGGGGCTTACGCGCGGTTGTAAATCGTCGAAGCAGTGCTCGACCTGGCGAGCCAGCTCTGCCCATAGCAAGGCTTGCGGTACTGCCCAATGTCTATCGATGAGCAGAATCAGTTCGCCCAGATGACACATGAAGGTGGTGTGCAGCAACTTGTCGCGAACAAAGCCTGGATCGTCATACAGCGTCATTTGCGGATCATGCAGCTCGATATCCAGACCGCAGCTGTGAAGGGCGGTTCTGTCGATGCGAATATCGCCGAAATCGCGAAGCAGTAGCCGATTTGGCTGTTTATCCGCGCCCATGACCATAAAGCTGTTCTGTTGATGCGCCTCAAAGGCAATGCCGTATAGGAGGTAAAGGCTCAGGAGCCCTCGCACCGCGACAGTCAGATAACCTTGAAAAAATGCCTGTACAGCAGGTTCGTCATCCTTGCCCTCGGCCATCAAGACCCATTGACGGAGCAAGGGTTGGCCACGGTCATCAAGCGCAAACAGGCTGCCCACCGGAATGGCCAGCTCTGCGGCGGCCAGCTGGGTCAAGGGATTTGCCCGGAAAAGCACGGAGAGGTGTCGGCCGCGGTCATCGCCGGGAACAGGAGACTGGTAATGAATGCCAATGCATTCGGGAATGATCGACAGCAGCGGGCGAACCTGTGGTTCGCGTTCCAGGATGTCGGTCAGTAGCCGGGAAACGCGGGGGCTCATGCAGGCTGACCGGGGGGACACGGTTCGCTGCACACTGGTCAGGCGCAGCGCCACGGGCAGCTTGACCATGGGCGAGGTACGGCTGGCCTCGGGCAATACCGTTCTGAACGACATGGTCGGATGTGCGGTGAATGCCTTGACGTCGGTCAGCACCAACAGTCTGTCGCGAATCTCGCTGGCAAACAGGTGAGGGAGTGTTTCGGCTGCCTGCCACGGATGCACCGGCAGCGCGACGTAGTCGGCTATGTCCAGCCCCTGTGCCTGAAGGCTGGCCTGCAATGCCGGTAGCGCATCGGCAAAAGCGTCACTTAACCACGAGTGATAATCGGGCAGCCCCGGCATCGACTCTATATGGGCATAGTTGCGATGCAGCGCGCACAAGGACACGTCGTAACGGGCGGCGAATTCCGGGGATAACTCGATGACCTGCGCGGTAGAAAGCCCGAGCTTGGTCTTGTAATTAGGGTGCCACGGATGACCGGACGTGCCCCATTGCTCAAGTAACAGGGTTGGATTCAGCGTGGTATGTGCGCCGAGTGCCGCAAGAAACCCGGCCCTGTCGCAATGCCCGTATTGTTGCTTGAGTTTTTTTGTCCAGGCGTCGCGAAACGCGGAACAGAGCGTGTCATTGATAAAACTGTTATCGAGCTCCTGCGAGAGGCGTGACAACACGGTGGCGCAAACCGGTTGTTCAAACAGGCAGGTCAACAGTTCCAGTAACTGCGACGGCATGACTACTTCATACGGTGAGGCGTCGCTCGAGTAGGCGGTGACCCTGCCTTTAAGGTTCCAGCTGTCCATTCGTCCGGATGACAGGTGATCGAAGAACAGGCGCTTGCCATCTTTCAGGCTGATCCAGCTGCCGTTATCAGGTGTGGGCTGGATGACCGACTTGGCAATAATCCGCTCGCGCAAAAGTGCCTGGATCAGTCGCTGCTGACTAGCC
>Ga0302262_10000495_pt1 | contig 16349 bp, 11 predicted proteins | sample II_Fen_E3_4_FD_194557 | JGI IMG/M metagenome (GOLD analysis project Ga0302262, IMG submission 194557) | Peat permafrost microbial communities from Stordalen Mire near Abisko, Sweden - II_Fen_E3_4 | ecosystem: Environmental > Terrestrial > Soil > Wetlands > Permafrost | place: Sweden: Abisko...
GCTCGCCCGCCTGCGCGTGGCCCTGCGCTCCGGGCGCTCTGGCGCAAGGGCGGAGGATGCGCTGGCCTATGGCCCGATCCACATCGATCCCGCCCGCCACGCGATCACCGTGGAAGGCCGCCCCATTGCCGCCACACCCAAGGAATTTGCCGTGTTGCAGGCGCTGGTCGCCGCGCGGGGCCGCATCCTGACCCATGCCACCCTGCTGGAGCAGGTGTGGGGCCGCGCACATGTCGATGATGTGGAATATCTGCGCGTGGTGATCCGCGCTTTGCGCCTGAAGATCGAGGCGGACCCGGCCAGCCCCCGCCTGATCCGCAACGAACCGGGCATTGGCTACCGCCTGAGCCTATCTTGACCGGGGCGCGGGCAGGCGCCACAGAGCCGCCCGTGTCCTCTTCCCACGCCTCCTACCGCCCGGATATTGATGGCTTGCGCGCGATCAGCGTGGGGGTGGTGGTCGCGTTCCACGCTTGGCTGCGGCAGGGCTTTGGCGGTTTTGTCGGGGTAGACGTGTTTTTCGTCATCTCGGGCTACCTCATCTCGGGCATCCTGCTGCGCGATCTGGAGGGTGGGCGCTTTTCCTTCGCTGGATTTTATGCCCGGCGGGTGCGCCGGATTTATCCCGCACTGGTGACGGTGCTTGCGGCCACACTGGCGGCGGGCTGGGCGCAATTGTTTGACGAACGGTTTCACCAGCTTGGCCGCCATGTCGCGGCGGCGGCGGCCTTCGTGTCCAACCTCGTGCTCTATGGCGAGAGCGGCTATTTCGATACGGCCTCGGATGCCAAGCCTTTGCTCCATCTGTGGAGCCTTGGTGTGGAGGAGCAGTTCTACATCCTCTGGCCGCTGGTGCTGGCGCTGGCATGGCGGGTGGCGCGCTGGCGCGGGGTGGCGGCGGCGCTGGGCGTGGGGCTGGTGGCCTCGCTGTGGCATGAGCTGGCGCTGATGCGGCGCGATGTCTCTGCGGCGTTTTACATCCCCACGGCGCGCTTTTGGGAGATGCTGGCGGGCGCCGCGCTGGCGGGCGCGGAGCGGCATGGGCGCTGGCGGCCCGGCGCGGCTTGGCGCCATGGGCTGGGGCTGGCGGGGCTGGCGCTGTTGCTGGCCAGCCTGACGCTGATCACGGAGCGCACGTTGTTTCCCGGCGTGGCGGCTTTGGCGCCTGTCGCCGCCGCCGTGCTGCTGATCGCGGCGGGGCCGGAGAGCTTTATCAACGCCCGCCTGCTCTCGCTGGCGCCAATGCGCTGGCTGGGCGGCATCTCCTATCCGCTCTATCTGTGGCACTGGCCGGTGCTGGTCTTGGTGCGCAGCTCGGGCTGGGTGGATGGGCGCGCGATGGCGCTGGCGGTGCTGGTGGCGGTGGCGCTGTCCTGGGCCACCACGCGCTGGATCGAGCCGGGCTTGCGCTATGGCGGGCGGCGGGCGCTGGTGGGCTTGCTGGCGGCGATGGCGCTGCTGGGCGGGCTGGGGCTGGCGGTCGACAGGCTGGCGCTGCCCACGCTTACCTCGGGCAAAGTCGAGCCGATTGCCCGCCAATTGCGCTGGGGCATTCCGGTGGGCACAGATCAACAGGGGCAGGATTGCAGTGCGATGATGGTCGGCCGCTCCGCGCTGGTCCCCGGCGTGCCGGGCAATGATTTCTGCTATCTCCAGCGCCCCGCCGCGCCCAATGTGGCGTTGATCGGGGATTCGATGAACCTCAGCCTGTTTCCCGGCCTCGCGCGCTATGATGACATCAACATCCTCCTCGCCGCCGCCAGCGAGGCCGCGCCTTTCTATGACACCACCACCACCGAGAGCTTTGACCGCATCCGGCTGAATAACTGGAAGCTGACCAATCAGGCGCTCGATCATGCCATCGCCAGCCCGACCATTCGCGTGGTGGTGCTGTCCTATGCCAATGGCGATCAATTGCTCGATCCCGCCTCGGCCCATACCATGACCGACCGCGCCGATCCGCGCCCCGCCAGCCCGCAGGTCAAGCTGGAGCGGGTGATGCGCCGCACGCTGGCGCGGCTGAGCGCGGCGGGCAAGCGCGTGGTGGTGGCGCTGCCGCCCGCGCGCATGGGGTTTGATCCGGGCGATTGCCTCACCGTGCTGCGCCCGATCCATGGGCCAGCCTATCGCCACCCTTGCGGCGAACCGCGCGGGGGTGATGCTGATCGGCGTCGGCAGGCCTATGACCGGGTGGCCAGTGCGGTGGCGGGGGAATTTCCCGGCGTGATCGTGGTCGATCTCGCCCCGCCGCTTTGCGATGATCGCTTTTGCTATGCCCTGCGCGATGGCCAGATGGCCTATCGCGACACGCTGCACCTGTCCGAAGCCGGATCGCGCGCGGTGGCGCCGGTGCTGCATGCCGCGATCCGCGCGCGCTGGCGCCCTAGCTCAGCAGGCCCAGAATGCGCTCCTCCGCCCCCTGCCATTCCAGCCCGCGCGCGGCCAGCCAGGCGTCATCATAATAGGTCTGCGCATAGCGATCCCCGCCATCGCACAACAGCGTGACGATCGATCCACTACGCCCGCATTCGCGCATTTCGTTGAGCAGATTGGCCACCGCCCAGATGTTGGTTCCGGTCGATCCGCCCACCCGGCGCCCCAGAATCCGCGAGATCGCGCGCATGGCGCCGATGCTGTCGGCATCGCGCACCGCTTCCATCCGGTCGATCACCTGCGGGATGAAGCTTGGCTCCACCCGGGGGCGCCCAATGCCCTCGATCCCGCCGGGGCAGGGGCCATCGAGCCGGGTGATGGTGGGATCGGCAAAATGCTGATGAAACACCGATCCCACCGGGTCCGCCACACAGAGCCGCGTCTGCATCCGGGAATAGCGGATAAAGCGCCCGATGGTGGCCGAGGTGCCCCCCGTGCCCGCGCCGCACACCACCCAGGCCGGTTCGGGCTGAGGCTCGCGCGCCATCTGGGCAAAGATGCTCTCGGCGATATTGTTATTGCCGCGCCAGTCGGTGGCGCGCTCGGCATAGGTGAACTGATCAATGTAATGCCCGCCAGTTTCGCGGGCCAGCCGGGCGGAAACCTCATAGACGGTGGTGGGGTCCTCCACCGTATGGATCTCGCCGCCATAAAAGCGGATGGCATCGAGCTTGGGCTGGGCGGTCGTGGCGGGCACCACCGCGATGAAGCGCAACCCCAGCAGCCGCGCGAAATAGGCCTCCGACACGGCGGTGGAGCCGGAGGAACTCTCGATCACGCAAGTATCCCGCCCGATCCACCCATTGCACAGCGCATAGAGAAACAACGAGCGCCCAAGGCGATGTTTCAGGCTGCCAGTGGGATGGCTGCTCTCGTCTTTCAGATAGAGCGTGATGCCCGGAAAGCGCGGCAGATCCAGCCGCAACAGATGGGTGTCGGAGGAACGCGTGTAATCCGCCTCGATCCGCGCCACGGCGTCGATCAGCCAGTCCCGCTCGACGAGGCCCGGCTTGGCTAGGTTGGTAGTGGTCATCCCCCTCTCAAGCCACGCGGCCGCGCAAAGCGCAAGGGGCAATTGGGCGCACAGATCGGGCGCTTGGCCGGAAGCGGGGCGGATCATGCGCGAAATTGCCCTTGCCAGCGCCGTGTGAGGGCATAACAGAGGGCCGGGTCAAAAAGTTCCATGGAGATAACAGGCATGAAGCGGATTGTGTGGGCGGCGCTGGCAATGGCGCTGGTGGCAACACCGGCCGAGGCGCGGCACCATAAAGCGGGCGCCCATGCGGCGGCCAAGGCCGAACCGGCCAAGGGCAAGAAGCATGGTGCCCAAGCCCATGCGAAAGCCGAAAAGCCCATCACCGGCAAGCATAAGCATGCCAAGGCCGAGCCTCAACACATCAAACATAAGGGCAAAAAGCATGAAGCCCCCGCGCCCAAGGCTGTGACGGGCCACAAGAAGGGCAAGCACGCCAAGGCCGAAGCCGTCGATCTCAAGGGTAAGCACAAGGGCCGCCATGCCAAGGCCGATCTGGCCCAAAAGCCGGGCAAGAAGGCGCGCCACAGCCGCCACGCCAAGGCTATCGTCGCCCCCCGCGCCGCCTATCACGCGCCCCATTACGATGCCCCGCCGCCCTCCACCGGGCCGAGCAGCGGTTTCAACGCCGCCTTCCGCGACATCCGCCCCGGCGGGCAATAAGCATCAGGCTGGCGGGGCGCAAACCCCGCCAGTGTCTTATTGGCAAGTGAGCAGCGAATATCAGGTCAAGTTGGTTCTCGGGCTTTCTATATCGCTATCAGAGAGAGCGGAGATATCGCTGTCATTTATTATCGTAGTGTCACCGCTGACTGGATCGACGGCGGCGCAGAACAGGGTTATATGCTTAGGAACATCTCGCGATATTACGATTTTGGATTCACCAGTGGTGGGGTCAGACTCCCGAAGAACTGGCCCGCGTTCTGATTCCACCCAGCTCTGATTAGAACTCAGCGGCAACGCAGGCTGCGCGTAATATCTGATCTGTATTTTACCATCCCGTGTGATCGTGTCCTCGCGAAAGGCGCTATTTGCAAACCACGCGGGAAGGGTCTCCGTGGGGTGTGCGGAGCGGAAGGCATCCAGCGCGCGATCGATCGCTTCATCGTAGCTCAGCATCTCAATAACCCCCATAGAGCCTAGCCATCTTGGCCCGATTTATCTGCGACTGAATTATCGCATCGTCGCCTGCGGTGCGGCCAAAAACCTGATACCCACCGTCACCCCATACGGCACTTCTACCCTGCCCTAGGGTCGTGAGAAAGTCTCGGTCGCCAACGCTGGGCGAAATATCGTAGCCAGGTGGGTGGGTGTGACCGGAATATTTTCCATACTTACCAGCCAAGATGTCCCCATACATTTCCTCGGAAACGCTCACCGAGTTACCAGACCCTCTTACGATCAACCGCTGCCCGCCGTTAGTGAACATGTTGTATTCGTCTCCGGTAACTTGACCGATAGAACGCAGATCGCTCATCGAAACGCCACGTTTTGGCAAGAGAGTGTAGGAACCTGCTTCAGGCAAAAGCTCATGGATCGCTGCCTGTCGAGCGGACAACGAAGAGAGCGGTGCTAATCCGCCAGCGCCACCAACGTCAGCTGCCGCGATTGGTATCCTCTCTGCGGCCCAGATGTTCGGCCCAATCCTGCGGTGGCGCGGGGAAGGCATCCGCCACCGGCCCTAGCGCATCGCGCAGCGGGCCGAGCCATGCGCCATAATGGGTCCATTGCTCCAGCCCGTCCTTGTAGATCGGCTGGCGCACCTGTTCAGAAGATGCCGTGCGCACCGCGCGCTTGTTGCGCCAGAAGGCGAGGCATTCCTCCTCAAACGGCAGGCCCAGATAATCGAGCAAGGCCTTCACCTGCCCCGGCGTATCGGCGACCATATCCTCATAGATCACGCGATGCACCACACCGGGCATTTGCGCATCGAATGCGGCCATTTGCGCCACATAATCGCGGTAATAGCGGCCAATATCGCTCAGATCATAGGTGAAGGCCTGCCCCCGCGCGAAATGCTGTTTCCAGCCCGAAAAGCAGCAGCCCATCGGGTGGCGCCGTGCATCGATGATCTTGGCCTTGGGCAGGATCAGGTGGATCAGCCCGGTATTCTGCCAATTGTTGGGCATCTTGTCGATAAACAGCGGCCGGTCGGTGTGGCGGTGGATACGGGTGCGCTCGATATATTCCTCGCCCAGTCGCGCGCGATCGGCGGGCGATAGCGCGCGGATAAGGTCACCATAAGAGGCGAATTCGCCCTGATCCACGCGCGCCTGCAAACGGCCCGCCAGCATCATCATCTCGGGCAATTCATGCGTGCCCTCGATCTGGCTGTGGCTGGCCAGAATTTGCTCGACCAGCGTGGAGCCAGAGCGCGGCAGGCCGAGAACGAAGATCGGATCGGGCGCGGCGCAGCCGCCCGCGCCATGCGTGGCATAGAGCGATGCGGTGAAGGTGGCGGCATGTTCGACCGCATCGCGGTGGGTTTCATCGGCATCATACAGGATTTCGGCGCGGCGCAGCGCATTGCCTTTGGCGTAATGCTCGAAGGAGGCGGCATAGTCGCGCGCATCTTCCAGCGCCTTGCCCAGCGAGAAATGCAGGTGCCAGGCATCGTCGCCTTCCACATTGGCCGTGGCGGCCTGCATCGTGGCAATGTCGGCGGTGTCGAATTTCACCGTTTTGAGATTGGCCAGACTCCACCATGCCTCACCCAGCGAAGCGGTATGCGCGATGGCGGCGCGATAGGCCTCCACCGAGGCGGGCTGATCACCCAGCGTCTTTTCGACATGGCCAAGGTTGAGCCACACGCGCGGCTGGCGCGGATCGCGGGCCAGCAGATCGCGGTAGATCGCCCTTGCCCCATCCTGATCGCCAATGCGCACCAACAGCGAGGCCTTGAGCAGGGCATGGTCACTCTGCCCCGGCTGGTGATCGAGCAGATGCGTGGCATGGGTGACGGCTTCGGGCAGGCGGTTGGCCTGCGCCAGCAGGCGGGTGAGAAATTCGCGCGCGGCATCAAAGCCCGGCGCCAGATCAAGCGTGCGCAGCAGCAGGGTGATGGCATCATCCAGATGCCCCTGCCGCCATGCCAGCTCGCCCAGCATGCGCGTGGCGGCAATATCGCTCGGGTCCGCCGCCAGACGCGTCTTGAGCAAAGGCTCGGCCACATCAAACTGGCCATCGGTCATGGCGATCGCGGCCTGCATCAATTGTGGATCGCGGGTAGAGGCGCGCACGGCGGCCATTTCGGCGGCGGTGGCCTCCTGGTCCTGCCCTTCGGCGCGCAGCAGGCTGGCCAGTGTGCTCCATGCCAGCGCCAGATCATCGCGCAGCGCGGTGGCCTTGCGCAATTGCACAATAGCCTCGGCGCCATGGCCCAGCCCCGCCAGCGTCAGCCCCAGTTCGCAAGCAGCGGCGGCCGCGCGCGGCTGCGCCTTGGCCAGCGGATCGAGCACCGCCAGCGCCTCGGGCAGGCGGCCCAGCAGGCGCAGCGCCTGCCCCGCGATCAGCTCGGCCTGAGGATGGGGCACCACAGCGAGAATTTCGCGCGCCTGTTCCAGCGCCAGTTCGGGCTGAGCGCCCAGCAGGCGGACGGCATGCGCCAGCGCCATGTCGAGCGAGCCTGCGGGCGGATTGGCAACGCCAGCTTTGGAGCCCATGCGTAGTCCTTTTTATCTCTATGGCGACCAATCGGGAGCCTTGTTGCATGTTGGGATAAGCCATCCCAAACCCGTCCACAAGGCGCTTGCGGCCTTGCCAAATGGGTGAACCGATCCTGAACTGCGCATGCCTGGGGGAGATATACGTCAGACGACGTAAGGGCCAAGGCGGGGAAATGCCGCGTTGCAACTTGACTCAGAAAGCCCCTCTGGCACTATCTGATCCCGGACGAACGTTCAGAATGTTGCAAGTGCACAGTGGTGCAGGAGCATAGATGTTCGCCCTATTGTCGCAGGCCATGAAGCTGCGATCATGAGTTTTGGAATATCGGGCACTTTTTGGTGCGACCGGAAGACTTCGTCTTTCGGAATGGATTCTGTCGTGCCCGTGAAGGGCGGTGCGCGGCGAGGCCTTTGGTGGGCTGCTGGCTTGGCGGGCTGTCATGAGGTTTGGGTTTCGGGGCAAAAATCGACCTCTGAAGGGGGACATTATGGTAAATGAGGGCAAGTTTAAACGGTCGCGCAAACTGTGGGCGTTGGGGGCGGCAACGTTTCTGACCCCGGTGATGATGCCGGCCATCGCGCAGGCCGCTGATACCGAAGCCGAGGCCGCTGCGCCCGGTGGTGGTCTTGGCGACATTGTGGTGACCGCCACGCGCAAGTCGGAAAGCCTGCAAAAGGTTGCGATCAGCCTTCAGGCGCTCAGCCCGGAAACACTGGAACAGCATCAGGTTTCCACCTTCACCGATTATGTGCAGATGCTGCCTTCGGTCAGCTTCTCGACCTTGGGGCCGGGCCGCACGAACCTGTTCTTCCGCGGCATTTCCGTTGGTGGCGGCCAGCTTCCGACCGTTGGCGTCTATCTGAACGACATTCCCGTCACCTCCGCCGGGCGTATGCTCGATGTGCATGTGTATGATGTGGAGCGCGTTGAGGCGCTGTCGGGTCCGCAGGGCACGCTGTTTGGTTCGTCCTCGCTGGCCGGCACACTGCGCATCCTGACCAACAAGGCCAAGCTGGGCAAGTTTGAAGCGGGCTATGATGTCCAGCTCAACAAGTTCGGCAAGGGCGCCTTTGGCCAGATGTTCGAAGGCTTTGTGAACGTTCCGGTGAATGATTCCATCGCGGTGCGCCTGGTCGGCTATTACAAGCATGACGGCGGCTATATCGATAACGTGCCCGCATCGCACACCTACACCTCGATCGGCTACACGTTCAACAATGCCGCGATCGCCGGCAAGGATTACAACCCGAACTATGAGTTCGGCGGCCGCGCCACCGCGACCATCGCGCTGGACGATGACTGGACCATGACCCCGGAGCTGGTCTATCAGAACCAGAACTCGAAGGGTTCGTATAACTATGATCCCAAATTTGGCGATCTGGTGGTGCACGATTATTCGGACACCTATAACAAGGACAAGTGGCTGCAGGCCGCGCTGACCATTCATGGCAAGATCGCCGATTTCGATGTGGTGTCGGCCACCGGCTATCTGAAGCGCAAGATCCGCAACGCCAATGATTACACCTATTATTCGGTCACCTATGATGATCTGGCATCTGGTCGCGTGCCGGGCAAATCGCCGGCTGATTATATTGAATACATGAAGTTTACCGACAAAACGACCGGCCAGATCATTGACCCGACCCAGAAATATCTGAACGAACTGCGTCAGCAGAAGTTCACACAGGAACTGCGCGTTTCCACGCCCAAGGATTGGAAGCTTCAGGCCACCGTTGGCGGGTTCTATCAGTTCCAAAAGAACCAGAACGACGGCAGCTATTACATCTCTGGCCTGTCGAACGCGACCAACATCTATGGTTTCTCGCCCGCTCTGGCTGGCGTGGTAAACAAGGATGCGTTCTACATCGTTGAGAATGACCAGCACTACAAGGATGGTGCCATTTTCGCCGAGGCGAATTATGAGATCTTCAAGAACGTCAAGCTGAACGGCGGCATCCGCTACTTCATCACCGACAATGGCCAGTATGGCATCAACGGTGTGTGGCGCGGCGCGAAGAAGGCGCAGTCGCTGGTCACCGGGCAGACCGGTTGCGGCTTTACCGCTGCCACCAACTATGAGTTCATTCACCCCTATCGCCTGAGCTGCATCAACACCTCGATCAATTATCATCAGGTGGGCGAGACGCATAAGGCCAATATCTCTTGGCAGGTCACCCCGTCGAAAATGGTGTATTTCACCTATTCGACCGGCTTCCGCCCCGGTGGCGCCAGCCGTCTGACCGGTTCCAAGCCCTATTCGGCGGATACGCTGACCAACTATGAAATCGGCTTCAAGACCTCGTGGGGCCGCAATTTCCGCCTGAACGGCGCGCTGTATATGGAAGATTGGGACGGCATCCAGTATGGTGTGGTGCCCTTCGGCTTCCAGGGCGCGGGTGTGACGGTGAACGCTGGTACGGCCAAGGTCTATGGTATCGAAATGGATGCCACTCTGAAGCTGGGCAAGCTGACCCTGTCGGCCTCGGGCGCTTACAATGATGCCAAGCTCTCGTCGAACTTCTGCAACCTTGATCCGGGGCTGCGCGTGGTTCAGTTGCCTTCCTGCGATGTCAGCCAGGCTGGCACGGTGGCCGCTGCCAAGGGCACGCGTCTGCCCCGTCAGCCCAAGCTGAAGGTGCAGGGCACCGCGCGTTACGAGACCCCGGTGGGCAAGTATGATGGCTTCCTGCAAGGCACGGTGTTCTATCAGACGGATTCGACCTCGGATCTCGATACGTCGAACAATGATAAGTTGGGCAACACGGGCGCCTTTGGCAGCGTCGATTTCTCGGCGGGCCTGAAGAAAGACACCTGGAGCCTCGAACTCTTTATCCAGAATGCAACGGACTCGCGCGGTATTCTCTCGAAGAACACCTTCTGCTCGATCCAGTATTGCTCTGGTTCGGCCCGTTCCTACCCGATCAAGCCTCAGTTCTTCGGCGTCAAATGGGGCCAGAAGTTCTGATCTGACACGTTCACCCTGCGAAGGAAACTCCAGCCCCCATGGGAAACCATGGGGGCCTTTTTTATCCAGCGGCGAGCGCGGCGGCGAGGGCTTGCGCTGTATGGCCATTGCCCAGAGCCAGCGCGGCGCGGGCGGCAAAGCCGCTGGCTTGGGCCACGGCAAAGCTGATGCCATAGAGGTTGCGCCTTGGCTGCACACCGGGGATCGGGCGGGGGTATCCGCTGGCGATCATGCGGCCCGCTTCCCAGCGATAGGTCTCGCGCGGGCAATCCCAATCGAGCGCCACGCCGATCACGCCCGGCAGCGATCCGGGCAGGCAAGGCGTGCCGTCATTCTCGCTGGCGGCGATCACGCTGGCGCCTTGGGCGGCGGCGCGGGCGATGGCCTGCGCGAACAGCGGCGCATGGGCGGCATTGGTGGTGCCTAGGCTAAGGTTGATGATGCGCGCCCCCTTTGCCACGGCGAAATCAATCGCGGTGACCAGCGCGAGCGGACTGGTGCGCAAGGCTTCGTGAAACACGCGGATGGGCAGGAGGATGGCCTCTGGCGCCTTTTCCTGAACCGCCGCGCAGACCGCCGTGCCATGGCCCAGCCGGTCGAGCGGTATCGCGCCTTGCTCGATCAGCCTGCCATCGCTGGCGATGGCGCAGCCGGGGATCAGGCGCGTGGCGTCAATATGCGGGTGATCGGGGTGGACGCCACTGTCGATCACCGCGACGATGATCTCAGCCATGGCGCGTGCGGCCTTGCTCCAGCGTGATGGTCATGTCCGCCATCGCGGCCAGCGCGGGCTTGTGGGTGATGACGATCAGCGTGGCCTCGGGCAGACAGGCGCGCAGGCTTTGCGCGATGCGCGCCTCGGTCTCGCCATCGAGCGCGGCGGTGGGTTCATCAAGGATCAACACCTGCGGGCGGCGCAACAGCGCGCGGGCGAGGGCAACGCGCTGGCGCTCCCCCGCCGAGAGGGCAAGCCCGCGCTCGCCAGTGGGTGTGTCCAGCCCTTGCGGCAGGCGGGCGAGCAGGGCGGACAGGCCAGCAGCTTGCGCGGCGGCGGTGATCGCCTCACGCCCCGGATCGGGCAGGCCAAAGGCGATATTGTCGCCCAAAGTGGCGTTGAACAGGAAAGGGGTTTGCTCGACCAGCAGGATACGCGCGCGCAGATCGGCAAGGCGCAGGTCGCGCAGATCCACCCCATCGACCAACACCCGGCCCGCATCAGGGTCGAGCAGGCGCACCATCAGATCCGCCATGGTGGATTTGCCCGCACCGCTCTCGCCCAAAATCGCGCAAAAGCCGCCCACGGGGATGGCGAAATCGGCATCCACCAGCACCGGCGCGCGGCCATGCGACAGGGCAACATGCTCAAAGCGGATGCCCTGCGTGATCGCGGGCAGGGCGCAGGCGCCGGGCGCCTCCATCACTTCGGCGGGCGTATCGAGCAGCTCAAAGATCCGCGCCAGCGCAACGCGGGTTTGCGCGAGGGTGGAGGAAAGCCCGAGCAGGCCTTGGATCGGAGCGAACAGGCGCTGTTGATAGGCCAGAAACGCCACCAAAGTGCCAATCGTCATCCGCCCGGCAACAATCTCATAGCCACCCCACAGCATCACCCCCGCTGTGGAAGCCGACAGCAAAGTGCCCGGCACGGCGCCGGACATAAACGAGGTGATCTGCATCCGCAGCATGGCCTGCACAAAGCGCGCGTTGGTCGCGCCAAACCTTTCGCGCTCGTGGCGCTCGGCCCCCAGCGCAACCACGGTGCGCATGCCCATGATCGTGTCCACCAGCAGGCTGCCAATATCGGCGCCCACTTCGCGCATCTGGCGGGTCAGATCCGTCAGCTTTTTCTGCGCACGCAGAAAGGTGGCCACGGCGATGGGCACCAGCACGATACCCACCACAAACAGCCGCCAATCCATCCACAGCATCAGCCCCACACTGCCGCCCAGAAACAGCACATTGGCCAGCGCCGCCAGCAGCGTATCGCCCGCCACACGCTGAATATCCGACACATCGCTGTTGAGGCGGCTCATCAGATCGCCCAGCCGAAAGCGGCCAAAGAAGCGGGGGCTGAGCGCCTGCAAATGCGCCAGCACCGCGCTGCGAATATCGAACAGCATCGCCGCCGAGAGCGAGACATGCAGCCAGCTCGCCAGAATGTTCAGCACATAAGAGCCAACCGTAGCCCCCAGCATCAGCCCCGCCACCCGCCAGAGCATCCCCATATCGCGGTGCATCAGCGCGCCATCGATCATCAGCTTGGAGATATAGGGCTGGGCGAGGCTGAGACCGGTGGCCAGCAGGCTGACCAGAATGACGGCGGGCATGCGCGGCAGATAGGGGCGCAAAAAGGGCCACAGGCGGCGATAGGCGCGCCATTGAGCGGGGGGCAGGGGGGCAGGTGTCAGGTGGCCGGTTCCCGTTCGATAAGGCGGAAGTCTTCCAGCCGATAGCGCGGTTCGGGCAGCGAGGCCAGTTGCGCGGTGGTCCATGCATAGCCTTGGGCAAGACCGGCGACTTGCGCCTGCCACCAGGGGCCATCGCCGCCGGTGCTGTAAAACTGCCCGGAGAGCTGAATATGCCGCCGCAGCGAGGCGGTGAGCATGGCGTGATAATGCTCGCTTAAGGCCACCCTATCGCCGCCTTGCGCCATGGCGGCCAGCACCGCGCTGGCCAACACGCCTTCGCGCACGGCCTGCGCTGTGCCATCGCCGCAGATCGGATCATAGGCGATGGCCGCCATGCCACAGGCTAGCCAATCCGGCCCGGCAAGGCGCGGCAATTGGCGCGGCGCGGTCTCAAAACCGGGCGAGGCATCGCCCACGCTCGCGATCAGGGGGGCGATCAGCACGCTGCCTTCGAGCAACCGCTCCACCGGTCCGCCAACGCCCAGCAACCACGCCTTGGCCGGGCCAGCGGGGATCAGGAACAGCCAGCCATTCGCCACCGATTCCACATGGACAGCAGCCCGATCGGCCTGCGGCGTCAGCTCCACCGGGGCGGCAATCGCGCGCCGCTCGCCAAAGCGCAATGGGGCCTCGGCGGGGAAGGGCGGCGCGGCGTGGACAGTGGCGAGCAACTCTGCCGGGGGCAGCTCATCGCCATCCAGCGCATCGCCAAAGGCGGCCAGCAGATCGGTCTCGGAAATCACATGCGCGCCATGGGGCATATCGGCCACCGGACCCGCGCCCCAGCGCACCACGCGGCGGGTGATCCGATGGTGCCCCGCGAACAGATCGGCCCGGCCAAACACATCGCGGATCATCCCCAGCGCGGCATCGCTGAGCATGATCACCGGCACCGGCATGCGCGCCTGTCGCTCGGTATACACGGCAAGGCCTGCACGGCGCAAAAGATGCGCTGTGCAGGCCCCGGCCAAGCCGCCGCCGCGCACCAGAACGGGCGCGCGATCGAGGCTCACGGCGTGTAGAGCATGCCCGCCATGGTGGCGTCGGCTTCCAGGTTCCAGGTCTTGTCCCATTTCAGCGTCTTGGCGTCATAGACCTCGATGTCATAGCTGGCGCCATAGATATACAGCTTCTTGCCATCGCTCGACATGCCAAACTGGAAACGCGAACGGCAGGGGAACTCGGCCTTGTCCAGCGCCTTGTTCGTGGTCAGATCAAAGTGCCAGAATTCGCAGCGCTTGTTGCCGGTCGTGCCCTGCGTGATGGCGGTATAGCCATCCTTGCCATCGGGGGTGATCTGCAAACCGGCGATCTGATAGGGGGCCGGCCCGATCGGGGCGAAATCAAACGTCTTGCTGGCCAGTTGGAAGCGGCCGATGCCAAAGATCTTGTTGTGCAGATAGGGATCGCTGGCGGTGAACAGCGAGACATATTCGCTATTGTTGCGCAGCAATTCCACGCCGCCGCCAAAGCTGTTGCCTTCCAGCCCCGCGCCCTCGGGCTTGGCCAGATCGATATGCTCCACGGTCTTGAGCGTGGCGGTTTCCAGCACGATCACCTTGTCGCGGAACAGATAGAGCAGCTTGCCATCATCGGAAATCTGCATCCAAGAGCGGCCCGCGTTGAGCTGGTTATCCTCCTCGGGGATATCCACCGCCTTCACCACCTTTTTCTGGGCGATGTCGATGGTGACATATTGCAGCTTGGACAGCGTATAGCGGTCCACCTGCTTGTCGATCTTCATGGCCAGCGTGTAGTAAAACTTGCCCGAAGGATCGGGCACGCCGCCGGTGAAGCGATATTTGGTGGTGGGCGTGTTGAGGCTGAAGGCGGTGAGCACCTTCTTCGTGGCCGCATCCAGCACCTCGATGCCGCCGGTGGTGATGGTGGTGACGAAGATCTTCTTCTGATCATTGGTCAGCCGCAGGTTGGTGGGCAGGCCGGTTTGCAGCGGGATGCGCGTGGTCACCTTGCCGCTGGCTTCATCCACCAGCAGCAGCTTGTCGGGATAGGTGCCCAGCACCAGCGTGCCAGCGGTGGCAGGGATGGCGGCGGCCAGCAACGGCGCGGCTAGCGCGGCGCGCAGGCCCAGAGAGCGGATGCGGATCATGCGGCGGGCTCTTTCTTGCAAGGCAAAAGGGCGTGGGGTTGGGCCTTGGCCCAACCGCGCCGATCAGGGGAAGATGATGTCCAGGCTGCGCCAATCCTTCGCCGCGGCCGAGCAATTGCTGGCCCAATCGGGCGAGTAATTGACATGGTCGGGCACCTGAACCGGCCAGAAGCAGGTGACATAGCAGTCATAGATGTCGCGCTCGACCGGCTGGCACAGGCCCGCCGTGCCGCCGCTGGCGTCCACTTCCCAGCCGGGCGAGAAGGACAGGGTGCAGCCCATGGGCACATGCGGGCGCACCTGCTGGAGGCCGACGACATCGTCCTGTGTGGCGGCGATCTGGGCTTCGACGCTTTCGCCGATGGCCTTGGCCTTTTGGTTGATGGGGCGCAGATGCTTCATGACAGGCCCTTTCGTTCTGCAAACTTTTCGAGGAATTGCGGATTTTTGACCGAGACGGCGCCGTGAACAGACAGGCATTTGTCGGTCCAGTCGCGGATCCAGTCGCAATAATGCAGGTTGGCATGGCCGGTGTCGCCATAGCGCACAAAGGCCTCATGGTGGCACCCGCCCGCGCACAAAGGCCGCGCCCAGCAGGTCTGGCATTCATATTTCGCGCCAACATGGCCCTTGGTCAGGAACTCGCCCTGCGCCTCGCGATCGATCCCGGTGGAAACATGGCCCATGACATGGCTGTCGGCATCGGTGAAGCGGTGGCAGGGCGAGAGATCGCCCGAAGGGCTGACGCCCAGCAAGCCGAGGCCAGCGCCGCAGGGATGCGATTTGTTGGTGCCCTGCACCAGTTCGCCGATGGTTTCCGAAACGTTGGAAAAGCCGTGCATCCGGCCTTTCAGCGCATAATCGAGCCATTCATCGGCGAGCTGGTGGAATTGCTCCAACACGCTGACCATGCCCTCTTCGCCGAGCGAATAATTCTGTTCGCCCGATTCCGTGACCGGGGCAAAGCCGACCTCGTGAAAGCCGATATCCTCGCGCAGGTGGCGGAAGATGCCAATCACATCGGTCACACCCTTGCTCAGCGTCACGCGTGCGGTGATCGCGCGGGTGCGATGGCGGGCGATCAGCTTGCGCAGCTTAGGCTCGATCACATCATAGCTGCCCTTGCCGCTCTTGTAGACGCGGCGCTTGTCCTGCATCTCCTTGGGCCCATCGATGCTGACGGTCACGCCGATCTGCGCATCCGCCAGAAACTCGATGATCTCATCGGTCAGCAGCGTGGCATTGGTGGTCAGGCTGAAGGTGATCGAGCGCCCCTGCGCCGTGGCAGTCTGCGTCGAATATTCGACCACCTGCCGCAGCAGCGGAAAATTCATCAGCGTTTCACCGCCAAAGAAGGTGATATGCACCGCCGGCCGCCCGCCCGATTGCGCCAGCAGCAGATCGACCGAGGCCTTGGCCGTGTCGAGCGTCATGTATTTCGTCTTGCCGCTGGGCGTAGCGATCTTGTCCGCGCCAAATTCATAGCAATAGGTGCAGGCCAGATTGCACTGGTTGGTGATGTTGAGCACCAAGGCCTGCAGCGGATAATCCTCGGGCGGCTTGGCGGGCGAAGGCGCCGCCACGGTCTGATCCGACACGATCACACGGGCAAGGCGCAATTCACGCACCAAGTCCTCGGCATCGGCGGGGCTATGCCCGGTGCCGATCAGCGCGGTGACCAGATCGGTGTGCTCCATCTCTTGCGCATCGAGCATGGCCAGCACATCGGCCACCGCC
>Ga0302262_10000504_pt1 | contig 16229 bp, 2 predicted proteins | sample II_Fen_E3_4_FD_194557 | JGI IMG/M metagenome (GOLD analysis project Ga0302262, IMG submission 194557) | Peat permafrost microbial communities from Stordalen Mire near Abisko, Sweden - II_Fen_E3_4 | ecosystem: Environmental > Terrestrial > Soil > Wetlands > Permafrost | place: Sweden: Abisko...
TTGGAATACCCACACTACTCCAGCAAAAACCGCGTTCGCTCACCAAAGCACCGCCGTTATCCAGCACATTACCCGTGGCAGCTGCGATAGCCCCGACACTGGAGGTAGCTCCGTGCGTAACCTGAACATTGGTGGTTGCCACATGCGAAAGCTCCGGAGCTAAGGTAGTCAGACTATCCAGCTTCCCATAGGCGGTACCTACACTGTTAGTGGCATAAGCACGGATATAGTATTTTTTACTGCCTAGTAAATTGATTATCGTATCGGAAAAACTACCGATATCACTGCCCATGGACTTCAGGCTATCTGCAAAGGCAATCGTTGGGTTAGGCCGCAGACTCCAACAAACTCCGCGCGAGGTCACCGGTTCACGACCATCATCGCTGATGTTACCTCCTACAATAGCATGCATATTACTAACCCCTACCGGATGAGCGGTCGTTAAAGTGGGAAGGGCGGCTGTCAGCAGACTGTCCAAATTGCCATAAGCAACACCGGCACTATTTATGGCATAAGCACGGACATAATAGGTTAAACCCGGAGTAAGACCACTCAGAGAGCTCGAATAAATGCCCGTACCATCACCCAAAACGGCATCGGAGGTTTTGGTCGTTAAATTGATTGTGGGGTTTGGAAGCGTATCCCAACAAACACCACGGGCGGAAATAACCGTATAACCGCTATTGGTGATCTCACCACCCCCATCGGCGGTAGTACCTCCGGTAGTAACAGGGGGAGTGGTAACAATAGTGGTCAAAGAAGAGGTCACAAAACTGGACTCGGTACTATAACCTATTCCCGCTGAATTGACCGCATACCCCTTGATATAATAAGTCGTTCCCTGCAAAAGATCGGTCAGGGTAGCTACAAAGCTACCGATATCAGTGGGTGTAACCGTAGAAGAAGGCACACAGGTCTGAGAAGAACTCCCGGAGACACGATAACAAATTCCACGGGCTGTGACCAGTGCTCCTCCGTTATTCATGATTGTGGACATAGCAGTAGCCGAATTACCCGTAGTACTTAAAGCTTTGGCACTGGATAAAAACTTGGGAACAACCGGAGCGGGCGTGGTAAAAACAATCAGATTACCATAGGCAGTACCGGCGACATTCACGGCGTAAGCCCGGATATAATAGGTGGTATTACCCAACAACCAGTCTAAGGTACTGGGAAAATAACCGACTCCCGAACCGTCATCGATAACCGTATGAGAATCGTCATTCAACGGATCGGACAAGGAGCTCCAGATAACACCACGATGGGTCACCGGAGAACCACCATCGGCACTGATATCCCCTCCACTCTGGGCTGAAATACTGGTTTGGTCATAATGATCGTAGGAGGAGCTATAGGAGTCGTAAAAACAACATCCTGACCATAAACAAGCCCCAAACTGTTGACTGCATATGCGCGAACGTGGTAGCTCGTATTAGGCAAAAGGCCTGTGATAAGGTCTGTAAAAATGCCTATTCCTGAACCCGTGCGTATACTGCGGGTTTTGGAGGTCAGCAGGGTGTCCGGATTAGCATCCGTACTCCAGCAAAGGCCTGTTAAGGTTACAGGGGAACTGCCATTGCTCACCACATCGCCACCACCGGTGGCTGATAACCCGCAATATTGCTCGGTGCCAAGGTCGTTACAACCGCCTGACAGCTGACATCAAGCCACAAACTGCCGGTATAGTAACGAATGGAACGGGAGGAGGCGTTGATATAAAAAGCACCGGCGCTTAGACCCAGAATCGTAGGATAGGTATTTAATACCGGTAACTTGATGGTCTTCACATCAACACCACTACTGAAACTACTGTTTAAGGAAAAAGTTCCACCGGGCATATCTACCATCTTTGACCACATACTTCCATTATAAACCATCACGGCATTGGAACTGGTGGAATAGTAAATTGTTCCAGAAACTAACAAACCGCTCGGAGCAGCTCCGAATACAGGAAGGAAAGGAATGCCGTCTTTGACCACAAAATAGTCCTGGGCGGTGGCAGCACTGATATTGGTAGTACACAAGCTCTCCCAAACAGAACCGGTATAAATTAAGGGCTTGGAATCGCTACTGCTAAAGATTAGTATCCCCGTTTGGGGAGTAGTGATCGTGGAGGGATCAACGATCGGAAGATAAGGTAAATCGCCTACTACCCTAAAATAACTCTGGCCCAATACCAAACTGAAGTCGGATACCAGGACTAGCAATAGTACTATGTAGAGTAGTCGTCTCAATTCTTAGATGCTAAAACTTTGTGGCAATTTATACAGAGGGACATACATGCGACTAAAACAGATGTAAAGTTTAGTCAAAAGAAAGCTAAAGATATTAAAAGAATATGATCGACCTAACTTATCGCCAAAATATTAACTAAATTTAATCATTAAAGCGTGAGATTCATCAATAGCAAGCTGTCTCGAAAATGAACCCGTTAAACTTGAGGAAATTTATTTGTATTATCAACGACAAACTTATGTAGCATTACCTGCAGCCGCATCCTGACACAAAGCGCGAGCCGGGTAAACCGACTCGCGCTTTGCACAACAGATAAACATATAATAGGAAGGTTATTTCATTTCTTTTTCCAACTGCTCTACCGTTTCGGGCAACGCTACAATTTTATTAGTTTTAGCATCCACCAGAATCAGCGTTGGAGTAGCCAGCACAAAATAGGCTGTAGCTTCCGGACTTCGGATTCCTTTCTCGGCACGCTTGTGTTTTAAAGCCGGATAGTCTGCTACAGCTTTGTTCCATGCCGAAATTTCAGTATCGGTTTCGTCCAGACTGATAGCAAAAACATCCATCATATCACGGTACACAGGATTCTGATACCAGGGATACAATTTAGCCATCAGCTCCTTGCAATGTTGACAATCGGCAGACCAAAATAGTACGAGCTTATACTTAGCTTCCGTTTTAAAATCGTGGAACTGGATTATCTTACCAGAATTCAACTTCCATGGAAAGTCAGGAGCCAAAGAACTTGGCACCAGCGTTTCCATACCTTTCAGACGAACTTCTATAGCTTGTCGTTTGTTTGTCAGGCAATACGGATCGTCCAGGTAGGGTTTCAACATTTGCATCCCCTGCGTAATATTAAAACTTTCGAATCCGGCATAGAAATAATCTACCATCCATCCATATACCAGAGGATGTCCGAGCTTGGCTTTTTCGATAGACCGTTTTCCCGCTAATGTGAACAATGAGTCACGAAGTGCAACATTGGAGGCACGTGTTCCATAAAGATTAACATAACTATTCATCCAATCCTTCAGATCTGAAGTCTTGGCCAGTAACGGATCTTTGAAATCAATCAGATCAAAATAATGATCAACCAAATTATCCAAACGGTCCTTTTCCGACCCTTTTAATTCGAACGGTGGAACAAATTGAAATTGGAATGTTCTGCTTACAAATGCATCTTGGTGTTCTTTTATTTGTGAAGTTAACCATTGGTTATATTCCTTTCTACGCACTTCATACTCTTCATTTCCTATCTGGTATAATTTCGACTTTGGTTGATCATAGTTCATCAAAAAGTTTTGTAGTAAACTCAACTGATTTTTCCTTTTCCCATTCTCTTGCGAAAACTTAGCAAACAGTGCATTTTCTTTTTCTCCCTTTTGGAAATAAGTGCTATCGGGATTATTCACCGCCTTCGGTTTTACCCACATTTCCAGATCCTGACTACCGATAAAAAAATACCGTTCCGACGGATAAGGAGTTGCACCCTCTTTTTCCACATAATCAAAGCGCAGCACAAACTGGCCGGGTAGCCGATCTTTTGGGACAACAAGTACTGCACTTTCACCACTTTTTATACTTGGATGTTCTATAAAAGGTTTTAATGCACCCGAGCCAGAGAGAGGTAATAAACTTATTTTACTCGAATACACTCCCGATAAATGGATCTTAAGATTCACATTTTCAGCAATTCCCCACTCAGATATGATTAATAAAATAACAATGACACTTAAAATACTCTTTTTCATAAACAATATATTGAATGAATAATTTGAGATTCACAAATACAAAAGTAATAAATACTTTCTAAGGAATAAGATCACGTAAACAACGAACACTGAAAGCATAACCAGCAACCTTTTCTACTTCTGACATTGCACTTGTAGTAGAAGTGATTGACAAAAATCTTCCTGTGTAGAAGTATCCATAACTATACCCTCCATTATAATAACCATAACCGGAAGATTGTGTCGTAGACCAGAAAGTTCCCTGTACTGCACGATTTACCAATGCTCCTCCTACTATAAAACCGGCAGCATGAAGCTTCAATTCTGAAGAATAGGCTTGATTATAATTTGACCAATATTGCGGATCTGCATCCACAGCAGTCCATTCAGTATTAGTAGGCATTCGCCATCCAGATCCCAACAGACGTTGGCAGGGATCATTAGTAGCTGACCAGTCAAGACTCTCATTACTACTAGTTAACCAAGGCACACCTGTTGGTTTAGGAATATAAGAAGCACCAACGGCCTTATACCCTTGTAAACGATTAAACTGCCAGTACCAACCTGCAGACGCATCTGTCGCATCTACCGCAGATACTGCTTCATTATCAGCTCCCAGATTTTGTGTAATCCAACATCTGGCAGCACCCGAGACATTAGAACTAATTGTTTTATATGTTACCGTTTTATTTTCAGGGGCACCATTCACACCTTGTTGATGAGTCACTGAGAATGAATTACAAATTTTAAAGCTTGTAACTGACGGACTATAAGAGATACCTAAATTGTTTTTTGCATAAGCACGGACATAATATGTGGGACCTTCTTGTAAACTATTCAACGTACCACTAAAATCTCCGATTTCACCACTTATTATCATAACGTTATCTGATATAGTTGGGGTAGTGACTGTTGTACTCCAACAGAAACCTCTTTCAATTATTGAACTTTTACCATCAAGAATTACAGTTGCATGCCCGGTAGCTGAATTTACATTCATCTCTGAAGTTGGGAATTTAACATCTGTAACTGATGGCTTTTCATACACAATTTGATCACGCAAACAACGCACACTAAAGCCATATCCAGTTACCTTCTCAGCCAAAGCTGTTGCACTAGTTGTTGATGTAGTAGATAAAAAGTAGCCTGTATAATAGTATCCATAACTATTTCCTCCATTATAATAACCATAAGCAGAAGATTGTGTACTACTCCAATAAGTTCCTTGAGTTCCTCTATTCACCAAGGATCCTGTTTGCATATAACCTGCTTCATGAAGTTTCAGCACTGAATTATATGCATTTGCTGCTATTGACCAGTTTTGAGGAGGTGCATCAACTGCAGTCCATTCTGCATTGGTAGGCATTCGCCAACCGGCACCTAATAGTTTTTGACAAGGATCAGTAGCAGAACTCCAATCACTACTCTCATTACTACTTGATATCCAGGCTATCCAACCATATTTTGGAATATAAGAAGTTCCGGATGGCTTATATCCCTGCAAACGGTTAAATTGCCAATACCAACCTGCGGAAGCATCAGATGCATCTGTAGCTGAAGATGCTTCATTTTCGGCCCCAAGGTTTTGTGTAATCCAACATCTTGGGACTCCTGTGATACTCGTACTAATCGTATTATAAGTTATAATTTTATCTTCTGGAGCTCCAACCATATCTTTTCTATGAATGACCGTAAACGGATTACATATCTTGAAACTTGTAACATTAGGACTAAAAGCCGTCCCAACACTATTTGTAGCATAAGCTCGTACATAATAAGTTGGTCCTTCCTTTAATTGATTTAATATACCTGTAAATGTACCGGTATCACTGGCCAGAACCAATATACTATCCGAAAGACCTGGTAGTGTATTTGTAGTACTCCAGCATAAACCTTTAGACAATACAGGCCTTCCACCATTTAAAGTCACATCAGCTGTAGCTGCAGCTGAATTAACGGTCATTGTAGCTGTAGGAATAAACACATCAGTCACAGATGGCTTTTCTAACACTATCATATCTCTTAAACAACGTACATTGTAAGCGTGCCCAGCAACTTTTTCGACAACTGTTGTACCACTAGTGTTCGATGCTATTAGCAAATAGACTCCAGTATAAAAGTATCCATAACTATAACCTCCATTATAATACCCATAATCAGAAGACTGTGTACTGCTCCAATAGCGACCTTGAACTCCTCGATTAACAATAGCTCCACCTGCCATATAACCAGCCGTATGCAGCTTTAAAACGGAGGTATAAGTATCGTTATAATTGGCCCAATATTGAGGTGCCGCATCTGCAACAAACCATTCTGTACTAGTCGGCATCCTCCAACCAGATCCCAACAAGCGTTGACATGGATCAGAAACAGCAGTCCAATCTATACTTTCATTGCTACTAGACAACCAAGCAGTCCAAGCATTTTTAGGACTATAGGAGTTAATTCCAACCGGTTTATAACCTTGTAAACGGTTAAATTGCCAATACCAACCAGCAGAAACCTGTGCTGTATCTGTTACAGAAGTAGCCTCTCTATCAGCTCCCAGGTTTTGAGTAATCCAACATTTTGGAGTCCCTGATATACTGGTACTAATGGTATGATAAGTGACTGTCTTATCTTCAGGTGCACCATTCATATCTTTCTGATGTATAGCTTTAAATGAATTACAAATTTTAAAGCTTGTAACTGCAGGACTATAAGATATTCCTTTAATATTCTTAGCATAAGCACGTACATAATAAGTAGGGCCTTCTGATAGATTATCCAATACATCGGTAAAGGCTCCAATTCCACTTCCAATAACAAGTAAATTATCTGATACTGTAGGCGTAGCATTTGATGTACTCCAGCAAAATCCTCTCTCTAATATAGCACTTCCACCATCGAGAGTTACATTGGCAAATCCGGTAGCATATGTTTGTCCCATTTTTGCAGTTGGGAAAGAAACTACGGTCACAGTTGGTTTCTCCAACGCAATTGTATCACGCAAACAACGTATACTAAAACCATATCCTGCCACCTTTTCACCATTTGCCAACGCACTTGTAGTTGCTGTAATTGAGAGATATGTTCCAAGATAATAATAGCCATAACTGTTTCCTCCATTATAGTAACCATATGCTGAAGCCTGCGTAGTGCTCCAGAAAGTACCTTGAACTCCACGATCATGTATACTTCCACTGGACATATAGCCTCCCTCATGAAGTTTCAATACTGAATTATAAGCATTTGATGCAGTAGTCCAATTTTGAGGCACATAGTCCGCATTATACCACTCAGTACTTGTAGGCATTCGCCATCCCGCAGCTAACAAAAGTCTACATGGATCTACAGTAGAACTCCAATCGCTACTTTCATTACTGCTAGATAGCCAAGCTACCCAACCATAGTATGGACTATACGAAGTGCCTACCGGTTTATATCCTTGTGAACGGTTAAATTGCCAATACCATCCAGCAGATGAATCTTTTTTATCAGATACTGAAGATGCAATGCTATCAGCTCCCAGGTTTTGAGTAATCCAGCACCTTGATGCTCCGGAGATATTGGTACTTATCACATTGTATGTAATCGTTTTATCTTCGGGTGCACCATTCATATCTTTTTTGTGAATAACAGTAAATGGATTACAAATTTTAAAACCAGTAACTTCCTGACTGTAAGATGTTCCAGCCGAATTCGTGGCATATGCTCTAACATAATAGGTTGGCCCTTCTATCAATCCTGTTAACGTATCATAGAATTCACCGGTACCACTTCCAATGGTCATAACATTGTCGGAAAGACTTGGAATTGGATTAGTTGTACTCCAACAAAAACCTCTTGCCGTCACTTTAGCTCCCCCGTCTAACGTGACATTAGCTGTTCCCTTAGCTGTACTTATCGTCATCATTGAAGTTGGAATAACCACATTAGTTACAGATGGTTTTTCAATTACGACAGCATCCCTTAAACAACGCACACTGAAGGCATATCCAGCAACCTTTTCCGCTACAGTTGTTGCACTTGTAGTTGAAGTAAATGATAAAAAGATTCCCGTATAAAAATAGCCATAGCTATAGCCACCATTAAAATAGCCATAATCAGATGACTGTGTACTACTCCAATATGTTCCTTGAACGCCTCTGTTTTTCAATGTACCTCCTTGTATAAAACCAGCAGCATGCAATTTTAATTCGGAAGAATAAGCCTGATTGTAATTTGACCAATACTGTGGTGCCGCATCGACATTAGCCCACTCTGTACTAGTCGGCATTCGCCAACCAGCACCTAATAAGAGGCGACATGGATCATTTATATCTTGCCAATTCATATTTTCATTACTACTTTGTAACCAAGCCGTCCATGCATTTATAGGATTATAAGAAGTAGTACCCACAGGTTTATACCCTTGCAATCTATTAAATTGCCAATACCAACCTGCAGACGTTTCTTTTAAATCGTTTACAGAAGATGGAATACTATCAGCACCCAAGTTTTGAATGATCCAGCATCTAGGCGCTCCTGATATACTAGTGCTAATAGCATGATAAGTAACAGTTTTATCTTCTGGTACTCCATTCAAACCAGTTTGATGAATAATCGTAAATGGATTACAGATTTTAAAGCTAGTAACAGATGGACTGTAAGAAGTTCCTTGCTTATTCTTTGCATAAGCACGGGCATAATAGGTCGGACCTTCTGTTAAATTACTCAACACATCGCTAAAGTCTCCAGTTCCACTTCCTATCACAAGAACACTGTCAGATGTGGTTGGTACAGTTACTGACGTACTCCAGCAAAATCCTCTCTCTGTTACCGGAGTTCCACCATCTAAAGTTACGTTTGCATGTCCAGTAGCTGAGTTTGTTTTCATTTCATCTGTAGGAAAAATAACATTAGTCACTGATGGCTTTTCTAACACAATTGCATCTCGTAAACAACGTACGCTAAAACCATATCCTGTCACCTTTTCACCATTAGCTAACGCACTTGTAGTCGCAGTAATTGAGAGATATGTTCCAAGATAATAATAGCCATAACTGTTTCCTCCATTATAATAACCATAGGCTGAAGCTTGCGTAGTACTCCAGAAAGTACCTTGAACTCCACGATCATATAGACTTCCATTATACATATAGCCACCCTCATGAAGTTTCAATACTGAATTATAAGCGTTTAATGCAGTAGTCCAATTTTGAGGCACATAGTCTGCATTATACCATTCAGTGCTTGTTGGCATTCGCCAACCCGCAGCTAACAAAAGTCGACATGGATCAGCAGTAGAACTCCAATCACTGCTTTCATTGCTACTAGACAACCAGGCTATCCAACCATATTTTGGAATATAAGAAGTTCCTGAAGGTTTATACCCTTGCAAACGGTTAAATTGCCAATACCAACCAGCAGATGAATCTTTTTTATCGGATACTGATGATGCAATGCTATCAGCTCCCAAATTTTGAGTAATCCAACACCTAGATGCGCCTGAAATATTTGTACTTATCACATTGTATGTAATAGTTTTATCTTCGGGTGCACCATTTAAGCCTTTCTGGTGAATAATAGTAAATGAATTACAGATCTTGAAACTAGTTACATTCGGACTGTAGGAAGTTCCCTGAGCGTTCTTGGCATAAGCCCGTACATAGTACGTCGGTCCTTCTTCTAGATTTTTCAATATATCACTAAAGGCTCCTGTTCCACTCCCTATTACAAGGACACTATCAGATGTAGTTGGTATAGCTACTGATGTACTCCAGCAAAAACCTCTTTCCAGAACCTTTGTACCTCCATCTAACACTACATTAGCATATCCGGTTGCAGTATTTGAGGTCATTTCTTTAGTTGGGAAAGTAACATTAGTCACAGTTGGTTTTCCAAGTATAATGGTATCACGCAAGCAACGTGTACTAAAGGCATAGCCAGCCACCTTTTCTACAGAAGTCACATCACTTGTAGTTGCAGTGACAGACAAGAAGATTCCTGTATAAAAGTATCCATAACTATATCCACCATTATAATATCCATAACCAGAAGATTGAGTGCTACTCCAAAATGTTCCCTGAATTCCACGGTTTTTTAATGTTCCACCTAACATAAAACCACCTTCATGCAATTTCAATACAGAATTATATGTAGCAGAAGCAGTAGTCCAGTTTTGAGGAGACCCATCCGCAGCACTCCACTCAGAACTCGTTGGCATCCGCCAACCACAGCTTAACAAGTTCTGACAAGGATCAGCCGCTGCACTCCAATCACTACTTTCATTGTTACTGGATACCCAGGCTGTCCATGCATTAGAAGGGCTATAAGAAGCTCCGACAGGCTTATATCCTTGTAAGCGATTAAATTGCCAATACCAACCTGCTGCAACCTGTGCTGTATCATTTACAGACGTAGCTTCACGATCCGCTCCTAAGTTCTGAGTTATCCAACATCTTAAGGTCCCTGATATATCAGTACTAACTGATTTATATGTAATTGTCTTATCTTCTGGCGCACCATTTTGTCCTGTAATATGTATAGCCGTATATGGCTTACAAATCTTAAACCTTAACGCCGTTGGACTATAGCTCGTTCCGACACGATTGGTTGCATAAGCTCGAACATAATATGTCCGTCCATCTTGCAAACCTACTATAGAGTCCGTAAAGTCTCCAAGACCTGTTAATGCATCAGGAATAACATGATCAGCAGTTGTAGGATTACCTGTAGAATTCCAGCAGAGTCCACGTGCAGTTACAGGAGCACCACCATCAGGAGTTGCTGTAGCTGTTCCAATTACAATATTATCCGTTAATTGTACAACTGTCACATTACTCAAACCTGGTTTAGTAAGGACGATCGTATCACGCAAACAACGCAAGGATCCTCCATTTGCCTTGATATTATTAGTTACCCGACTTAGTCCTGTGGTAGTATTGAGTTCGAGGTAAGAACCATTCGTAACACTGGCTTGTGTAGCACCCCAGAAAATACCGTAAGCACCTCTATCTGTCAATACGCCTGATTTTAATTGACCTGCAGCATGTAGCTTCAATTCCGAAGTATAGGCATTATTACCAGTCCATCCACCATTGGTTACAGCATTAGTCCACTCTGTGGAAGTAGGAATACGCCATCCTGTACTTAACAATATATTACATGGATCAGTAGCAGCAGTCCAGTCGCTACTTTCGCTAATACTAGCTGTCCAGGCAACTGTTGGAGTCAACGTAGTTCCCTGATAATTATATCCCTGTGCACGGTTAAACTGCCAGAACCAACCTGTAGCTGCCGCAGTAGTGTCTTTTGCTGCAACAGCAGGACTATCAGCCCCAAGATTCTGTGTAGTCCAACAACGAGCTGCTCCGGAAAGCGTGCTATTTACTGAATGATAAACAACTGTCTTAGTTACCGGAGATCCATTCAGACGTGTGCTATGCAGAACGCTAAATGCAGGAGGACAAATCTTAAACGTAGTTGTCTGTGGACTATAACCCAAACCGATTTTGTTAGTAGCATAAGCTCTTACATAATAGGTTGGTCCTTCTTTCAATCCTTCAATGAATCCGCTGAAAATAGAGTCCGTAGAGCTACTCGGTATATTATGATCATTAATCGTTGGATTTCCAGTGGTGTTCCAGCAGATTCCTCGAGTCAAAATAGCCGATCCACCGTCAGTAACTATTTTGGCCGATCCAACAGCTGTACTATCAGTCATTGTAACAGTTGAAATAACAACATTACTCAAGGTTGGAGGCATCTTCACAATACCATCGCGTAAACAACGAACGGAAAAACCATAGGCTTTATCATTCGTAACCAGAGCACTCCCTGCATTATAGAATTGGAAGTCATAAGCTGTAGTAGCACTAGCACTAGTGCTACTCCAGTAATTTCCTTGTGAACCACGGCTATATAATACCGAAGTATTATAAGCTAAATAACCGGGATTATGAAGTTTCAGAGCCGAATTATACGGATCGGCATAAGTAGCCCAGTTTTGTGGAGCTCCATCCACATTGGTCCACTCAGTGCTGGTTGGTAAACGCCAGTCGGTTCCCAACATACTGTTACATGGGTCATTAATAAGTGTCCAGCCACTCGCTTCATTAAACCCACCGTACCAGGCAACAGGAGTGGTAGATCCGCCATTTTTGTATCCAAGAGCATGGTTGAATTGGAAATACCATCCAGCTGAAGCTTCGGTAGCATCAAAAGCTGAAGTTGCCGGATGATCGGCTCCCAGATTCTGCGTAATCCAACACTTGGCAGCACCTGACATATAAGTTCCCACAGCATGATAAGTAACCGTTTTGGTAACAGGAGCTCCTCTGAATCCAACTGTATGCTGAATATTAAATGTATCCGGACAAATGCTAGTCAAAATAGCACTGAATCCGGTTCCTTCGCCGTACGTTGTACCCGCACTATTGGTGGCATAAGCCCGTACATAATATTTAGGTCCTTCGGTCAGGCCGGTAATGGTACCGGTAAAGTTACCTGTTCCAATAGCACTATCAGTAATATGGTTATCGCTCAGGGTTGGGTTACCCGTCAGATTCCAACAGAAACCACGCTCAGTTACGGATGCTCCACCATCAGAACCTATGGCAGCAGAAACATCAGCCGAAGTTCCGGTCATAGACGATACGCTGACCGACACCTGACCTACTGATGGTGCTGCAATAACAATCGTATCACGCAAACAGCGAAGTGTAAAACCATACCACTTGGAACTGGCAGTAGTGGTATACAGAGTATTCACCCCGCTACTAAACTGAAGATAGGTAGCAACTGTACTCGAGTTTGCAGTACTGCTCCAGAAAATGCCATAGGTATTCCGTCCCAGTAATGAACCATCAGCATTACTCAGGTATCCGGAGTAATGAAGTTTCAATGGAGCCGTATAAGGGATACCTCCGTTAGCCATCACATTGCTGTACTCTGTTGAAGTAGGAATACGCCAACCGGAGCCAAGCAAATGAGCACAGGGATCGTTCGTAGCAGTCCAGTTACTTGTTTCATTAATGGCAATCCAGGAAATTGCAGGAGTACGAGTGGTACCATCATGTTTATATCCCTGAATCCGATTAAATTCCCAATACCAACCGGCAGATTTTTCTGTTGCATCAGTGACAGCTGTTGCTATAGAGTCCGCACCCAAGTTCTGAGTGATCCAACAAACTGCCTTACCGGAAAGCGTACTGCTCACAGAGTGATAAGCCACCCGTTTAGTAACCGGAGCACCATCAATACCGGCAATATGTTGAACAGTAAATACCGGTGGACAAATTCTAAAGCTATTAACCGGACCATACGCTATACCCACACTATTGATAGCATACCCTTTCACATAATAGGTCGGACCTTCTACCAAACCGCTAATTGTACTGCTAAAGTTACCAACATCGGCTCCACTGGTAATCTTATTGTCGGATATTGATGGATCACCCGTTGTATTCCAACAGAAACCCCGTTCTGTTACCGGAGAACCACCATCGGGAGTGACAATAGCCGACACACCGGCAGAAGATGAGGTCATAGCAGAGAACGTGACATTACTAACCGATGGTGTAGAGATCACAACGGTGTCTTTCAAGCAACGAAGTGTGAAACCATGCCATTTATAACTACTATAGATATTATTAGCTCCACTACTAAATTGAAGATAGCTAGCATATGTAGTGGTTGTAGCCGAACTACTCCAGAATATACCATACGAACCTATATTTTGCAACACACCGGCAGCATAGCCTAAGTTACCGGAATAGTGAAGTTTCAACGGTGTACTAAATGGAATACCTCCATTGGTTATCACATTAGCATACTCAGTTGAAGTCGGAATACGCCAGCCACCACCGAGCATACGGTTACATGGGTCATTAGCCGGTAACCAGTCACTGGATTCGGTGTTACTGGTCCAGGCTGTTGATGGTGTACGGGTGGTTCCATCATGTTTATATCCCTGAATCCGGTTAAACTGCCAGTACCAACCCGCAGACGGCTCAGTGGCATCATTCACTGCAGTAGCCTGATGATCGGCGCCCAGATTTTGCGTAATCCAACAACGTGCAGCACCGGAATAGGTGGCGCTTACAGCATGATAGGTAACCGTTTTATCTACCGGAGCACCATTCAATCCGGCAACATGCTGAACGGTAAATTGTGGAAGACACACTTTAAACTGTGTCACCGTAGAGCTATAAGTAGTTCCAATGTTGTTAGTTGCATACGCCCGGATGTAATAGGTAGTCCCTTCTACCAGCCCGGTAATACTATCGGTAAATATTCCGGTATTGCTACCCTCTGCAACAACATGATCGGTCAAATCCGGATTACCGGTGGTATTCCAGCAGAATCCTCTGGCTGTAACCGGAGATCCTCCATCAGGAGTCGCAGCAGCTGTAGCAATTACAGTTGTTTTCGATTTTCCGGCAATAGTCACATCGCTCACAGATGGAGCACTTATCACAATAGAGTCTCTCAAGCAACGTAGTGAAAATGCATATTTAGATTTAGAGTTTGCATCAACACCAGCTATTCCAAAACTAGACGAAGAATATCCTGTATAGCAGGCATCCGTATTATTGATTTGTGTTGACGACCAGTGATCACCTTGTATAGTTCTGTTTGTAATGGCTCCGTTATACAAATATCCGGCATTATGCAATTTGAGTATTGAATTGTACGCATTGGTAGTGTTAGCCCAGTTTTGTGGTGCGCCCTTAGCGTTTGTCCATTCCGTACCAGTTGGAATTCTCCAGCCATTTCCAAGTAACAGATTACAAGGATCATTGGCAGGAACCCAATCACTGCTTTCACTGATGGTAGTAGCCCAGGTTAGCGGATAACGAGCTGTTGTGAACTGATACCCCTGAACGCGATTAAACTGCCAGTACCAACCGGCAGACGGTTCAGTACCATCGGTAGCTGAAGTAGCCTGATGATCGGCACCCAGATTTTGTGTAATCCAACATTTAGCAGCTCCTGAAACATTTGTACTAACAGAACCGTATGTAACCGTCTTGGTTACAGCAGCTCCGTTTAATCCTTCGTAATGGAGAACTGCAAAGGCTGAAGGACAAATCTGGAAGGTCGCAGCAACTGCACTGTAAGCCGTACCGGCACTGTTTGTTGCAAATGCCCGCACGTAATAAGTTTTACCTTCTATCAGGTTCTTAAGCGTATCGGCAAAATTACCTATACCACTACCCACATTAAGCGTATCGTCAGCTATTGTTGGATTACCGGTCATGTTCCAGCAAAGCCCACGAACCGTAACCGGAGCCCCACCATCGGTAATAACAGAAGCCGTACCATTAGCCGTAGTCTTGGTGATATTTGATATCACTACATTACTTACACTGGCACGAATGGCCTGTGTAGTTAAACTATCCAAATTACCATAGCCAGTACCTTTACTGTTGATAGCATAAGCACGAACATAGTATTTCGTTCCGGGAGATAAACCTGCAAAAATGCTGGTGTAAGTAGTATCTCCGGCGGTAGGATAAGTTATTCTGGTCGTCAGTGCTATGGTAGGATTAGGAGTAGTACTCCAGCAAATACCCTTAGCAGTAATCGGCATTCCACCATTATCAAATATAATACCTCCACTGGTTGCTTTTACACTATCTACAGCATAAGGATGTATGGTAGTCACTGTCGGTAATTGAACTGCCAGAGTCGTAAACTGAACCTGACTACCATAACCTGTACCCACCGCATTGGTTGCATAAGAACGAACATAATAAGTGGTAGCAGACGTTAGCCCTTTCATGTCTGCAATAAAACTTCCAATGGCACTGGATGAATTATCAACCGTTTTTGTTGTCAATGCAATGGTAGGATTACTGTACGTACTCCAGCAAATACCTCTGGTCAGAATAGGAGAACGTCCATCGTCTGTTATCACTCCACCACTGGTAGCAGTAGTGGCAATAATCTTAGTTACCGGCGTGGTGGCAGTAAGAGTCGGAATTCCATTGGTTTGGAAAGTCCGTTCTATACCATAAGCCGTACCGATCATGTTAATTGCATAAGCTCTCACATAATAAAGCGTATTGGGCAATAAGCCGGAAACCATTGCTGTAAATGTATCTGTACCTGAGCCATTGGTAGTGTGACTATTACTAGTAGTAGGATTGGTAGATGTACTCCAGCAAATTCCTTTCAGCGTAATCGGCTTACCTCCATCACTCGTAATTTCGCCTCCACTCATGGCCGAACTTCCGGTAACCTGCGTAAGTTCAAGCGTATTCAAAACTGGAGCTGTAGGGAATAGAGTTA
>Ga0302262_10000505_pt1 | contig 16214 bp, 10 predicted proteins | sample II_Fen_E3_4_FD_194557 | JGI IMG/M metagenome (GOLD analysis project Ga0302262, IMG submission 194557) | Peat permafrost microbial communities from Stordalen Mire near Abisko, Sweden - II_Fen_E3_4 | ecosystem: Environmental > Terrestrial > Soil > Wetlands > Permafrost | place: Sweden: Abisko...
CAAGAGCACGCCGAGCACGATCGCGAACGCGAGCGGCTGCCGCACGTCGGATTTGACCAGCAGGTAGTAGTGCACCACGCCGCAGATCGCGATCGGATATGCCAGGCGGTGCAACCACTTCCAGCGCCGCGCACCGAGCCGCGTGACCATGGCGTCGGTCGAGGTCGCGGCGAGCGGGATCAGGAGTACCAGGGCCAGCGCGCCGAACCACAGATAGAACCGCGCGGTGATCTCCTCGAGCGTGCTGGTCACGCTGGCCGCGCGGTCGAACCAGAAGAAGATCGCGAAGTGCAGCGCGAGGTAGACGAAGCCGAGCACGCCGAGGTTGCGACGCACGGCGACCAGCTGGCTCCAGCCGGTCAGCCGCCGCAGCGGCGTGATGACCAGCGACAGGACGAGCAGGACCAACCCGACCAGCCCGGTGGTCCGGATCGCGAAGTTGACCTCGTTGGCGCCCAGCTGGTCGTGCCAGGCATCCCACCCGAGCAGCGCCAGCGGCACGCTGCCGTTGATCATCACCAGCCACTTGGCGAATCGGGTGTCGACCAGGCCGCCGCGCAACGCGAGCGGCGCGGGCGCCGGCACAGCCTCAGTGGTGGACATCGAGATCCATCCCGGCGTAGAGGTCGGCGACCTGGTCGCCGTAGCCATTGAACATCAGCGTGGGCCGGCGGCCGGTCTCGCCGATCCGTTGCTCGGTGGCCTGGCTCCACCGCGGGTGCGCGTGGCGCGGATTGACGTTGGCGTAGAACCCATATTCCCCGGGCGCGTAGCGGCTCCAGCTGGTCGGCGGCTCGGTCTCGGTCAGGGTGATCTTGACGATCGACTTGATGCCCTTGAAGCCGTACTTCCATGGCGTCACCAGGCGGACCGGCGCGCCGTCCTGCGGCGGCAACTCCTGGCCGTACAGGCCCGTCGCGAGCATCGCGAGCGGGTGCATCGCCTCGTCGAGCCGCAGGCCCTCGACGTAGGGCCACTGCAACGCCTTGGTCTGCTGACCTGGCATCCGCGCCGGATCGTGGAGCGTCTCGAACGCGACGTACTTCGCCGAGCCCATCGGCGCGACCTTGGCGAGCAGCGCGCTCAGCGAATACCCGGCCCACGGCACGACCATCGACCACGCCTCGACGCAGCGCATCCGGTAGATCCGCTCCTCGGTCGGCGCCAGCGCGCGCAGGCCGGCGAGGTCGAAGACCTGCGGCTTGTGGACCAGGCCGCCGACCGCGAGTTGCCATCCGGCGGTGGTGAAGTTCGCGGCCGCCTTGGCGACCCCGTTCTTGTTGGTCGTGAACTCGTAGAAGTTGTTGTAGTTGAGGATCGACGCGCGCGGCGTGAGCGGTTCGGCCACGGTGAACCCGTTGTGCGCCGCGGGGTCAGCCTTCATCAGGTGCGCGATCGCCGGGCGATCGCCGGTCAGGGCGTCGACCCCGTTGAGCTCTCGGTACAGCCAACCGGTCGCCGCCGCGGTCGCGGCAACGACGCCGCCGCGCATCACCGTGCGGCGATTGAAGTACAGCTCGCGTGGCGTGACGTCGCGATCGTGGGGGTCATTCCGCATGCTGCCTCGCAGCAGCGTACGCGGCTTCACCACGCGAGTTACGCCGCATCGTGGCGATCGCGCGTGGCGGCGCGTCGCCGATCGCCGCGCGCTCAGGGATTCCACGACAGCCGCCGGCGCGCGACCGCGCGCAAGCCGGGGCCCGGGTCACAGGTCAAGCCGCCGCGCCGAGCCGGACGGCCGCCGCGAGCGCACCGCGCTGCTCGGCGTTGAGCCCGATGCGCCGACGGCGGTGCTGCATCTTCTGCTCGACGTCCCCCAGCGTGGCGTCGCCGCGCCGGATCAGCACCGCCGCCGCCACCGTCGCCGAACGCCCGTGGCCGAACGCACAATGAATGAACGCAGCACCGGGCGCCGCGACCACGGCATCGACCGCGCGCGCGATCTGCGCCGCGGTCGGCGCGGTGGCGTCGAGCGCGGGCACGGCGAGGTAGGTCTGGCCCGCGACGATCTGGGGCAGCTCGGTCAGCTCGGCGCACAGATCGACGACGATCGCGATCCCCGCCGGCAGCTCGCCGAGCCGCGGCCGCCGGCCGACCCACACGCCCGGGGCGACCTCGTCGGCGACCGGCTCGTCGGTCAGCGCGCGCGCGAGCTCGTGCATGAGCCGCGTGTAGCCGAACCAGGGCGCCCAGAGGAGCCACGCCCACCAGGCGATCGTCCCGTCGGACCGCTTGCCGAGCGCACCCGGCGCGCGCGCGGCGTAGACCCCCGCTGTGGCCAGCAGCACCGCCGCCGGCCACAGCAGCGGCCAGAGGTGCGTCCAGATCGCAAGACCTCCGAGCAACGCCGCGATCAGTGGGATGATACGACCTGCCACGCGTACAACCAGCCGGGTCGAGGCGCTACCCGCGCCCGATCGCCGCGAGCCCGGCGAACTGCGGCGTGGCGATGGGGGTCATCGCCATGGTTTCCGTGCGGTCGCGCGGCGTGGAACCCGCCGCGGCGACGATCGCGATCACGAGGCAAGTCAGGCGCATGGCACCCTCGCTGTCGCTCACGGCTATCGCGCCGACGGAATATCGTCATCGCCGACCGTCTTGGCCGGCCTCGACGGCTTGCCCGACGACGGCTTCGCGGGCTTGACGGTCGGCGAGGCCGCGGCCTGGGGGCGTGGCGCCGCGGCGACCCAGCGGCTGCCGCGGACCGCCTCGGTGACCTCGCGGCCGAGCTGCCACGAGCTGATGTCGTCGGCGGTGCCGAGCACACCGTCGCGGCCGGCCGAAATCGCGCCGGCGATCTGGTTGCCGGGCTGATCGGTGCAGGTCAGCTCCAGCGGATGGCCCCACGGATCGTCGACCGGCGCGCCGAGCGCCGAGGTCGCCGGGCACGGCTGACCGGCGTGGTCGTGCGACCACTCGACAAAGCGGGAGAGGACGAGCTTCATCTGCTTGCCGACCTCGACCTCGGGATCGGGCGCGGCGGGGGCCGGGGGGGGTGGATCCGGTTGCCGCGGCGGCGCGGCGATCGGCGGCTTGGCGCTGACCACCGCCGCAGGATCCGCCGACCCCGCCGCGACCGGCTCGTTGCCGTGCGTCGGCTTCATCGCCACCGCGACGATCGCCGCGCCGGCGGCGACGACCACCAGGCCGCCGATCACCAGCCCGCGCGACGACGGGCGGCGCGGCGGCGCACCCGGCGAGATCCCACCCGAAGTCGACGTGCCGACGGCCGACGACAGCGTGGTCGCCGAGATCGGCGCGGCGCGCATCATCGCGATGCCCCCGGTCGGGACGGACAGCTGCGGGCTCGACACCGTGCCGAGCAGCGCGCCGATCGCCGCGGCGAGATCGGTGCCCGAGGCGTAGCGGTGCGACGGATCCTTGGCGAGGCAGTGCGCGACCAGCGCATCGAGCTCCGGCGGAATACCGGGCAGCCGGCTCGACAGCAGCGGCGCCGGCTCGCGCAGGTGCATCGCGATGATGTCGCCGGCGCCCTCGGCGTCGAACGGGGGCATGCCGGTCAGCAGCGAGAAGATCATGCAGCCGATCGCGTACACGTCGGACCGCTGATCGACACCGCCGGCCCCGCGACACTGCTCCGGCGACATGTACGACGGCGTGCCCATCACCGCCGAGGTCTGGGTCTTGATGCTGGGATCGCCGGTGAGCTTGGCGATCCCGAAGTCGAGGACCTTGGCGCGCTCGCCGCCGAACACCTCGGGGTCGTGGACCAGGAAGATGTTCTCGGGCTTGAGATCGCGGTGCACGATGCCGCGCGCGTGCGCGACGCCGAGCGTGCTCGACACCTGCCGCAGGATCCGCAGCCCGTCGGCCGGTGCCATGCGCCCGAGCCGGCGCAGCCGGCGATCGAGCGGCTCGCCCTCGAGCATCTCCATCGCGATGTAGGCGGTGCCATCGGCGTGGTGCCCGAAATCGAAGATCTGGACGATGCCGGGATCCGAGATCGCGGTCGCCGCGCGCGCTTCATTGAAGAACCGGCTGACGATATCGGGCCGCTGCGTGAACATCGGATGCAGGAGCTTGATCGCGGCGCGCCGCCCCAGCATCGTGTGCTCGGCGAGCCAGACGGTGCCCATGCCGCCCTCGCCGATCTGCTGGAGCACCCGATACGCGCCGACCTGGGTGCCAACGACCATCGCACTCTTTTACAAGTGATAGCGCACTCACGTCAAGCGTACGTAATCATAGGATGTTGTTGAGAAAAACTATGGTGATGGCGCCAGCACGAGCCCACCTAGCGAGAAGAACTGGACAAGGCCTTGGCGCGGGCCCGGCGCATTGAGATCCTCTCCGAGAAAGTAGCGGTCGGCGGGGACCGGAAATGCCGGCAACGTCACGGTTTGGCCGGCGCCGTGCTGGAGCGCGGAGAGCCGGTGCTCCCACACCGGGCCGACGATCCGGTACACGGTGACCAGCTGCACGGCGACGTAGGCGACCGCGCCGGCCGCGAGCACGCCGCAGGTCCGGCGGGCCCACGCGGTGCGCAGCGGCGCGACCACGCCGCCGGCGATCGCCGCGGCGAGCAACGCGACCGACGCGGCGTAGAGCCGCGGGCCGATCTTGGGCGAGGCCAGGAGCGTCACGACGCAGACCAGGCCGGCCAGCGCCAGCACCGCGGCGGGCCACCGCGCTCCCCGCGGTTGCACCGGGGGACCGAGCCGGAAGCGCTCGATCGCCGCGACCCCGATCAGCGGCAGCGCGGCGGCGAGGTAGCTCGCGAGCTTCTCGATGATCCGGACGTTGCCGCCGAAGCCGCGCCGGGCGATCCGCGCGACGACGCTCGCCTGATCGGCGAGGCCGTCGTAGCGTAGATGCTGCGCCGGTGCGGTGAGCAGCACGGCGTAGCCCGCGGCGAACCCGACCAGCCCGGCGAGCATCCACGGCAGGCGGCGCCGGTTCGCGCGCCCGTCGCGCCGGACCACCGCGAGCGCCGCGAGCGCGCCCATCGCCAGAAACGCCGGGCCCGTGTGCTCGTTGCACATCCCCGCGGCCGCGCCGATGACCAGCCACAGCGGCGCGAGCCAGATCCGCGCCGGCCACGGCTCGGCGACCGCGAAGCGATACGGCGCGAGCCACAGCACACTGACCAGGGCACCAAACAGGTAGTTTCCGGTGAACGGCCGGTAGAACAGCATCGGGCCGATCTGCGGCGTGCAGGCGAGCACCACCGCGGTGACGATCAGCGCGACGAGCGCATCGTCCGTGCGCCGGACGCTCGGCCAGCGCCCCAGCGCGAGCGCGGTGAGCAGCGCGAACAGGCCGAGCTCGACGATCGGCGTGACGATCGGGTGCAGCGGGCCGAGCGCATACCCGATCAGCGTGGCCAGCTGGCCGAGCCGCGGGTTCTGCTCGAGGTAGTCGCCCTTCGCCACGTCCCAGAACATCGCCAGCGATGCCGGGCGGTTGTGCAACAAGACGACGTGGCTCCAGCCATCGCGCAGCACCGGCTCCCAGCGCGTGCCGAGCACCAGCACGGCCCACAGCGGGACCACGAGCAGCGCCCACCTGATCGGGGCCGTGCGCGCGGACATCGCGGCGACCGTAGCACCCGCGGTCAGGTTCCGCGCGGCGGCGCGGCGCCAGATTCGGGGCGATCGAGATCGATCTGGGCGCTGGTCGCACCGCTCAGCCGCGCGGCGATCTCCGACGCCGAGGGCAGCACCAGACTCGGGACCTCCCAGGCGCGGATCGTGCCGTCGGGCGAGCCGGTCACCAGGCGATCTACCGCGCGCCACGCGATCCAGTTGACCGCCGCGCTGTGGCCGCGCAGCACGCGGTGGCGGCGGGTCGGCAGATCCCACACGATGATCGTCTTGTCGTAGCTCGCCGACGCGAGCTTGCTGCCGTCGGGCGAGAACGCGACGCCCATCACGAGGTCGGTGTGGCCGTGCAGGACGTCGATCACCTGGCCGGTATCGGCGCTCCACAGCCGCACCGTGCGATCGGCCAGCCCGGCGGCGATCCGGCTGCCGTCCCGCGAGACGGCGAGGCGGCTCGCCCGGTACGCGCCGGTCGGCAGCTCGATGACCTTGCCGCGATCGACGAGCGCCAGGGTGTCGTTGCAGCGGTGCAGCACGAGGCGATCCACCGGATCGAACTCGGCGAGCACGACGCACCACGCGTCGCCGGTGCCGAGCCGGGTGATCGTGCCCGCGCCATCGATCAGGTACGACGCGTCGCCGGCCGGGGCCGCGATCCGGCCGTCGCGCGCGAGCGCGAAGCCGCGGATCGGCGCCGTGCTCTCGAACACCAGGCGGCCGCGGCCGGTCGCGGCGTCCCAGCGCCGCAGCGTGCCATCGCTCGACGACGAGTACAGCGTGCCGCCGTCGCGGCTGAACTCGGCGTGGGTGACGAGGCCGGTGTGGCCGAGCAGCGCGCGCGAGTGGCCGGCGCGGTCGCGCAGCTCGATCGAGCCATCGGGGCTGGCCAGCATGACGCGATCGCCGGCGGGCGACACCACGCTGCCGCCCAGGCCGTGGGCGGTGTGGTCGGCGGAGAACAGCTCCTCGCGCGTGCCGGCGCCGAGATCCCAGCGCGCGACCGCGCGGCTCGTGGTCGCCAGCGCGGCTTCGCCCTCGAACCGCAGGTCTTCGATCGGCTCGGACTCGACATAGGCCGACGAGCTCGGCCGGGCGATATCCCACACCCGCGCGCTGCTATCGAGGCTGGCGGTCGCGACGCTGCGCTCGTCGGCCGAGAACCGGGCGACATAGATATCGTCATCGTGGCCGCGCAGCACGAGCGCGGTGCGGTTGGCGAGCCGCCACACCCGCGCGGTCGCGTCGTCGCTCGCCGACAGGAGCTGGCTGCCGTCGCGGGACAGCTCGAGCGTGTAGATCGCGTCGGTGTGGCCGCGCAGCTCGGTCACGCTGCCGGTCGCGGTGTCGACCAGCAGGATCTCGGGGAGCGCGCCGCCGAGCGCGAGCGTGCGGCCGTCCTGCGACCACACCGCGGCGTGCAGCTCGCTCTTGTAGCGCGCCAGCTCGTGCAGCTCGCCCCCGGCGAACGGCACCGACCAGATCGTCTGGCCGTCGTGGACCACCACGGTGTCGCCGGTCGGCGACACCGCGAGGAACTCGATCGCGTTGTCGGTGCGCGCGAGCGGCCGGAGCGCCGTGCCCGGGGGGCCCTCGACCACCGCGAGCTCGGTCGCCGACGGCGCCACCACGACGCGCGACCAGTCGCGCTCGGCGACCGCGAACTTGATCCCCGAGGTCGGCGCGAGCACGACCGGCGGGCCGCCGTCGAGCGAGATCACCTGCGGCGCGCTCCAGCCGCGCTCGACCAGGACCCGGCGATCGCCGGACAGCCGCAGCCGCGAGATCGGCCGGCCACCGGCCGCGAGCAGCACGCGCGGCACGCCGCCGTGCAGCGGCCACAGCACGACCTCGCCGCCGCTGCAGCCGGTGACCGCGTACGCGCCGTCCGCCGACACCGTGAGCGCCTTGGGCATCGAGGGGGCCTTGCCGAGCTCGGTGGTCGCGCCGGTGCGCATATCGTACGTCCGGATGTAGCCGTCGCGCACCGCGGCGACCAGCGTCGCGCCATCGGGGGTGAACCGGACGTCGAGCACCCAGTCGCCGGGCCGGAACACGTGGCGCGCGACGCCCAGCGCCATCGCCTCGTCGATCACGTCGACGACCTTGGTGCGATCGTCGGGGCCGACGCGGTAGCCTTTGAGCCAGGCCAGCGCGGCGGTCGGATCCTTGGGCAGCGCGGTCTCGGCCTGGAGCAGCAGCAGCTCGCGCCCGCGCTTCTCCGCGCTGATCAGCGCGTTGCGCGCGATGTTGCGCTCGGCGACGACGCGGCGCACCGACTCGACGCCCACCGCGGCGAGCACGACCGCGCTGGCGATCGCGACCGCGACCACGCCGCGGTGGCGGGCGAGCCGCTTGCGCACCAGCGCCCAGGTCGAATACGAGTGCGCGCTGACCAGCTTGCCGGTGGTGAACCGCCGCAGATCCTCGGCGAGCGCGAGCGCGTTGGCGTAGCGTGCCGCCGGATCGCGGGCCATCGCCTTGCGGACGATCGTCGCGAGCTCGCCCGGCACGCTCGGCACCACCATCGCCAGCGGGCGCGGCGGCCCGGCGATCACGCGGTCGAGCACCGCCTGCGGGGTGGTGTCGGCGTGCGGCGGTGAGCCGGCGAGCAGCTCGTAGAGCACCGCGCCCAGCGCGTAGACGTCCGCGCGTTCGTCGACCACGTCGCCCCGCGCCTGCTCGGGCGACATGTAGGCCGGCGTGCCGACCACCTTGCCCGAGACCGTCGAGGCCGAGCCAACTGCCAGCAGCTCCTCGGCGGGCTCCGGCAGGTCGCGCTTGCGGTCGCGGGCGAGCCCCCAGTCGACCACGATGGTCTCGCCGAACGAGCCGACGATGACGTTCGATGGCTTCAAGTCGCGGTGGATCACGCCCTCGCTGTGGGCGTAGCCGACCGCGTCGGCGACCGCGATCACGTGCGGCAGCAGCGCGAGCCGCTCGCGCAGCGCCGCGGCCTCGCCGATCAGCTCCTTCAAGGTGCGGCCCTCGACCAGCTTCATCACGTAGTACGGATCGCCGTTGGGCCACCGGCCGGCCTCGTGCACCGGGACGATGCCGGGGTGCTCGAGCCGCGCGGTGATCATCGCCTCGCGCAGGAACCGGGCTTCGTTGGCCGGATCGTGGCGCAGCAGCTCCTTGACCGCGACGGTGCGGCCGAGCCGGCGATCGACCGCGCGCACCACGCGGCCCAGGCCCCCGCGCGCGTGCTCGTTGACCTGCTCGTAGCGCTCGGGATCGTCGGCCGCGAGCGCGTCGAGCTCGACCTCGGGCCGCGCCCCGGCCTCGCCCGCAGCTGCGTCGGACACCGCGCTCGCCCGCGGCGCCAGGGTCTCGGTGCGGTCAGGGATGGGAGGGGCGGACATGGTGGACGAACGACTCGCGCGGTGAAACCTGTACCGCGCAACTCAGATTCCCACGAACGCGGGTCGGTTGACCGCGAGATTCGCGCTTGGCGCGGGGGCCGGTGGGCCTGCCGCTTCCGCCCGTGAGCCGCCGTCGCGCGTGCGATGTTGCGGGGATACGCGGACTTCGGCTCACCGCCACGCTGACGACCCATCCGCTGGCCGGACCTGTGCCAGGTTGGCGAACCGGGGTCCGGCACACGTCCCAGCTCCCGGCGGCCCCGGCGGGCACTCCGCCGGCACTCCGCCGGCACTCCGCCGGCACTCCGCCTCAGGCCTCCGAGCCGACGTCGCCCAGCGGCGCGAGCAGATCGTCGACGTCGCGCTCGGACAGCGTGGTCGCGCGCTTGCCGTGATCGAGGATCGCATTGGCGAGGTCGCGCTTGTGGCGCTGCAGGCCGAGCATGCGCTCCTCGACCGAGCCCGCGATGATCAGATCGTGGACGAACACCGGCTTGGTCTGGCCGATGCGGTGCGCGCGGTCGGTCGCCTGGGCCTGCGCCGCCGGGTTCCACCACGGATCGTAGTGAATGACCGTATCTGCGCCGACCAGGTTGAGCCCGGCGCCGCCGGCCTTGAGCGAGATCAAGAACACGTCGGCGCGGCCGGTCTGGAACGCGTCGATCGGCTTCTGGCGATCCGGCGTGTTGCCGGTCAACATCACGTGACCGATGCCGCGGGCGAGCAGGCCCTCGCTGATCAACGCCAGCATGCGCGCGAACTGCGAGAACACCAGGATGCGGCGGCCGTCGGCGAGCTGGTGGGTCACCAGCTCGAGGAACACGTCGAGCTTGGCGCTGCCCGAGACCTCGCGGGCCGACTCGCTGGCGATGAGCCTCGGGTCGCAGCACACCTGGCGGAGCTTGAGCAGGGCGTCGAGGATCGCGATCGTCGAGCCGGCCAGGCCACGGGTCTTGATCTCGCGGCGGACGTCGGCGTGCGCGGCGACGCGGATCGATTCGTAGAGCTCGCGCTGCGGCCCGGCGAGCGGGACCGCCCGCACCAGGTGGGTCTTGGGCGGCAGCTCGGGGGCGACCGCGTCCTTGGTGCGGCGCAGGATGTAGGGCCGCACCCGATCGCGCAGCGCCTCGACGCGCAGCTGGTCGCCGCGCGCCTCGATCGGCTCGCGGAAGCTGGTCTGGAAGTCGTCGCGGCTGCCGAGCAGCCCCGGCATCAGGAAGTCGAACAGCGACCACAGCTCGCCCAGGTGGTTCTCGATCGGCGTGCCCGACAGGCAGACGCGGTGGCGCGCGTCGAGCTTGCGCACCGCCTCGGCGACCTGCGCACCGTCGTTCTTGATCGCGTGGGCCTCGTCGAGCACTAGCAGGTGGAGCGGGATCGGCGACAGCAGATCGCGGTCGCGCGCGACCAGCGGATAGGTGGTGATCGCGACGTCGTGGTCGGCGATCGTGTCGCGCCGCGCGGCGCGATCGGGCCCGTGATAGACCACGACCTTGAGCGACGGCGCGAACCGGGCGATCTCGCGCTGCCAGTTGCCGACGAGGCTGGTCAGCGTGACGATCATGCACGGCCGATCGAGCCGGCCGTGCTGCTTCTCGGTCAGGACGTGGGCGATCGTCTGCAGCGTCTTGCCCAGGCCCATGTCGTCGGCGAGGACGCCGCCGGCGTCGTGCTCGCGCAGGTGCTGCAGCCACGCCACGCCCTCGCGCTGGTAGGGCCGCAGCTCGGCGCGGAGCTCGACCGGCGGCGCGGTGGCGGCCGCCCGCCGCGGCCCCATCGCCATCGCGTAGGCCTGGTCGCGGATCCGGGTATCGCCGACCCAGCGCAGCGGCCGATCGCCGTCGTGCAGCGTCGCGCACAGCTCAGCGATCAGCGGCGCGCGCATCGCCGGGGCGTGCAGCTTCTGGCCGTTGCGGTAGAGCTCGAGCAGCACCTTGGCGAGCATGCGCAGCCGGGTCGGCGGCACCGGCAGCCAGTGCTTGTCGTCGACGCGGACCGCCACGCAGCGCCGCGCCGGCCGGGTCAGCGCCGAGAGGTCCCCGGCGCCATCGAGCAGATCGAGCAGCGCCGGCAGCAGGTCGACGCGCTGGCCGTCGACCTCGACGCCGAGCTCGAGGCCGAACCAGTCGGGGCGCTTCGCGTCGGGGGCCGCCGAGGCGTACAGCGGCGCGTCGTTGCCCACCGTCTGCCACGGGTAGTCGGCGTCGATCTCGACACGCCAGCCGAGGTTGCGCAGCTGCGGCACCGCGTAGGCACCGAACGCACACAACGCGTGGACGTCGCCGTCGATCGTCACGATGTAGTCGGCGCCCGTACCGGGCGAGACCGCACAGTCCTCGAGCGACGACAGCTCGAGCACGCCGAAGCTCTCGAGCACGCGGCAGGCCTGGGCCTCGGCGTCATGGTTGCGCGGGCCGGCCGCGCTGCCGGGCCGCGGATCGCCGAGCCGCAGCCGGCGGCCGCCGTAGTCGAAGTCGAGCCGCAGCATCGCCGTGCGCACCTCGTCGCCTCGCCGGCTGCCGTCATCGACGAACAGCGTATCGGCGAACACGCGAAGACACGGGGTGCAGCGCGCAGGCGCCGCGGCGATCGACATCTGCACCACCCTGCCCAGACTGGAGATCGCCGTCCAGTTTTCGCGCCGCTACTAACACTGATCAGATGCACGGTGGAGATCCGGAGGCCAAATTCGCCGCATGGCGGCTTGCCAAGCGCGCCGGCTTGGGTAGCAGGGCCGGCGCACCCCCTCGCGCCCCGGCCGCCACGGGCAACCATCCGGGTCGTCCGATCTCCGGACCTGTGAGTCTTGCGCATCGGTCTGCGCAACAGGTGCGAGTCGACAAGCACGCTAATTGGATTTTTCTAGTCGCATATTTGCCAGCCACAGAGTCGCCGCTTCGAGTTACGATCAGGACACCGCTCGTTGCGGGTGGGTTCGCGGTCCGAGGGAAAAGGGAACATGAGCCGCCGCGCGCCGGTCCATGGAAGCGAGCGGGTCTGCGCGCGCTGGAGGAACGAACATGCAGTTGGTGTCTTGTTTTTGCCGTGGCGTCATCTCGGCAGCGGCAGCGGCAGCGCTCGCGCTCGGCGCGGCGGGCGCGCGCGCGGAGCCCGCCCCGCTGGCGCCGACCCGGACGCTGCTCCACGGCGGCCAGATCTTCACTGGCGACCCGGCGGCGCCGTGGGCCGAGGCGATCCTCCTCGAGGGCGACCGCATCGTCCGGGTGGGCAGCGACGCCGCGCTCGACCGCGGCGCGCCGCGCACGACGCGCGTCGACCTGGGCGGGCGGCTCGTGGTCCCGGGCATCAACGATGCCCACGTGCACATCGTGGTCCCGGAAGGCACCTATCTCAACGCGCCGGACTTCATCCCGGGGCCAGGTCCAACCCTGGCAGAGGTCCAGTCGCTGCTGACCGCAGGCGCCGCCCGGACGCCCGGCGGGACCTGGCTGTTCGCGTTCATCGGATCCGCCGTGTTCGACGATCCCGGCGCGACGCGGTTCGCGCTCGACGCGGTCTCGAACGGCCACCCGGTGGCGCTGTTCGCTTGGACCGGGCACGGCATCTGGCTCAACACCGCGGGCCTCGGCGCGCTCCGGATCTCGACGACCGAGCCCGATCCGTTCGGCGGTCACTACCGGCGATTCCCCGGCTCCGATGTCGTGACAGGAGAGGTGCACGAGTATGCCGAATTCGGCGTCCGCCGCCGCCTGCTCGCGCTCGTCCCCGACTCCCACATCGTCGCGCAGTATCAGGCGTTCGCCGCGGCCGCCGTCCAGCTCGGTTACACCAGCCTGCAGGACATGGCCGTCGGCCTGACCCACGACCGGGCGCTGGGCGCGCTGCGCGCGGCGCGCCTGCCCCTGCGCGTCAGGTCGATCTGCTTTCCGCTGTCGCCCGCCGAGCCGTGCGAGGCCACCCGCGATGGCGATGACAGCGCGCTGGTGCGCGCCGCCGGCGTCAAGTGGATCATCGACGGCACGCCGGTCGAGCGGCTGGCGTTCGTCGACACGCCGTACGCGGATCGGCCGGGCCAGCTCGGCGCGCCCGACCTGCCCGACCGGGCGCTGCGGGCCCAGCTCCGGCTGCACGACCACGGATCGATCCGCACGAACCAGCTGGTGTTCCACAGCGTGGGCGACGCGGCGATCGACCAGGTGTTCGACGCGATGGACGATACCGGCGGCGCGCGGGTCTGGGGCGACCGGCGGATCCGGATCGAGCACGGCGACCTGCTGTTCCCGTGGGACTTCGACCGCGCCCGCGAGCTCGGCGTGGTGGTCGTGCAGAACCCGACGCACCTCGCGCTGGCGCCGGTGTTCGCGCAGCGCTTCGTGCCGCGCGTGTTCGCGAACCTCGAGCCGCTCAAGACCCTGCTCGCCGAGCGGATCCCGCTGGCGTTCGGGACCGACGGCATCGGCGCGCCGCAGAGCCCGTTCCTCCACATGTTCCTGGCGACCGTACACCCGACCCGCCCCGCCGAGGCGCTGAGCCTGGCGCAGGCGCTGACCGCGTTCACCCAGGGCGCCGCGTTCGCCGAGCTCGCCGAGCAGCACAAGGGCACGCTGGTCGCCGGCCAGCTCGCCGATCTGGCGGTGTTGTCGCAGGACATCTTCCACGTCGCGCCGCCGGACCTCCCCAACACGCGGAGCGTGCTCACGATCGTCGGCGGGCGTGTCGTCTGGGATGCCGGCGAGCTGCACGCCGGGCCGTGAGCCCCTGAGGCCCTGAGGTTGAGACGAACCGGCCGGCCGGCGGGACGAACCGGCCTTCCCGGACGATCGCGCATGGCATGATGGGGCGATGCGCCGGATCTGGAGCCGCCTGCTCGTCGCGGGGATCTGGCTCGCGATCGCGCTGATCAGCAGCGCCGGGGCGGTCGCGCGCGGCGAGCCGGCGCCGTTCGGCGCGATCGTGTTCGATGCCTGCATCGACTGGGGCACGTGCGCGGTGTGGACGCCTCTGGTGCTGTGGCTGGTCGCGCGCTATCCGGTGGTGCGCCGGCCGGTGCGCCACGTGCCGCTGCAGCTGGTCGCGATCGTGGCGCTGGTGGTCGCCAAGTTCGCGCTGCAGCGAGCCGTGCTCGCGGTGGTGGCGAGCGCGCCGGTCCCGGCGCTCGGCGACCTGATGGCGCGCCGGTTCGTCGCCGAGCTGGTGCTGTTCGCCGCGGTGTTCGCGATCGTGCACGCGGTGGTGCTCCACGACCGGGTGCGCCGCGAGGAGCTCCAGGGACTGGCGCTGCGCGCCGAGCTCGCCGACTCGCGGCTCGACGCGCTGGTCCGCAAGATCGAGCCGCACTTTCTGTTCAACACGCTGCAGGCGATCTCGACCTTGCTGCAGCGCGACGCTCGCGCGGCCGACGCGATGATCACCGGGCTGTCCGACCTGCTGCGCGACCTGCTGCGCAGCGACGCGCCGCACGAGGTGCCGCTCGCGACCGAGCTCGAGTCGGCGCGGCGCTACCTCGACATCATGGCGATCCGGTTCGGCGACCGCCTCACGATCGCGATCGACGCCGCGGGCGAGACCGCGGGCGCCCTGGTGCCGCGCCTGGTGCTCCAGCCGCTGCTCGAGAACGCGCTGCGCCACGGCGTCGCCGCGAGCACCGGCCCCGCGTTGCTCGCGGTGGTCGCGCGGCGCACCGGCGGCGAGCTCGAGCTGGTCGTCACCGACGATGGCCGCGGCGACGCGGTCGCGTCCGCCGGCACCGGGGTCGGGCTCGCCAATACCCGCGAGCGGCTGCACCGGCTGTACGGCGACGCCGCGCGGCTCGACACCGCCCGGCCGGCCCGCGGCGGGTTTCGCGCCCGCGTGCAGCTGCCGTTCCGGACCCAGCCGTGACCGTACGCCTGATCATCGTCGACGACGAGCCGCTGGCGCGCGAGCGCATGCGCGACCTCGTGGCGCACCACCCCGACCTCGAGCTGGTCGCCGAGTGCGGCGACGGCGTGGCGGCGGTCGCGGCGATCGATCGGCTCGCGCCCGACGCCGTGCTGCTCGACGTCCAGATGCCCGGGCTCGACGGGTTCGACGTGCTCGCCGCTGCCGAGCACGCGCCCGCCGTGGTGTTCGTGACCGCCTACGACGAGCACGCGCTGCGCGCGTTCGACGCCCACGCGGTCGACTACGTGCTGAAGCCGATCGACGCCCAAAGGTTCGACCTCGCGCTGGTCCGGCTGCGCGAGCGGCTCGCCGTCCCGGTGCCCGCCAGCGATGCGCGCGCGCGGGCCGCCGCGCTCGGCCGCTACCGCGGCTGGACGACCCGGCTCGCGGTGCGCGCCGAGGGCCGGATCGAGCTGGTCGCGGTGGCTGACGTGCACTGGATCGAGGCCGCCGGCAACTACGTGTGCCTCAAGCTCGCCGCCACCGAGCACATCCTGCGCGAGACCCTCAAGTCGCTCGAGGCGCGGCTCGATCCGGCGGCGTTCGCGCGGATCCACCGCGGCGTGATCGTCCAGATCGATCGGATCCGCCACCTCGAGCCGATCGCGCACGGCGACTACCTGGTGACGATGCGCGACGGCCGCACGCTCTACGCCACCCGCTCGTTCAGCCAGCGGCTGCGCCACCTGCTGCGCTGAAACCTAGGGCCTTGCGCAGCGGACCCCCACGGCCGCGCTTCGGGTCAGCGTGGCGTTATTGAAGCGGAATCCCGTCCGCATCCCCCCTTCCCTATCGACGAACGCTGATCCGCGGATGATGTGATCCCCACCCGCCTGCACCGTGCAATCGACGCACGGATTCGGGTAGTTCGCCTGCGAGTCGAGGGTCCACTCCCACACATTGCCGCCCAGGTCAGCGTGGCCCCAGCGTCCGTTGCCTGCCGGCTTCGTTCCGACCACGACCAGATCGGTCAGGGCGCAGCCCGGCAGATCATCGCCGACGCAGTTCGTGCCGTCGTTGTAGCTCGCGTACAACGTGCCGATCGGCGTGAGCGATCCGGCGGGGCTCGACCACGGATACGCCCGCTGCTGGTCTCCCCCGGCCGCCGCGTAGTTCCATTCCGCTTCGGTGGGCAGATACCCACCATCCCAGATGCAAAATGCCATCGCGTCATACCAGGTAATACAGCTCATCGGCCGGTCTTCATTCGAAGACGATCCAGTTCCTGGTGCGTCGGACCATAGCGGATACAGCGGGTCGCACTTCAGGCTGGCGGCGAGCGCCGCCGTGTCGGCCTTGAGGTTCGCGGTCCAGCTGGCGTCCCACCCGCTCGCCGCGAGATTGGGATGCGCGCCCGCGCCGGGAGCTGGCGGATGCGCTTGCGTTCCCATGCCGGCTGCGAGGAACG
>Ga0302262_10000506_pt1 | contig 16185 bp, 14 predicted proteins | sample II_Fen_E3_4_FD_194557 | JGI IMG/M metagenome (GOLD analysis project Ga0302262, IMG submission 194557) | Peat permafrost microbial communities from Stordalen Mire near Abisko, Sweden - II_Fen_E3_4 | ecosystem: Environmental > Terrestrial > Soil > Wetlands > Permafrost | place: Sweden: Abisko...
TGACCCCGGCGCAGCTGCGTGGTGCCAAGCTGTTCTTCACCCCGGCGGCCAACGGCGCGGGTGGAGCGGGTTGTGTCAGTTGTCACAGCGGACCGATGCTCAACAAGCAGGCCAACGACCCCGACCTCGCGGGAATCGGGCAGTTCGTCGAAGAGAACTTCGTGAACGTCGGGATCGGCGATCACCCGCTCCAAGCGCTGACGGCGCTGGCCAAGGGCCACGCCACCGCTTATCACGCGGAAGACACTGGGCGTGAGGAAATCACCAAGAACCCCGACCACCTCTACAAGTTCCGCTCGTTGACGATGCGTCAGCTCAAGGACGCGCGGCAGTTCTTCCACAGCGGCGCGCTCACCCGCGTCCGCGATGTCGTCGCTTACTTCAACGCCGGCGTCCCGGCAGACCCGACCGCGGGCGCCAGCAAGACGCTCGACCCGAGATTCACCAACCCCCGTGGCGCCGGAACTACTGGCCTGGGCCTCACCGAAGCTCAGATCGACGACATCACCGAGTTTCTCGAGAATGGGCTCTACGACCCGACGTTCGCAGCGTCGTTCCAGCCCACCGCCGACGATCTCGCGTACTCGACGAAGCACCCGACCTTGGCAGCGAAGGGTGCCAAGGACGAGCAGCTGCTCAGCGGGGCGGCGATCGACGACAACGATCCGCTCGCGAGGCGCGACCAAGGTCTCGAATTCCTCAACGTGACATCGCAAGTTACGATGACTCCCACGACCGCAGGGAACGAGGACATGTGGCTCATCACCAACAGCAGCGCCGAGGTGATCGACACCCACCTCCTCGTGATCCTGACCAACCTCGCGGCCGGCGTCACGGTCGACGCAGTGTCGAAGACCACCGGCCAGGCGCTCCCTGGCGGCAAGTCGTCGGGTGAGCCGGTCGGCGAGCCGTACTACCGCGTCTTCCTCCCGAGCGGCGTGCTGAATCCCGGACAGTCGGTCGCGCTCACCGTGACCCGCACGGGTGGTGGCTCCAGCGCCTCGTACGCGCTGAAGCTGCTGTCCGGGCAGGGCAAGCCGTAACGAGGACGAACGCCAGCGCCGGGTGCCCTCGCGAGGCCCGAGCCAGCGACGGCGCCAGGTGTGTTGTTCGGCGTCGCCACGTGCTGCACGTCTCGTTTCATGTTGGTTACCTAATTTACAGATGCCGGCCGCGTACGTCTCCGACGAGAAGCGCTCCGTGCTGCGGGCGCTCTTCGCAACTTGGACGGCCCAACATCGCGTCCCGCGAACGGCTGTGACGATGATGCGGCCTCCGTGAGGCGCTCCTACCATCGCGCGCCCCCCGCGGCCCAGCGGGGCGTGGCCGGCGCTTTTTCCGTGAAGCGCGCCTTACCGGAGATGCGTGGCCGGCGTGCCTGCGGCCCGGGCGCGGGCGACCACGCGAGCGATTGCGCACGGGCTCGCCGGCGACCCGGCATGAAGATCGCGAGGATCGCCGATGCCCTGCCTGGCACGTCCGGTGCTGTGCATCGGGGCCATGGACATTCTCACGTGGCTCATCGTTGGCCTGGTCGCCGGCGTCCTGGCGTCGCTCGTCGTCGGCTCTGCCGGGGGCATCGTCATCGATATCGTGATCGGTATCGTCGGTGCCTTCGTCGGTGGCTGGGTGTTCAGCGCGGCCGGCTGGCACACGCCGTTCGCCGGGCTCGCGGGCACGATCTTCGTGGCCTTCATCGGCTCGGTGATCTTGCTCGTCGTGCTGCACCTGGTGCGCGGCCGCCCGGCGCTATAGCGGCGAGTCCAGTTCGGCCTCGAGGTGCGGCCCGAGGGGCACGATCCGCGTCGGGTTGACGGTCGTCTGGCTCCAGTAGTAGTGCGTCTTGATCTCGTCGAGCCGGCAGGTCGGCCGGATGCCCGGGTGCTGGTACATGCGGCGCGTGAACCGCCACAGGTTGGGGAAGTCACGTAGCTGCTTCAGGTTGCACTTGAAGTGCGCGTAATAGACGAGGTCGAACCGCAGCAAGGTCGTGAACAGCGCGATATCGGCCTCGGTCATCCGCGCGCCGCAGAGGTAGGGCTGGGCCGCCAGCACGCGGTCCCAGCGCTCGAGCGCGCTGAACAGCTCGGCGGCGGCGCTGGCGTATGCGGACTGGGACGCGGCGAACCCGGCACGGTATACACCATTGTTGATAGGCGCATAGATGGCCTCGAGCACCGCGTCGATCTCGCCCACCAGCTCGGGAGGGGCGAGGCACGGTTCGAGCGGATGGCACGACAGCGCCGCGAGCTCGACGTCGAAGATCCGCATGACTTCGCGCGACTCGTTATTGACGATCGTCGCGGTCTTGCGATCCCACAGCACTGGCACGGTGACGCGGCCGCTGTAGGTCGGGTCGGCGCGCAGGTAGACCTCGCGCAGCAGCGTGGCGCCGCCGATCGGGTCGGGGTCGCTGGCACGAAACGCCCAGCCATCGTCGCCCATCCGCGCGTCGACGATCGTGACGCTGACGGCGTCGGTCAGCCCCCGCAGCGACCGCGTGATGAGCGCGCGATGCGCCCACGGACACGCCCACGCCGCGTACAGGTGATAGCGCCCGGCGACGACCTCCGCGGGCCGATCGCGGAACCGCGTGGTCGGCCGTTGAAACGCGCCGTGTGCATCTGGTTCATACCAGCCAGCCTGCCATACGCCATCGACAAGCTGTCCCATCCTTCTTCGCTATCATCTTGGTGCGACGCGTGAAACAGCTGTCCTGTACGAGGTCATGCAATAGTCTGTTTCTCGCTCGGCGCGAAGCGCGACGAAATGTCGCCCCGAGGCCCCGCCCGCGCGCGCGCGACTTCTTCGCGCCGCGGGCGCCGGGTACCCCGCTGGTACCCCAAGCTGGGCTCCACGGCGCCCCACCGCGGCCGATCGATTTATCCGTGCGTCCCAAGCCTGAACCGAGCCCCAAGACCCTCGAACGCCTCGCACAGCTGCTCCGGCACCGCCACGACCCGTCGTCGGGACGGACGTTCGTGATGCTGCTCGCGGCCGTGCAAAACCAGCGTCCCGACACCGATGATCTCGCGACCCAGCCGATCCCGGTGATGCGCACGACGATCTACTAGTTGCTTCGCCTACCGGCCCCCCTGGATCAACCGACGTAGGTGATCGCCCACTCGCGGAGATCGCCGTCGACCGTGATGTCCACGACGTCGCCGCTGCGCTTGCCGAGCACGGCGCGGCCGATCGGCGAGGCCGGCGTGACCACCGAGAGGTGGCCATCGCCGCCGGGTCCGGTCAGCGTGATCCCGGCGCCGACCGGCGCGAGGAAGAACGTACGGCCCTCTCCGGACTCGGCGTCCTCGACCTCGACGATCGCGCCGACCGCGATCGCGGCGGTCGCCCCGAGCGCGCCGGGCCGAAACTGCACCAGCCGATCGACGTCGGCGAGCGCCTGCTGCGCGCGCTGCTGGTGCGCGCGGCCCAGGCTGGCGAGCTGGTGGGCGGCGCGAGCATCCTCGCGCTTCTCGTCGGGCGTGGCGCCGTCTCGCGCTTCCGCGGCGGCGGCGTTGCGCGACGCCAGCGCGGCACGAGCGGAGGCCTCGAGCTGGCGCACCAGCTGATCGATGAGCTCCTTCTTGTCCATGGCGGCGAGCTTCGCCTCGGGGCGCCACCCGGGCAAATTCCTCGCCACCCCGCACGGCGGCGGGGCTACGGCGCGCTCGAGGTGTGGTCGTGGATGATCCGCCAGCCCTCCGGCCGGCGCTCGAGCACGACCGAGAACACGCCGTGCTCGGGGTGCTCGATCGCGGTCAGGTCCCAGTCGCCGAGCACCACGGCGCCATCCGCGCCGACCGCGTCGATCGACTCGAGCTTGAACACGAGGTGCCCCATCGCCTTGGGGTCCGTGGCGTAGCGCGCCCGGTAGTGGTCGAACGCGTCCTGCCAGCCGCGCCGCACGTGGCCGCCCGACGTGAACACCAGCGCGGCGGTGCGCGCGTAGCCCTCCATGAACGCCGCGAGGTCGCCGCGGTTCCACGCCTCGACCTGCGCGCCCATCACCGCCGCGATCGCCGCGCGATCGGCGGCCGGCGACGCCGCGACACGAGGCGGGCTCGCTGCGCACGCAGAGAGCGCGACCAGGACCACGAGGCGTTGCATCGGCCGCAGTGTACGCGACCTCCGCGCGGTCAGCGCGACTCGGCGCGCCGATCGTGCACCAGCGCGTGGATGAACCCGAGCTTCTCGTTGACCTTGGGCGACAGCACGAAGGGATAGGCGTCCGCCACGCCCATCGAGCGGTTGAACGCGTTGAGCGCCGACGACAGCGCGACCCACGCCGTGGTCAGCGTGGTGAGCTCGAGCGCCGGGTCGTAGACGCCAAAGTCGAGCGAGGTGGTGAGGACCTCGTCGCGATCGGCGCGCGGGCTGAGCGCGATGCCGAACGATCGGCCGGTCTCGAGCGTATCGACCATGTGGAAGTAGTGGGCCCAGGTCTCGGCGAAGTCCTCCCACGGGTGCGAGCCCGCGTAGCTCGAGATCAGCTCGTCCTGCCAGCCGGGGCGCGGGCCCGCGGCGTAGTGGCGCTTCAGCGCCTCGCCGTAGTCCTGGTCGGGGTCGCCGAACAGCTGGGTGAACGGCGCCCGCCAGCGGGTGTCGCGGACCCGCTGATCCCAGTACCAGTGACCGACCTCGTGGCGGAAGTGGCCGAGCAGGGTGCGGTAGGACTCGCCCAGCCGCGCCTTGCGCTGCTCGCGCTCGGCGTCGTCGGCCTCGGCGAGCGCGATCGTGATGAGGCCGCCGGCGTGACCGGTCAGGACCTCGCGCTTGGGATCGTCGGACCGCAAGAACTCGAAGCCGAGGCCATCGGGCCGCTCGCCGCGCGTGTACAGCGGCAGCCCGAGCCGCAGCACGGTGTACAGCATGCGGTGTTTGGCCGCTTCCATCTTGCGCCACAGCGCGACATTGGCCGGCTGCGAGATATCGGGGATCGTGAGGTTGTGGCGGCACGCCCGGCACAACTCCTCTGTCGCGTCGGCGGGCATCAGCCAGTTACAGACATCGTGCGCGTGGTTGGCGCAGAACTTCCACGCGGTGCCGGCGTGGCGGCCGGCGCGCGCGACGAGCCGATCGCCCTTGGGGTGGAGCGCGATCATCGTGTTGCTCGCCGGTTCGTAGCCGAGCGTCGCGCCGCAGCGCTCGCAGCGCACGTTCTCGAAGAACACGATCAGGCCACATGCGGGGCACGAGAACAGCTTCATGGTGCGGTGTAGCACGTGAGTCAGCGGTGCAATTCGCGTGAGAACGGTTTTGCGAGCAGACGAATGTAGCGGGCGGGGTCGGATTGCCGTACCGTCGTGGCATGTCGACGGGTCAGATCAGCCTCGAGCGCCGCGGTCACGTCTTGGTCATGGGCCTCGATCGCGCCGCGAAGCGCAATGCGTTCGATCTCGCGCTGTGGGACGGACTGTGCCGCGCCTATGGCGAGCTCGAGCGCGACCCCGCGCTGCGCACAGGTGTGCTCCACGCGCACGGTGACCACTTCACCGGTGGGCTCGATCTGCCGCAGTGGACCGCGATGTTCTCGGGCAAGCAATTCGCGATCCCTGATGGCGGTATCGATCCGCTCGGCCTGGTGTCGCGGGTCACCAAGCCAGTGGTGTGCGCGATCCAGGGCATCTGCCTGACGCTCGGCATCGAGCTCTTGCTGGCGGCCGATCTCCGGATCGCGGCGCGCTCCGCCCGGTTCGGGCAGATCGAGATCAAGCGCGGGATCTACCCGGTGGGCGGCGCGACGCTGCGGTTCCCGCGCGAGGTCGGCTGGGGCAACGCGATGCGCTGGCTGCTCACCGGCGACGAGTTCGACGCCGCCGAGGCCCACCGCATCGGGCTCGTCCAGGAGATCACCGAGCACGGCGCGCAGCTGGCGCGCGCGGTCGAGCTCGCCGAGGCGATCGCGGCGCAGGCCCCCCTGGGCGTCTACGCCACGCTGGCGTCGTCGCGGTTCGCGCTGCCCGCCGCCGAGGCGGCCGCGGCCGCCCGCCTGTTGCCCGATCTGCAGCCGCTGATGGCAAGCGAGGATGTCCAGGAAGGCCTGCGCGCGTTCGTCGAGCGCCGGCCGGGCAGGTTCCGTGGTCGCTGAGCGTCCGGGCGACAGCACGCTTGCACGTGACGGCGATGGCTTTCGTGGCGCCGGTCACGAGCGCGCCGCGGCCCGCACGATAACGCTGTAGACAGCGCGGGGGGGCGCGACGACACTACGCGGCGATGATCGCGCAGCTCGCCGAGGCCGACCTGCCTGCGCTCGTCGCCCACATCGGCCGCCACAGCCGGGAGTCGGGCACGGACGGCGACCTGATCTTCCGCCCGCGGACCTCGGACGCGCCGATCGACGAGCCGGCCACGATCGAGCGCCACAAGGCGGGCTGGTCGCAGCCGCTCGACGAGCCGTACTGGCTGCGCACCTGGGGCGTGGTCGACGGCGGCCTGATCCGCGGCCACCTCGACCTGCACGGCGGCCGGCTCACCTCGGAGTCGCACCGCGCGCTGCTCGGCATGGGCGTCGAACGTGGCTGGCGCGGTCACGGCCACGGCCGGGCGCTCCTGGCAGCGGCGATCGCCTGGGCGCGCGACCGCGAGCTCGCGTGGCTCGACCTCGGCGTGTTCGCCCACAACCATCGGGCGCGGGCGCTGTACGCGGCGGTCGGCTTCGTCGAGGTCGGGATCACGCGCGACCGGTTCCGGGTCGGCGGCGCCCCGATCGACGACGTCGCGATGACGCTCGCGCTGTAGCGGATCGGCCGGATCTAGATATCACGGCTGGATCGTGCCTACAGTGCGGCATGCGGTACTGGCTATTGTCTGCATTGTTCGTTCCGATGATCGCGCGGGCCGATGACCTGGCGAGCCGCGCGCGCAAGCTGCAGGCCGAGGCGATCGTCGTCGATACCCACCTCGACGCACCGGACCAGCTGGCGACCCGGTGGGCCGACGTCGCGACCCGCGACAGCACGACCCACTTCGACCTGCCGCGGGCACGCGAGGGCGGGCTGACCGCGCCGTTCTTCGCGATCTACGTCGCCGCCTCGTACGCCGAGAACGGCGCCGCGCGGCGGGCGCTCGAGCTGATCGACCTCACCCGCCGCGTGGCCGACGCGCACCCCGCCGACCTGACCCTCGCGGGCAGCGTGGCCGAGATCCGCGACGCCAAGCTGGCCGGCAAGCTCGCGCTGCTGATGGGCATCGAGGGCGGCCACGCGATCGAGGACTCGCTCGGTGCGCTGCGCGAGATGTACCGCGCCGGCGTGCGCTACATGACGCTGACCCACGTCAACACCAACCACTGGGCCGATTCATCGGGGCCGTTCTACGAGCCCGACTTCGATCCGAAGAAGTCGGCGGTCCACAACGGGCTGACCGAGTTCGGCAAGGACGTCGTCCAGGAGATGAACCGGATCGGCATGATCGTCGACATCTCGCACGTGTCCGACGCGACGATCCACGACGTCCTCGAGGTGTCGCGCGCGCCGGTCATGGCCTCGCACTCGTCGTGCCGCGCGCTGTCGAACATCCCGCGCAACCTGACCGATGACCAGATCCGTCAGATCGCGGCCAAGGGCGGCGTGGTGATGATCAACTTCGGCTCGGCGTTCCTCGACCAGAAGGCCTACGACGCGCTGGTCGCCAAGCTCGCCAAGGTGAGGCCCGAGTACCTGAGGATCAAGGCGAGCTACGCCGCGGATCCGGAGAAGCTGCGCGCGGAGCTGAGGGCGCTCGCCAAGCGCAACGAGGCCAAGCCGGTGCGCGCGAACTGGACCAAGGTGGTCGATCACATCGAGCACGTCATGAAGGTCGGCGGCGAGGACGCCGTGGGCCTGGGCTCGGACTTCGACGGCATCGACGATCCGCCGATCGGCCTCGAGGACGTCTCGCTGTACCCGAAGATCTCCGAGGAGCTGCTGCGCCGGGGCCACAGCGAGGCCCAGGTCAAGAAGATCCTGGGCGAGAACTTCCTGGCGTTGTTCGCGCGCGTCGAGGCGGTCAAGGCCAAGCTCGCCAGCGAGCCGCCGCGGACCACGGTCTACGCGGCGCCCGCCAAGCCGTAGCCGCACGCCGAGCGCCTGCGCCACGCGTCCGTCGATCAGGATCTCTGGGGCGGGGGCCTCGATTGACGGCGCGTAACCCGAGCAGGCAGACTCACAACAGTGGAGCAAACCAGCATCGCGGGTCCTGGCGAGAACAACGTCTTTGGTGAGTCGATGGAGGTGTTTCACCAGGCCGCCGATCTGATCGGCCTTCCGCCGCGCATCCGGCTCGAGCTCGAGCAGCCCGACTACGAGCACATCTTCTACGTCACCGCGCACCTCGAGGATCGGCTGGTCCCGCTCGCGCCCGGCGAGGCCGCCGCGCAGCCGCCGCTCGATCTCTCGGTGATCCCGGGCCGGGCCGGGCTGGTGCCGCTGCTCGGCGGCACGTTCGTCCTGAGGCCGGAGGCGCTGCGCGCCGGATCGATCCACATCCGCGATGGCGTGATCCGGCTCGACGACGGGCTCTATCGGATCGCGCCGGGCGGCTTCGCGCGGTTCAAGTCCTACCGGGTGCAGTACAACCAGGCGCGCGGGCCGTACAAGGGCGGTATCCGATTTCACGACGCGGTGTCGCTCGACCTGTTCAACGCGCTCGCCGCCGAGATGACCTGGAAGACGGCGATCGCCGATGTCCCGTTCGGCGGCGCCAAGGGCGGCATCCGGCTCGATCCGCGCGCCTACTCGAAGGAAGAGCTCGAGGCGATCTCGATTCGCTTCATGTACAAGCTCAAGCAGCTGATCGGGCCGACCATCGACATCCCGGCGCCCGACGTCGGCACCAACAGCGAGGTCATGGCGTGGATGCTCCGCCAGTACAGCGATGGCGAGCGCGAGCGGCACGAGATGCGCGGCGTGGTCACCGGCAAGGACGTGCGGATCGGCGGCTCCGAGGGCCGCGCGCGCGCCACCGGCCAGGGCCTGATCTACTGCGTCGAGGAGTGGTGCCGGAACTCCGGCCACGCGATCGCGGGGGCGCGGTTCATCGTGCAGGGCTTCGGCAACGTCGGCTCGGCGGCGGCCGAGATCCTGACCGGGCTGGGCGGCCGCTGCGTCGCCGTGCAGGACGCCGACGGCACGATCTACGATCCCAACGGGCTCGATGTCGCGGCGCTGATCGCCCACGTCCAGCATCCGAGGAACCTGGCGCGCAGCGTGCGCGGCTTCGCCGACGGCCAGGCGATCTCGTCTGCCGACTTCTGGAGCGTCGACGCCGATATCTGCATCCCCGCGGCGCTCGGCAACGCGATCGGCGGGGCCGAGGCGGAGCGGCTCAAGGTCAAGCTGGTCGCCGAGGGGGCCAACCGTCCGCTGACGTCGGAGGCCGACGCGATCCTGGCCGCGCGCGGCATCGATGTCATCCCCGATATCATCGGCAATGCCGGCGGCGTGATCGTCTCCTACTACGAGTGGATCCAGAACAAGCGCATGGAGCACTGGTCGCTCACCGAGGTCAACGCGCGGCTCGCGCGCGCCATCAAGTCGAACTATGGCCTGATCTGCGACATCGCGAACAACCGATCGATCCGCACCGAGGCCTACGACTCGCATGGCTTCGCGACCGGCCGGGCGGTGCCGGTCCGGACCGCGGCCATGGTCCTCGCGCTCAAGCGGATCGAGGCCCACTACATGCTCGAGGGGTTCTCGCAATAGCCCGCGCCGGACCGGAGGTGCCGGCCACCGCCGGTCGCCGGGGCGGTCGATCGCGCGATCAGTAGCCGAACACCTGCAGCTCGTTGACGCGCACGAAGATGGTCTGGAACGCCGGCCCGGTGTAGCCGACGACGCGCACCTTGCTGCCGGTCACCGGCGCGAACGTGTGCGTGATCACCGCCTGGGTGTTGCCGCGCACGCGGTCGAGCACGTTCCATCCCGTGCCATCCCAGATCTCGAGATCGTAGTCCTGGATCGGATACGAGTCGGTCGTGTAGAGCGTCGCGTGGGTCACGGTGTGGGTCGCGCCGAGATCGAGATCGAGCGTCGCCGGGAGCAGGCCGTGCTGGCCGGTGGAGGTGGTCTCCGAGGCGTTGGCCCAGCTGGTCGCCCCGCCCAGCGCCGTGCTGGTGTTGTTGTCATTGACGTGCGAGGCCGCGTAGCCCGAGAACGTCGAGCTCGCCGACGCGGTGGCCTGGAGCGCCAGGTTGACCTCGCGGTTGGGCGAGATGTCGATCGTGGTCTGCGCGGTCGCGGTGTTGCCGTTCGGATCGGTCGCCCGCACGCCCACGGTGATGGTCGACGCCAGGGTCGACGCCGGCGCGGTGTACGACACGGTCTGGCCTGCGGTCTCGTACGAGCCGTTGCTGTCGAGATCCCACGCGTAGGTCAACGCCTGACCCTCTGGATCCGTGCCGCTGGCGACCAGCGCGAGCGTGTCGCCGGTGTACATCGTGTACGGGCCGGTCGTGGTCACCGACGGTGCGCCGTGCGCGGGGGCGAACACCGCCGCCTTGTACGCCGCCGTGGTGTAGGCCGCGGTGACCGACGCCGCCAGGATCGTCGCGGCGCGGGTATCCATGATGTACAGGTGGGTCAACGTGTACGGACCGTCGAGCCCCGCCGCGTAGATCTCGTCACCGCTGAACGCGAGCGCCACGGTGTTGGCGCCGACCGCGAGGTTGATCGGCTGCGTGACGTGCGCGACCGCGGTGCCGCTGGCCGTGACCAGATCGGCCGCGATCTCGCCGGCGCCGGCAAACGTGGAGTTGACCCGCGCTTGCAGCACCAGCGACTGGGCCAGGCTGGCATCATTGCTGCGCGAGACGGTCGACTCCGCGGTGACGCCGCCCCAGGTGAGCTCGGGCGAGGTGATCTGGACGGTCTCGTAGCCGCCGCGCTCGAAGTTCACGCCATCGCTGCGCTGGCCGACGATCGACCAGTTCACGCGCGCGTAGCCCGGCGTGCTGGGCACGGCGAAGCTGGCCGCGTAGCTGCCCGCGCTGCCGCTCGCCGTGAGCGGGACCACGTCGCCGGTCGGCAGCGTGACGCTGATCGTCACCGCTCCGCTCGCCCCCGACGGCAGCTGGACCGAGAAGCTCGCCGTGCTGCCGGGCGCCACGAACGATGCGCTCGGATGGAAGCTCGCGGCGAACGTGCTGTCGAAGCTCACCTCGGCGGTGAACGGGCTGCCGCCGGACGGCAGATCCGCGCCCCCGACCACCTGGACGGTCCACGTGCCGGGCCGTGCGTTCGGGAAGTAGTATCGCGCGGTGCCGCCGCTGGTGTCGTAGGTGACAGCGTCGCTGGGTGCCGCGGTGGTGAGCTCGGCGTCCGGATCGCTGGCAGCCCCGCCGGTGATCGAGGCGACGTAGGCCGGGTCGATCACCTGCCCGCCTGGGTCTCTCAGCGACAGCTGGGCCGAGCCGCTCGAGACGTCGAGCGAGAAGGTCGTCCCGCCGCCCTCCACGACCACCGTGCGCGTCGCGATCTGCCCCGCCGTGATCTGGCCGGACAGCGGGGCCGCGCGCGGGCTCAGCGCGGACGTCGCGTCCGGTACCGTCAAGCTCGCCGCGGCCTGCGATGCCGTCAGGCTCGCCGCGCGCGCGACCAGGGAGGGGGCGAACCCGCCGCTCGCCACGCAGCCCCACGCGACCAGGCCTCGCGTGCCGCAGGTGGTGGCCGTGCGGTTCACGAGCAGCTTGCTGACGCAGTTGCCGTACGCCTGCTGGCTCACGCCGGTGCCCCACTCGAAGTAGCTGCGGTCGCCGAGGCCGTCGGTGTGAACCTCCTGGGTGACGAAGCGATCGATGCCCGCGCCGGGCTGGCCGATCGCGCTGCACGTCCCGATCAGCCCATCGTCGGGGCCGCCGATCAGCACCCCCATGGCCCAGCCCTTGGCGTTGCGGAACGTGGTATCGGGCCACGGGATCGAGACACAGTACTTGTGGCCAAAGATCTTGAAGCAGAACAGGTTCTTCGTCGTCCACAGCGGCGCATCGCCGCCGACCTCGTGATAGTCGACGCCGCTGCGCTTCCAGTGGGTCAGGTTGAACAGCGCCATGCCGCCGGGGGTCATCTCGCACACGCCGGGCTGATTGGGCAGGCACGCGAGGTTGACGATCGCGGGCGTCCCCAGGTGTGGCGAGCCGAAGCTGAAGTACTGCGAGACGTCATTATTATACCGGCTGGACTCGAGGTAGGTGCGGGCGACCAGGCCGCCCATGCTGTGCCCGAACAGGATCACCTTGCTCTGGCCGGTCTGGTATTTCGCGTCGCTGATCGCGCTGGTCACGTGCGAGACGTTGGTCGCGAACGGCGGGGTCCAGCCCAGGCTGGTCTCGAGCTCGGCGTAGAACGCGGCGTAGCCCGCCGCGGTCAGCTCACTGGACGGGTGTGGCTTGAACCGGTTCGTGTTGTCGGTCCAGCCGTGGACGTAGACGATCGGATTGCGATTGTAGCCGGTGATGTTGAGCCCGGCGTTCGGCGAGCCGGCGCTGAGCGTGACCGTATCTTTATCGATCTGGTACTGCGCGGAACCGAACGTGTAGCCGCCGCCCGAGGGGTGGACGGTATATTGCCCGTAGGGCAAACCGGTGAGGTTGTAGCTGCCGCTCGCGTCGGTGGTGGTCGTCGCGCCCCCGGCTTCGATCGTGATGCCGGGCAGGGTGCTGCCCTGCATGTTGCGGACGGTGCCGGAGATCCGGGTCGCCACCGCCGTCGCGCAGCTGAGGACCTCGAGCTCGTTGATCCGGGCGTACTGGGGCTGGACGTCCGGGCCATGGATCGCCAGGATGCGCAGCTGACTCGTGACCACCGGCGTGATCGGCGTGGCGATCTGCAGCGCGCGATTGCCGCGGACGCTGGCGACGGTGGTGAACGTGCCCCCGCTGGGGACCTGGATGTCGTAGTCCTTGATCTCGTATCCCGCGCTCGTATAGAGGTCGACCTCGCTGATGGTCTGCGCGCTGCCGAAGTCGACGTTCACCCAGTTGGGCAGCGCGCCGTTCGCGGCGTACGACGAGGCGTTGACCCAGCTGGTCGCGGCCCCGAGTACGGTGCTGCGGTCGCCGTCGTGGATGTGGGCGACCGAGTAGCTTTCATAGGGATACGTCGACTGCGCGGTGACCGCGGCGGCCAGCGCGAGGTTGGTGCACGCCGCGGGCGCCGCCACGATCGCGGCGGCCTGCTCGGCGAGCCCCGGATCCCTGCCATCGGCGGGATCGCTGGGCGCGCAGGCGGCGTGGAGGGACAGGACGGCCACGGCGCAGCGGAGAGGTCCGCGGGCGCGGTGGGCTGAGGGGATGGTCCGGAGGGCCGCGGATCGAGATCGGGTAGTTGAGTGGAGCTGGTTCATGCGGTGTTCTTGGGCGAGTGGAAATACCAAATCAGCGATCATGCACCCCAGTGCGATCGCGAATGGATGAGACCTCCCATATTAGTCAGTTGGAAGCGACGCGGCGAACTGGCGCCCGATAGTTTCGGTCGTCACGAGATCGCCAGCGCGGTGATCGCTCGCCGGCCCGGCTCGCGTCCATGCATTCAGCCGCGGGCCGCGCGCGGCGGCGTCTCGTACCACCGGCGCCAGGCGCGGCGCAGCTGGCGGGCGGAGGCGAAGCCCGCGCGCTCGGCGACGTGCTCGATGTCGAGCTGGGTCTGGCCGAGCAGCTCGCGGGCGAGCGCGACGCGCAGCCGGTTGCGGTAGTCGGGCACGTGGAGCCCGGTGTGCGCGCGAAACAGTCGCGAGAGGTGGCGCGGGCTCGTGCCGGCGAGCTTGGCCAGCGCGGTGCTGGACCAGGCGCGGGCCGGATCGCCGGCGATCGCGTCCTGCACCTTGTGGACGACGGGGTGGACGTGGTTGCGGCCCTCGAGCCACGGCGACAGCTGGGGCTCGGTGCCGGTGCGCCGCATGTAGACGACGAGGTAGCGCGCCACGGCGAGCGCGTGGACCTGGCTGGTCAGCTGCGCGATGACGTGGAGGATCAGGTCGACGCCGGCCGTGATGCCGGCGCTGCTGAACCGGCGACCGTCGACGACGTAGAGCCGATCTTCGAGCACGCGGGCGCGCGGCGCGAGCTGCGCGAGCTCGGCGCACACCTGGTGATGGGTCGTGCAGCTGAAGCCGTCGAGCAGGCCGGCGCGCGCCGCGAGCAGCGCCCCGGTGCAGATCGTGATCACCGTGTGGCACGGCCGGACCGCCGCCGTGAGCCAGTCGATGATCGCCGTCTCGTCGCGGCGATCGCGGGCCGCGTCGGGATCTTCCGCGAGCGACAGCGTGGTGACGCTGCCGCCGATCAGGATGTAGGCGTCGTCGGGGAGGCTGCGGGGCAGCGGCGCGATCCGGCCGACCGCGAGGCCGATCGACGTCATGACCCGCGACCTGGGCCCGACGTGCCGGACGTCGAACCGCACGGCGGTCTGCTCGACGTTCGCGCGGCGGATCGCGTCGATCGGGCCGGCGATGTCGAGCATCAACAGCCGTGGCGGCGCCACGACGTACAGCGGGATCACGCGCGGGCTAGGCACGCAACTTCACGTCGCCGTGGAGCGCCTCGGCCACCGAGGCGATCCGGGCGAACCGGCCATCGAGCACCAGCTCGGTGGCGGCGCGGATCTCGTCGGGCGACCACACGCGGCCCTTGCGGTCGGTCATCGGGAAGGTCAGCGTGGCCTCGGTGACGTAGTCGACCTTGTAGCCAGCGTCCGAGGCGTGGCGCGTGGTGGTCTCGCAGCACTGCTCGGTGCGGATTCCGGACACGATCAGCCGCCGGATGCCGTTGCGTACCAGCCACACATCGAGCCCGCTACCGACCAGCGCGCTGTGGCTGCGCTTGTGAAACACCGCGGTGGGCCGCAGGTCGAGCCCGGCCATCGTCACCACGTTGCCTGACTGGATCGAGAACACGCCGCTATCCTCGACGTGAAACACCTGCACCACGGGGATGCCGCGCGACATGGCACCGTCGATCAGCTGCTGCAGCTTCGACACGAACTCCGGGACCTCGGCCGGATCCCAGTACGGCCGGTAGCGAAACGACTCCTGGACATCGATCACGACGAGCGCGGTATCTGACCCTGGTGTGGACATCGGGAACCTCCAGCCCCACGGTACGAACCGCGCCGGCCGCGCGAAAGCCACGAACCGGACCAAGATCGGACAAAATCGGCCATCGCCGGGAGCGCGTCGCGATGCGCCGGTCCGCGCGGCTACCGCCCGGCGGGCGGCGGCGCGTCGATCGACCAGGTCTGCCAGGCGACGCCGCCGTCGCCGTCGCGCACGACGACCGCGAGCTGGCCCGAGGTGGGATCGTCGCGCTCGACGTGGAGCAGCACGGCGTGCTCGTTGTCATCGCTGTTGAGCGAGCCGCACGAGGTCAGCCAGTTGACGGGGTAGGTCGGGTCGACGTCGATCGCGAGCGCGACGTCGGTGTCGAACGGGATCGTGATCGCCGCACCGGGGGTGGTGCCGTCGATGGTGACCGGGCCGACCGCGGGGTTGTCGCGCGGCTCGCCCAGCCAGGTGCGCTTGGTGGCCGCGAGCAGCTCGCCGCCGACGTCGAACGTGACCGCGAGGTCGAGCGGGACGGGCGCGCCCGGCGCAAGGCCGAGCGCCGCGCGCGCGGCGTCGAGCGTGGCGGCGTCGGGGGCGGCGATCTGCCAGCCGCCGCGGCCGTCGCCGGCGACCGCGGCCTCGAGGCCGGGCGGCGCCGCCGGGCTCGCGGCCTGGACGGGCGAGGCGACCGCGAGGCCGCCGTCGATGCTGGTGATCAGCGCGTCGAGCGCGGCGAGCTGGCCGGCGGCGACGTGGGACGGGGTGGTGCGCACCGCGATGATGCGATCGTGGTGGAGCTGCCAGCGCGGATCCGTATCGTTGCCGCACGCGGCCGCGGCGACGACCACGACGAGCACGACGCCCGCTTTCACAGCACACCTCGCACGCCGATGGTCGGCAAGATCGGTAATCCGACAAATGAGAACCGCTGGGAGTAGTCGTAGCTGTAGGAATAGCTCGTCACGGAGTCATTCAGATAGACGTTCTGCACGTCGAGAAAGCCGGTCAGCGCGATGCCGGCCGGGTGCCAGGTGTGATCGATCCGGATATCGAGCTGGTGATGGATCGGCGTGCGCTGCGAATCGGCCGCGCCGTAGATCGGATGGTAGAAGTTGGCGTCGCTGTCATAGACCGAGCCGGTGACCGGGGTGTAGGGGAGCCCGGAGT
>Ga0302262_10000515_pt1 | contig 16090 bp, 15 predicted proteins | sample II_Fen_E3_4_FD_194557 | JGI IMG/M metagenome (GOLD analysis project Ga0302262, IMG submission 194557) | Peat permafrost microbial communities from Stordalen Mire near Abisko, Sweden - II_Fen_E3_4 | ecosystem: Environmental > Terrestrial > Soil > Wetlands > Permafrost | place: Sweden: Abisko...
TGTCGAAGGCGACGTCGACCATGGCGCCCCCGGTGAGGTCGCGGATGACCGGGATGGCTTCGACCGCGGGGGCCGCGATCGTGTGGGTGGCCCCGCCCGCGACCGCGGTGGCGAGCCGCGTCCCGACGGTGTCGATGGCGATGATCCGGCGCGCGCCGCTGAGGCGCAGGTACTGCACGACCAGTTGCCCGAGGACGCCGAGCCCGACGACGGCCGCGCTCTCACCGAGCTCGACCTGTGCGCGACGGACGCCGAGCTGGGTGGTGCATGCCAGGGAGGCCCAGCAGGCCTGCTCATCCGTCACCCCGTCCGGCACCGGGATGCATTCGCCGGCCGGCACGATGAAGGCCGAGCTGTGAGGCGTGCTCGTCGCGACCCGATCGCCGACCGCGATGCCCTCGACGTCCGGTCCGACGTCCACGACCCGCGAGGTCATGCTGTAGCCGGGCGCGAACGGGTACTGGACCCACTCCTCCCAGAACGTGCCCGGGTCGAACGTGCCATCCAGGCAGAAGCTCTCGGTACCGGTGCTGACGAGGGACGACAGGGCACGACACCTGACCTCCCCGGGCCCCGGTTCGCGGACGTCGGTCTGCTCCAGCGCGACCGTCCGCGCCCGCGGGAAGACGATGTCCAGCGACCTCATGGCCGGGACCCCGCATCGAGCTGGCGCTGGGCGTCGGCGAGGATCCGCAGGACGTCGCGTCCCATCCTTACGTTCGCCCGGTGGTCCCGGCGCCCCGTGCGCGCCATTGCGACCAGCTCCTCGGCGGCCACCGTCAACGCCACCATCGAATCGACATCGTCGATCGGCATCCGCGTGCGCCCCCGCGCGCCCCACAGCATCATCGTGAAGCCGTCTGCCGCGTCGGGCGCGGAGAGGGTGAGGGTGCTGGTGCTGCTGGCTCCACCCTCGTGGTGCAGGACCAGGTGTGTCACGTCCGGGGCCCCCAGCTCCGCCGTGACCCGCGCGACGGGCCCGAGGGTCCGCCAGAGGTCGACCACGGCATGCGGTCCGACGTCCCACAGCCCGCCGTGGCGGCGCCGCCAGGGGGTGTTGAACGGGTTGTCGTCGGCGAGGGCCGAGCCCAGCCAGTACGCGTCTCCACCGAGCCACCGGGCGCCGTCAACCTCCTCGAACCAGGACACTGCGGGCGGCGAGAACAGGTGCGTGAAGAAGACGAGGGCCGCAACGCCGCTCGACTCGACGGCCGCGACGAGCCGGTCGCCCGTGGCCTCGTCGAGCGCCATGGGCTTCTCGAGCAGCAGGTGCTTGCCGGCGGCGGCCGACCGAATCGCGAGGGCCGGCTGAACGTCGGGCGGAACCGCGAACGAGACCGCGTCCACCCGCGCGAGGAAGTCGTCGAAGTCGTCACACCCGACCCCGCCATGGCGGGCGGCAATCGCGGACGCGGCCGCGTGGTCGCGGCCCCATACCGCGGCGAGGCTGGCTCCCGCCGCGGCCGCGATGCCCGGCGCGTGCGTCTCGCGCGCCCAGTATCCGGTGCCGACGAGGCCGAACCGGAGCGTGGTGTCCTGGGTCATCGCACTCAGCCTCTCGATTCGTCCAAGAGCCGGGCGGGCATCGGCGGCGCCGCGTCCGTCAGCAACCGGCCCGGCGGGGCCTGGATGCCCGTGAGCTCGGCCAGGCCCATGTCCACGGCGTCTCCGAACACGCGGACCCGGGCCCGGCGCAGCGCCTGGAGGTACGGGAGGAGCTCGGCGGGACCATCCGCCTCCAGCCGTCCCTCCGCGGCAAGATCGGCGACGCGCCGCAGGGCCGTGGCGCCGGTCTCGAATGCCTCGATCCACGGCCGTCCCTCGTCCACGAGGGCGCGATTGGTCACCGGACCACGCAGCAGGTGGTCCGCGGCGTCCAGCAGCCGGTCCGCCAGCGCGCCGAGCTCGGCCGCGGCCGCTCGACCCTCGCCCTGCGCGGTGCGGAAGGCGAACGAGGCGAGGGCCTTGCTCACGATCGGAGCGTCATCGGGACAGAGGCACGACGAGCGGACGTTGTCCGCGAACAGCGCGTAGGCGTCCGCGTCCGCCTCGCCCGCAACGTCCCGCAGCGCGATCCTCCAGCTCGCCTCGGGGTCGTAGGCGGCCGGTGTCGCGAGGTAGTCCGCGATCGTTGCCAGCGCGATTTTCGTCGACTCGAACAGCTCCATGCCGTTGGCGATCACGCCGGTCGCGAACCGCCACAGGTGCGGGTCCCGTCCCCGGTACGGCCCGACGTGCAGCTCGTGGGTCATCGCGACGTCGTTGACCGGGTAGTTGTCCCAGTAGGTCGCCGGGCGCACCGCCGAGCGCGCGAAGGTCGCCGCATCCGCCAGGTCGAGGGTCGCCGAGCAGATCGCCCGGCCGGTCCAGAACAGGTCCACCCGCGGGTCGATCCCGTGGCCGAGCCTCGAGACGTAGTCCTCGTCGCCGTAGCCGCAGTACACCGTCGGGCAGACGACGAGCCCCATGCCGGGACCGAGGCGCTCGAACACGCGCCCGACGAGCGCGAGGTGCGCCTCGACGAGGTCCGCGAACGCCTCCCTGTCCGGGGCGTGCTGCAGCTCGAGGGGGATGTCGTCCAGCAGGAGCCCGAAGCGACGCACCCCCAGCCCGGCGATCGAGTCGAGCTTGGCGCAGAGCGCCTCGAGGTCGGCCGCGCTCGAGTACTGGATCGACAGGCCCGGCGAGAGGCAGTAGACGACCTCGACCGCATGCCGCCGACCGTGTGCGACGAGCCGGGCCAGGCGCTCCAGGTCGGGCCCGCCGTAGGCCGACCGCCACTCGCGGCGCACCAGCGGATCGTCCTTCGGCGCGTAGACGAACGTGTTCATGCCTCGGGCGCCGATGAACTCGATCAGACCCAAGCGCTGCTCGTGCGTCCACGGCCGGCCATAGAAGCCCTCGATGACCCCGCGGACGGCGAACGGCGAGCCTCCCGCACCGGTCACCGGGGCGCCGCCGGATCGACGAACCTGGCATTTGCGGAATCGCCGGCGGTCGTGTTGGCGCTCGCGTACACGTCGGGGACGATGCCCCGGTCCACCAGCATCTGCACGGCCTCCGCCACGACGGCGTTGAGGATCGCCGCTCCGACGACGGTCGAGGTCGGCGCAACCGGGCTGTCGAGGCCCTCGATGTCGACGGCGGCATCGCCGACGAAGCCACCGTTGTCGAGCACGACCTCGGCGGTCTCGTGAAGGCGCGGGAGCTTGCTTGCCCGGGCCGCCGGCGATGTGGCGTGTCGGACGCTCGTCAGCCCGATCACGCGCGCTCCGGCCAGGCCCGCGAGTTGGGCCAGCTCCGTCGTGACGGCGTTGCTGCCCGAATTGGACGCGATGATCAGGACGTCACCGGCGGCCACCGGGTGGTCGCGCAGCAGCGCCTGCGCCAGCCCCGGCAGCCGCTCGAGCGAGGTGCTGAGCGGTGCGCTGGCGTGGAGCATCAGGCCCTCGAACAGGATCGGACTGACACGGACGAGGCCTCCCGCGCGGTAGTACATCTCCTCGGCCAGCATGTGCGAGTGGCCTGTCCCAAAGACGTGGATCTCGTGGCCGCCTTCGAGCGCATCGGCGATCAGCGCGGCAGCAGCCCGGATGTTGGGCCATTCCTCGCCGTCCAGCCGCTCGACAAGACGCCGCACGACCTCCAGGTAGCGCCGGCCCGGCGACGACACCGCCTCACTCACGCCGGCGCCCCCGCGCTCCACGTGTGGACCAGGCCCTCATACGCATGGAGGTCTCCGGTGAGCCCGAGCTGCACTGCCCCGTCGAGCGCGGAGGCGTCCGCCGAGCGCGGGGCCATGGCGAGGCCGGCGTGCGCGAGGAGCTCCAGGAGCCGCCGCTGGAGCTCGGTCCCGGGCTGCAGCAGCCGGCCTCCCAGCGCGAGCGGAACGGTAACGGCATCGGCGCCCGCCCACACCGCTCCGGTCCGTGCGACCAACAGGAGCTCCCGGGCCGCCTCGTCGATGATGTCGTGCGCCACGGCATCTCCCGCGGCGGCGGCCTCGAGCACGTCCGGCGCGAACTGGGCGATCGCGTTGACCGGCCGCTCGCCGGTGTGCAGCCGGACGTGGAGATCGTCGAGGGCCCCGAAGCGGCGCTCGGCGGCCCCGGTGAGCGCCGTATCCGGCCCCCGGCCGTCCGCCCAGCGCAACGCGGCGCGAAGGCCGTGGCGGCCGATCCAGAACCCGCCACCTTCGTCACCGAGCAGGTATCCGTGCCCGCCGATGATCTTCGGCCGGCCCTGCTTCGGGGCCGCCAGGGCCGCCACCCCGGTGCCGGCGACGACGCTCACCCCCCAGCCGAGCGACAGTGCCCCCGCGTGGGACGTGACGGCGTCGTCGGCCAGCCAGACCTGCCGGGCGCCGGTCGCCGAGCCGACGAGGCGGCACAGCCGGTCGCACCCGGCGGTATCCGCCGGCGCGGTCGTCAGCCCGAGCACGATGCGGTCGGCCGGGTGGTACTGTCCGCGGCGCCAACCCTCGGCGACGGCGGCGGCGACGGCGGCGATCGTGTCTCCCTCCAAGTGGCTCACCCCTTCGACCTCCACGACGCGATCGTCCAGGGAGTGCCGGAGCCGGATGCCGGACTGCCCGCCGTCAACGCCCAGCACGCCGGTCACGCGACCGCCGCGATCCAGGTCGACGCTTCCATCAGGGCCACGAACGGAGTCTAGGCGTCGCCACGGCGGGATGGCAATTTGGAGAGAGCGATAGTGTGGGCGCCATGCTCATCGTCCGACGGGCCACGCTGCATGATCTCCCGGGCATCTATCGGGTCTGCCTGCTGACCGGCGACGCGGGGCAGGACGCGAGCACGCTGTTCCGCAACCCGGACCTGCTCGGCCACGTCTACGTCGGTCCCTACGTGGTGGGGCAGGCGGACCTCGCGCTCGTCGCCGCCGATCCCGGTGGCGTGGCCGGCTACTGTCTCGCCGCACGGGACACCGGCGACTTCGAGGCGTGGGCCGAGGCGTCGTGGTGGCCGCGGTTGCGCGACCAGTACCCGGTTCCGGACGATGCCTCGCCGGACGCGGAGATCATCCGGTTGATCCATGCTCCCCCGCGAGCCCCGCAGGCTGTCGTCGCCGAGTATCCGGCGCACCTGCACATCGACCTGCTGGCCAGGGCACGAGGTCGCGGCCTCGGCCGCGAGCTGGTCGAACGACAGCTCGCGAGCCTCCGGGGCCAGGGCGCGCGAGGCGTGCACCTCGATGTCGCGACCGGCAATGCCAATGCGATCGCGTTCTACCGCCATCTCGGCTTCGCTGAGGTCGATCGGTCCGAGTCCTCGATCCTGATGGGCATCCGGCTGGCCTGAGCACCTCGCGTGGGGCGCCCGCGCCGCCGGCGGCACCCGCCTCAGCCGCCGCGACGGAGCCTATGCTTGAGGCCTGTACGTGAGGTGGGCGATGCGGATCATGGGGTGGCTGGCCTCTGCGGCGGGGCTCGTCGGGGTGGTCGTGTTCAACGGGCTCGCGCCCCTGACATGGGTGCTGCGCGCCGATCTCCGGGGGCGGGCAAGGGACCTCCTGTCCATCCCGGACATGGGTCTCGAGGCGGCCGGAGCCGTGACCGGCGCGGCCGCGGACTGGCTGGGCGAGGCGTCCGCCGGCATCGTCGACATCAAGGGGAAGGCGGACGAGCTGGCCCGGGCACCCGTGCTCGACGCGGCGGCGGCGACCGACCTCGCGGCGTCCGTCGACACGTTCGTCACGGGGCCGTACGCGCGGCTGCGCTCCGTCTACGCGGGACTTCGTGAGCGGGTCCTGAACGCGAGCGACGCCATCCGCGGCATCGGCAGGGCCGTCCCCGTCCTTGCCGTCGCGGGCGTGGTCGCCGACCGATTCTCGGAGATCGACGCCCGGATGCTCGAGATCGACGCGTCCATGACGGCGCTGGCCGCGCTGCGACCGGCGGACCTCGCGGAGCCCGGCGTCGCCGCCACGGTGTCCGAGCGGGCCGCCGCAGCCGAGGAGCGCATCCAGGCGATCACCGAGACGGTCGCCGAGGTCGACACCTGGCTGGAGTCCGGCCGGGAGCGGGTCGCGGCGGCCGACCGGAGGAGCGCCATCGTCCTGACGGGCGGGGCGGCGATCGGGACCGGCCTCTGCCTGTTCGTCGCCTGGCTCAACGTGCTGCTCTTCCAGCAGGGCCGCCGCTGGAGCCGCCGCCAGGTCTGATCCCGGCGACATCTGAGCGCCGGCCCCATTCTCCGGCCCGACGCTAGCCCTCGGTCGGCTGCTCGCTCTCGGCCACCGGGGGCGCCGGCACTGCCTCCCTGCCCGGTGGCTGCCCGGACCCGCGCACGAGGCTGGTCACGATGCCGATGCAGCAGATGACCGCGGCGACCACGAACGCGTCGTGGATCGCGGCGGCCAGCGCCGCGCTCGCCTGGGCGGCCGGCGCCCCCGTGCCACCCGCTGCCATGTGGACGGGGAGGCGCGTCGCCACGATGGCGGCGCTGAGCGCGATGCCCAGCGCCTGGCCGACGACGCGCATCTGGGCCAGGATGCCGGACGCCGTGCCGATGCGCACGCGTGACACGGAGCCGATCACGGCGCTGCTGTTCGGGCTCATGAACAGCCCCTGCCCCAGGCCCAGCAGGACGAGCCGCCAGACCAGGTCGGGGAGCGTGAAGTCCACGGGGAGCTGCGTCAGGCTCAGCAGCGCGACGGCCATGATGGCCATGCCGGTGCTGGCCAGGGCCCTGGGCCCGAACCGGTCCGACGCGGACCCGCTGAAGGGAGCCACGATCGCCATGGTGATCGGGACCGGGGTCATCAGGACGCCGGCCTCGATGGGCGAGAAGCCGGAGCCCTGCTGGAGCAGGAACGGGAGCAGGAACGTCGCCGTGAACAGGCCGGCGAATGCCACCACCGCGCTTGCCAGGCCGGCGGCGAACGCACGGATCCGGAACAGGGCCAGGTCGATCATCGGCTGGATGGCGGAACGCTCCACGGCGATGAGCCCCAGGCCCAGGACGACGAAGGTGACCAGGAGGCCGATCGTCGCCGGGCTCGTCCAGCCCCAGGACTGGCCCTCGCTGAGCGCGAGCAAGAGCGCGAACAGCGCGGTGGCCGAGAGCGTCGCACCCCGGACGTCGAAGGACTGGCCCTTGCCCGGCGTCTCGGCGGGGAGGACGCGGGCCGCCCAGATGATCGCGAGCACGCCGATCGGGACGTTGATCAGGAAGATCGCCCGCCACGTGCCGACCTGGGTGAGGATCCCGCCCAACACCGGTCCGAGGGTGAGGCCGATGGAGACGCTCACGCCGTTGAGGCCCAGGGCGCGTCCCCGTTCGGACGCGGGGAACGTCCGGGCCACGATCGCCGGGCCCATGGCCATGATCATCGCCGCCCCCACCCCCTGGACGGCGCGGAATGCGACTAGCGCCGCCGGGGTCGGCGAGGCGCCGCAGAGGATGCTCGCGAGCGTGAAGATCGCGAATCCCACGAGGTAGACGCGCCGGAAGGTGAGCACCTCGCCGAGCCTGCCGAAGGGCAGCAGCAGGCTGCCGACCACCAGGAGATACGCCACGGACACCCACTCGACGGCCGTCAGGTCGATCCCGAAGTCGCGCTGGATCGACGGCAGGGCGACGTTGACGATGCTGCCGTCGAGGGTCGACATGAGCGACCCGAGCGAGACCGCGGAGAGGATGAGCCACTTGCGCTGCACGGCGTGACCGCTGATCGACCGCACCGGTCCCGGCGGGTGGCCGCGACCTCGCAATCCAGCCGCCAGTGTTGCACTCGCGGCGGGACTCGCGGCGGGACTCGCGGCGGGACTCGCGGCGGGACTCGCGGCGTCGGCCTCGAGAGGTCAGCCCCCGGCGCGCCGCCGCTCGAGGACCACGATCGCCACGGCGACCACCACCAGGATCGCTCCGACGACCGCCCAGAACGGGCTGCCGGACATGGCGCTTCCGCCGATCGCTCCGACCCCCTGGCCGATCCAGACCAGGCCGACGAGCGCGAAGATGGCGGCGAGCGCGAGACGGGACGGACGCATGGCGGTCTCCAACGAGCGTGGGGCGGAAGGGGTGCTGCTGACAGTACGCCCGAGGCGGCGCGGCGGACTGCGGTACGCTCAGGACGTGAGCATGCGCAGTGAGCTCGGCGAGGCACCCGACATCGTTGCCACGCTGCTGGAACGGACGGCGGGCCCGCTCGCGGACGTCGCCCGGCTCGTCCGCGAGCGGGACGTGGACCTCGTCCTCATCGCCGCGCGCGGCACGTCCGACCACGCCGCGATCTATGCGCAGTACGTCCTCGGCGCCCGCAACGGCCTCCCGGTGGCCCTGGCCGCCCCCTCGCTCACGTCCGTGTACGGTCGCGCGCCCAGGGTGCGGAACGCGCTCGTCATCGGCATCTCGCAGTCGGGCCGCTCGCCCGACGTCGTGGCGGTGCTCGAGGATGCCCGCCGGCAGGGGGCGATCACGGTCGCCCTCACCAACGATCCGGCTTCGGAGCTTGCTGCGGCCGCCGCCCATGTCATCGAGCTTGGAGCCGGACCGGAACGCGCCGTGGCGGCGACGAAGACCTACGTCGCGGAGGTGGCGCTGCTCGCGATGCTCTCCGCCGCGATCTCCGGCGATGCCGCATCGTCCGCAGAGCTCCAGGCGCTGCCGGTGGCGATGCGCGCAGCCCTCGATGTCGAGGACGCCGTTGCCCGGATCGCCGGGCGCTGGGCAGCGGAGGACCGCTGTGCCGTGCTCGCCCGAGGGTTCCAGTACGCGACGGCCCGGGAGTGGGCGCTCAAGCTCAAAGAGCTCGCGTACGTCCTCGCGGACCCCTATTCGGGCGCGGACTTCGAGCACGGTCCCATCGCCCTCGTGGAGCCGGGCTTCCCGGTGCTCGCGGTGGCCACGGCAGGGCCACTGCTCGCGGACATGCATGCACTGCTCACGCGGCTCCGGGATGCCCGGGCGCGGCTCCTGGTACTGTCCGACGACCCTGCCCTGTGCGCTCTAGGGGACGGAATCGCGGTCCCCACCGGCATGCCCGAGTGGCTGGCCCCGATCGTGACGATCCTGCCGGCGCAGCTGTTCGCCTACCACCTGGCCACCGCGCGCGGCCTGGACACGGAGGCGCCGCGCACGATCTCGAAGGTGACGCTCACGCGCTGAGCGACGTCGCCGGCCCGCAGGCGACACACTTTCGCCCCTGCCGGGGCCGGGTTCGGCCCGTGACTCGCTGACGACCGACCCCGTGTCGCCGGGTCCCTCGGCACTACCCGGCCGGACCACCCGGGCCCAACGATCGCCCGGCGTGCAGGCCGGCACCCGTGTGGGCGGTGGCGCCGCGATCGGGAGCAGGCGAATGGACGTCACGGTTCGCGAGGCAGTGGACGGCGACTGGGTGGAGGCCGGGCGGATCTGCTACGAGGCGTTCGCGACGCTCGCGGATCGTCACGGCTTCCCCCACGACTTCCCGTCGGTCGCGGCCGCATCCGAACCCATCCGCTGGCTCATCAACCACCCGCACATCTACGGCGTCGTCGCGGAGGCCGATGGGTGCATCCTGGGCAGCAGCTACCTGGACGAGCGCTCGACGATCTCCGCGATCGGACCGGTGAGCGTTGATCCCGCGGCGCAGGACCGCAAGGTGGGTCGCGCGTTGATGGCCGCCATGCTGGACCGGGCGTCGGAGCGTCATGCCCCTGGCGTCCGCCTGGTCCAGATCAGCTACCACAACCGGTCGCTCAGCCTGTACGCGAAGCTCGGCTTCGACGTCAGGGAGGCGTTCGGCGCCATGTACGGGCCGCCGCTCGGCCTGACGATGCCGGGCTACGAGGTTCGCCCGGCCACTGCGGACGACGAGGCCGCCTGCAACGCGCTGTGTCTTCGCGTTCATGGCCACGTGCGCCACGGCGAGGTCCGCGAGGCGATCGAGTCCGGCAGCGGGCAGGTGGTAGAGCACCTCGGGCGGATCACGGGCTACACGGCCGGGATCAACTACTTCGCCCACTCGGTCGCGGAGACCAACGACGACCTCCGGGCGCTGATCGGCGCCGCGACCGACTTCGGTACCCCGGGGTTCCTCGTCCCCCTCCGGAACACGGACCTGTTCCGCTGGTGCCTCGCCCACGGGCTCCGGGTGTTCTTCGTCACCAACATGATGACGATCGGGATCTACCAGGAGCCGGCCGGCGCCTGGATGCCGTCCGTCGGGTACTGACGGTCTGGGCCTCCCTGGCCCCCGGCGGATGTCTATACAATTCCGCCCGGGTGATGATCGATCATCGGGACCCGTTCGCTGCTCGAGACCAGGACGCCGCACGCGAAGGAGCCGTTTCCCATGCAGTCCCACGCGATCACGATGCTCGGCACGGGGCTCATCTCGGACTTCTACACGATGACGCTGCATGGACAGCGCGGCCGCGACCGGGTCCGTGTCGTGTACTCCCGCAGTGAGTCGCGTGGGCAGGCCTTCAGCGAGCGCTGGGGGATCCCCGAGTTCACGACCGACATGGAGGCGGCGATCCGCCACCCCGAGACCGACGTCGTCGTCGTGGCGCTCCCGAACCACCTCCACGAAGAGGCGGTCAAGGCCGTCGCGGCAGCCGGCAAGGCGGTGCTCTGCACGAAACCGCTGGGCCGGAACGCCGCCGAGGCCAAGCGGATGCTGGATGCTGTCGAGGCGGCCGGCGTCTTCGGGGGCTATCTCGAGGACCTCTGCTACACACCGAAGACGCTCAAGGCGATCCGCTCCGTCCAGGCGGGCCAGATCGGGGACGTCACCTGGGTCCGCTCCCGCGAGACGCACCCCGGCCCGCACAGCGCCTGGTTCTGGGACGGGCGTCTCACCGGTGGGGGCGCGATCATCGATCTCGGCTGCCACTGCGTCGAGATCTCGCGCAACTTCGTCGGCAAGGGCAACCGGCCGGTCGCGGTGATGTGCCACACGGACACCCTGGTCCATCCGATCGACGACGAGGACAACGCGATCGCGCTCATCCGGTTCGAGTCGGGTGCCGTCGGCCAGTTCGAGGTGAGCTGGACGTTCCGGGGCGGCATGGACCTGCGCGACGAGGTCGCCGGGACCGACGGGACGATCTGGATCAACCACTTCCTGCGCACCGGCTTCGAGATGTTCTCGGCGAGCGAGACCGCCGGGTACGTCGCCGAGAAGGCGGAGACGACGGGCGGCTGGCTGTTCCCGGTTGGCGACGAGGTGTCCGAGCTCGGCTACGTGGACATGTTCACCGACATGTTCACGGCGATGGAGGAGGGCCGCGCGCCCCAGGAGACCCTGTACGACGGCTACGTGGTCAACGCGGTCATGGACGCGGCGTACCGCTCGGCGAGGAGTGGGGCCTGGGAGACGGTCGACCTCGACTGGCGCGGCGGGTCGACCCCCCGGATCGCCCGCCAGCCGCAGCTGTACGAGGGCGACGTGGTGATCAAACGCGAGATCCTCCCCGATGGCCGCGTGAAGATGATCCTCAAGGAGTCCGCGACCGGCAACTACATAGACCGGGTCGTCGCCGGCGGGTGACGATCGAGCCCGAGGTCTACGAGGCGGCCACCTGGGCCGGCGCGGTCGCGGGGCTCCTGGCCGAGCGGCTGCGCACGAACCCGTCGCTGCGCGTCTGCCTGCCGACGGGCGACACCCCCGTCCCGGTCTACGATGCGGTCGTGGCGCTCGCGTTGGCGGGCGCGTGCTCATTCGAGCGTGCCACGGTTGTGCTCCTCGACGAATGGGTGGGCCTCGCGCCCGGTGATCCGGCCCGCTGCGACACGCGCATCCGCACCGGGTTGATCGACCGGCTGCCCGCTCCACCCGCGGCGCTCCACGTCATCGACGCCGATGACCCGTCGCCGGAGGCCGCCGCCGAGCGCCACGATGAGGCCGCCCGGGACCTGGACCTCGTCGTCCTGGGGCTCGGGATGAACGGGCACGTCGGCTTCAACGAGCCGGGCTCGATGGCGGACAGCCCGACCCGCGTGCTGCCGCTGACCGATGCGTCGCGGGATGCCGCCCGCGCGCGATACGGGTCACGGGCCGTGCCGGTGGCGGGGATCACGATCGGCATGGACCGGATCCTCGCCGCGCGCGAGATCTGGCTCCTGGTCACGGGCCAGCGGAAGGCCGGGATCCTGCGGCGCGCGCTCCGCGATCCAGAGAGCCCGGACTGCCCGGCGTCGTACCTGCGCCGCCACCCGAGCCTCCGGGTGTTCGCGGACGATGCCGCGGCGGGTCCAATGGGGCGCTGACTGCCGTCGGCTCCTCACCAGCCAGACTTGCGCGTGACGGCCCCGGAGGACCGATCTAGTCGTATAGACTGGTTGTGGCAGGGATGCGGCATCATTGCGCCACGGCGCACCGCCACCCCAGACGGAGGACTTCCGCGCCCATGACCCGACGCAGTGACATCGGCACCGCCGTCATCGGCAGTGGGTTCATCGGCACCGTGCACATCGAGGCTCTGCGCCGCATCGGCGTGCGCGTTACGGGCCTGCTCGAGTCCTCCCCGGAGCTCGGAGCGCGGCGCGCGGAGGAGCTCGGCATGCCGAGGGCCTACGCCAGCCTGGAGGACCTCCTTGCGGACGACGCGGTCCAGGTTGTGCACGTCACCTCGCCCAATGAGCTCCATCACCCGCAGGTCAGGCGGATCCTCGCCGCGGGTCGCCACGTCGTCTGCGAGAAGCCGCTGGCGATGACCTCGGCGGAGTCCGCGGAGCTGGTCGCGCTCGCCGCCGCGAGCGGGCTCGTCAACGCCGTCAACTTCAACATCCGCTTCTACCCCCTCAACCAGCACGTCGCGTCGCTCGTCCGCGAGGGCGGGATCGGCGAGGTCCGCCTGGTCACCGGCCGCTACTTCCAGGACTGGCTGCTGTACGACACGGACTGGAACTGGCGCCTGGAGAAGGACCAGGGTGGCGCACTGCGGGCGGTGGGGGACATCGGCTCTCACTGGCTGGACCTGACCGGCTTCCTCACGGGGCTCCGGGTCGAGGCCCTCATGGCGGACCTGACCACCTTCATCCCGGTGCGGCAGAAGCCGGCCGGCCCGGTGCTCACCTTCTCCACGGAGCGGGCCGCGGAGACGATCCCGGTCGAGATCCACACGGAGGACGTGGCGACGATCCTCCTGCGCTTCGAGGGCGGGGCCCGCGGCAGCGTCGCGATCTCGCAGCTGAGCCCGGGTCGCAAGAACAGCCTCGCCTACCAGATCGACGGCTCCTCCTCCGCCGTCGCCTGGGATTCGGAGCAGCCGGAGCAGTTGTGGATCGGTCACCGCGACCGTCCCAACGAGCTCCTGCTCCGGAACCCGGCGCTGATGAACCGGGCCGGTATCGCCGCGGCGCGGCTGCCGGGGGGCCACGTGGAGGGCTTCGCCGACACGTTCGGTGCCGTGTTCTCCGCGATCTACGACGACGTCCTCGCCGGGGCGCCGTCCGGGAACCGCGCCTATGCCTCGTTCGCCGACGGCCATGAGGAGATGCTCGTCGGCGACGCCGTGCTCGAAAGCTCGCGCACCGGCCGCTGGGTGGAGGTCGCGCGCTAGGCATGACCATCGTCTTCCGCACCCGTCACGCCCAGGAGGGCCCCTCGCGATGAAGCTCGGCTTCCTCACCGCTCCGTTCCCGGAGATGCCGCTGATGGAGGTGGCCGACTGGGCCGCCGCCACCGGCTTCGAGGTCCTCGAGATCGCCTGCTGGCCGCGCGCCACCGGCCCCACCCGCCGGTACGCGGGCACCAGCCACATCGACGTGGCCAATCTCTCCGCGTCGCAGGCGACGGAGATCCGCGGCGAGCTCGACGCCAAGGGCCTCGCCATCTCCGGCCTGGGCTTCTACCCGAACCCCCTGCACCCTGACCCGGCGCATCGCGAGCAGGTCATCGGCCACCTGAAGCACGTCATCACCGCGGCCGAGAAGATGGACGTCCCCCTCGTGAACACGTTCATGGGCGGTGACGGGGCGAAGAACCAGGACCAGAACTGGGAAGCCGCCCTGGAGATCTGGCCGGACATCGTCGCCTTCGCGCAGGACCACGGCCGGCGGATCACGCTCGAGAACTGCCCGATGCTGTTCTCGTACGACGAGTGGCCGGGCGGCCACAACATCGCCACGACGCCCCGGATGTGGCGCCGGATCCTGGAGCAGTGGGGCGGCACGATCGGGCTCAACTTCGACCCGAGCCACCTGATCCTGCAGATGATCGACATGCGCCGGTTCCTCAAGGAGTTCGGGCCGCACGTCCTCCACTACCAGGCCAAGGACCTGATGATCGACGTCGACGGGCTCTACGAGCGCGGCGTGTTCTCGATGGGCATGGGCTGGCAGATCCCGCGCATCCCGGGCCTGGGCCAGGTGGACTGGTCCGTCGTCTTCTCCGAGCTCTACCGGCAGGGCTTCGAGGGCGACTGCATCATCGAGCACGAGGACCGTCGCTTCGAGGGCACGGACGAGAAGGTCAAGCAGGGCTTCCTCATCGCCCGCGACATCCTCCGCCCGTACTGCCGCTAGCGCCGTCCCCACAGGAGCCCCATGACCCTCTCCATCGACAGCCTCACCGAGCGCGACATCGCGAAGACCATCGACCACAGCCTGCTCCGGCCTGAGTTGGACGATGCCTTCGTCGAGGAAGGCTGCCGGCTGGCGGCGAAGTACGACGTCGCGTCCGTCTGCGTGCGTCCCGTGGACGTGGCGCGGGCGAAGGCGATCCTCGACGGCACGGACGTGGCCGTCGGGACCACCATCGGCTTCCCGCACGGCAACCACGTGACGGCGATCAAGGTGGCCGAGGCGCGGCAGGCCCTGGCCGACGGCGCCACGGAGCTGGACATGGTGATCCAGATCGGGGCGCTCAAGTCCGGCCGCGACGCCGACGTGGAGGCGGACATCAGGGCCGTCGTGGAGGTCGCGCACGCGGCCGGCGCCATCGTCAAGGTGATCTTCGAGAACGCCTACCTGACCGACGACGAGAAGGTGCGGGCCTGCCATCTCACCGAGGCCGCCGGGGGCGACTTCGTCAAGACCAGCACGGGGTTCGCGCCCTCCGGCGCCACCCACGACGACCTCCGCCTGATGCGGGCGAACACCTCGCCGCGCGTCCGGGTCAAGGCCGCGGGCGGCGTGCGGACGCTGGACGCGCTGCTCGCGGTGATGGAGCTGGGCGTGACGCGGATCGGCGCCACGGCCACCGAGGCGATCATCCTCGACTTCCGCTCCCGCAAGGCCGGGACCACGCCCGTTGGCGCAGCGACCGGCGAGGCGGGCGGCTACTGATGCGACCCGTCGGCGTTGGGATGCTCGGCTCCGGCTTCATCGGCGAGTTCCACACGCTCGGGCTCCGCTACGTCCCCGATGCCCGGGTCGTCGCCAACTGCGACGCGGATCCGGCGCGACGAGAGGCGTTCGCCACGCGCTTCGGGAGCCGGCCGTGCGCGTCGATCGAGGAGCTGTGCGCGGATCCGGAGGTGGACCTGGTCGTCGTCTCGCTGCCGAACCACCTCCACCGAGAGGCCGTCCTGGCCGCGGCGGCTGCGGGCAGGGCGGTCGCCTGCACGAAGCCGCTGGGCCGGAACGCCGTCGAGTCAGCCGACATGCTGCGCGCGGTCGCCTCGGCCGGCGTGTTCAGCGCCTACCTCGAGAACGTCGTGTTCAACATCGACATCATGCGCATGCACGACATGATCGAGGCGGGCGCCATCGGCCGCGTCACGACGTTCCGCGCCCGCGAGGGCCACAGCGGACCCCACGCGGCCCACTTCTGGGACGCGGAGCTCGCCGGCGGCGGCGCGCTGCTGGACATGGCGTCCCACGGCGTGGAGGTCGCGCGCTACCTGTTCGGCAAGGACCTGGCGGTCACCGAGGTGTTCGCGTGGGGCGACACGCTGGTCCACGGAGCGAAGACCACGGGCGAGGACAACGCCGTGATGGTCATGCGCTTCGAGGACGGCCGCGCCGCCACGTGCGACGTGTCATGGTCGTCCCACGGCGGCCTGGAGGGCCGGTTCGAGGTCAACGGCGACGCGGGCCGCATGGTCGAGGACATCAGCGTGGGCTCGATGAAGGCGTTCATCGAGCGGCCGGCAGGCTACCTCGTCGAGAAGGCGGACGCCGACACGGGATGGGTC
>Ga0302262_10000522_pt1 | contig 16020 bp, 19 predicted proteins | sample II_Fen_E3_4_FD_194557 | JGI IMG/M metagenome (GOLD analysis project Ga0302262, IMG submission 194557) | Peat permafrost microbial communities from Stordalen Mire near Abisko, Sweden - II_Fen_E3_4 | ecosystem: Environmental > Terrestrial > Soil > Wetlands > Permafrost | place: Sweden: Abisko...
GCTTAATCACACGAAACAATGGGATGGACTCCTCCTCACCTCGGCATCTTGAGTGCCAGACTGAAGGTGCGAACCACGGTCAAATGCGAGAAGGAGTCCACAAATGAAGCTTATGCGCATTGGAGTCAACCTGGCCAAGAACGTATTTGTGCGACCTGAAAGTCGCGTGAGTTTCTGTTTCACAGGAGAAGGTATTGCCTGATGAAACCGGCTGTTCCATCAGCCGTTCCCTACCCGGACATGCGGAGCCGGTAACAGCTCGGTGTGAAGCTCTGGGGACAACGTAGCCGCCGGATATTCGGTACGCCAGACCGCAAGGCGCGGCGGAATCTGCCAGCACGAGGGCGGAGAGGAGCTAGGGATGAGTGGATACGACCAACGTATGTGAACTTCCGTTAAACGTCGTGATTTTGAACAAGCCAAACGTGCTGACAGGCTTGAACCAAAATGGTACGTGGCGAGGAGTGGTCTTTGAATACTGGGCCACCATGGACAATCAGCCGCCGGCGAAGAGGAAGGGTCCGCCCCGCTCGGAGATTCATGCGGAACAGGGTAAGCCCATAGTGCCGCCGGCAACGGCAGGCGAACCGCAAGGAACGCTGCTGGTACTGTGGGTAAAGGAATGCGGAGAAAGCGAATGCCCGGCTGTAACGGACGGGATACGGGCTGAAACATCGTCCGACGCGAAAGCGGGCAGACTTCCGCGCGGTCATTCATGGCGAGAGAACTTTGACCAATCGTTATACGAGGGAATGCAGATGACGGCGATCGGCGCGAAAGCGACGGGGGCTGGTGCGTCCTCGCGCGCTGCGCAGATGTGGGATCAGGCGATCTGGTCGCACATGGAGGCAGAAGTGAAACGACTTCAGGTGCGTATCGCCAAGGCAGTTCGGGAAGGTCGATGGGGCAAGGTGCAAGCATTGCAACGTCTGCTGACCCGCTCGCATAGCGGCAAGATGCTGGCCGTGAAGCGTGTGACGGAGAATCGCGGTAAGAGAACGTCGGGGGTGGACGGCAAGATATGGTCATCCCCGGCGGCCAAATGGAACGGAATGACGTCGCTTCGACATCACGGCTATCGTGCGATGCCGCTGCGGCGTATTTACATTCCCAAGAGCAACGGCAAGAAGCGTCCATTGGGAATTCCCTGTATGCGGTGCCGGGCGATGCAGGCATTATGGAAGCTCGCTCTGGAACCGGTGGCGGAGACACTGGCGGACCCGAATTCCTATGGTTTCCGGCCCGAACGCTCGACGGCCGACGCCATCGAACAGTGCTTCATCACTCTGGCCAAGCGCGCTTCGCCAGAGTGGATTCTGGAAGGTGACATCCGGGGCTGATTCGACAACTTCAGTCACCCCTGGTTTCTGGAGCATATACCGATGGATAAGGATGTCCTGCGAAGGTGGCTTCAAGCCGGATATATCGAGGAGGGAGCCTTGTTCGCGACGCCGGCGGGTACCCCGCAAGGGGGAATCATCTCGCCGGTGATCGCGAACATGGCGTTGGATGGGCTTGAGACAGCAGTTTACGCAAGCGTGGGATCGTCCAAACTTGCCCGCAGCAAGGCCCAACTCAACGTCGTCCGCTATGCCGATGACTTTGTTGTGACCGGCGTATCGAAAGAGGTGCTCGAATTCAAAGTGCTTCCGGCGGTCAGGCGGTTTATGGTCGCTCGAGGTCTGGAACTCTCGGAAAAGAAGACCCGAATCACGAACATTGCGGGGGGCTTCGACTTCCTTGGCCAGAACGTACGCAAGTACGACGGCAAGCTACTGATCAAGCCGGCAAAGAAGAGTGTTAAGGCGCTCCTCGACAAGGTCAGGGAAATCATCAAAAGCAACGCGAGCGTCACGCAGGAGGCGTTGATACAGAAACTGAGCCCGGTCATCCGGGGATGGGCCATGTATCACCGCCACGTCGTGGCGAAAGCGAGCTTCTCATCGATAGACTCGCACATCTGGCAACTGCTCTGGAAATGGGCAAGGCGTCGTCATCCCATGAAAGGAGCACGGTGGGTGAAGAACAGGTATTTCCGGGTCGATGCACACCGGTCCTGGGACTTTGCTACGAAGGGTCCGGCTGATGGCAGTACCAGCGGGTATCGGCTCTTCCGCGCAATGGCGATCCCGATTACGAGACACGTCAAGATCCGAGGACTGGCTAATCCATTTGATCCGGTCTGGACCACTTACTTCGCTCGCCGTCGAATCCAGAAACGCCCCGTCAAGTTGTTCGGTGCCACACCATGGTGCTGAAGAATGGCTTGAGCCGGATGCGGGGTGACCCACACGTCCGATTCTCAGGGGGCGGCGGCGCAGTAATGCGCCGCTGCTACCCGACCAGATCCACGGCGTGGATTGCCATGACCAGCCAATCTGGCGGCAGCGTCTGCCTCGTGATCGCTGGCTTCAAACGGTGCTGGAGAAGATCGAGCCCGGCTGTGAGATTGGCATGGAAAGTTGCGGCGGTGCGCACCATTGGGCACGACAGCTCCAGGCATGCGGATTTCGCGTGAAGCTGATCGCGCCGCAGTTCGTCAAACCGTACGTCAAGAGCAACAAGAACGACGCCAACGATGCCGAGGCCATCTGTGAAGCGATGAGCCGCCCCAGCATGCGCTTCGTCGCCATCAAGACCGTCGAGCAACAGGATATCTAGGCGACGCATCGCATCCGGGCCGGCTTAATTGAACAGCGGACGGCCAAAGCCAATCAGATTCGTGGGCTGGTCGCCGAGTACGGCCTCATCGCCCCAAAAGAATTACTCATGCTACGTCGTGCGATACCGTGCTGGCTGGAAGATCCGGATAACGGTTTGACGGTGCGCTTTCGCCGTTTGCTGGATGGCTTGTGGGGCGATCTTCGCGGGCTGGATGAGCGCGTGAACGAACTCGACAGCGAGATTACTGCCATTGCGACAAGCGAACCGGCCGCCCTCCGTCTACAACAGCTACGCGGCGTCGGCCCGATGATCGCCACCGCACTCGTCGTCGCCCTCGGTGATCCTCGGCAGTTTGCCAACGGCCGACAGTTCTCCGCCTCACTGGGATTGACGCCGAGGCAACACAGCTCCGGCGGCAAGGATCGACTGCTTGGCATCAGCAAGCGCGGCGATGCGTATCTGCGAACACTGATAGTCCATGGTGCCCGCTCGGCGTTGCGTACGGCGAAACCCAAAGACGACCGACTCAGCCAGTGGGTCGTCCGTTTAGCCGAGCGCTCACATCCCAATGTGGCCGCTGTCGCGCTGGCCAATAAAACGGCACGCATGGCCTGGGCAATGCTGCGTCATGATTCTGATTACCAACCGGATCGGGCGGCAACCTGATCTATTCACCCGAGGCACCCTACGAGAACCATCCCTTAACCACGATTGCGACGCAACCCGAACGATGGCAAACCGGTCGAACCGGCGTTGGTAAAACCTTCAAGCATCCAGGTGCGAAAAGCACGGCGAAACGATTGGGAACCAACGCGCGAATAGCCCATCATGGCCCAGCATCGATCTGATGCCACAGTCAGAGGCCGAATATACGTGTGCAGTCGGCACGGGCGCCAGAGCGAAGGGGGGCTTGCAAAGAGGAGGAGTCCATATACGGATGTTAAACCTTGGCCCGTACCTGCGCTTTCGCATACTCGATCTTGCGGCGCATCCGCCCGATCAAACTTTTTTTTCCGTGCTTTTTATAGCTGCTTGGACGCGCGGCAATCGACCAGATCATCTGGCGATCCTGATGCTCGGCTCGCTTGTCCACGCCGGTGTAACCTGCGTCGCCGCAGACATAAGTTTCCTCGCCGTGCAGCAACTGATCGACCTGCGTCACGTCCGCCACATTGGCCGCCGTGCCCACCAGGCTATGGACTAAACCAGACTCGGCATCGACGCAGATTCAACCCCGCGAACTGGCGCAGAATCGTCGTCTCATACAGTGATTCTTCCATCGCCGGATCGCTATAGCCGAACCAGTTTTGCATCAGGTGAACTCGCAACATGGCCATCAACAGATACGCCGGACGGCCACCTTCGCCCTTCGGATAATGCGGCTCGATCAACGCAATCAGCCCCTTCCAGGGCACCACCTGATCCATCTCGATCAGGAAGCACTCGCGGCGGGTCTGCTCACGTTTGCCGGCATACTCGGCATCGGCGAAGGACATCTGGTTCATCGGGGTTCAACCATTCAGTTTGTGCGAGGTGCGTATTTCATCAAATCTGGAACGCTTTTTCAGAGTTTCCCTAGGCAGCCAATTGCCGTCCGTCTTTAAAGTTCTTCGCATTGCCGATCGAGGCGACTAACGCACTGGCGATTAGCGGGCCAATGCCAAGTATCCTTTCTAATTGGCGGCTGATCTCGTCGGCCCAGTGCCATCCCTTAATCTGCGCTTCAAGCCCCTCAACTTCTTTATCCAATACCTTAAAGTGCTCGATCAGTCGCTCAATAAGCTGTTGGAGCGAGACTGGCAGCTCATAAGCCGCGCCTGCGACTACGCTCGGGGGCGCGTAGTAACGTGGGCGATTCCTTGCGGCGCAATCAGACCAACCTCGGCAAGCAGCCCGCGGATCTGATTGGCTAGGGCTGCGCGCCTTGACGAATTACTGATGCACGCGATGCAAGGCCAATACAGATTGCTTTTAAACATTCCTGATCTGCACAAAACGCATCGTTGGACGAGTTACAGCCTCGCAGATGGCCTCGGCATCTGCTGCATCACTCTTGTTGCTCTTCACATAGGGTTTGACGAATTGCGGGCCCAGTAGTGAGCACTACTACAAGCTTCCATACCGATCAGGCAGGGCGGTAAATTGGCCAAAATACCGAAGCCTGATTGCGATTCAGTTGCTTGCGCAATATGGGTTTGCCTCGTTCGTTCATGCCATGGATCTGAAACACGTTCGTGGCTAAGTTGATACCAACGGTTTGGATTTCCATGGCTGATTACCCCTTTGCACGAGTGGATGGCGACACCGCTCAATCTGGCACAGCGATATGATTATGGACGGGCGCGGCCATCCATTGCTTACGAAGCGCATTGCTCCTGGCTTCATCAAATCGACTTCTAGGTGTTTCTGGAGCCAGGCCTACGAATAGAAACGCCGCTCAGGTGTCACTTGGGCGGCTCGGTGTCTTCCCAGCATGATTACGCCGGTTATCTTGCTCAGGCCGCCGTATAGTCTGGAGCCGGCAGGGAGGCCATATCAATCACGAAGCGATAACGCACATCGGAGCGTTCCATGCGAGCGTAAGCGTCGTTGATCTGGTCCATACGGATCATTTCGCAGTCAGGCAGGATGTTCTTCTGCGCACAGAAGTCGAGCATCTCCTGTGTTTCACGAATACCGCCGATTGGCGATCCGGCGATTCGACGACGCCCGGCGATCAGCGGTATGGTGTTCTGCTCATCCAGCGGGCCGACTTGGCCGAGCAATACCAAGGTACCATCGATGTCCAGCAGTGGCACATAGGGGTTGAGGTCGTGCTTGACAGGAACCGTATCGATGATGAGATCGAAGCTCGATTGTGCCTTCGCCATCGCTTCACTGTCCGTCGATACCAGCAGTTGATCCGCGCCAAGGGCTAGGGCATCGGAGGCCTTGTCTTTTGAGCGACTCAATACGGTGACTTTCGCGCCCAGACCGGCGGCGAGTTTGACTGCCATGTGGCCCAAGCCACCGAGACCGATGACACCAACCCTGCTGCCAGGCACGACGTTCCAGGTACGCAGCGGAGAATAGGTGGTAATGCCCGCACACAGCAGTGGCGCCACCTTGGTGATGTCCAGCGTCTCAGGGACCCGCAGCACGAACTCTTCCCTGACTACCAGGTGCTTTGAATAGCCTCCGAAGGTGATGTCTTGGGTGATCCGGTCCCGGCCGTTGTAAGTATTGGTTTTGCCCTCCCGGCAAAGCTGTTCCTCGCCCTTGTAGCATTGATCGCACTGCTGGCAGCTGTCCACCATACATCCGACGGCAACGGTATCACCCAGCTTATAGCGAGTGACCTCGCTGCCCACTGCTGTCACCCGACCAACGATCTCGTGGCCTGGCACCGCCGGGTAAACGGTCCAGCCCCAATCATTGCGAACGGTGTGCAGATCGGTGTGGCAGACACCGCAGAACAGGACCTCCATGGCGACATCGTTGCTACGAAGTTCGCGACGGACAAAGGTGAACGGTGCCAGAGGCGTCTCGGGCGATTGAGCGGCATAACCAACAGTTTTCATCTGTAACCCTCTTAACAAGCGGTGAAGATTCGGGCCTGGACCTTTGGCGACAAAGATGAAATCGCTTTGGACAAATGGGTGAGAAATCGGGAGACATCACGTTTTTCCTGAGTAGTGTCAACCTTATTCCTGACAGGTCAAGGGCTGGAAAGCCACGCAGGAGAAAAGGGATAGACACCTGACTAGCTCATTCAACATCCGGCGACAAACAGGCGCCTCGCGTAACCGAAGGGCGATGGATCTTGCAGCTAGGTACACAGAGCAAGTCCTTCTATGGAAATGCAAAACTGCACGCCACTTGACCACCTGCTTGCATAGCATTTAACCAGTCATTTGCATTCAACTTGACCAGCAACGGCCGTGGCGACGACCGGTAGAGAACGGCCGATTCTGTTGAAAATGTCTAATTTGGTCCCCATCGATGAAATGAAAGCAAGTAAGCAAGCAAGCAGGCAGGCAGGCAGGCAAGCAAAGGAAGCCCCGGCGAAGACAATATTCACATCCGCAAGGCGCATAACACGCTGGAAAAAGCCCTGCTGCAACTGGACTACAGCGAAGTCCGGGATGAACTTGCCGGTGAGGTTGGCAATTTATAGCTCCGTCGCAGTGCGTACGCCCAGGCCGGTGCACCCGTCATGGCGCTGGTGGAAGATAATGCCGATATCGCCGCCGACTTCAGAGAAAAGGCGTTGCGCTATGCGCGGCCAGGCACGACGGCCTCAGTGGTGTTCGATGCCCGGCCAGGCTGATGCTTGGGAAGAATGCAGCCCATGCAGCACCAATATCGGTATTGGCTGCCAACAGGCGATGCTCGGCTTCCTGAACATCCGGACGCTTTAGCAGCACGTCAGAAGGCAGGCCTACGGAAATATCCTCACCTCCACAACTTCGGTCATCGAGAAAAACACCAGCGTCTCTTCAATCACTGCTGATCTTTTATAACGAGGCACCGGATCCTGTCGCACGATCATCGATGCCTCCCCTCAAAAAATCTCAGCCGCGACTGTAAACGCCGGGACGGCGCTATTCTTTCGAGCTATAACTCATACAGTTTTTCTTGCGCCGTGAGGCCACTGCTTTTCAGGTAACAAAAAATGGAGTTCGAGGTGTTTTCTGCTATAGACCTCATGGGGACGTTTGTCTTTGCCCTGAGCGGTGCTGTGGCGGCTATTGATCGTAAACTGGATATTTTTGGCGTTTTTGTCGCCGCCTTTGTGACTGCCTGCGGCGGCGGTGTTATTCGTGACCTATGTATTGGCGCGCTCCCCCCTGCCGGCCTCATCAACATCGAGTACCTGGGCGTGATTGCACTGGCAGTCGCCTTGGTCGCTTTTTTCCAGCATTTATTGCTCAGGCTGACTCAGCCAACGCTGTTCTTCGACGCCGTAGGGCTGGGTTTTTTTGCCGCATTCGGTGCTCACAAAGTCTATGCACACGTACCGAATATCGAACTAGCCCTCCTGCTGGGTGTCATTACCGCGGTGGGCGGCGGCATTATCAGGGACGTACTACTCGGTCGTGTTCCCGTGGTATTGACCAAGGAAATCTACGCCTCCGCGGCGCTGTTGGGAACGGCAATCCAGCTCCTCGGCGAGCTGCAAGTGATTGATCACCGTTTCACTCCTTGGGCTGCAATTGCGCTATGTACCTTGGTACGAATGCTGTCATTGAAATATCAATGGAACCTGCCCGCGATCAAAAAGAGTTCGTGAGCCCTGCCGTATGCCCACATGAATGGAACGCCACAAAGCGATTTATTGACACAGATACCGACCGCTGTAGAACTATTGCCTTGAATTGGAGGGGTGAATGGATACCTTGGCTCGTAATGAAAGAATGTCAAAAATGTCCGGTGACATCCGCAAGGTGCTGCCTGCCTTGGAGGCAATTTACAAGGATCTCCATACCAATCCTGAACTTTCAATGCAGGAAACCCGCACGGCGGCTATTGCGGCCTCCTTTATCAAGAAGCTGGGTTATGAAGTTCACGAACAAATCGGCGTAACCGGCGTCGTCGGCCTATTGAAAAATGGCGACGGTCCAACGGTCATGCTGCGCGCCGACATGGATGCCTTGCCAATGGCAGAAAAGACCGGCCTGCCTTATGCCAGTCAGAAGAAAGGACAAACCGCTGACGGAGAGGCCGTAGATGTGGCTCATATGTGTGGTCACGACCTGCACGTGACGTGGTTGATGGGCGCCGCACAGCTGATGGCGGATCATCGTGACTTATGGAGCGGTACCTTGATGCTGGTCTTTCAGCCCGGCGAAGAGGTCGGGAAAGGAGCAAAGGCGATGATCGACGACGGGATGATTGATCGCTTTCCAAAGCCGGACATCATTCTGGGACAACACGTCATGGTCGGTGAGGCGGGTACGGTTGGACATCGTGCCGGCGCCATTCTGGCAGCTGGCGACAGCATGCATATCAAACTGTATGGCCGCGGCGTCCACGCTTCCATGCCACAAAATGCAATTGACCCGGTGGTGATGGCCGCGGCGACTGTTATGCGTCTGCAAACTATTGTCTCTCGCGAATTGTCGCCCCTGGAAAACGGGGTTCTGACCATTGGCGCCCTGCAGGCCGGGACAAAGGAAAATATCATTCCGGATGACGCGGTCATCAAACTGAACATGCGTACCTATGATGAAAATGTGCGCCGCCGGATGCTTAATTCGGTACATAGAATCTGCTGTGCGGAATGCCAAGCTTCCAATACTGACCATCCGCCAGAATTCACTACCATTGACAGTTATCCGGTCACTGAAAACGACGCCGTAGCCACTGCCAAACTCGCGCAGGCGTTTGATGATCATTTCGCCGATCGCTCATATGAAACCGCTCCGGCATCGGCCAGCGAAGACTTTAGTGTTTTCGGACGAGAGTGGAAGGTTCCTTACGTATTTTGGTTCGTGGGGAGCACCGAAAAATCGATATGGCAGCAGGCCGTATCAAACGCTAATATCAATCAGATTCCCTCTAACCATTCATCAAAGTTTGATCCGCAAATTCACCCGACCCTGGAGACTGGATTGGAAACAATGCTGGTTGGCGCACTGGCCTGGCTGAACGCGCCTTCTTGAGCAGAATGGTTTATGCCGCCTAAGCATCTTTGTATTGATGGCAGCCCGTCATACGAGTGTCCAAGGTGCTGGACTCTTTAGTAGCAAATGTGCCCCACCGGCTTCCATAAAGTCCATCGGCATTCAACCATGATCCGCTAGTCTGTCGCGAACATGGCGTCACGGGTCCGAGAATCGCTGGCCTTACCGCGATAGATCCAGTCGATCCGCATGCTCAAATCTCCCTAGTGACCGTCCTTAGTCTCCAACGGGCCACATCCAAATGATCACTCGAGAATAATGGAGAAAATCTTGGCTGTAACATCAGCGACTCCATAGTGAAGTCTTCCTTGCCCTCCCGAACAAGATGCTTGAAACCATCCTGGAACTCACCCGACACAATGAAATGAATGGCGACCTCAACAGGATGCTGCTCGTTAATCATCTTCTCCCAGCGGGAAGGGTGGAAGCCAAACTGATGGCATTTTTTAATCGCCTCGCGGACGGCCTGTGCAAACTCCTCTCGAAGCTTTTGCATGAAATGAACCTCAATGATTCTAGTCGCTGAGCCAGCAATAATCTTATGCAATATGACCTGGATACGTACCCCACTTTAACGAATCACGCCAGTCGGCGCGGCGCAGTCAGGACCGCTTACTAAAACGAGTAAGCCGCACACATTGCTTATGCACAAGCTGATAAAAGCCGTCCACCGTCACGCCCACCAAGACGGGCTTTGCATTGTCACATCACCCCCCTCACTGCAGCTCGCTCAACACACGCGCCATTTCATGCTCGCTGAGCGCGCGCAGCGTCGTTGTGCGCAGATTTCCTTGTGCCGCCACGGCCACAGCTGCCTTCATGACGGTCTCGTCATCGGGAGCGTCGATTATCAGCACGGCATCGTACTGACCCATCGTCCAGAAGAACTCTCGGGCATTCACGCCCAGGCTTGCAAATAGCTCCTGTACCGCTCTCCCCCGCTCGACGGTGTCCTTCGCGTTGCGCGCCCCCTGATCAGTCCAATTCGCCAACAGCACGTACTTAGCCATTTCATCCTCCTTAGTCAGGTCGTCAGAAAGCCTAGCTGTTTACTGCAACTCACTATAGCTTCGACTTTTCTTGTGGTGCCTCGGTTATCCAACCGTGATCGTTCGCGGCATCATGCCGGCAATCCCAGCATCAACCGCGCCTCGGCAGGCGTGGCTGCCCGCGCGCCATGGCTGGCACATCGTTCAACAGCGATCTGTACCAGCTCTGCGTTGCTCTTCGCAAGCCGATCCTTGCTGATGCGGATATTGTCTTCCAGGCCTGTCCGGACAGCGTCGCCATCACGTTTCAGCACCCAGTCGATCACATCGGTCTGGTACCGGCCGATGCCGGCCGCCGTCCATGTCGCCTTGGGCAGGACGCGCTTGAGTTCACCGAGCAGAATATCAAGCAAGTGTTCTTCCACCGGTATGGCATTTTTTATCCCCATCACGAACTGCACATGTGGATGATCGGTCAGCAAGCCGCTATCGACCAGGCGTTGGGTCCCATAGATATGTGACAGATCAAAAATCTCAATCTCTGGGACGACTCCATTCGCCTTCATGCGTGTTGCCAATTCCACGACCAGTGCTGGCGAATTTTCGTAGACCATCGTGGGAAAATTGACCGACCCTGTGGCTAGCGACGCCATGTCTGGCTTGAGTGAAAGCGGATTTCCCCGCGCGCTTTGATCACGGCCCCGGCCGCCCGTTGAAAACTGTACGATCATCCCCGGACAGTGTTTGCGCACGCCCTCCAGAACTTGCCCAAATAAAGCAGGTTCCGAAGACGAGCTTTCATCAGGGTTACGAACATGAAGATGGACCAATGATGCGCCTGCTTCGAACGCTTCATGCGTCGATTCGATCTGTTCGGACGCGGTCACGGGAATGGCCGGATTATCCTTTTTACGTGGCACCGATCCGGTGATCGCCACGGCAATGACTACTGGCCTCATAAGATCTCCTTTCAGTTCAGTTTGCGATCCAGCTGATTGAAGAACGTCAATTAGCCCAACTGCGCCCGTCGCTAAAGGTGTCTTTAGCCCTGGTCGCCGCCGCCCACAGGCAATACGGCTCCGGTAATGTAGGACGATTCGTCGGATGCAAAAAACAGGATCGGTGCCACCTGCTCATCTATCGAGCCGTAACGATGCATCAGGCTCGACTCCGTGGTCTGGTCGACGATCGCCTGGTACCAGGCTTTTTCCTGCGGAGTCTGTTTGCTGGCGTTGCGCGGAATCTTGCGTGGCGGGGCATCGGTGCCACCCGGTGCGGTGGCGTTGATGCGGATGCCGTTATTGGCATGCTCCATAGCCAAGGACGCCGTCAGCGCATTCACCCCGCCCTTGGCCGCCGCGTACGGAGCGCGATGGATGCTGCGCGTGGCGACCGACGACACATTGACGATCACGCCCTTTTTTTTCTTGAGCATGAACGGGAGTACAGCGCGGCAGCACCACAGCGTGGGAAACAGCGAACGCCGGATTTCGGCCTCGATCTGCACCTCTTCGTAATGCTCAAAGGGCTTGGCCCAGATTGTGCCGCCGACGTTGTTGATCAGCACATCGATCCGCTTGAACTTTTCCAGACACTCGGCCATCACGGCCTGTGCCCCCGCGAAGGTCTCGAGGTCAGCCTGGAAAGCGGCTGCCTTGCCGCCGCTTCCGATTATTTCAGCCAACACCTCGTTCACAATGTCGGAGCGGTCTACTGCCAACACAGTGCCACCCTCTGCCGCTACACGCAGCGCCACACCACGACCGATGCCTTGTGCGGCGCCAGTGACGATCACGACCTTGTCGTGGAAGCGATTAGCATGATTCATGCTGTAGCCGTCCCGCTGTCCGCCGAGAACTTCTCGAACAGGAAGTTCTTCGGGGTAACACCCACGCCCGCGATCCACTTGCGCACGCCTTCGACCATGGGCGGCGGACCGCAGACATAGACGTCAACGCTGCCGTCGTACAGGTCACCGGCCGACAAGTGATCGGTCACATAGCCAAGCTTTGGGTGTCCACTTTCGCGGTCGACCACGCATGTGAAGAATTCGAAGTTCGGCATGATTGACTTAATCTCGGCCAGCGTGCCGAGCTCAACCAGGTCGTCGTTCGTGTTGACACCGTAGGCCAACCGGATCGGCTGCGTGGTCGGGTTGTCCTTCAGCCACAGCAGCATCGACAAAAACGGCGCGAGCCCCGTGCCACCGGCAAGCATCAGGATCGGGCGCACCGTCGGGCGCAGGTAGAAGCTGCCATAGGGGCCGGTGAACATCATGAAATCATCTGCCTGGGCCTTGTTGCGCATGTAAGTGCTCATCAGGCCGTCGGGAACGTCGCGGATCAAGAAGGACAATCGTGTCTGGTTCGGCGCCGAGCTAAACGAGTACGAGCGCGCCTCTTTGGTGCCAGGCACCTGCAGGTTGACGTATTGCCCCGGCAGAAACGCGAGGGGCCGCTCCGCCTGCACCGAAAAGGACACTGTCGTTGCGGAATCGCGCGCGATGTCCACCAGTTTGCCGCCGTGAGAGCCGACCACGGTCTTGCACGCTGCCGACGAAGCGGGAATACGCACGACACAGTCCGACGTTGGCTTCATCTGGCAGGTGAGCACGTAACCGCTGGCGGCTTCGTCGTCCGTCAGGGCGTCCTCGATATATTCGCCCATCGTGAATTCGCCACTCTCGCAATGGGATTTGCAAGTGCCGCAGGCGCCGTCGCGACAGTCAAGCGGGATGTTGATCTTGGCCCGATAGGCAGCGTCACAGACCAGTTCATCGGCGTTGCACGGAATGATCCGTGACACCCCGTCTTCAAATTGCAGCGCAATGTTGTAGTTCATGAAATCACCTTTCTCAGCCGACCCGGTGACTGTCAGATGTGGTATATGTCGAGCAAGTGGTGAATGTAGTCGTTCTTCAACACTACGTACTTGCGCTTGATCAGAGGCTGGTCGCCTGAGGTATCGAGCGTGTATTGAGAGGTTCCGAAATACAGGTCGACGATGTCGTAGCGGAAGCTGTGCGTCGTCCAGTTGAACGTCAGTTCACAGTTCTTCTCGTCCTGGGACAGCACCTCAATGTTGCTGATCGAATGACCGGTACGGGTATTGGGTGTGGATGCACTGGAGCGGTCGGTCTCGATGCGGAAGACCCGATCTTCCAGCCCCTGCCTGCTGGGGTAATAGATCAGCGAGACTTCGTTGTGCGGATCCGTCGTCAGCGTGTCGTCATCGTCCCATGAGGGCATGAAGAACTCGACATCGGGCGCGTAGAACGCCAGCCAGTCGGCCCAGCGGTGTTCATCCAGGGCACGGGCTTCCTGATACAGAAAGGTCTGAATGGCTTCATATGACAGCATCATTGACCTCCCTCAGGGCCTGCTCGTCGGCGTAGGCCTTTTTCATAGTCTCCAGCCAGAACTCGTGTTGACCCAGGTACAAGCCCTCGTCCTCGGTCTTGGCGCAACTCAGCTCTGGCTTTAGGCCGATCAGGTCGGCATTCTCATCGGCCCCCTTGATCCAATTTACTGCGCCGCGGCTCATGTCGTTCCACTTCACGGCGCGCGCCTGATAGCCGAGCTGGCACGAGCGGAACTCCTCCAGGTCATCGGGAGTCGCCATGCCGGAGGCATTGAAGAAGTCTTCGTACTGCCGCAGGCGCCGCTCCCGCGCCTCGGCGGGCTCGCCCTTAGGTGCGATGCAATAGATCGTGGCTTCACTCTTGTTGACCGAGATTGGCCGCACCACGCGGATCTGTGAGCTGAACTGGTCCATCAGGTAGACGTTCGGGTACAGGCACAGGTTGCGCGACTTGCGCAGCATCCAGTCAGCCCGGGCTTCGCCGAACTTATCGACCCATTCAGCACGCTTGGCAAACAGCGGCCGGTCTTCAGGGTTGGACCAGTTGGTCCACAGCAGGATATGGCCGTTCTTGAACGAATACGAGCCCCCCCCCTGCTGGGCCCATTTGCCGGCGTTCATGGCCTTGACGGTATCGACCTTGCCATCGGCGCTGCGCCGGTTGGTGGTGGCGGCGTAGTTCCAGTGCACTGCAGAAACGTGGTAGCCATCTGCGCCGTTCTCGGCCTGCAACTTCCAGTTGCCATCGAAGGTGTAGGTCGATGAGCCACGTAGTACCTCGATGCCATCGGGCGACTGATCAACGATCATGTCGATGATCTTGGCCGCCTCGCCGAGGTGTTCAGTCAACGGCAATACATCTGGGTTGACGCTACCGAACAGGAAGCCCCGGTAGCTTTCGAAGGCCCCGAGCTTCTTCATGTCATGGCTGCCCTCACAGTTGAAGCTCGGCGGGTAACCTGCTCCAGGGTTCTGGTCCTTGACCTTGAGCAGCTTACCGCTGTTGTTGAAAGTCCAGCCGTGGAAAGGGCAGGTAAAGCTGGACTTGTTCCCCTTCTTGTGGCGGCACAAAATGGCGCCACGATGTGTGCAGGTGTTGGCAAGCGCGTTGAGGTTACCGTCCTTGCTGCGCGTGATGACGACCGGCTGACGGCCAATGTAGACGGTCAGAAAATCGTTGACGTTCGGGATCTGGCTTTCATGCGCGAGGTAAACCCAGTTGCCCTCGAAGATGTACTTCATCTCCAGTTCGAACAGTTGTTCGTCGGTGAAAGCAGAACGGTCCAGCCGATAGACGTGTTTGGCCGGGTCGTCTTCGAGCATGGCTTCGAGCTTCTTGAGGTTTATCACGCTGATCTCCTGTGTGCTGTCGGAATCGAACGTATACCCGTGTGAGCGTTTGATACATTGAATCGTGAATCGTCAAGGGATGAGTTCACTTTCACAACCGAAGCATAGTCGTGCTTCAGCATTGGGTTGATCGAAATTGATCTGGCGAGTCGCTGCGCGCCAATGACAACCGCTCCAAACTGGACTTCAGGCTTAAGCGGTTACACGTGCCATGCGTGCAGCTGGCGACGCTTCGCTCTCATTGATCGCTTTTTGCATGACGAAATTGAAGCGCGAACGGGTAAATGGCGCGCTGATACCCAGCGACTCGTACCCGGCCGGTGGCACATTGTGTTCGAGCTCCACGATCAGGCCGTCACGTGTGGCGAAGGCAAAGTCGTCGTCAATGTAAGTGTCACCTGGAATGTTGACCTGCGTGGTCAGAGTCCGCAGACCAGGGGCCGCAATCAGGAAGTGGATATGCGCCGGGCGGTTACCGTGTCGGCCCAACGCCTCAAACAACTCCGAAGTCGGGCTGTTGGGTGGAATCGCGTAGCCGGGTGGCAAGTAACTGCGAAAGCGGTAATGACCTTGTGCATCAGTTTCGATTTGGCGACGCAGTTCGTAGGGCTTCATGCCGGGAAAGAAATGCGAATACCCACCTTTCTCGTTGGCATGCCACACATCGACTAGAGCCCCGGCTACCGGATTACCTTCCAGGTCAAGCACCTGACCTTCCATGACCAGCAGTTCGCCTTTGGGCTCGCCTTCGTCAAGGCGCGCTTCGCCGTGGGACCGCGGAGCACCCGCGATGAACAGTGGGCCCTCAATTGCACGAGGCGTACCACCAGTGCGGCCGGCCTTCTGGTCGGCTTCATCGGCACGAATGTCGAGCAGACGGTCAAAGCCAAGGCCAGCAGTGATCAGGCCAATCTGTCCGCCCTGACTCATGCGGGCCAGCCAGTCCATAGCCTTCCAGAACTCGTCGGCGCTCACATCCATGTCGTCGATGG
>Ga0302262_10000523_pt1 | contig 16014 bp, 16 predicted proteins | sample II_Fen_E3_4_FD_194557 | JGI IMG/M metagenome (GOLD analysis project Ga0302262, IMG submission 194557) | Peat permafrost microbial communities from Stordalen Mire near Abisko, Sweden - II_Fen_E3_4 | ecosystem: Environmental > Terrestrial > Soil > Wetlands > Permafrost | place: Sweden: Abisko...
AGGGCTTGCGCTGGGAATCAGGATTTGATTCAAACTGCGGATGGCACCGCCCCCGCTTCATGTTCTGACCGAGGCCGAGAAGAACGATCTGCTGCTTGCGCAGTATGAGATGATCGAGCGGATGGCGGCTCGGATTTCGGAACTGGAGGCGCTGGTCGGCAAACCTCGCAAAACCTCGAAGAACTCACATATCCCACCTTCGAAGGATGATTTCGGCAAGGGCGGTGGCAGGGGCGGGAAATCCAAAGGCAGCAAGCGGCCATCGCGCGAAGGCGCGCATCGCCCGCCAGCCAGGACAGGCGGGGCCGGAACGGCGCTTGCGACGGGGATCGCCTGAGCCAGATCTGATCGCGGAAGGTGGCGCGGTCAATCCGTGCGGGCGTGGCGAAAAATGCGCAGGATCTGGCGCGCGATCTCCCGGCGGGTCAGGCGGCCCTCGCGATACCAGCCATCGGCGGTGTTGAGTTGGCGTAGCAGCAGGATGCGGTAGATGCTGCGGTCAATGTCTTCCTCCAGCGGCAGAGCATCGACCAGACGGCGGAAGATCAGCTCGAACTCATCGCGTTTGCGCACCAGCGCGTCGGTCACCTCTTCCGGCACCGAATGCAGGTTGTTCATGATCGGCAGGGTGAGCGAGGCGGGGTTGAGCTGAATATCCAGCATTTCCGCACAGGCTGCTTCCAGACGGTCCCAGGGGTCGGTGTGGAGGGACATAGCCGCCTCGATCCGCGCTGCGGTTTCGTCGAGCGCGCGATCATGTATGTCGACGAACAGCGATTCTTTCGACCGAAAATGGTAATAGAGCGAGCCGGGCAGCATCCCCACCTTTTCCGCGATATGGCGCATGGATGTGCCGCGATAGCCGCGTTCGGCAAACAGTTGGGCCGAAATTTCCAGAATTTCCCGGCGCCTCTCGGCAGAGCTGGCGTCGTGGGGGTGGTGCGTCTGGGGTGCGCCGGACATGGGCATGGGTCCTGCTCGTTGGACAATGGAAAGGTCGCGGGGGGCCGGAATGCGGGGGGCTGGCTTACCGCAAGCCTGCGCTGGAGGCAATTCGTCTGCTGCACCGCAAAAACGGCACGCGCTTGACAGGCCTGCCATGCGCTGGCAGCACCAAACAATCGTTTGGTTGATTCGCGAGAACCCATGCAACACAGTGCTGCCCTACCCTTCCCGTTCACCTCGGGCGTCCTTGGCGCGTTTCTGGCCGCCACGGCGCTGGTGCCCTCCGCGCAGGCGCAGGAGGCCGCGCCCCAGCCCTCGGCCAGCGCGGACCGGGCCTTGATCGAACAACTGGTGGAGCGGATCGCCAGGCTGGAGGGCGAAGTGGCCAGCCTGCGCGCCGCGCCGCCGGCACCTGTGGCGCCAGTGCCCGCGCTGGCCCGGCGTGAAGAAAGTCCGCCCCCGCCCGAGGTGCAGGATAAGCCCCAGGACAAGGGCCTGCTCGGCTTCCACTCGGGCAACAGCAGCGTGGTGCTCTCGGGCTATGTCAAATTGCTGATGACCACGGCGCGCTACAGCGGGGGCAATGATCCCACTGGCACGCTGGGCCGCGATGTTTATGTGCCGCAATCGATCCCGGTCTATAATCCAGCCAGCCCGACATCCCCCACGCGCGTGACAGATATTGCCGCCAAGCAGACGCGTTTCTGGGTCGATGCCGATACGCATCTCGGGCAGCATACGCTCAAGGGCTATATCGAGATGGATTTTCAGGCCGCGCCAGGCACGCCGATGGCGCTGGGCCAGGGCACGCAGCGCACCACCAACGCCTATGATCTGGCGATGCGGCGCGCCTATGTGCAGTTTGACCGCTGGCTGTTTGGCCAGGATTTCTCCACCTTTGCCGAAACCAGCATCATGCCGGAAAGCACCGATTATCTGGGGGCGATCGACGGGCTGGTCTTCGTGCGCCAGCCGCAAGTGCGCTACACCTTGCCGCTGGGGCGCGGGGTAAAGCTGAACCTGGCGGTGGAAAATCCCGAAACGGCCTCGGCCACGCTGGTGCCCGATGCCACCACCCATGCCGTGTCGGCCTCGCTGATCGAAAATGGCGAGGATCATGCGCCTGATGTCGCGGCGCGCGTGGATTATGCCGGGGGCTTTGGACAGATCTATCTGGCAGGGCTTTTGCGGCAATTGCGGGTGGACAATGCAGGCGCCGGGGCGGCCCATGTGGTGGATGACCGGATGGGCTGGGGCATCAGCACGGCGGGCAAGATCCTGCTGGGCCATAAGGGCGCGGACTGGCGCTTTCAGGCGACATGGGGTTCGGGCATCGGGCGCTATCTGGGGCTGAATTTCGGGCCGGATGCAGTGCTGACCACCAATGGACGGCTGGGTGAGGTGCGCAATCTGGGCCTCTATAGCGCCCTGCATGTGCCCTTGAACCCGCAATGGCGGGTCAACCTGCTGGGCAGTTTCCAGCATATCTATTACGCCAGTTCTCTCGACCACGGGGCCACGGGCGTCGGCGGCTATAACGCACAGGCCTGGAGCGCGGCGGGCAACCTGTTTTATTCCCCGGTATCCAATGTCGATTTCGGCGTCGAATACCGCCATGGCGAAAGGGCGCTGGTCGACGGGCTGCATGGATCGGTGGACCGCCTGGACTTCGCGGCGAAATACGCGTTCTGATCGGACGGCAGGGCATAAAGCCTGATCAACAGGCTGTTAAACAATGTCGGCAACCCGCCATGGCAAACGCAGCGTTACCGTTGTGCCAATTCCTGGCGTGCTCACCACGCTCAGGTGCGCGCCAATCTGGTCGGCCCGCTCTTGCATGCCCAGCAAGCCGAAATGGCCGGGCCGCCCGCCCGAGGCCAATATGCCCTCGGCAATGCCAATGCCATCATCGATCAGGCGCAGTACCACGCCAAAGCGTTTGTACTCCACCGTCAGTTCGATCGTTTCAGCCCGCGCGTGCTGACACGCATTGCGCGCAGCTTCGGTGATGATGGCCACGACATCCTCGACAATCGAAGGGCAGATGTTGAGGCGCTTGCCCTTGCTGACCATAAGGATCGTCCGGCCGGAAAAGACCCGCTCCTTTTCCAGCATGCGCAGCAATTCATCGTGAAGATGTAAGTCATCCATGCTCCGCAGGCCCTGGACACGATCCCGGCCCTCCACCAACACTTCCTCCGCCCTGTCGATGGCGGGCAGAAGGATCTTGCCCGCGCTGGGGTGGTCGCTCAGGCGGTCTGCCACGGACTGAAAAATCATGATCAGCCCCTGCACGCTCTGGAGCAAGGTATCATGCAATTCGCGAGCGATCCTTTCACGCTCGCGGGTGCGTTCCTCGATCCGTTCGCGGATCTGATAGGCAAGGTAACGGATACGCATGAGATAGAGCGCATAAAGCGCCACCACCAACACCGCCCCGTTAAGCGTCCAAAACCACCAGTGCTGATAGAAGGCGGGGCGAACTGAGAAGCTGTACGACAGCGGTTGCTGGCTCCAGACGCCATCCTCATTGGCGACCTTGAGTTCGAACGTATAATCGCCCGGCCCAAGATCACGGATCATGGCCACGCGCCGACGGCCCGGATCAACCCACTGCCCCCCTTGCCCCACCACGCGATAGCGAAACTGCACCCGGTCGGGCATCGTCAGGCTGGGTGAGGTGAACAGAATGTCGATGGCGCCGGTGCCCGCGGGCAGGGCCAGCCCCGCAATGGGCTCATAACTGCGCCCGCCCACCCGGATCGAGCGCAGAAGGGGCTGGGGCCGCACCAGATTGCGGTCCAATTGCGCCGGGTCCACGCGCAGCACATGGCTCCGCGTGAGAAACCAGATACGTCCGTCGCCCCCCTCGGCCACCTGCGCGCCGGGCGCCTTTTGCACAAAGCTGCTCATGCCATCATGGAAATCGAAAACTTCATGGGCGATGGGCGTTCCGGGACGGTGCAGGGCAGCTTGCAGGTCGGCGCTGCGCAGGCGGACGATGCCGACGTCCCCGATGCCCCAACTGGTGCCATCGCGGGCCTGGACCAGGCCGTTGAGCGATGCGGCCCAGGGATAGGTTGCGGCGGCAAGCACGCCCGTGTGAGGGGTAAAGGGCGCCCGCAGGCCGTCGGCACCGCTGACCAGCACCATGCCGCCGCCAGCCATAACCCCCTCAACCGGCCCGACCCGGGCAAGATGCGACGCGACCACTCTGAACGGGGGCGCCTTGTGGGCAAGACCAGCGGGCAACGCCCCATCCCGAAAGAGGATTACGGCGCGCCCCTCGCCATCCACGACGGCATTGGCGGGCAGTCCCGATATCCCGCCTTGCCCCGGCCAGGCCTGCCAGCGCTGACCCTCTCGCCAGAACAGTCCGTGGTCCAGCATCGGCAGCCACAGGCGCCCGGCACCGTCTTCAACACAGCCCAGCGCAGCCCCTGGCACCGGCTTGGGCCATGGCGTGAAATGACCAGCGGTGAGGTGCAGGGCCTCCTTCCTGGTAATCAGCCACACGCCCTGCCGCCTGTCGGCGCACAGCGCTTCGGCAGGGGAAGGCAGGCTGCGCAGGCGCGCGACGCCCTTGTGCGGCGCAATCGCATAAAGTGACGATGAATCAGCAATATAAACCGTGCCATCGCGCGCCGCCGCCATGCGATAGCTGGTGGGCGAATTGGCCGGGATGGCAGGTTCCACGACGAGCTTTGTCCGGCGCAAACGATCCAGCCCCAATTCGCCCCCGATCCAGATATTGCCCTCGCGATCCTGCGCAAGCGCGTGGGTCTGGTCAGACAGCAACCCTTGTTGTGCCTTGAAGGCGGAAACACTGCCCTGTGGCGTGACGCGGAGCACGCCGCTGCTCCATGTCGTTTCCCAGAGGTTGCCATCGTGATCGAACATCACCCGCGCGCCGCCGACCGGCTCGTCCAGGCTGGCAAGCGGGCGGACAACCCGCAGGCGCCCATCGCGCCAATCCAGTTGGCGAAGGCCCCGGCTGTCGGCCAGCCACAATTCGCCCTGCGGCCCTTGCGCCAGACTGGCCCGCGGGAGGATGGCCATGGCGCTATCCTCAAATCTGGCTTGCCCCGGCCGACGCAGCACCAGACGATCATCCAGCAACACCCATTGGGTGCCATCCCTGGTAAACAGGATCTGCCATACCGGGCTTGCGGGCAAACCGCTTTCTGCACCGAACTCCTGCCAACGCCCCTGATAGAACCGGGCCAGAGTGCTGGAACTGCGGCCTCCGCGCGCGATCCAGATGCCGCCTTGCGGGTCTTCCTTGATGTCATTCACCTCGCGCGAGGGGTGCGGCATCCCGGCATCCACCAGCACGCCGCCGCGCAGCACCTGCACGCCCCCGCTGCGCGCCAGCCCAACCCACAGGTCGCCCCGACGGCTGACATGCAACTGGGATACCACCTTGCGCGCGGAAACCTGCGGCGATGGCGCGATCTTTTCAAAGCTGACACCATCAAACCGAAACAAGCCTTCAACGCTGCCAATCCACAAAAAGCCGTCGGGCGTCTGCGCAAGGGCATTGATACGGCTGGGCGCCCCCACCTCCAGCGGCCAGCGATCATGCTTGTAATCCACCAGAGGCACGACGGCAGAGGGCGATCGGCCAGATGCCTGTGGCGCCAGAACGAACCACAGGACCAGCCCAAGCGCGCAGCACGCCAGATCGCGCGCCCAAGACAGGCGCCCCACAACAGTCACAACAATGCCCCCACCTCTGGCAATATGCCCGAAGCGGATAAGGCCCCGGCATTTTTGTCCCTCACCCTAACACGCCCAATTTCCGAAAGCAGCCACCCGGACATGGCGGTTTCCTTCCGCTTCGCGGCATGGGTCATCATACACCTCTTCAGGGGACAGGGGGCTTCAGGATAAGTCTGACAGGCATGCGGCCGCAAGAATTGGTGATGCACGCGCAGTTTGGGACAGGACTGACGCGAAAGAAGGCAGGGCGCATCAGAAAGGGCCAAGGCACGCAAGCCTCGGTTGGGTGGTCAACCTGCCACCCGAATGGGGCTTTCGCCGATGGCGCCCCCCACTATCCTGATGGCCAGTTGACCCAGACAGGTCCCTGCCAAACGGAGTGTTTGCCATGATGTATGCGACAGTGGCTCTCCCATCGGACGCCCATCATCTTTCCCATATCACCGCATTGCTGGATGGCGCCCGGCGGTTTCTGGATCAGGACACCCAACTCGCCCGGCATTATCTGGAACAGATTTCCGTGCTGCTGACGCCGGCCGCGCCCCCTCCCCCCGCGCTGGTGTCCGAACGGATCGCGGCGCCGGATCGCCCGCTGAAGGGCGGGCTGGCCGGGTGGCAAACGCGCAAGATCATCGCGCATATCGACCGAAATCTTGCCGAAACGCTCTCCACCGAGGCCTTGGCCGAGGTGGTGCGGCTGAGCACCGGCCATTTCTGCCGCGCCTTCAAGGCCAGCATGGGCGAGACGCCACATGGCTACATCATGCGCCAGCGTATTCGCCGCGCCCAGATCCTGATGCTGGAAAGCAACGATTCACTCTCGGACATAGCCTGCGCCTGCGGGTTGACAGATCAGGCCCACCTGACCCGCCTGTTCCGCCGCGCCACGGGCACGACGCCCATGCTCTGGCGGCGCAACTGGCAGCAGGAGATCTGATCCGTTTATCCGGGAACCCGCCTTATGGCCCTGATCCAGTCCCGTCCGCTTGGCCAGTATCGCCATGTCCTGTTTCTGGCCGCACAGATTGATGTCATGGCCCCCGGATTTGACCTCCTGGTCGCGGGCATGCCGGAAAACGATGCCGCAGAGCAGACCGGGGGCGGCGCCAACCAGATTGATCTGGCGCTGCACGGCACGCTGGCGGCTTTACGGGAGAGGAGGATTTTCGGCGGGACTTTGGGCGAAATGCTCACGCTCTCCACCCCGCCTCCGCCGGTTCACGCGGGCTCGCTGATGCTGGTCGGCATGGGCACGGCGCGATCCTGCACCCCGGCGAGCCTCGGTTGGCTGACGGGGCGGGCGATGCGCGCGGCGCTGATGACGGGAATGCGCAGTGTGGGCTGCCTGCTCGCCTGGAGCGGGCTGGCCATTCCCGATGAGCAGGCAGAGGTCACCGCCACCGCGATGATGCGCGGGGCGCTGGGTGCGATTGACACGCAAGAGGGCGGCGGCAGACTGGAGCCGATGGTATGGGCCTTTGACATCCGCAACGGGGCCGCAGAGCGATGCGCCACCGCGCTCAAGGATGCCTTGCTCGGTTGGTCGCAGTTTCGCTAATGCGAATTTGGTGCAGATGCTGTATGTGTCATGTCCTTCCGGACAGGGGGCCGCCGACATGAAACTCAATGCCTCCGATGGCCTCTATGCCCCGGCCAAGCCGCTGTCGCCGATCTCGGTCATGGTGGTGGATGATCACCTGCTGCTGCGCGAAGGGGTGCGGGCTGTCATCGGGACACAGAGCGACATCTGCATCGTGGGCGAGGCCGGTGATGGCGCGGAAGCGATCGAGCGCTATGCCCTGCTGCGGCCCAATGTCGTGCTGATGGATTTGCAGATGCCCGACATGTCCGGGCTGGACGCAATCATCGCTATTCGGCGCAAGGATCCGCGCGCCTGCATCATCGTGTTGACCACCTACGCTGGCGACGGGCGCGCGATCAAGGCACTGCGCGCCGGGGCGATGGGCTATTTGCTCAAGGCCAGCCTGCGCAAGGAACTGCTCGACGCGATCCGGTCCGTGCACAATGGCGGCAAGCATCTGGATGCGCAGGTAGCCACCGCGATTGCCATGCATGTGCTCGATGATGATTTGTCCGAACGCGAGGTGGCGGTGCTGACGCTGGCGGCTGGCGGCAATTCGAACAAGCAGATTGCCGCCCGGCTGGAACTGTCGGAGGAAACCGTGAAGGGCCACATGAAGATGGCCTTTGCCAAGCTGGGCGCGGCGGATCGCACCCATGCCGTGACCATCGCCGCCAAGCGCGGGCTGATCGAGCTCTGATCCCTATTCGATCAAGCGGCAAAGCCAAAAACGCTTCCCAAACGCCAATCACGTCAAGCACGTGCAAGACGCAGCTCCGCAGGGGAGCGTAGCTTTCTGCCCTCACAGCACGACGATGCTGTTTTGCATGAAGGATCCCCCGATGACGATCACCGCCACCCCGACCCCTGGCAAATCCCTGATTTCCCCCAGCGATCACACGTTGATCCTGATCGATTTCCAATCGCAGATGGCCTTTGCCACCAAGTCAATCGCGCCCGAACTGCTGCGCAATAACGCGGCGCTGATCAGCCGCGCGGCCAAGTCGTTTAATGTCTCCACCATCCTGACGACGGTGGCCACCCACAGCTTTTCCGGCCCGATGTTCAGCGAAATCACCGACGCCTTTCCGGGCCAGCCGCTGCTCGATCGCACCAGCATGAACACCTGGGAGGATGCCAGCGTGATTGCCGAAATCAACCGCATCGGCAAGGAACGCATCGTCTTTGCCGGACTGTGGACCGGCGTGTGCATCGTGGGGCCGGTGGCCTCGGCCATTGATCAGGGCTTTGATGCCTATTTCATCTCCGACGCCTGCGGCGACATCTCGCCCGAGGCGCATGAGCGCGCGGTGGCCCGCATGATCCAGCTTGGTGCCAAGCCGATGACCTCGCTGCAATACCTGCTCGAACTGCAACGCGACTGGGCCCGCACCGAAACCTATGAATCCACCACCGGCATCGCCCGCATCTGGGGCGGTGGCTATGGGCTTGGCATCACCTATGCCAAAACGATGTTCGGGGCGTCCGAAGGCGGACACTGATACCCGAACGGGGCCGGCGGCGCGCAACTCCCCCATCCCCCCGCCGCGCCACCGGCCCCTCTTTTTCCTCCCTCAAGGACCCCCGCCATGAGCTTCATCACCACTGCCGACGGCACCAACATCTTCTACCGTGATTTTGGCCAGGGCCGCCCAATTGTCTTTTCGCATGGCTGGCCGCTCAACGGCGACGCCTGGGATGGGCAGATGCTCTTCCTTGCGCAAAACGGCTTTCGCGTGATCGCGCATGACCGGCGCGGCCATGGCCGGTCGGATCGCCCCACACAGGGCAATGACATGGACACCTATGCCGACGATCTGGCCGCTGTGATCGACGCGCTCGACCTCAAGGACGCCATTCTGGTGGGCCATTCCACCGGCGGCGGCGAGATCACGCGCTATGTTACCCGCCACGGCACTGGCTGCGTGGCAAAGCTGGCCTTGCTGGGTGCTGTCACGCCGCTGATGGGGGCAACGGCCGGAAATGACGATGGCGTGCCGCTGGCTGTGGCCGACGGGGTGCGCCAGGCGGTGCTCGACAACCGTTCGCAGTTCTATCTCGATTTCCCCGATGTGTTTTTCGGCATGAACAAGGAAGGCGCCGTCAAGAGCGAAGGCTGGCGCATGAATTTTTGGCAGCAGGGCATGTCGGGCGGCATCTACGGCCAATACGCCTGCATTGCGGAATTCTGGGGCTCCGACTTCCGTGAGGAAATGCGGCAGATTACCCTGCCCGTTCTGGTCATCCATGGCGGCGGCGATGATGTGGTGCCGCTGGAAACCACCGGCAAGCGCTCTGCGGCCCTGCTGCCCCATGCCACGCTGATCATCTATGAGGATGCCCCGCATGGTTTCCCCATCACCCATCAGAACCGGCTGAACGCCGATCTGCTCGCCTTCGCCCGCGATTGAAGCCATCACAGGGAGACCAGCGATGAAAATCTATCTGCTCTCGCTTGGCGCCGGTCTTCTGGTCGGTGTGTTGTATAACCTGCTGGGGGTGCGCTCGCCGGCGCCGCCGCTGGTGGCGCTGATTGGCCTGCTGGGGATTCTGGTGGGCGAACAGGTGGTGCCGATCGCCCGGCGCGCGATGCAGGGGCAGGACATCACCTGCGCCCTGCGCGGCGATTGCGCCGAACATGGTCCGGGCTACCTGTCTGGCGACAAAACCCCCGATTGAACCTGTGAGGGAACCCCCGATGACCGACCTCATCCTTATCAATGCCCACGTCACCACCATGGACCGCGAAAACCCGCTGGCCGAGGCGATTGCCATTCGCGACGGCGCCTTTCTGGCGGTGGGTAGCGAGGCCGACGTGCGCGCCGCCGCCCGGCACGATGCCACGGTGATCGACATCGGGCGGCGTCGGGTGATCCCCGGCCTGATCGACAGCCATATGCACATCATCCGCGGCGGGCTGAATTTCAACATGGAACTGCGCTGGGACGGCGTGCCCAGCCTGTCCGAAGCCATGGCGATGCTGAAGCGCCAAGTGGACCGCACCCCCGCCCCGCAATGGGTGCGCGTGGTGGGCGGCTTTACCGAGCACCAGTTCGCCGAAAAGCGCCTGCCCACCATTGCCGAACTGAACGCCGTGGCGCCCGATACGCCGGTGTTCATCCTGCACCTGTATGATCGCGCGCTGCTCAATGCCGCCGCGCTGCGGGTGGTGGGCTATACCAAGGACACGCCCAATCCGCCGGGCGGCGAAATCGTGCGCGACGCGGCTGGCAACCCCACCGGGCTGCTGCTGGCCCAGCCCAATGCCACCATCCTCTATTCCACGCTGGCCAGAGGGCCAAAGCTGCCGGAGGAGTATCAGATCAACTCCACCCGCCATTTCATGCGCGATGTGAATGCGCTGGGCGTGACCGGGGTGATCGACGCGGGCGGCGGTTTCCAGAACTACCCCGATGATTACCAGATCATCGAAAAACTGCACAAGGATGGCGATCTGACCGTGCGGATCAGCTACAACCTGTTCACGCAAAAGCCGAAAGAGGAACTGGCCGATTTCGCCGGCTGGGTAAAGCAGGTCAGCCCCGGCCAGGGCGATGATTCCTATCGCCACAATGGCGCGGGCGAAATGCTGGTCTATTCCGCCGCCGATTTCGAGGATTTCCGCGTCGAGCGCCCCGATATGCCCCCCAGCATGGAGGGCGATCTGGAACCCGTCATCCGCCTGCTGGCCGAACACCGCTGGCCATGGCGGCTGCATGCCACCTATGACCAGACCATCGACCGCGCGCTCGATGTGTATGAAAAGGTGAACCGCGACATCCCGCTGTCGGGCATCAACTGGTTCTTCGACCACGCCGAAACCATCAGCGACCGCAACATCGACCGCATCGCCGCGCTGGGCGGCGGCATCGCGGTCCAGCATCGCATGGCCTATCAGGGCGAATATTTCGTCGAACGCTATGGCGCCAAGGCCGCCGAGCGCACGCCCCCGATTGCCAAAATGATTGCTGCGGGCATCCCGGTGGGCGCGGGCACCGACGCCACGCGCGTGGCCAGCTATAACCCATGGGTCTCACTCAGTTGGCTTACCACCGGCCTCACCGTGGGCAGCACGCGGCTCTATCCCGGCGCCAATCGCGTTTCACGCGAAAAGGCATTGGCGATGTGGACCTATGAAAACACCTGGTTTTCCAATGAGGTAGGCAAGAAGGGGCAGATCAAGGCTGGCCAATTGGCCGATCTGGCCGTGCTGTCGGATGATTATTTCAGCGTGCCCGAGCATGAGATCGTCCACATCCGCTCCGTGCTGACCCTGCTGGGCGGCAAGGTGGTGCATGGTGAGGGCGACTATGCCCCGCTGGCGCCGCAATTGCCCCGGCCCATGCCCGACTGGTCGCCGGTGGCCACGTTTGGCGGATACCATAAAACGCCCGAGGCCAGGGCCAAGCTCGCCGCTGCCTGTGCCTGCCATACGTCCTGCTCCGTCCATGGCCATGACCATGCCGCATCCCTTGGCGCCAGCATCCCCGCCCGCGATGTCCAGAGCTTCTGGGGCGCGCTGGGCTGTGGCTGCTGGGCCGTCTGATCGCTCATCCCCCGGAGAATCATCATGAAACGCCTTGCTTTTGCCGTCGCGCTGACCTTTGCCCCCCCGGCACTGGCCAAGCCCGCCGCCACGCCCGATTTCGCCATCGGCGCGCAATATGACACCACCCATGTCTATGTGCCGCAGGACCAGTTCGACCAATTCGTCGCCAGCTTTTCCGCCACTCTCGGTGGCACCACCAGCAAACAGGGCACCTTTCAGGTCACGCCCACGCCCAGCCTGACCAAATCGCAACTGGTGCTGACCCCGGCAGGCACGATTTCGGTGTTCGGGTTTACGACGCCGATCCCCTATCCCTTTGGCGATGAACGCACCGGCTATCTGGTGAGCGATCTGGACAAGGCAGTGGCCGCCGCGGTTCGCCACGGCGCGGTGCGGCGGCTGGAAACCTTCCCCGATCCCATCGGCCGCGATTCCGTGGTCCAGTGGCCGGGCGGGGTGAACATGCAGCTTTACTGGCACACGGCCAAGCCGAGCTATACCCCGCTTGCCACCGTGCCGGAAAACCGCATCTACCTCACCGTGGACGCCGCCGACCGTTTTCTGCGCGCATGGGGCGGCTATGCCCATGCGCGCATCACCGCCGACAACCACGCCGCCCCCGGCGCCGAAATCGGCCAGCCGGGCAAACCCATCCGCCGCGTCGCGCTCGCCAGCACCTATGGCAAGATGGTGGTGTTCGTCTCCAATGGGCAATTGCCCTGGCCCTATGGGCGGGACATGACCGGCTATCAGGTGCCCGATCTAGCCGCCACGCTGGACAAGGCCAAGGCGGCTGGCGTCGAAGTGCTGGTGGCGCCCCAGACCGTGGGCCAGCGCCAGAGCGCGATCCTGCGCTTTCCCGGCGGCTATATCGCCGAAGTGCATCAGGGCGCCTGAGCCATGGATACAAGCCACGATCCGCGCTTTGTCGATGCCATTCTGGAATGGCGAGGCACATGGCTGATCGCCCGCCTTGCGCTGGTGGGGCCTTACCTGCTGGGCGGGATCGTCAAGCTGACGAACCTGCCCGCCGCAGTGGCCGAACAGGCGCATTTCGGGATGGCCCCACCCGCCTTCTGGGCGGCGCTGACCATCGCCATCGAACTGATCGGGCCGCTGCTGGTGCTGGCGGGGCGGCTGGTGTGGCTGGGGGCCGGGATGCTGGGGGTGTTCACGCTGCTTGCGGCCTGCGCCGCCAATGCCTTTTGGGCGATACCGCCAGGGCAGGAGCGCTTCATGGCCACCAATGCCTTTTTCGAACATATCGGCCTGATCGGCGGATTTGTGCTGGTGGCGCTGATTACCGAACGGGCCGAACGCGGTGGCTAAACGCACATACCTTGCCGCTCTCGCGCTGCTGACGCCTTTGCCCGCGGCGGCGCAAACGCGCGAGGCATGGCAGGCGCCCACGCTTTCCATCACCCGCTATGACGAGGACTGGTCCGATCTGGCCGATGCGGACAAGCGCGCCCATCACTGGACGGGGCCGTTCAAATATATACCGCTGGGCGATGGCGTCTGGGCCTCCACCGGCGTGGAATTGCGGCTGCGCAGCGAAAGCCTGACCAACGACCAGTGGGGCGCCGCGCCCGATCAGACCTATCTGTGGACGCGCGCGCTGCCCTATGCCGATCTGCATGTGGGGCACCTGCGCGCCTTTGTGCAGCCAATGGCCAGTTTCGCCACCGGGGTCAAACCCGCCGCTGGCCCCACCGATCAAAGCCGCCTTGATCTGTTGCAGGGATTTGCCGAGGCGGACCTTGGCCCGCTGACCCTGCGCGGCGGGCGGCAGATGGTGTCGCTGGGTACCGAGCGGCTGGTGGGAACCCGTTATGGCCCCAATGTCCCGCTGGCCTTTGACGGGGTGCGGGCGCTGGTACGGCTGGGCGGGGCCAATATCAGCCTGCTGGCGCTGCGTCCGGTGCAGCCGGGATTGTCGGATCTCGACGACCACTCCTCGCATACCAAGGGCCTGTGGGGTGCCTATGCGGTGCTGTCGGGCTGGGATGTCTATTACCTGGGCTATCGCAACAAGACCGCGCGGTTTGGCGGCATCACCGGCAATGAGGAACTCCACAGCATCGGCTTGCGCAGCTATGGCGCACGCGAGCGGCTGCACTGGAACGTGGAGGGCGTGGCCCAGTTCGGCCATTTCGCGGGGCAACGCATCGGCGCCTGGACCGTGGGCAGCGAGGTAGGCGTGACCTTTCCCCAAACGCCCGGATCGCCCGACGCCACCCTGCGCTTCAACATCATCAGCGGCGATGGCCATCAGGGCGACGGTCACATCGGCACGTTCAACGCCCTGTTCCCCAAGGGCAAATATTTCGGCGAACTCTCCCCCGTCGGCCCCGCCAACATCATCGACGTGAACCCCCGCCTCAGCGCCAACCTGACGCGCAAACTGTCTGCCAGCCTCGCGGGGATGGCCTTCTGGCGCTATGCACTGGCCGATGGGGTGTATGATGTCCCCGGCAATCTGATCCGCGCGCCGGGGGCCAGCCGGTCCCGCTTCATCGGCGGCGGGGCAGAGGCAACGCTGGCATGGCAGGCCACCGCTGAACTGGCCCTGTCGACCTCCTTCTCCGCCTTTGCGCCGGGGCCATTCCTGCGCGAAACCGGGCCAGCGCATACCACCACCATGCTGGGCATGGAGGCCAACTTCCGCTTTTGAACCTTGCCAAGGAGCCTCCCATGCCGCGATCCTCCCCCCTGCCCGGTCTGCTGCTGCTGCTCTCGGTCACCACCGGCCTTGTCGATGCCGTATCGGTGCTGGGGCTGGGCAAAGTATTTACCGCCAACATGACCGGCACCATCGTCTTCCTCGGCTTTGCCGCCGTGGGCACGCCGGGCTTTGTTATCCGGCCCTATCTGGTGGCGCTGCTGGCCTTTGTGGTCGGCGCGCTGGTGGCCGGGCGCATGGGGCAGATGCTGGGCCAGCGCCCCTTGCGACAATGGCTGATCGCCGCCGCCCTGGTCGAGGCGCTGCTGTTGGGGCTGGCGGCGCTGCTGGCGCTGGGGGCGCATCCCTGGCATGACGCGATCATCGCGCTCACCGCGCTGGCGATGGGATCGCGCAACGCCACCATCCGGCAATTAAAGGTGCCCGATCTCACCACCACCGTGCTCACCCTGACCATCACCGGCATCGCGGCCGATTCGCGGATGGCCGGGGGAGAAAACCCCAATCTGATCCGTCGTATCGGCGCGGTAGTCGCGATCTTTGTGGGCGCGGCGGCGGGGGCCACCATGGTCACCCATACCGGCCTCGCGCTACCGCTTGGCGTGGCGGCGGCGCTGGTTCTGATCGGCACGCTCTGGGGCATTGCCAGCCCGCTGGCCGCGCAGCCGCTGGGCCAAAATCACCCCTAGGCCCGCAGCGCCATGATGGAACAGTTTCCATCATACAGCAACAAAAGGCGCTGGCGCAGAGAAAGACACCATCGCCAGGAACACCTAACTTCGCCCGGAACCAATTTCCCCCTTCGGAGGCGGTATGAGCGCAGGTAATCCCATGCCCGATCTCGACTATGCCGCCGCGTTCAAGGCGCTCGATCTGCGGGCACCTATCGCATCGGCGATGGCCGGGGCGGCGCCGGGCATGGTACACAGCGATTCGCCCCGCTCAATTCCTGGCCCGACAATGGTAATCTCGACAAGGCGCGCCTGCTGCTCAGGCCGATCAAGCGGAAATACGGGCGCAAACTGTCCTGGGCGGATCTGCTGATCCTGGCGGGCAATTGCGCGCTGGAATCGATGGGGCTTCCAACCGCGGGCTTTGGCGGGGGCCGCACCGATGTGTGGGAACCGGGCGGCGATACCGACTGGGGGCCGGAACGCGAATGGCTGGCCACCAGCGACAAGCCCGATAGCCGCTATTCCGGGGACCGCGATCTGGCCAACCCGCTGGCTGCGGTGCAGATGGGGCTGATCTATGTAAACACGGAAGGGCCGGACGGAAATCCCGACCCGCTGGCCACCGCTTTTGCCGAGGCGTGGTACAAGCTGACCCATCGCGACATGGGGCAGCACAGCCGCGTATCTGGCAAGACCCGGTGCCAGCGGTGGATCATCCTCTGATCAATGCGGCGGATCAGGCCAGTCTCAAGGTCCAGATCCTTGCCTCCGGCCTGTCGGGCGCACGGCTGATCACGACGGCGTGGCCATCGAGGCGGCGGCGGGCCAGGCGGGTCACGCGATCACCCTGCCCTTCACC
>Ga0302262_10000525_pt1 | contig 15967 bp, 8 predicted proteins | sample II_Fen_E3_4_FD_194557 | JGI IMG/M metagenome (GOLD analysis project Ga0302262, IMG submission 194557) | Peat permafrost microbial communities from Stordalen Mire near Abisko, Sweden - II_Fen_E3_4 | ecosystem: Environmental > Terrestrial > Soil > Wetlands > Permafrost | place: Sweden: Abisko...
TCAACAAGCACCCTGCGCTGTCGCTGCCGGTCCACATCGCGGTCACGAACTTCAAGCCCGCGCGATCGGCGGAGGTCTTCAGCTACGGCATCGCCCAGGATGACGCCGCGCGCACCGGCACCGGCTCGGCCGACGTGGCGCACGCGACCGCCGCGATCCCAGGTGCGACGTTCACGTGGACGCCGGCACCTTACTCGGTCACCGTGATCCGGCTCCAGTCGACGGACTGATCCGCGATCGCCGAACGCGCGCGGCGCTGCGTTCGCTGCGTTGCTTTCAGTCGTGCGCCGCCGCGCCAAAGCTGCGCGGGATCCGGGAGGTCATCCGCTCTTGCCGCTCGAGGCTGAACAGGAAGCGGAACCGCGTGCCGTGGCCGACCTCGCTCTCCACCTCGATCTTGCCGCCGAGGTCCGTGCACGCGTCGCGCAGCGCCGCCAGCCCCACGCCGCGTCCGGACACGTCGCTGACCTCCGCCTTGGTGGTGATGCCATCGCTGAACATGGCGGAGATCAGATCGTCGCGGGTCGCGTGGGGCCGATGCGCCCCCTGCGCCTTCACGCGGACCGCCTCCCAGTCGATGCCGCGACCGTCGTCGCGCATCTCGATCACCACCGCGTTGTCCTTGCACTGGGTCGTGAACTCGAGCTTGCCCTGCGCGGGCTTGCCCGCGACCTTGCGCTCCTCCAGCGGCTCGATGCCGTGGTCGACGGCGTTGCGCACGACATGCGCGAACGCGCTCCAGAACGGCCGGAACTTGGTCGGATCGAGCCGGACGCCGTGGTCGGCGATCTCCACCGCGACCTCGCCCTTGCCGAGCCGCGTGGCCAGCCCCTGGGCTTGCTCCGCGAACCGCTCGAGCCGCGGGCGCGTGCGCTCGAGCGTCCAGCTCCGGACGAGGTGATCGATCATCCCGAGCGAGGCGCCGTGGGTGATCGCGCTGCGCAGCTCGGCGAGGTCGTCGGCGCCCACGGCGCTGGTCGCGGCCTGCGCCGGCCCGCCGAACACGCGCGCGAGCTTGACCTTGAGCTCGCCCCACGCCTGCGCGATCGACCGCACCAGCTTCTCGTCCACCACCGCGGCGGCGGCGAGGCGATCGCGCTCCCGTACTGACACCGCCTCGCGGCCCTCGTCATATCTCCTGGGTCGGCCGGCGGACGGGTAACGTGAGGCCGGTCGCCGTGAATTGCGGCTCAAAGAATCGCGCAGGGTGGGCGGCTCATCGGGTGCTCATCTGGGCGCGGTCGCCGAGGCCGCGCGCCGGCGGCGGGGCTCGACGCTCCGGTGGGGATCGCCCGCGGGCCCCCTGGTGGGGTGGCGGGCCGTGCGCTTGCCGTGGGCGAGCGTCGCATGGGCAGCGGCGAGACGCGCGACCGGGACGCGGAACGGCGAGCAGCTGATGTAGTCGAGGCCCAGCCGGTGGCACAGGTCGATGCTGCGCGGGTCGCCGCCGTGCTCGCCGCAGATCCCGACGTCGAGCTCCGGGCGCGTGGTGCGGCCGAGGTCGACCGCGATCCGCATGAGGTGGCCGACGCCGCGCTCGTCGAGCGTGGCGAACGGGTTCTCGGGCAGGATGCCGCGTTGCAGGTACTCGGTGAGGAACCCGGTCTCGGCGTCGTCGCGCGAGATCCCGAACGTGGTCTGGGTGAGGTCGTTGGTGCCGAACGAGAAGAACTCGGCGTTCTCGGCGATCTGGTCGGCGGTCAGCGCGGCGCGCGGGATCTCGATCATGGTGCCGAACGCGTAGTCGAGCCGCTGGCCGGCACAGGTCAGCACCTCGCGGGCGACCTCGTCGAGCATGGTCTGCTCGAGCCGCAGCTCGTTGCTGTGGGCGATCAGCGGGATCATGATCTTGGGGTGCACGCGGATGCCGTCGCGCTGGCACGCGCACGCGGCCTCGAAGATCGCGCGCACCTGCATCTTGACCAGCTCGGGCATGTGGATGCCGAGGCGGACGCCGCGCAGCCCGAGCATCGGATTGTCCTCGCGCAGCGCCGCGACCGCGCCCAGCAGCGCGCGCTTGGTCGCGAGCTCGCGCTCGAGCGGGACCGGGTCGCCATCGTGCAGCTTCACCCGGGTCTCGAGCACGGCGACGTCGCGGGTGATCTCGTCGTAGCGCGGCAGGAACTCGTGGAGCGGCGGATCGATCAGGCGGATCGTGACGGGCAGGCCGTCCATCGCGCGAAACAAGCCGTCGAAGTCGGCGCGCTGCATCGGCAACAGCTGCGCCAGCATGTCGTCGCGCTCGGCGTCCGTGGTCGCGAGGATCAGCCGCTGGACCAGCGGCAGCCGCGAGGTCTCGAAGAACATGTGCTCGGTGCGGCACAGCCCGACGCCCTCGGCGCCGAGCTCGCGCGCGCGCACGGCGTCGCGCGGGTAGTCCGCGTTGGCCCACACGCCGAGCTCGCGGACGTCATCGGCCCACGCCAGGAGCTCGCGCAGGTACGGATCGTCGAGGCTGGGATGGATCGTCGCCACCTTGCCCAGGAACACCTCACCGGTGGTGCCGTCGATCGAGATCCAGTCGCCCTCGCGCAGCGTGGTGGTGGCGGCGCCGCGCTTGACCTGCACGGTACGCGCGTCGGCGTCGACCTCCATCGCCAGGATGCCGACCACCGCCGGCTTGCCGAACTGGCGCGCGACCAGCGCCGCGTGGCTGGTGCGCCCGCCGCGGCTGGTGATCACGCCGCGCGCCGCGAGCATGCCGTGGACGTCGTCGGGCTTGGTCTCGGCGCGGATCATCACGACGTCGCGCTTGGCCTTGGCCCACTGCTCGGCGCGGTCGGCGTCGAACGCGAGCTCGCCGACGGCGGCGCCCGGCGACACGTTGAGGCCGGTCGCGAGCAGCCGGCCCTCCGCCCGCGCGGCCTTGACCGCCGCGGGATCGAGCTGCGGGTGGAGGAAGAAGTCGACATGCTCGGGCGTGACCCGGATCAGCGCGTCGCGGCGGCTGATCCGGCGCTCGTGGACGAGCTCGACCGCGATCCGCACCGCGGCCCGCGCGGTCCGCTTGGCGTCGCGGGTCTGCAGCATCCACAGCTTGTCGCGCTCGATCGTGAACTCGATGTCCTGGACGTCGCGGTGATGGCGCTCGAGCAGCTGCGCGATCCGGACCAGCTCGGCGTAGGCCGCGGGCATGTCGCGCGCCAGCTCGCCGATCGGCTTGACCGCGCGGGTTCCGGACACCACGTCCTCGCCCTGCGCGTTCATCAGGTAGTCGCCCTCGAGCTGGGGCTCGCCGGTGGAGACGTTGCGGGTGGTGGCCACGCCGGTCGCCGAGCCGGCGCCGAGGTTCCCGAACACCATCGCGACGATGTTCACCGCCGTGCCGAGGTCATCGGGGATGCCGGCGGCGCGCCGGTAGTCCTGCGCGCGCTTGCCGCGCCAGGATCGAAACACCGCCTCGCTGGCCTCGCGGAGCTGGACGTGGGGATCGAGCGGAAACTCGCGGCCGGTCTGGCGGCGGATGATCGCGCGGAACTGCTGGGTGATCTCGCGCAGCTCGGCGGCCGGCAGATCGGCGTCGTTGGTCACGCCGCGGCGCTGGCGGGCGTCGCGCAGCACCGCCTCGAACGGCTCGTCGGCGACGCCCATCACGACCCGGCCAAACATCTGGACCAGCCGGCGGTACGCGTCCCACGCGAACCTGTCGTCGCCGGTGAGCCGCGCGAGCGCCGCCGCGGTGTCGTCGTTGAGCCCGATGTTCAGCACCGTGTCCATCATCCCGGGCATCGAGAACTTCGCGCCCGATCGGCAGGACACCAGGAGCGGATTGGCGGACCCGCCGAACTGCTTGCCGGTCGCCTGCTCGAGCTGGGCGAGCGCCTCGAGCGCCTGGTCCCACACGTCACCGGGCAGCTCGCCGGCCGCGAGGTAGGCCCGGCACGCCGCCGAGGTCACCACGAAGCCGGGCGGCACCGGGAGGCCGAGCCGGGTCATGTCGGCGAGGTTGGCACCCTTGCCGCCGAGCAAGCCCTTCACGTCGTCCCAGCCATCGCATCGCTGCTCCACGCTCGCGAGTTGATCGAATCGATAGATCCATCGCTGTTTGGTCGGCACGTCCGGGGGTATTGCAAGAAGCATTGTCAGCTCCCGGCGACGGGTTCGCGCCGATCTCCGCGCCGGGTTCGCGCAGATCTCGCGCGCGCGGGCCCGCCCTGCGCAAGAAACTCGCCGAGTCGGCGTGCGGCCCGCGATCTGGCGGGCACCTCGCTTGCACAAACCGCGGCCGATGCTCGAGATCAGGATCCATGGACGCGGCGGGCAAGGCGTGGTGACCGCCGCCGAGCTGCTCTCACTCGCGGCGTTTCGCGAAGGCCAGTACGCGCAGGCGTTCCCGAGCTTCGGCTCGGAGCGCATGGGCGCACCGGTGACGTCGTTCTGCCGGCTCGACGCCGAGCCGATCCGCTTGCGCGAGCCGATCGATCGCCCCGACGTCATCGTGATTCAGGACCCCACGCTCCTGGCATCGCACGACGTGCTCGCCGGCCTGTCGACCGACGGCTGGCTGCTCGTCAACTCGAGCCGCGGCTTCGCCGAGCTCGGGCTCGCCGACTGGGTCGCGCAGTTCCGGCCCGGCCGCGCGCGCTGCGTGCCGGCCAGCGAGCTGGCGCGCCAGCACCTGGGCCGCCCGCTGCCCAACGCGGCCCTGCTCGGCGGCCTGGCCGGGCTGACCGGCGCCGTCGGCATCGACTCGATCACCAGCGCGATCCGCGAGCGGTTCGCCGGCGCGGTGGGCGAGCGCAACTCCGCCGCCGCCACCGCCGCCTTCACCCTGTCCCGCACGGAGCCCGTCCCATGCTGAAGCAGCTCGAATGTTCGCGCGCGATCGCCGAGACGATCGCGCGCTGCCGGCCCCAGGTCGTGTGCGCGTATCCGATCACGCCGCAGACCCACATCGTCGAGGCGCTCTCGGAGCTGGTCCGCGACGGCTCGCTCTCGCCGTGCGAGTACATCAACGTGGAGAGCGAGACCTCGGCGCTGTCGGTCGCGCTCGGCGCGTCGGCGACCGGGGCGCGCGCGTACACCGCGACCGCCAGCCAGGGCGCGCTGCACATGGCCGAGGTGATCTACAACGTCGCCGGGCTCGGCCTGCCGGTGGTGATGACGCTCGGCAACCGCGCGGTCGGCGCCCCGATCAACATCTGGAACGATCACTCCGACGCGATGGCGCTCAAGGACGCCGGCTGGATTCAGCTGTTCGCCCGCGATGCCCAGGAGTCGCTCGACCTCCACGTGCTCGCGTTCCGGCTCGCCGAGGAGCTGTCGGTCCCGGTCATGGTGTGCGTCGACGGCTTCGTGCTGACCCACTCGGTCGAGCCGCTCGACGTGCCGTCTCAGGAAGCGGTCGATCGCTTCCTGCCGCCGTATCAGCCGGTGCAGGTGCTCGATCCGGCGGATCCGGTGTCGATCGGCGCGATGGTCGGCCCCGAGGCGTTCACCGAGGTGCGCTACCTCGCGCACCACAAGCAGCTCCAGGTGCTCACGCGCCTCCCCGAGCTCGCCGCCGAGCTGGCCCAGCTGATCGGCCGGCCGTCGGGCGCGCTGTTGCACCCGTACCGGCTCGACGGCGCCGAGACGATCGTCGTCGCGATGGGCTCGGTCACCGGCACGATCGAGGTCGCGATCGACGAGCTGCGCGCGGCCGGGCTCGCGATCGGCGCGGTCGCGCTGTGCGCGTTCCGGCCGTTCCCGCTCGCCGCGCTGGCCGAGGCCCTGGCGGACGCGCGCCGCGTGGTGGTGATCGAGCGCAACCTCGCGCCGGGGCTCGGCGGCGCGCTGGCGTCCAACGTGCGCATGGCGCTGCGCGGCCGCGCGATCCCGGTCCACACGGTGATCGCCGGGCTCGGCGGCCGTCCGGTCACCCGCGCCGCGCTGCGCCCGGTGTTCGAGTCCGCGGCGCGCGACGCGCTCGACGATCTCGTGTTCCTCGATCTCGACAACGCCGCGATCGATCGCGAGCTCGCGCGGAGCGGCGAGCGCCGGCGCTCGGGACCTGCGGCCGAAAACCTGCTGCGCGACGCCCGGAGGCCGCGATGAGCCAGACCGTACGATTCTACCAGACCGCGACGTTCACCGTCGGCAACCGCCTGCTCGATCCGGCGCGGCGCACCGTGCAGGCCTCGGCCGAGCGGGCCAACGCCATCACCTCCGGGCACCGCGCGTGCCAGGGATGCGGCGAGGCGCTCGGCGCCCGCTACGTGCTCGACGCCGCGATGCGCGCGACCGGCGGCGACCTGGTCGCGGTCAACGCGACCGGCTGCCTCGAGGTGTTCACCACCCCGTCGCCGCAGACCGCGTGGCAGCTGCCGTGGCTGCACTCGCTGTTCGGCAACGCCGCGGCGGTGGCCACCGGGGTCGCCGCCGCGCTCCGGGTCCAGGGCAAGCGCACCCGGGTCATCGCGCAGGGCGGCGATGGCGGCACGACCGACATCGGGTTCGGCTGCCTGTCGGGCATGTTCGAGCGCAACGACGACGTGCTCTACGTCTGCTACGACAACGAGGGCTACATGAACACCGGCGTGCAGCGCTCGAGCGCGACGCCGCCGGCCGCGCGCACCGCGACGACGCCGGTGATCGGCCCCGAGGGCGGCAACGTGTTCGGCACCGGCAAGAGCCTGCCGCTCATCGCGATGGCGCACCGGCTGCCGTACGTGGCCACCGCGACGGTCGCCGACCTGCACGATCTCGAGGCCAAGGTGACGCGCGCGATGACCGTGCACGGCGCGCGCTACCTCCACGTGCTGGTGCCGTGCCCGCTCGGCTGGGGCCACCCCACCGACGAGACGATCCAGATGTCGCGGCTCGCCATCGAGTGCGGCGTGTTCCCGGTGTTCGAGGCGGTGAACGGCGAGGTCGAGCGCGCCACCCCGATCCGGCGCCGGCAGCCGATCGAGGCCTACCTGCGGCCGCAGAAGCGGTTCGCGCATCTCTTCGCCGGCGACGCGGTCGACCCGCGAGTCGCGCGCCTGCAGGCGCTCGCCGACGACAACATCCGGCGCTTTGGCATCGGAGGCCCCCCATGAACAAGCCGTTCGCGATCACGCTCGACCGAGGATCGAGCCGTCTCAACCACACCGGCAGCTGGCGCACGCTGCGGCCGGTCTACGTCGACCACTTGCCGCCGTGCAACGCGACCTGCCCCGCGGGCGAGAACATCCAGCGCTGGCTGTTCCACGCCGAGACCGGCGACTACCGCGCCGCGTGGGAGGCGATCCTGGCCGACAACCCGCTGCCGGCGACCATGGGCCGCGCCTGCTACCACACCTGCGAGACCGCGTGTAACCGCGCGCGGATCGACGAGGCGGTCGGCATCCACGCGGTCGAGCGCTTCCTGGGCGATCTGGCGATCCGCGAGCGCTGGCCGGCGCCGCCCCCGGCGCCCGCGACCGGCAAGCGCGTGCTGGTGGTCGGCGCCGGGCCGAGCGGCCTGTCGGCGGCTTACCACCTGGCGAGGCTGGGCCACGCGGTCACGCTGCGCGACGCGATGCCGCAGGCCGGCGGCATGATGCGCTACGGGATCCCGCGCTACCGCCTGCCGCGCGAGATCGTCGACGCCGAGATCCAGCGGATCGCCGACCTCGGCGTGACCTTCGAGCTCGGCGCGCGCGTCGACGACATCGCCGAGGCCATGCGCGGGTTCGACGCGTGCTTCGCCGCGGTCGGCGCGCACCTCGCCAAGCGGATCGACATCCCGGCGCCCGACGCCAGCCGGATCCTCGACGCGATCGGCGTGCTGCGCAAGCTCGAGCAGGGCGGCGACGCGCCGCTCGTCGGCCGCCGCGTGGTGGTCTACGGCGGCGGCAACACCGCGCTCGACCTCGCGCGCACCGCGCGCCGCATGGGCGCGGCCGACGCCGTGATCGTGTACCGCCGCACCCAGGCGCAGATGCCCGCCCACGACGACGAGCTGCGCGAGGCGCTCGAGGAGGGCGTGACGATGCGCTGGCTGTCGACCGTCAAGCAGCTCGGCGAGGGCGAGATCACGATCGAGAAGATGCGGCTGGGCGACGACGGCAAGCCGGTCCCGACCGGCGAGTTCGAGACGATCGCCGGTGACACGCTGGTGCTCGCGCTCGGCCAGTCCGTGGACCTCGACGCGCTGCGCGCGGTGCCGGACGTGCGGCTCACCGCCGACGGCTCGGTCGAGGTCGGACCCGATCTGATGACCGGCCACCCGGGGCTGTTCTGCGGCGGCGACATGGTCCCCGCCGAGCGCACCATCACCGTCGCGGTCGGCCACGGCAAGAAGGCCGCGCGCCACATCGACGCGTGGCTCCGCGATCGCCGCGTCGAGCCGGCCGCCAAGCACGCGCCCGCGACCTTCGAGCGGCTCAACCCCTGGTACTACAGCGAGGCCGAGCGCGTGCACCAGCCGCAGCTCGCGCTCGCGCGCCGCCAGGGCACCTTCGAGGAGGTCCACGGCGGGCTGGACGAGCAGACCGCGCTGTTCGAGGCCCGGCGCTGCCTGTCGTGCGGCAACTGCTTCGAGTGCGACAACTGCTTCGGCGTGTGCCCCGACAACGCGGTCGTCAAGCTCGGCCCCGACCAGGGGTTTCGCATCGACCTCGACTTCTGCAAGGGCTGCGGGCTGTGCGCCAAGGAGTGCCCGTGCGGGGCGATCGAGATGACCCCCGAGCAGGTGTGAGCGCCGAGGCGCAACGCGAGACCTCGCGGTCAATCCAGGCGGAACTGCTGGGCGGCCGATCCGTTGCAATCCCAGATCTGCAGTAGATCGCCCGGCTGCTGCTGGTTGCTGGGATCGTCGAGGCAGCGGCCCGATCGCGCGTTGCGAAGCACCCCGGGCGAGACCACGGACCAGCGCTGGGCGTCGGAGCCGTTGCAGTCCCACAGCTGCACGCGCGTGCCGTTCGTGGTGCCGCCGTTGACCACGTCGAGGCACTTGCCGAACACGCGGATCGTCGCGTCGCCCGGGGCCGACCAGCGCTGGGCGTCGCTCTGGTTGCAACCGAACAGCTGGACCGCGGTGCCGGACGCCGGATCGGCGTTCGCCACGTCGACGCACAGGCTGCCAGGGCCCACGACGGGGCCGGGCGGCAGCTGCCAGGTCTGGGCTGCGCTGCCGTTGCAGTCCCAGATCTGGAGCTGCGCGGCGCCGGGCACGGTGTTGCCCCCCGGCACATCGAGGCAGCGCCCCGAGGCCGGGTTCACCAGCGCGCCGCCGGCCTGCCGGGTCCAGACCTGCCCGGTCGACCGATCACACGTCGCGAGCACGACCGCGGCGCCATTGCCGGTGGTGTTGCCCGCGACCTGCAGGCACTTGCCGAGCACGTGGACCGAGAGATCGGGTGCGTAGCTCGCCAGCTGCGCTGCCGTGTGGTTGCACGTCATGACCTGCAGCGCGGTGCCATCGGCGGTGCCGCCGCCGCGCACGTCGAGGCACAGCCCGCCGACGCCGAGCACTTCGCCCGCCGCAGGATTGGCGGCGGCGCTGCCGGTCAGCGAGATCGTGTGCGGCGCGGTCACCGGCAACGCGGCGGTCGTCACGGTCACGGTCCGCCGGTTGGCGTTGTACGCCCAGGCGGTCTCCGCGACCTGGACGCCATCGACGGTCACCGCGGTCGGCGCGACCGTGTTCGACAGCCGCAGGGTGTAGGCGCGCGCGGCCGGCGCGCCCGGAAACGTCCCCGCCGTGGCCGCGATCGCCAGGGTCCGCGTCGCGTCGGTGAAGCGCAGCGACGTGGTCGCCGACGCGGTCACCGGACCCTCGCCGGCATCCTCGTACAGCGAGAACTGACCGTCGGCGCCGGCGGCCACCGCGAGCGTCAGCTGGGTCAGCGGGCGCTGCGCCGCGTGATCGACATAGTCGGTGCGGGTCGGCAGGATGCCGCCGGCCTTGAGCAGGACCGGCATCCGGGCGAGGCTCGCGCTGATCGAGACCGTCGTCGGCCCCGTGTACGTCGTGCCGGTGAAGTAGTCGGTCCAGCTGCCGGTGGGCACCCAGACGGTCGCCGCGGCGTTGCCGTTGGCGTCGCTGGGCGACGTGATCGGCGCGACCAGGACGGTGTCGCCGTAGAGGTACTCGTTGGTGGCGGCGTACGCGGCCTCGGTCGTCGGGTAGTTCAGGTACATCGGGCGCACGATCGGGATGCCGGTCGCGTGGGCCTCGTGCGCGAGCGTGTACGTGTAGGGCAGCAACGCCTCGCGCAGGCGCAGGAACGTCGTCGCGCTCGCCGCCGCCGCCGCGCCGTAGTTCCAGGGCAAGCGATCGCCGTGGTCGGAGTGCAGGCGATCGATCGGCTGGAACGTGCCCAGCTGGACCCAGCGCGCGTACATGTCGTCGGCAAGGTGGCCGCCGTGAAAGCTGCCGATGTCGTGGCTGATGTTCGACAGCCCGGCCGCGGCCTCGTTCGCGGTGAACCGGACCTCGGCTGCCATCATGTCCCAGGTGGCCGGCGTGTCGCCGGTGAACTGCAGCGTGTTGCGCCGCTCGGACCACGGCCCGATCGCGTAGTTGCCATCGTCGGACGCCTGCTCGGACCCGCCGAGCCGCGCGAACGAGAACCCGCGCAGCCCGCGGGCCGTGCCGCGGTCGGCGTACGCTTGATTGATCACGTTATCCGGCGCGACCTGGAGATCGGACGCGGTCGACGCGCCGCAGCTCGTACAGTAGTCCAGCCACCACGCCCGCACGCCCTGCTGCTCGAACGGCTGGTGCAGCCCGAAGTAGGCGGCGAGCTGGGCCGGCTGCGACCAGTCGAAGCGATACGTCGGGTCCGACGATCCCAGATCCTGCGTCAGCCCGCCGGCCAGGCGATTGGCGGCCGCGAATTGCGGATCGTTGCCGGCGATCGTCGGGTGAATATTCAGCGTCACCGACAGCCCCTGCTGCGCCGTCCACGCCATGAATCCAGCCGGATCGGGGAACAGCGCCGGATTCCAGTTCCAGCCGTTCCACTGGCTGGGAGCCTTCCAGTCGGTGTCGACGACCAGCCAGTCGATCGGCACGAAGCTATTGCGAAACTGTGGCAACAGCGTGTTCTGATAATCCGCTGCGGTGTACGCGAAATATCGCGAATACCAGACGCCGTAGGTCGATTGCGGCAGAAACGCGATCCCGCCGGTCAACGCGTTCAGGTCGGAGAGCCCCTGGCGATAATCCTGACCATACCCGAAGAAATAGCCATCCTGGTACACGTGGTTGCCGTGCGACGGGCGATCGCTGACCCCGTGGCCTGCGTCGAGCAGCGCGGTGCGCGAGTCATCCAGCAGGTACCAGCCCTGGCGATCGAGGATGCCGGGGTGCGTGGGCACGGGCAAGGTCGCCGGATTGTCGAGCGATCGCGACCAGCCGCCGAGCGTGTCGGACGGCCCGGCGCCATACCCGGTGCTGGTCAACGCGACGGAGGCGACCGGGAAGCTGGTCGACGACGCCGGGATCACCGCCAGGCTGTCGACGTTGATCCGGCCCGAATCGCTCGCGCCCTGCACGACGCTGATCGCGTTGGTCCCCGCGGCCAGCGTCACCGTCGCCGTGGCCACCGCCCAGTCGTTCCACGACGCCGTGGGCGCGAACGTCAGCACGGGGCCCGCGGCGCCGTTGATCCGGGTCGACAGCGTGCGCTGGGTGCTCTGGCCATCGCTACCGACCGCGTTGGCGTAGCGCACGGCGAGCTGGTAGCTGCCGGCCGCCGGGACCGCCGACACGTCCTGCGCCACCAGGCTGCCCGGGGACTCGAAGCCGGCGACGAAGCCCGACCCGCCGTGCCCGGTATGATCGTAGGCGGTCGCGGCGCGCCCGCCGAGCAGCGCGTTCTCGGCTTCACACGGCGTGGCGATCGCGCAGTACGATGGAAATGCGGGCGCGGCGATCACGCTGGTGGCGGCCAGCACCACCGCGACGTTATCGGGCGTGAACGGACCGCTCGCGACCCGGTACCGCAGCGTCAGCGCCGCGGTCCGGATCTCGCGGAACCCATCCGCGGTCACCGCCGTGGTGAACGGCGGCGGCGGCAGATCGCGATGGACCGCGGTGAACGTCGTGGCGTCCTCGAACCCGAGATCCTCGGCATATTCCATGCGGATCAACGTGGGGGTCAACACGGTGAACCGGGCGCTGCCGTCGACCACCACCGCGGACGCCGCCGCGAGCTGCGCCGCGGACTGCGGCGTCGTCGACTCGGTGGTCGTCGCACAGCCGATCAGGGCAGCGCACCATAGCGATCGTCGTGATATCGACCTGATTGTCACTGCGTCATCCTCCTGGAGGTTGGAAACAAGGTTGGCAAGCCCTGGCATCCTAGGCGATGACGCGCGCTCGGCGAACCCGTCCGCGGCCCTACAACCTGGGTGATGAGCGTGTCAGCTCAAAACTAGGTCTGGTGCACTACACAATCTCTCTTCAGACTCTCTTCAGACCACGATGACGCGACGAGTTACCGAGGCGCTGCCGTGTCGCTCGTGACAAACCGGCCAGTCCCTGACAGTCACGTTTCCAGCTGGGTCGCAGCACTCGATCACCGGCTCCACGAGTGAATCTCTCGCGTCCGAGGTGCGGAAGCCCGACCCTGTGGCGTGGGCGCAGCGCGGGACGCACACCGCCACACGCGCGCGCCGTGCGAAGGACGCTTGTACGAGTCTTCCCCGGTGGTTCCCGACCGAGCGCGAGCGAACCTCTCCCTGCGATCTCGAACGAACCTCGTACGAGCGGCCCCCGCCGGGGCAGACAGCGCGTATTTTAGCGGTCGAGTTCGATCTCGCGCAGTTTGTCGTCGTTCGGGCTTTCCCCCTCTTCATCACGGAACCTGCACGGAGTCATGGATGCCAGCGCGCTGGGTGATCGTGGCGTTTTGCGTCGAGCTCGTGGCGAGCGCGCAGGCGCTCGCGCTGGATCGCCGCCGCGCCGTCACGCAGTACGCGCACGCCCACTACGAGGCCAAAGACGGGATGCCCCACGGTCTGGCCAACTCGATCGCGCAGACGGCGGACGGCTACTTGTGGACCGGCAGCGAGGAGGGCCTCGCGCGGTTCGATGGCGCGGCGTTCACCACCTTCGACCATCGCAAGACCGATGGCATCCCGGCCAACGCGTTCGCGGCGCTCGCGGTCGACGCCGCCGGCACGCTGTGGGCAGGCACCCGCGACCACGGCGTCCTGCATCTCCAGGACGGCGAGTTCCACGCGGTCGTGTGGGAACCCGGCGCCGACGCCCTGCAGATCCGCACGCTCGCGTTCGATCGCAGCGGCGATCTCTGGGTCGGCACGCGCGAGCGCGGCCTGGTGCAGCTCCACCTCGGCGTGCTCGCCGCGGCGCTGACGACCGGCACCGGGCTGCCGAGCAACGACATTCGCTCGCTGCTGTTCGCGCGCGATGGCACGCTCTGGATCGGCACGTTCCGCGGCCTCGCGCGATGGCGCGACGGCCGGCTCCAGCGCGGCCCGCCGGCGCTCGGCGACGTCGCGGTCGACGCGATCGCCGAGGATGCCGAGGGCGCGCTGTGGTGCGCGACCGGCAACGGCCTCGCGCGGATCCGCGGCGATACCGTGGAGCAGGTCGCCGATCGCCGGCTGCCGGCCGACGATCTTCACCAGCTCCTGTTCGACCGCGACGGCAACCTGTGGATCGGCACCGGCAACGGCGTCGCCCGCCGAACCCCCGATGGCCGCATCGAGCTGCTCGCCCTGCCCGCGGCGATGGTGCTGGCGCTGTTCGAGGACGCGGAAGCCAACCTGTGGATCGGCAGCGAGAAGGGCCTCGATCGGCTGCGCGATGGCGACGCCGTGCCGTTCGGCGCCAGCGAGGGCATGACCGACGAGCCGGTGTTCGGCGTTCGCGAAGATCCGACCGGCGCGCTCTGGATCGCGTCGGCCGTCGGCCTGCTGCGCGTCGCGCCGGGGCAAACGGCCGCGACCACGGTCACCGATGGGGGCACGATGTACTCGATCTACCCCGACAGCCACGGCGACATCTGGTTCGGCGCGCGCGATGGCAGCGTCGGTCGCTGGCACGATGGCCGGTTCGCGTCGCTGGGCCGGCGCCCCTGGGAGCGCGTGCGGGCGATCGCCGAGACCCGCGAAGGAATGTGGTTTGGAACCAACCACGGCCTGTACCGGTTGCGCGGCGATCGACTCGACGCCGCCGAGCTCGTGCTACCGGGGCCGATCATCAGCGCGATCTTGCCCGACGCCAGCGGCGCGCTGTGGCTCGGCGCCGAGGCCCAGGGCCTGCTGCGCTGGCAGGACGGCAGGCTCGCCCCGATCCCGCCGGGCGGTCCGCCGCCGACCAGCGCGGTCGCGATGGTCCAGGTCGACGCCGACGGGACGCTGTGGGCCGGCACCGAGGGCAGCGGCCTCTGGCGCCTGCGCGACGGTCGGTGGTTCGCCTTCACCTCGAAGGACGGCATGTTCGATGACCTGATCTGGCGAGTCCTCGATGACGGGCTCGGCAATCTGTGGATGTCGTCCAACCGCGGGATCTGGCGGGTCAGCCGGGCGCAGCTCGACGCCAGGGCCGCCGGGCAGCGCGACCGCGTCGACTCGGTGGTCTACGGCGAGGCCGACGGCATGCGCGATCGCGAGTGCAACGGCGCGGTCGAGCCTGCCGGCTGGCGCACCCGCGACGGTCGGCTGTGGTTCCCGACCGGCAAAGGGCTCGCCGTGTTCGATCCCGCGCACCTGCAACCACCCCGCCCGCCCAACGCGGTGATCGAGAACGTGCGGGTCGATGGCAAGCTGCAACCACTGGCCTCCTCGATCACGCTGGTCCCCGGCAGCAGCCGCCTCGAGATCGACTATACCGCGCCTGCCCTGGCCAGCCCGGAGCGTCTGCGATTCCACTATCGACTCGACGGCTTCGATCGCGACTGGAACGACGCCGGCGCACAGCGCGTCGCGCAATACACCAACCTGTCGCCCGGCACCTACCAGTTCATCGTCGAGGCAGCGAGCGATGGTCGCTGGGGCAGCGCGGGCAGGCTCACCGCCATCCTGCGGCCGCTGTTCTATCAAACGCGCTGGTTCGCCGCGCTGGCGATCGTCTCGCTCGTGCTCGCGATCGTCGCGGTGCCGCTGTTCCGGGTGCGCCAGCTCCGCGCGCGGGCGCGCGAGCTCGACCACCGCGTCCAGGAAGCGGTTCGCGAGCTCAAGGTGCTGTCCGGCCTGCTGCCGATCTGCGCGTGGTGCAAGAAGATCCGCGACGACCATGGCTACTGGAGCAAGATCGAGGCCTACCTCGGCGCCCGCACCGACGCGCAGTTCACCCACGGCATCTGCCCCGACTGCGACGCCAAGCTCGCCGCCGAGGACGAGGCTAGCGAGCCCGATGCCAACCAGGGCGCGAGCCGCGCGCCGCCGCCCGACAGCGACCGCAAGGACGACGCCGCTCGGTGAGCGGGTCCGGCCCGTCCCGGCGGCGGGTGCGGCACGCGCCGCGCGGACGGCAATACCAGGCATACGTCGCCGCGCCCGATCATCCGCAATCGTCCCATTCCATGCGAGCTAGCGACAACGTCGCTCGCGGCGGCGGCGCACCGCCCACATCGTGATCGCAAGCGGGCACCTGGACCGACGTGATATAAGCCGAGGCGAGATGGTGAGTTGGTGTACTCCGATGAGCTCGAGGTGCCCGTGATCCCCGACCCGCGCCCCACCCCCATGGACGCGACGCGCACCCGCTCGGTGGACAGCGACGACGTCACCCTTGCGGTCGGCACCACCGACCGCGACGTCCTCCCCGTACGTGACCACGGGCGATACGAGCTGTTGAGCGAGCATGGCCGCGGGGGGCTGGGCCGGGTGTGGCGAGCCCGCGACCGCGAGCTCGGCCGGATGGTCGCGCTCAAGGAGACCATCGACGGCGACGAGCACGCGCACCCGAGGTTCGTCCGCGAAGTGCTCGCGACCGCGCGCCTCGAGCACCCCGGCATCGTGCCGATCTACGAGGCCGGGAGCTGGCCCGACGGGCGACCGTTCTACGTCATGCGCCTGGTCGCCGGTCACACCCTCGCCGAGG
>Ga0302262_10000526_pt1 | contig 15948 bp, 13 predicted proteins | sample II_Fen_E3_4_FD_194557 | JGI IMG/M metagenome (GOLD analysis project Ga0302262, IMG submission 194557) | Peat permafrost microbial communities from Stordalen Mire near Abisko, Sweden - II_Fen_E3_4 | ecosystem: Environmental > Terrestrial > Soil > Wetlands > Permafrost | place: Sweden: Abisko...
TGTGTTCACGCGCGATCAGTGTATGCCCGGCATCGCCGAGATGATCCACGACATCCAGGTCGAGGCGACCTTCCCCGATGGCACCAAGCTGGTGACCGTCCACAAGCCGATCCGGTGAGCGCGATGATCCCCGGTGAAATCCTCCCCGCCGCTGGCGAGATCGAACTGAACGCTGGCCGCGTGGCCATCACGCTGACCGTTGCCAACACCGGCGACCGGCCGATCCAGGTGGGCAGCCATTATCATTTCGCCGAAACCAACCCGGCGCTGGCCTTTGATCGCTCGGCGGCGCGTGGCCACCGGCTGGATATCCCCAGCGGCACCGCGATCCGCTTTGAACCGGGCCAATCGCGCGAGGTGGCGCTGATCCCCTATGCGGGCCACCGCGTGGTGATCGGTTTTCGTGGCGCCGTGATGGGGGGGCTGTAACCATGCCGATCCGCATCCCCCGCGCCGCCTATGCCGCCATGTTCGGCCCCACCACCGGAGACCGCATCCGGCTGGGCGATTCGGCCCTGCTGATCCGCGTCGAACGCGATTTCACCACCTATGGTGAGGAAGTGAAATTCGGCGGCGGCAAAGTGATCCGCGACGGCATGGGACAAAGCCAGGTCACCCGCGCGCAGGGCGCCCCCGATACGGTGATCACCAATGCCGTCATCCTCGACCATTGGGGCGTGGTAAAGGCCGACATCGCCATCCGCGATGGCCACATCAGCGCCATCGGCAAGGCGGGCAACCCCGATACCCAGCCGGGCGTCACCATCCCCATCGGCCCCGGCACCGAAATCATCGCGGGCGAAGGGCGCATCCTGACCGCAGGCGCCATCGACACGCATATCCACTTCATCTGCCCGCAACAGGTGGAGGAAGCGCTGTTTGCGGGCGTCACCACCATGCTGGGCGGGGGCACGGGGCCGGCGCATGGCACGCTGGCCACCACCTGCACGCCGGGCGCGTGGCACATCGGGCGGATGCTGCAAGCGCTGGAATCGTTGCCGATGAATTTCGGCCTGTTCGGCAAGGGCAATGCCAGCCAGCCTGCCGCGCTGGAGGAAATGGTGCGCGCAGGCGCCTGCGGGCTAAAGCTGCACGAGGATTGGGGCACCACGCCCGCCGCCATCGACTGCTGCCTGTCGGTGGCGGACGCGTATGACATTCAGGTCACGCTCCACACCGACACGCTGAACGAAAGCGGCTTTGTCGAGAGCACCATCGAGGCCTTCAAGGGCCGCACCATCCACGCCTTCCACACCGAGGGCGCAGGGGGCGGCCATGCGCCCGACATCATCCGCGTGGCGGGCCTGCCCAATGTGCTGCCCAGTTCCACCAACCCCACGCGGCCCTACACGGTCAACACGCTGGACGAGCATCTCGACATGCTGATGGTGTGCCACCACCTCGATCCGCGCATTGCCGAGGATGTCGCCTTTGCCGAAAGCCGCATCCGCAAGGAAACCATCGCGGCGGAGGATATTCTCCACGATCTGGGCGCGTTTTCGATGATGTCCTCGGACAGTCAGGCGATGGGGCGCGTGGGGGAAACGATCATCCGCTGCTGGCAAACGGCGCATAAGATGAAGGTGCAGCGCGGCGCCCTGCCCGGCGATGGGGATGACGATAACACCCGCGCCAAGCGCTATATCGCCAAATACACCATCAACCCCGCCATCGCCCATGGCATCAGCCATATCGTGGGATCGGTGGAGGTGGGCAAGCTGGCCGATCTGGTGCTGTGGCCCCCCGCCTTTTTCGCGGCCAAGCCTGACATGATCATCAAGGGCGGCAGCATCGCGGCGGCCCCGATGGGCGACCCCAATGCCTCCATCCCCACGCCCCAGCCGGTGCATTACCGCCCGATGTTCGGCGCACTGGGCCGCGCGGGGGTGCAATCCGCGGTGCATTTCGTCTCCGCCGCCGGGATTGCCGATGGCGTGGCGGATCGGCTGGGGCTGGAGCGGCCCCTCGAAGCCGTAGTCAACACGCGCGGCGGCATCGGCAAGGCCAGCATGATCCACAATGATGCCATGCCGCATATCGAGGTAGACCCCGAAACCTATGAAGTGCGCGCCGATGGTGAATTGCTCACCTGCGAACCGGCGGAGGAATTGCCCTTTGCCCAGCGCTATTTCCTGTTCTGAAAGGCAGCCTGTGACCGATCTCACCGCCCGCGAAGTCCTGCCCTGCGGCCACTGGGACGCCGATGCCGCCGATGATCATATCGTGCTGGATGCCGACGCGCGCCACCGCCGCCGCTTTCGCTATATCGCGAAGGGGGGCACCGATTTCGTGCTCGATCTGGCCCGCGCCACGGTGCTGCGCCATGGCGATGGGCTGCGCCTGTCCGATGGCCGCGTGGTGCGGGTGGAGGCCGTGCCCGAGGCGCTGATGGCGGTGCGCGGCGGGGGGGCGCTCGATCTGCTCCGGCTGGCCTGGCACATTGGCAACCGGCATTTGCCCGCCGAAATCCACGCGGACCACATCCTGCTGCGCCGCGATGGGGTAATCCTCGATATGCTGCTGGGGCTGGGCGCGCAGGTGGACTTGCTCGACGCGCCATTTACGCCCGAGGGCGGCGCCTATGCGGGCGAGGGCCATGATCATGGCCATGATCACCACCACCATGCTCACTGAGCCAGCGCTCCACCTGCTGCTGGCGTGGGTCTCGCCCTCGCTGCCGATTGGCGGCTATACCTATTCGCACGGGCTGGAAACGGCGGTGGGAACCGGAGCGGTGCGGCGCTGGGGGGAACTGGTGGACTATGTCGGCGCCGTCATCGGGCGTGGGGGCGGATGGGTGGACGCCGTGCTGATCGCCCAGGCCATGCGCGCGGCCCATGATGCGGCGGCGTTGGACGCCATCGCGGATCTGGCCACCGCCTTCCGATCCAGCAGCGAGACGGCGCTGGAAAGCCGCCAGCAGGGCGCGGCGTTTTTATCGGTCGTGCGCAAGGCCTGGCCCCACCCCGCGCTGGAGGATTTCGCCGTGCGCCGGGGCGATGCGCCCATTGCCCATGCCGCCAGCTTCGCCCTCGCCTGCGCCGCGCATGGGGTGGGCGAAGTGGCCGCCATCCATGGCTTTCTGCACGCCACCGCCGCCAATCTGGTCTCGGCGGGGGTGCGGCTCGTGCCGCTGGGGCAAACCGATGGGCAGCGTGCCATGGCGGCGCTCAGCCAGCGGATCGCCCCGATTGTGGAGCGCGCCCGCGCCTGCCCGCTCGATGATCTGGGCACGGCCGCGCCTGTACTCGAACTCGCCAGTTTTCACCACGAAACGCTCTATACAAGGCTGTTCCGCTCATGATTTCGCATAATGGCCCCCTGCGCATTGGCATCGGCGGCCCGGTCGGCTCGGGCAAGACCGCGCTGACCGACCGGCTGTGCAAGGCGATGCGCGATAGCTATAACATCGCGGCGATCACCAATGACATCTACACCCGCGAGGATGCCGAATTCCTCACCCGTTCCGGCGCGCTGGCGCCCGAGCGCATCATGGGCGTGGAAACCGGCGGATGCCCCCACACCGCCATCCGCGAAGACGCCAGCATCAATCTGGCCGCCGTGGACGACATGACCAAGCGCTTCCCCGGCCTCGAAATCATCTTTATCGAGAGCGGCGGCGACAATCTGGCCGCCACCTTCAGCCCGGAACTGGCCGACATCACCATCTATGTCATCGACGTTTCGGCGGGCGACAAGATCCCCCGCAAGGGCGGCCCCGGCATCACCCGCAGCGATCTGCTGATCATCAACAAGATCGATCTGGCCCCGCTGGTGGGCGCGGATCTGGGCGTGATGGACCGCGATGCACGGCGGATGCGGGGCGAGCGGCCCTTCCTGTTCACCAACCTCAAGGACAATCTCGGCCTGCCCGCCATCATCGCCTTCATCGTGCAGACCGGCGGCCTGCCGCCGCGCCCGACGGCCTGACGCGCCGATGGCCCTCGATCACATCCACCACGCCAAGCGCGCCTATAACCAATGGGTGGCCAGCGAGACGATGGAGGATTACGCCCTGCGCTATACCGCGCAGAGCGCCCGCCGCTGGAGCGCGCAGGCCGTGGCGAGCACGGCGCTGGGCGCGACGGCCTTTCTGGCGTGCGAGGCGATCGGGGCGACCATTACGCTGGCCTTTGGCTTTGCCAATGCAATGGCCGCGATTGCCGCCACGGTGGCGATCATGTTCGCGCTGGGCGTGCCGATCGCGGTGCAGGCCGCGCGGCAGGGGCTGGATGTCGATCTGCTGACGCGCGGCGGGGGGTTTGGCTATCTTGGCTCCACGATCACCTCGCTGATCTATGCCTCCTTCACCTTCCTGCTGTTTTCGGTAGAGGCCACGATCATGGCCGACGCGCTGGCGGGCGTGCTGGGGCTGCCGCTGGGGCTGGCCTATCTGGTGTCCGCCATGGCGGTGATCCCGATTGCCATTTACGGGATGCGCGCGATTTCCCGGTTTCAGGGCGCGACGCAGGCGCTGTGGCTGGTGCTGCAAATGGCGCCGGTGGTCTCGATCATCTGGCACGCGGATGTTGTGCTGCCCGGCTGGTCGCATTTTGCCGGGCTGGACGGGGCGCATCGCGGGCTGGCGCTGATCCCGTTTGGCATGGCGGTCTCCACGCTGCTGTCGCTGCTGCCCCAGATTGGCGAGCAGGCGGATTACCTGCGCTTCATCCCCCGGATCGAGCAGATCGGGCGGCGGCGCTGGTGGCTGTCGGTGCTGGCGGCGGGGCCGGGCTGGACGCTGATCGGCGCGGCCAAGCTGGTGATCGGATCGTGCCTGGCGTGGTTCCTGATGTCCAAGGGCGAAAGCGCGCAAACGGCCAGCAGCCCCTTTGCCATGTTCCGCGCGGTGTTCACCCATATGACCGGCCACGCCACGCTGGGACTGGTGCTGGCGGGAGTATTTGTCGTCACGTGCCAGATGAAGATCAATGTCACCAATGCCTATGCCGGCTCCATCGCCTGGTCGAATTTCTTTGCGCGCCTGACGCATAGCCATCCGGGGCGGGTGGTGTGGATCGGGTTTAACGTGGTCGTGGCCGTGCTGTTGATGGAGCTGGGGGTGATGGGGGCGATTGCGGCGGTGTTGCCGATCTATGCCTGTCTGGCGGCGGGATGGATCGGGGCGCTGGCGGCGGATCTGATGGTGTCCAAACCGCTGGGCCTGTCGCCCGCCGGAATCGAGTTCAAGCGCGCCTATCTCTATGATCTCAATCCGGTGGGCGTGGGGGCGCTGGGCCTGTCGATCCTGTCCTCGATGCTGGCCAATGGCGGCGCGCTGGGGCCGGTGGCGGCGGCGTTTGCGCCGCTGGTGGGGCTGGTGGTGGCGTTTGGGGCGGCACCCTTGCTGGCCTGGATCACGCAGGGGCGCTATTATTTCGCGCGCCTGCCTGACAATACATCGGGGATGCAGACCTGCTCGATCTGCGAAAACGCGTTTGAGGGGCCGGATATGGCGCATTGCCCACTGCATCGCGGGCCGATCTGCTCGCTGTGCTGCACGCTGGAGGCGCGTTGCCATGATCGCTGCAAACCGCGCGCCCGCGCCGCGCAGCAGATCATCGACACCGTGGCCGCCATCCTCCCCGCGCCGCTGGCGCATGAGGTGCATTCCACGCTGGGCCATTTCGTGCTGGTGATGCTGGTACTGTCGGGCGCGATCACGGGCATTGTGGGGGCGGTCTATTGGGAAATCGCGGCGCAGATCGCGCCGGGCAGCCTGCCTGCCGTGCGCGCCATTCTGGTGGCGACGCTGGCGCTGTTGCTGTTTCTAGGGGGCGTGCTGGGCTGGCTGATCGTGCTGGCGCATCAAAGCCGCCGCTCCGCACTGGCCGAGGCGGACCACCATGTCGGCAGTCTGGAGTCGGAAGTGGCCGCCCACGCCACCACGCTGGGCCAATTGCATCACGCCAAGGAGGCCGCCGAGGCCGCCAACAGCGCCAAGAGCCGCTATCTCATCTCGGTCAGCCATGAAATCCGCTCGCCGCTCAATTCGATCTATGGCTATGCGCAATTGCTGGAACGCGGGCATGATATTGCCCCGATCGAGGCGGCCAAGATCATCCGACGCTCCTCCGAACATCTCACCAATCTGGTCGAAGGCCTGCTGGATATCAGCCATGTCGAAAGCGGCGTGCTGCGCCTGTCGAATGACACGGTACGGCTGAAAAGCTTCCTCGATCAGGTCGCCAGCATGTTCCGCCCGCAGGCGCAGTCCAAGGGGCTGACCTTTACCTATGAGACCACCGGCCACCTGCCCGATTTCGTGCGGACGGACCAGAAACGCCTGCGCCAAATCCTGATCAACCTGCTGTCCAACGCGATCAAGTTCACCAAGGCGGGCGAGATAGCCTTTCGCGTCGCCTATCGCGCGCAACTGGTGACCTTTACCATCACCGACAGCGGCATCGGCATCGCGCCCGACGAGATCGAGAAGATCTTTGCCCCGTTCGAACGCGGCACCCATCCCGAGGCACAGCGGCAAAAGGGCATCGGGCTGGGCCTGGCGATCACCCAGGCGCTGGTGCATATTCTGGGCGGCGATCTGGCGGTGGTCAGCGAGCCGGGGGTGGGCACGACCTTCACCGTCAAGCTGATGCTCGGCCCGGTGCAGGCGCCGGTGCAGGAGGTCAGCTCTCCGCAGGCGATCACCGGCTATGCCGGGGCGGCGCGTAGCGTGCTGCTGATTGACGATGATCCCGATCAGTTGGCGCTGCTACGCGGGCTGCTCGAACCGCTGGGCTTTGTGATCCACGCGGCCAATGATGGCGACAAGGGGCTGGCCATGGCGCGCAAGCATCAGCCCGAGCTGGTGTTGCTGGACGTGACCATGCCGGGCCTGTCGGGCTGGGAAGTGGCGCGGCGGCTGCGCGCGATGCGGGGCACGGATGTGCGCATCGTGATGGTCTCGGGCGACGCGCATGAAATCCAGCAGGGCAGCGCGGGCTTTATCGCGCATGATCAGTTCCTGATCAAACCGGTCGATCTGGATGCGCTGATCGACGTGGTGGGCGGCCTGCTGGGCCTGCACTGGCAGGGCGCGGTGGAACAGCGCGCGCCCGAAGCGGTGGAAGAAGCGCAGGACGCCCTGCCCGAAGCCGCGCACCCCTTTCTGGCCGACATCGAAAACGACATCCGCATCGGCCATGTGCGCGGGATCGAACGCTCGATCCGCGCGCTGGAGGAAGCCGTGCCGCAGGCCGCCACGCTGGTCCCGCGCCTGCTGGGCTATCTGGACCGGTTTGACCTGACCGGCCTTGCCACCGCCATCCGGGAGGCACGGGGATGACCGCAGCATCACGCCACGGCGCCCCGCCGCTGCAATCGCCCGGCGCGCATGTCGATACGGTGCTGGTGGTGGATGACACGCCCGAATCCTTGCGCTTCCTGTCCGACACGCTGGAATCCGACGGGATGCGCGTGCTGATCGCCACCAGCGGCGAGGCGGCGCTGGCCCTGCTGGCGCATATCACGCCCGATCTGATCCTGATGGATGCGGTAATGCCGGGCATGGGCGGGTTTGAGGCCACCCGCACCATCAAGCGCACCCCCGCCACCGCCCGCGTGCCGGTGATCTTCATGACCGGCCTGACCGAAAGCGAGCATGTGCTGGCCGCTCTGGAGGCGGGGGGCGTGGATTATGTGCGCAAGCCGCTGGTGATCAACGAGCTGATCGCGCGGGTGCGGGTGCATATGGCCAATGCGCGGCTGGCGCAGGACAGCCAGGCGGCGCTGGACGCCAGCGGGCGGCATCTGATCGCGGTCGGCCCCGGTGAGGCGCTGTTGTGGTGGACGCCGCAGGCCGCCAGCCTGCTGGCCGAAAGCTGCCCGGAGTGGGAGGCGATGCCCGGCCCGGCCCCCGCCGCCCTGCGCACCGCTCTTGCGCGTCTGGCGCAAAGCGAGGACAGCGGCGCCACCATCCGCATCGATCTGGCCCATGCCACGCTGGAACTGGTGCTGGTGGGCCGGGTGCGCGGATCGGAAGTGCTGGTGCGTCTCAATGACGTCAACCCCGCCGCCGACATCGCCCTGTTGCAAGCCCGCTTTGTCCTGACCAGCCGCGAGGCCGAGGTGTTGCTGTGGATCAGCTATGGCAAGCCCAACCGCGTGATCAGCGAGATCCTCGACATTTCCCCGCGCACGGTGAACAAGCATCTGGAGCAGATTTTCGTCAAGCTGGGCGTGGAAACCCGCGCGGCGGCGGCGGCCTGCGCGGTGCGCGCGATCAGCGGGTGATAAAAGGCGTATTTTCCCTTTCCCCTTCTCGCCCGCCCTCGCTAAAGCCCCTCCCCCATGCCTGCCCCGCTTTCCATTGTTCTGGCCTATAATCCGGCCTCCGGGCGCTATCGCCCCGGCGCGCTGGCGCGGCTGCGCGATGCGCTGGAGCAGGCCGGACACCATGTCACCTGCGAAAACAGCCGAGCGCTGCGGCTGGGCGCGGGCGAATCCGTGGATCTGGTGTGCGCCTATGGCGGCGATGGCACGGTGCGCACGGTGGTGGGCGAGAATGGCGACGCGGTGAGCGACGCAAAATTCTGCGTGTTCCCCGCCGGCACCATCAACCTGATCGCGCGCGAGGCAGGCTATCCGGCCTCGCCCGTGGATTTCGCCCGCATGATCGCCGAGCGCAAGGCGACCAAACCCCACCGCTATGGCCATATCGGGCGCGAGGCCTTCCTGTGCTGCGCCTCGGTCGGGCCGGATGCGGCGGTGGTGGCGCGCGTATCGGAACGGCTGAAGGCGCGGATCGGGCGGCTGGCCTACGGCGTGGCGGCGCTGGCGCAATGGCGCCGCTGGCCGCGCCAGCGCTTTACCTTTACCGTGGATGGCCAAAACTTTACCGGCGAGGCTCTGTTCGTGTGCAAGGGCCGCTATTACGCTGGCCCCTGGGTGATCGACGAGGCCGCCCGGCTGGACAGCGACGAGTTCCGCGTGCTGATCATGCCCCGCGCCCGGCGCCGCGATTTCCTGCGTCTGGCGCTCAGCGCGATCATCCATCCCGCATTGGGCAGCCGCGATTGGCACCGCCTGTCGGCGCGCACCATCACCGTGGATTCCGATACGCCCGCCCCCGTGCAGGCCGATGGCGATATCGTGGCGCAGACCCCTGCGACAATTTCTCTTGCAGCTTCCCCCTTGAACTTTTTGTGACAAACTAACATGGGAAGCGGCGATTCCTGTTTGGCCGTGCGCCAACAGGCGCAGAAATAGACGAACCGCCCGATGGCCGTGGGCGGCATGAAAGAGAAAACGCCGAATGACCTATCAATCCGTTGGATTGGAAAGGGCCATGATCGAGGCCCAAGCGGTGCCGCATGATCCACGCCCGGCGATCCCCGTGCGCTGGCTGACGCTGGCCGTGTGTGGCAGCGCGGCCGTCGTGTTCGGCCTGATGGTGCACAATGGGCTGTCCATCGCCTGGCATGATGGCACGCTCTATGCGCTGGCGGTGGCCTGTGCGGTGCTGGGCGTGCTGCGCTGGCGCACGCATGATGCGCCCACCCACGCCCTGCACCGCACGCGCGATTTCGCGGAAAACGGCCTACTGCTGATCGCGATGACGGTGCTGGGCGGGTTGGCATCCTATGCCGCCGCCGCCGACACGCGGGGCTTTCTCGACGCCGGGCTGGAGCGCGGCGATGTGTTGCTGCATTTCCACTGGCTGGCCTGGTATGAAACCGTGGTGCGCCATCCGGTGCTCCAGCATCTGGGCGCGGCGGCCTATGCCTCGATCTATCCGGCGCCGTGGATGCTGATCGGCGCGATGGCGTGGCGCGGAGAACGCGCGCGAGCGCGGCGTTTTCTGGCCACGTTCTGGCTGGCCGCGATGCTGACTCTGGCGCTGTTCCCGATGTTTCCGGCCAAGGGCGCGCTGGATCACCTGTGGCACGGACCGATCCCCTATATGCCCACCAGCGGGCTGTATCAGGGCGAAATCATCCCGATGCTGCGCGAACACACGTTTGGCGCGATCCATGTGAACGCCCTGCGCGGTCTGGTCTGCGCGCCCAGCTTTCACACCGTGTGCGCCACGCTGTTCATCGCCGCCGCCTGGCCGATGGCGCGGCTGCGCTGGTTGCTGATCCCGATGAACAGCGCGATGCTGCTGGCCACTCCGGTGGAAGGCACGCATTATCTGACCGACATGCTGATGGGGCTGGTCGTGGGGCTGACCGCGCTGGCGCTGATGCGGGTGATTGCGCCTTGGCTGGAACGGTCCGTACCGGAGCGGCCTTTCTTCGGCTAAAGGCCCCATCCCCCCTTTTCTTCTCTCCCGATCCCGATACACCTTGGGCCATGCTGATCGGGAACCTTGCTATGTCGCGCCTGCCGCTTGCCCTTGCCTTGGCCGTATGCGCGCCGCTGTCGGCCTCTGCGGCGGATATGCCCACCGATCTGGAGGCCAGGCTGCGCGCGGTGCTGGCCCGGCCCGCGCTGGAAGGCACGCGCTGGGGCCTGCGGGTGGAGGATAAGGACGGCCATGTACTGGCCTCCATCGCCCCCGACGAACGGTTTCAGCCCGCCTCGAACACCAAGATCTTCACCACCACCGCCGTGTTTGACGCGATGACGCGCGGGCCTTTCCCCAATTTCGGCACGCAGGTGCGGCTGGAAAAGGGCGCGCATCATCGCAGGAATGTGGTGCTGGTCGGGCGGGGCGACGCGCAATTGCGGGATGCACCCGATTGCCAGCGCGACTGTCTGGCGCAATTGGCCGATGCGGTGAAGGCAGCCCATGTGCGCCGCGTGGGCGATGTGATTGGTGACGACAGTTTCATGCCCCTTGAGCGCTGGACCATCAGCGATCGCCTGCGCCCCGGCACGCGCATGGTGCCCTCGGCGCTGACGCTGAACGACAATGAGGTGGCGATCACCGTCATCCCCGCCCTGACCGCAGGCAGCCCGCCCACCGCCGCCATGCCCGATCTGGCGCCCGAAGTGGCGCTGATCAATAACGTGGCGACCGGCCCCGGCGACTCGCGCGCCGAAATCCACGCCGAAATCGTCCCCGGCCAACGCGCGATCCGCCTGTTCGGATCGGTGCCCGCCGGCGGACGCACCCAGCATCTGAGCTTTGACGTGGATGACCCGGCCGATTTCGCCGCCATCCGCCTGGCCCGCCTGCTGCGCGCGCGGGGCATTCGGGTGAAGGGCGTGGCGCGGCCCCGCCACGCGCCGCTCACCTCCGCCGCGATGCAGGGCACGCCCGCCCTGCCCGAGGCCCCGGCGCTGGCCAGCCTGACCCCGCCAGACACGCTGGAAGACCTCAAGCTCACCACCAAGGTCAGCCAGAATCTGCACGCCCACCTGTTCCTGCGCAAACTGGCCGTGGCAGAAGGCAAGGTGGGCACCACGCCCGCCGGGCTGATCACCTTGCGCAAGGTGCTGGACAAGGCGGGCCTGCCGCCCTCCAGCTATGATTTCTACGACGGTTCGGGCCTGTCCCCCGACAATCGCATCACCCCGCGCGCCATGGTGCGCTATCTGCACTGGGTGGACCGCCAACCCTGGGTCGCCCAGTGGCGCGAGGGTCTGCCCATCGGCGGGGTGGATGGCACGCTGGCGCGGCGGATGCGGGGCGCGCCGCTGGCGGGCCATGTCTTTGCCAAAACCGGCACGCTGCTGGCCGCCAATGCGCTGGCCGGGTATCTGACCGCCGCCAGCGGGCAGGAACTGGTTTTCGCGATTTACGCCAATGATCGCCCCTCCCCCGCGCCATCGGTATTGCCCACGATGGACGAGGCCCTCGCCATAATCGCGTCCGCAAATTAGGTTCCCGGCCGCAAAGGGGGGCATTTGACGCATTGGCTTGTGCCCAAAACACGCTCAACAGGCCGCATCGTCGGATCGGTCTGGCCTTGCGCCCAGCCCGATCCGGCAAAGTGTTCCATCGCCAGCGGTGTGATGATGCAGGCCAAACCGTGACGGCTGGAAGCGGATTGGCCTTCTCCATACCGGGGTTGTTTGCGGGGAAATCCGCGCAGCCAAGCCGGTGATGGCGGTGGGGTCGGTTTCACCTGACGGGGGTTCTTGTCCCTCCCCCGACAGGATGGACCGCCCCACCTGCTTCTACGATTAAAGGCTCCACGCGATGGAAAAACCGGCTACTCTCCCCCCATGCTGATGTTGCGCAAAGCCCTTCTCTATTTCGACCAGGCCGTCCGCGATGGTTCCATCCGCAAGGCGGCGGACAATCTCCACATCGCCTCCAGCGCGATCGACCGCCAGTTGCTGCAACTGGAAAGCGACATGGGGGTGGAACTGTTCGTGCGCCTGCCGCGCGGCATCCGGCCCACGGCGGCGGGCGAGGCGTTGCTGGGCTATGTCCGCCGCTGGAACCGCGAGGCGGGCGTGCTGGCGCAGGAGGTCGGGCGGCTGAAAGGCGGGATGCGCGGCACGCTGCGCATTGCCGCCGCCGAAAGCCTGACCCACGACGCCATCCCCCGCGCGATGACCCGCCTTCAGGAAAAATTCCCGCTGGTGGATTTCAAGCTTATCTCTGGCGACAATTACAAGGTGAAAGCCGAATTGCTGGCGCGCGATGCCGATGTGGTCTGCGCGTTTGACACGACCGACACCGGCCCCACCACCACCGTCGCCACGCTGACAACCCCTATCGGCGTGGTGTGCACGCCCGATCATCCGCTGGCCTTGGCCGATGTGGTGGCATTATCCGATTGCGTCAAATATCCGGTGATCGCCCCGGATGAGCAATGGCTGGCCCATTCCTCGCTGCGCGAACTGTTTGCGGGGGATCGCGTGCCGCTGCGCATCGTGGTGCGCGCCGAACGGATCGGCATCCTGACCAGCATCGTGCAGGCGGGAGTGGGCTTCACCTTCCTCTCGCGCGTCGGCCTGACCCGCGACATTGCCGAGGGGCGGCTGGTGTGGCGCCCGCTGGCGCCCGGCACGATCAAGCCCGCCAGCATTTCCGTGCTGGTGCCGCGCGGGCGGGTGCAGCCGCTGTATGTCACGGCCTTCCTCGATCTCCTGCGCGAGGAACTGGAACACTACGCCTCGTGACGCGCCGGGGTGCTGGCACCCTGCCGGATCAGCCCGAGCAACACCGTGCCTGTGACAGCGGCGGTCAGGCTATGCCACAGCCAATGCAGCCCCAACGGAAACCGGCTGCACAGCGGTAAATCCAGCGAACGGACCGCCAGCGCCGCGATATAGAATCCTGCGGCGGCCAGCAGATACCGCCCCACCGGCCTCTGGCGCCCGCGCAGCCAGAGGCCGCACCCGATCAGCAAGGCCACCGTGGGAACATGCGACATGCCCCCGCCCAGCCCGCCGCGCGGGCCGATCATCAGCCAGCCCTGCCTGACAAGGAAGAACACCGCGACCGCCAGCACCGCCAGCCAACGCGACAACGCGAATTCGCCTCGCGCCAGATAGAAAAAGGCCGCCAGCCCGAACATCTGGATCGGGATCAGATCAAGCTGGAGCGTCACGTTATCGGGCATGGCGTGAAAGATAAAACTGCCCACCCCGATCAGCGCGGCCAGCGCGATCAGGACTCCTTGCCAGACATCGCGCGCGCCTCTGGCCCGCCAGGCCGAAAAGCCGACGCCCGCCGCGATCAAAAACGCGCCATTGGACAGCGAATTCTGAGGCTCTCCCCAAAATCCATCGGCAAAGCGGCCACAATAATGGCCAATGCCGTGAATGGTATCAATCATGCTCTGCCCCCCATCGTCTGATCCGCGTTTACAGCAGGTTTTGCACCAGTTTCCCGAAACTTTCCTTCAGCCGCTCCTTGATCGAGCGATGGTGCCAGCGGTGCAGCGTGACCTGCCGGGCCAAGCGGCGGTCGGCGGCGGCCATCGCCTCCAGCCCGTCCGCCGTATCAGAGCCGATCACGATCGCGTCGACCTCATCATTGAAGACAATGCTGCGATGGTCGAAATTCGATGATCCGATCACCGACCAGACCCCGTCCACCGTCACCGCCTTGGAATGCAGGATGACGCCTTCCCGCTCGTAGATATGCACCCCCGCCTTCAACAACTGGCCAAAATGCGAGCGCCCCACGGCCAGTGCCAGCCCGGAATCGCTGGTCGCCGGCACGATCAGCTCGACATCCACCCCTCGCCCGGCGGCATCGGCCAGAGCGTGCGTCTCATCCGGCGTCGGGACGAAATAGGCCGCCTCGATGGTGATACGGCGCTCGGCGCTGCGCAAGGCAGAGACCAGCGTCACATAATATCGCGGCACGGTATGGTCGGGCGTGCTGCCGATGAAGCGAACGACCGAATTGCCCTGCGCGCCCGGCTCCTCCGCCCCCGGCGCGATTTCGGGCAGCGAGGGGCCGTGCTGCGCGCGCCAATGCGCCATGAACAGCGCCTCGAGCTGGCGCACCGCTGGCCCGGCGATCTGAATATCGGTATCGCGCCAGGGCAGGATCTCCTCACCGGGCGCATTGGTGGATTTGGTCAGATAATTGGCCTGATATTCATTGGCGAGATTGACGCCGCCAACGATGGCCGTCGTGCCATCAACGATCAGGATCTTGCGGTGATCGCGGTGATTGGGATGATAGCCCGCCCTGGCCTCGAACGGGTTCAGCGGATTGAAGCCCACCACATGGACACCGGCCCGCTGCAACCGTTTGAAGAAAGCGTCCGGCGTGACCAGCGATCCGAAATCATCATAGAGGATGTTGACCTCCACCCCCTGCTGACGCTTGGCCAGCAGCAGGTCGCCGATGTGCTGGCCGTCGCTCTCCACATCCTGGAAAATGTAATATTCCAGGTCAATGCGCTGCCTTGCGCTGGCGATGGCCGCGAAGATCGCGCGGAACGTCGGGGGGCCGTTCCGCAGCAGGCGCGTGGTTTCCCCCGCCACCAGCGGGCCGCCGATCACCGCCTGCTCAATGGCTAGATGGTGGCGCAGCAGGGCGTTCTCGCCGGGAGCCAGCGTGATGGCGGCGATGATCTGGCGTATTTCCGCCGATGACAAAGGCCGGGTGCGGGACTCGATCCGAGGGGCCTGCGCCGAAATGGCATGGCCCACCGCCGGGTCGACCTGCGGCACGCTCGCGCACCCCGCCAGTGTGCCAAGGATCAGCACAGACATCTGTCGCACAGCGCAGGGTAGTAATCGGGGCAAAGTCGCAATCCGCACTCGGGTCGAATCGGACGCGGGATCGCTATCCCACGGCGTTCGACCGCCCGACTATGGCACCAGAAATGCCCACAAGGCAAAGCCTGTCGATCAGTTCGCGCGCCTCATCGCGGAGCTTGCGGGGCTTGCGGGGCTTGCAATATCAGTGAGCCCTATCATAGTCAGCCATGCCGTAACTGCTCACCGGGTTGGCAAAAAGGGCTTGCGCGACACGCAGGCCGGTGATTCAAGCTCTGGATAGCCCCACCCCCGCTTCATGTCCTGACCGAGGCCGAGAAGAACGATCTGCTGCTTGCGCAGTATGAGATGATCGAGCGGATGGCCGCGCGGACTTCGGAATAGGAAGCCTTGGTTGGTAAGCCGCGCAAAACCCCGAAGAACTCTCATATCCCGCCCTCAAAGGACGGTTTCGGCAAGGGCGGTGGCAGGGGCGGAAAATCCAAAGGCAGCAATCGGCCATCGCTAGCACCGAAGATATAGGCCGATTTCGTCCGCTGGTCGTATGGCGCCGATGGCCGTGTTCCGCGCAGTGCCCAGCGCCGGGTGATCTTGTTTTTCTGACCGATCCGGGCCTCATCCTGGAACCAGATTTCTATGAGCGTACCCTTCGGGAGACCGGCTTTGACTTCTGCCAGTTTGGTGGCAAAGCCCCCTTTTTGAACGCTTCAAGCGCATATTCGTTCTGGGCATGATGGTGCGGTCGGGCTGTGCCCAACTTCTTCAACTCGCGCCCCACGGTCGTCTCATCAAGCGAGACCGCAAATTCGTCGTGCAGCCACTGGACCAGATCGACCAACCGCCAGCGAACAACGCCGTGGATCG